>Ga0265798_10008069_pt1 | contig 13495 bp, 11 predicted proteins | sample P3T30metagenome_FD_192430 | JGI IMG/M metagenome (GOLD analysis project Ga0265798, IMG submission 192430) | Plant litter microbial communities from East Loma Ridge, Irvine, California - P3 T30 | ecosystem: Environmental > Terrestrial > Plant litter > Unclassified | place: USA: California...
ATTCCGTATTTCGGGCGATGGCCATTCTGGTTTGCGTTTTTTCTGGAAAGCTGTCGACGTAATCCGAGCATCGACTGGCTGTTGTTTACTGATTGCGAAGTGCCTGAAGAAGCACCTGAAAACGTGCAGTTCGTTCAGATGTCCTATGCAGATTATTGTGCAAAGGTTTCTGAGCGGCTGGGTATCGATTTTCACCCTGGCAATGCGTACAAGCTGTGTGACATAAAGCCAGCCTTGGGTGCAGTGCATCAGGACGCGCTAGAAGGCTACGACTTCTGGGCGTTTGGTGATATCGACATCGTTTACGGAGACCTGCGCAGATATTTTACGGCGCAACGCTTGAGCACCAAGGACTTGTTTGCAACTCACCCGCGACGCATTTCAGGCCACTTGTGTCTATTGCGAAATACTCCGCTCATGCGCAACGCCTTCCGGCTGATACCGGGTTGGCAGAAGCGTTACGAGGATGAGAAACACCAGGCCTTGGACGAAGGGGCGTTCAGCCGCCTGTTCATCCGCCACAAGAACTGGCCTGAGCCGTTGCGCCGGCTCGCATCTCGATTTAATTCCTGGAACAGGCGTAGTGAATTTATTGAGGCACATAGCACCTACACGCTCCACGCCGATGGCCGTCGGGTTGTTGCAGATAGCTGGTTCTATCGTGATGGACTTTTGACCAATAGCGAGCAGGGCGAACAGATTCTTCCGTATCTACATTTTATGGTCTGGAAGAACGCGGACTGGAAAGGTCGGCTACCGGAAGAACTGCTGGGGCCAACGAACTTGCATCTTGCCAATTCTTGGCGAATCGATACTCAGGGCTGGCATGCCTGGCCGCAACAGGAGGCTGGCGCGTGAGTGTCTTAGAGCGGCCGCTCGTTTCAGTAATTGTGCCTTGTTATAACTATGCCGCCTATGTCGCCGATGCGCTGCGCAGTGTCTTGGCCCAGGATTATGAGAACTTCGAGCTGATCGTCATTGATGACGGTTCTTGTGATGAGAGCGCCGAGGTCATTGAGCAGGTTCTGCAGGCTCATCGTCAGTCGAGCAAGGTCAAGCGAATCGAGTTTGTCAGGCAGGAAAACCAGGGGGTAAGTGCTGCGCTTAACACCGGCCTGGCCTTGGCCAGCGGGGTTTTCGTGGCGACCTTCGATGCTGACGATGTAATGCCGGCTGGTCGCTTGGCGCTGCAGGCCGCCTATCTTGAAGGGCATCCGGAGGTAGGGTGCCTGGGAGGGGTGGCCGTGAGGATCGACGAGCACGGGACGGTTCTGCCCAAAAGGGACAAGAAACGCTTGGTTCGTCGCTATGACTTCCACGCAGCCCTAGCCATAGCGCTTGTGGTAGGTGGCAACATTGCCGTCTATCGCCGTGACGCCATGCATTCTGTTGGGGGCTACGATCCGGCGATCAAAGTGCAGGATTTCCAGATGACGCTAAAGATCGTCCACGCGGGATTTTACGTGGATGTGCTGCCCGACGTGGTAACGCTCTACCGTAAACATCCACACAGTTTGTCGAAGCAATACAAGTCTGAGTACGACTATGGAATGCAGGTGATAGAGGCATACCGTGATCATCCAGCCTATCCGTCTGCCAAGGCGCGGCTGATTACCAAGGCGCTACGTATGGCTGTCACCGACGACAAGGCATATGCCTGGCAGCTGTTGCGCCAGGTTCCGCTTAGGCAGTGGGATCGGCAGTTGCTCAAGCGCGTGAGGCACCTGCTTTTGAAAAAGGGCAGGGTAGAGAGAGAAGAGCATGTGTGAAACCATGGTTCAAGTTCGAGCACCATCAGATCAAGCTGTCTCTCTGGACGTAGTAATACTCAGCTTCGCCAAAGACGCGGCCTTGCGACAGGTCACCGAGCATTGCCTCGATTCGCTGGTGGCATCCGAAGACCCGGAGCGGATTCGCCTCCGTATCTGGGTGCTCGAGTCCAATGCTCAGGCACCGGCTTATACACAGCCGGGGGTTGCAACGCTCTATCCCGAGGCGCCCTTCAACTACCACGCCTACATGAATATTGGCATTCGCGAGGGGCAGGCGCCCTTCGTGGCTATCTGCAACAACGATCTGTCTTTCCATCCCGGCTGGGCTTCGGAACTGCTGCGCGTGTTCGAGCAAGATCCGAGCGTCAGCAGCGCCAGCCCTGCCTGCTCCCTGCACCATCCTCGCAATGGTTTCGCGCTCAACAGCGGTGTCTATCCAGGCTATGGGGTGCTGAAGGAAATTTCCGGATGGTGCCTGGTCTTTCGCCGCTCCATCCTCGAGGTGATCGGCGCTCTGGATGAGCGGTTTTTCTTCTGGTACGCGGACAACGACTATGCGCTGACGCTCCAGTCCAAGGGATTGCGGCATGTGCTGGTCACTTCTTCGGTCGTCGATCATCTCGACAGCCGCACGCTGCGTACACACACCTCGGCTCGGCAGTGGTTGATGACCAAGCGCGCCAAGTACACCTTCGAAGAAAAATGGCTTGGTCGCAGCAAGGGCTACCTGATGCGCAAGAAACTCAAGCTGTACCTCAAGTTTCCACTCTATTACCTAGGGCTGAAGAAAGTTAAATGAACGAGCGTTTTTCGCGGTGCCGGAGTTGATCTCCGTCATCATCTGCAGCGCCCAGCCCGCGCGGTTACAGACAGCGACCCGCAATATCGAAGCCACGATCGGTGTCGAATACGAGCTGATTGCCGTGGACAACAGCGTCGAGGGCCGAGGTATCTGCGCGGTCTACAATGAGGGCGCCTCCAGGGCGCGCTATCCGTTCCTGTGCTTTGTGCATGAGGATGTGGAGTTCTTGAGTCAGGATTGGGGCGTGCGGGCGCTCGCTCATTTTTCGCACGACGAGGGTCTTGCCCTCATTGGTCTGGCGGGGAGTCGCTACAAAGCGTTAACACCTTCTGGCTGGCACAGCGGTGATGACGACGATCTCTGTATCAACGTGCTGCATGGTGCGTCGAGAGCAAGTGCCAAGGCGGCTTTCTTCAAACCAACCGACAGCGGTTCGGCGACCTGTGTACCGGTCGTGGCGCTGGACGGTGTCTGGTTGTTCGCTCGTCGTACGGCGTGGGCCGAAACACGCTTCGATGAGCGGTTGGGCGGCTTTCATTTTTATGACGTCGATTTCAGCCTGCGTGTTGCCCAGCGAGGCAAGATCGCCGTCGTCTTCGATATCGAACTTTTGCACTTTTCCCTGGGCAGCTTTGCTGAGGCGTGGGCTAGGCAGGCGCTCGCCTATGCCGCTGCGGCACCAGTGGCACTGCCGTTTTCTTGCGCCACACCCTCGAACCCGGGCCTGATGCGCCGCAAGGAGGCGGCGGCAGTGCGTTACTGGCTGCGCCTGTTGAGGCGAGCGCAACTGCCATGGGCTTTGCGGATTCGCTGGCTCCGGGCTGTCGGTATTCTGCGCTACCCCGCCCAGTGGCGCGTGGCGCTCAAGTTTCTGCTGCGTTGATGATTTCCGCGTAGCGGAAGCAGGATGCCCCCAGGATGTGTTCGGCAAGCTGGTGCGTGTCGATGGGGGCATCCGCGAGTTGCGCCAGTTCGTCGGCAATGGAAAAGCTGGGTATGCCATCGGCTATCAGGTTCAGGCTGCTCGCTTGGTACAGGGCACAAGGTACGCCGAACAGCGTTGCTTCAAACAGGCTGGTGGTATTGAACCCGACTGCCAGGTCATAACCTCCGGCACGTAGCGCGTGTGCGAGGGTTGGGCTGTCGTCGAGCGAGGCGCTTGATGGCAAGGCAGCCATCAGTGCCGCGTCTTTGGCGAGCAGCGGGTGCAGACGCACCGTCATCCGATAGTGCGCAGGCAGCGACGCCAGTAGATGGAGCAGTTGGATGCTGTCGGCCACATAGCGTTTGCCCGGCAGCACGCAGAGCAGGTGTTTGTGCGGTGTGGGCGATGGCCGCGACCCAGGCTGAGGCGCGGGTGGGTCGATATAGCCGGCGATCTGTATCCGGTAATCGGGAGTGCGGCCGATTTCACGGTGGAATGCAGCAATTTCGGCGCGGCAGAACTCGCTCCAGACCAGCAAGGTGCTGGCCGTGACGTTTTCATAGTTGATGATGTCGATCGGTTGCTCGCCGCGATAACGATGATAAAGCCCGTGCTGCAGTGAGTAGGTCGGCAGGCCGTGATGTCGGCAGGCGGCGACCAGAAAGCAATCGGGAATGTTGGCGCTGTTGAAACTGACCAGTGAAGTCAGCTGCTGGGGGATCTGCAGCCTGTCGATGGCTCTGAAGTGCTTGATGGTATGGCACAGCGCGCTGAATACGTAGAACTGCAGCAGCAGGGGCAGCGAACAGCGCCGTGTTATCCTCCAGGCCGCGTACATGGCGCGCCAGTCCAGCGATTTGCTGGCGTCCTCCTTGATGGCAGGCATGTAACTGATGTTCCGAGGCTGCTTTTCGCTAAGCCGGTTGCCGATGCTCAGGGCCAGCTTGGTCTGGTCGTCGCGATCGCAGTGCCAGATGTAGGCGTCACCCTTGAGCTGATCATGGTGGCGGTAACGCGGGGTCAGGCGGATTAGCTTGAACGCGCTGCGGATCTTTTTACGGGCCGAGCGCTTGTCGAACAGCAGGTGCGCCAACACCGCTGCCGTTGGGTTGCAGAGGTTGTAGCCGCGGTAGGTGGCGAACCTGAGCTTTTCTTTTGTCTGGGCGTAGAGGCTATACATGAACCGGTCCATTGGGCAGCGGCATGCTGCACTGCAAGCACCTGATGCTCGCGGGGAGGCTTGAGGTGGGCAAGACCCTAGTCTTTCAAAATGAGCGCATCGGGCGCAAACAGATCCGGGCTTTATTGGCGCTTCTCGTCGACCTCGAGGATTTTGCACCCGGGCGTGCGGTTGCCAGGATAGGCCAGGGAGACGAGGCGTTGTTCGTCAAACGCTATCGACGCTCCATGAAGCCCTGGTGGAAGCGGATCCTGCGCCGGCCCTATCAGTCTCCGCTGCGCAATGAGGCGATGCTGCTCGCCAGGCTGCAAGCGCTTGGTTTTCCAGCGCCTGAGCCGCTGCTGTACACCGAGTCCCGGCATCCGCGGTTTCATCAAAGCCTGCTGCTCACGCGCTTCTTGCCAGGTGTGCCGCTGGCTACCCTGACGGGGGAGGCATTGCTGCGAGGTGCGCACAAGGCGCTGAGCCTGCTTGCCCAGTTGCATGCCCATGGGATCGCCCACGGCGACTGTAACCCATACAACTTTCTGGTGGCCGAGCAGGCTTATCTGCTGGATTTCGAGCGGGCGGACGATTTCAGCCGGGAAGCTGCCATCGACGACTTCAAGAAGATCATGCTGCGCCTGCGTGACCTGGGTTTGAGTGACCAGGTGCTCGAAGCGCTTGCCGCACGCTACGCTTCAGAGGCCGATTCGCCTGTGCTCGATGCCAGGGCGATACTGGCCGAGCTGCAAGGGTTGAGTGTGGTTCGCAAGCCAACGCGTTGGCGGCCACCCCAGCAGCTGCAAGGTTTACTCTGAACAGCAAGCCGGCAGCCATGCATTTTGCGGTGCGTGGCTCGGCGTTCAGGCGCATTTGGTTGCGTGGTGCCTGATGGTACAATCGCAGGCTTAATCCTAGAGCCAGCATCTTATGCCTGATTCAAGCGCCAAATCGCCTTCGATCTCCAGCTTCAAGTTGTACATGCGGCTGTTGAGTTATATGAGGCGTTACTGGTTCATGTTCGGCGTCAGCATGATCGGTTACATCATCTTCGCCTCGACTCAGCCGATGCTCGCCGGGCTGCTCAAGTACTTCGTCGACGGCCTTGCCGCGCCCGAAGCCGGTATGGTCGAGTTACCGCTGCTGGGCAACATGCAACTGCTCTATGGTGTGCCGCTGGCGTTGTTGCTGATCACCATCTGGCAAGGCTTAGGCTCCTTTCTCGGCGGCTATTACCTTGCCCGGGTGTCGCTGGGGTTGGTGCAGGACTTGCGCATCGCGCTTTTCAACAACCTGCTGACACTGCCCAACCGTTATTTCGACAACCACTCCACGGGCTACCTGATTTCCCGCATCACCTACAACGTCGGGTCGGTTACCGGGGCGGCGACCGATGCCTTGAAAGTCATGGTGCGCGAAGGCCTGACGGTGGTTTTCCTGTTCGGTTATCTGCTGTGGATGAACTGGAAACTGACCATGGTGATGGTGGCGATCCTGCCGCTCATTGCACTGATGGTTAAGAGCGCGAGCAAGAAATTTCGTAGCCAGAGCCGCAAGATCCAGAGCGCCATGGGCGAATTGACCCATGTGTCTTCCGAGACCATCCAGAACTACCGCGTGGTGCGCAGCTTCGGTGGCGAGCGCTACGAGCGTGAGCGCTTTTACGAGGCGAGCGAGGACAGCACCCGCAAGCAGCTGCGCATGACCCGCACCAGTGCGATCTACACCCCCAGCCTGCAACTGGTGAACTACGCCGCCATGGCGTTCCTGATGTTCCTGGTGCTGTTCCTGCGCGGCGATGCCAGCGTGGGTGATCTAGTGGCTTACATCACCGCGGCAGGGCTTCTGCCCAAGCCGATTCGCCAGCTTTCGGAGGTCAGCTCGACCATCCAAAAAGGGCTTGCCGGTGCCGAGAGTATCTTCGAGCAGCTGGACGAAGTGACGGAGCCTGACAACGGCACGATCGAGAAAGAGCGGGTCAGCGGTGCGCTTGAGGTTAAGCACCTGAGTTTTGTTTACCCCGGAACCGAGAAAGTCGTCTTGCAGGACATCAGCTTCACCGTCGAGCCCGGTCAGATGGTGGCACTGGTGGGCCGTTCGGGCAGCGGCAAGTCGACCCTGGCCAACCTGATTCCGCGTTTTTATCAGCATGATCAGGGTCAGATTCTGCTCGACGGCACGCCGATCGAAGACTATCGCGTGGAAAACCTGAGAAAGCATATCGCCCTGGTCACCCAGCAGGTTTCGCTGTTCAACGACAGCGTCATGAACAACATCGCCTATGGCGACCTTCGTAACCTGCCGCGCGAGGCGGTCGAGCAGGCCGCCGAAGCCGCTTATGCCCGCGAATTCATCGATCTGCTGCCCCAGGGATTCGAAACCCGGGTAGGTGAGAACGGCGTCATGCTGTCGGGCGGCCAGCGTCAGCGCCTGGCGATTGCCCGGGCCTTGCTCAAGAGTGCGCCCGTGCTGATTCTCGATGAGGCGACCTCGGCCCTTGATACCGAGTCCGAGCGCTATATCCAGGCGGCGCTGGACAGGGTCATGGAAGGTCGCACGACGCTGGTCATTGCGCATCGGCTGTCGACCATCGAGAAGGCCGATCTGATCCTGGTCATGGATAAGGGACGCATCGTCGAGCGCGGTACTCACGAGTCGCTATTGGCGCAAAACGGTTACTACGCCCGCCTGCATGCCATGGGACTCGAGGACAAGGATGAGCCGCAAGAGCAAGAACAGGCCGAGACCTGAGCCCGGCTTGGACGTTGAAGTAATAGCTCCATGGCGCTTCTAATGAGCGGATGCGCCCCGGTGAAGGTTTGCAGTACTTGATCATGGACGATTGTGGATTATGCGGGGAGTTCTGATGGCCGAGGTTTTAACGCACACTGATGCCCATCTATCAGTGTTGCCGGCTGATTGTCGGATCGCATTGGTGCCTTCTATGGGGCTCGGTGATGGATGCATTTACCTGGTGCTGGCGGCCAACCTGGCGCGTGCTGGCTATCAAGTAACGGTGTTGAGCAATCACTTTGGGGCGCTTAACGACTGGTTTCCGTTGTTCGAGGCTCGACCGTTGCCGGCGCCTGCGGAAACCTTTGCGGTGCTCGATGATTTCGATCTGGTCATCTCCGACCTGGGCAGCATGTTGACTCGCCATGCCGAGGCTGCCGAGGTGTTGGCCAGGCGCTATGTTTTCGTCGGTACGCTGAAAGTCGATTCACGATTCGTGCAGGAGCCGGCGGCCGATAGCCTGGCTCGACTGCCTGCGCAAAAGGCTCGTCTTCTCGGGCCCCTGGCTGCAGCCGCCGGGCCGCTGCGCTGCCTGCCGGATGATAGCGTCAACATGGTCGAGCAGGCCGTCGCCTTTTGTCGCACCCGTTTGGGGCTGGCCGAGGCCCACAGCGATATCGGGCTGCAGATGCCTTCCACACTCCGGCACCGCCGCCATGCAAAGCGGGTGATGCTGCACCCGCTTTCATACAACGTGAAAAAGAACTGGCCGGCGCATAAGTATCTGGCCTTGGCCAGGCGCCTACGCGCAGCGGGCTATCAGCCGCAGTTCGTGCTGTCACCCAAGGAGCGATGTGACCATCTCGAGGTGTTCGCGTCCGAGTTCGAGGTTCCCGAGTTTGCAGATGCCAAAGCCTTGGCCGCCTACCTGTACGAGTCCGGTTATGTGATTGGTAACGACTCGGGGGTTGGCCATCTTGCTTCGGCGTTGGGTGTGCCGGTGCTGACCCTGTACCGCAAGCGACGCGATGGTTTCTGCTGGCGGCCCGGTTGGGGGGCCGGCCAGGTCGTGCGCCCGATCCTGTCGCTAAATTTCATGCGTGATCAATGGGCTATGTTCATGAGCGTCAATCGGGTGGCCAGGGGTTTCCAGGTTTTGATTCAAAAGGTCGGAGTGGACCAATAATGAGTGGGTCTACCGCGATCACCATCGTCATTCCGGCGTACAACTATGCCAATACACTGGGGCGCACCGTTCGCTCAGTCGTGCCGCAGATGAATGATGACGATGAGTTGCTGATCATCGATGACGGTTCCAAGGATCACACGCCGCAAGTCATCGAGGCGCTGAAGGTCGAATTCCCGGGCCGGTTCACGGCGTTGCGCAAAGACAACGGTGGCCTGGCCTCTGTGCGCAATCTCGGTATTGAAATGGCCCGTCATGACTGGCTGATCTTTCTCGATGCGGATGATGAAATGGCGCCAGGCAGCCTGGCGCTGATTCGGGCGCATCTGGCAGCAAATGCTGAGTCGCGAATGGTCATCGGGGGGCACTGGTCGGTCGATCAGGCGGGGCGACGCCGTCAGCACTCGCCCGACAAGCTGCCGCAGACGCCCATTCAACGGGTAAAGAGCTATCTGCTCGACAAAACCCTGAGCATTTCCAACGGGGCCTGTGTGATGCACCGTTCGATCTTCCAGGCCGGTAACTATCCCGAGCGTTTTCGCAACGCCGAGGACATTCCGGTATTCGCGCAAACGCTCGCCGCCTACCCGGTTACGCTGCTGCCAGAACCCCTGGCGATGATCCACAAACACAGCGACAGCCTGCGTCATGATTTTGGCTCAAGCCTGGCGGGCGGGGTTGAACTGGTCGATGAGGTGTTCGGAAGATTGCCCGCAGAGTTGCAGCAGCTGCGTGCCGCGTTCTACCAGCAGCGTTGCCTGTCGCTGTTTCGCAGTGCCTGCCTGGCGGGTGATCCGGTTGCCGCCAAGCAGTTCTACTGCCAGGCGGTAACAAGCGACTGGCGCGTGCTCCTCAAACTGTCTTATTTGCGCAAGGCGATCCGCCTGTGGATGGGCCGCCTGGATGGCTAAAACGTTAAAAGTCCTGCAACTGCAGACCCGTTACAACGCAGCGGACACCAACTCTGACCTGGGTGAACAGATCCTGCAGGGGTTGCCTGCGGAGCGCTTCGAGGTGGTCAATGCCTATCTTGAAGGCCGGCCGGCAGACGATGCCGTGGACCCGCCGGGTCGCCGCCAGGTGTTCTTCGAGTTCAGCGAGAAGGACATGAGTGGTCTGCGCCGCAAGGTGCAGGCGCGTCTGCTGGCGTTCTGCCGGGAGGAACGTTTCGATGTGGTGTTGCTGCACCGCTTCAAAGCGGTCAATTTGTTCATGCACCTCAACAAGAAGCTGCGCATCGCCCGGTGTATCGGCGTATCCCACGGTTTCGGCGAGTACGACCGTTTCTATCGACGCTGGCAGGCCAGGCGGCTGATTGATGAGTGTTGGCGTTTTGTCGGCGTATCACCGGCGGTCTCCGATTATCTGGTCTCGTTGCGCTGCGGTTTTACCAATGCGAATACGGTCGCAATCACCAATGCCCTGGATATCGACCTTGCTGAGTCTCTTCAGCTGTCGCGAGAGCAGGCTCGGCAGGCTTTGGCGTTGCCGTCTGACGCGCTTATCGTCGGGGCGATAGGCCGGCTGGTTCCTATCAAGGGCCATGTGCACCTCATCCGTGCGTTCTCAGCCTTGAGTGGCGAGTATTCGAACGTGCACCTGGCCATCATTGGCGGTGGTCGTGAGGAGGCGAACCTGTCGGCGCTGGTTGCCGAGCTGGGCCTGCAAACGCGTGTGCATCTCTGTGGCACTCGACCAGATGCCATGCGCTATGTGAAGGGGTTCGACGTTTTCGTCATGCCCTCGCTACAGGAGGGGCTGGGCCTCGCGTTGTTGGAGGGTATGTGTGGTCGGTTACCTGTGCTCGGATCCGACATTCCAGCGATGCGCCCGTTGCTGGACGGGGCGCGAGGGCGCACGTTCGCACCGGGTGATGTGCCTGCGCTGACCGAACAATTGCGTGCCTGCCTGGCTGACAGCGACGAGACACGTGCGGAGCATGGCGAGCGTGCCTATCAGTATCTGCGGCGCGAGCACGACATCAATGATTTTCGTAACAAGTACCGCGCACTCCTTGAAGGTGATCGGCCGGTTCAAGGAGCGCCAACATGACAGAGGTTCAAAGCGGGCTGCCGTTGGTTTCAGTACTGATTTCGTCCTACAACCATGCCAACTTCATCGAAGCGAGCATTCGCAGCGTATATGCCCAGGATTATCCCTGCATCGAGTTGCTGGTTGTCGACGATGGCTCGCGCGACGACAGCGTTGCGGTGATACAGCGGCTGCAAGAGGAACTCGGCTTCAATTTGCTTGTGCAGGAGAACAAGGGGCTCTGCACGACGCTGAACGAGATGATTGCGCGCAGTTCCGGGCGTTACATCGCCCCGTTGGGCTCTGATGACGTCATGCTGCCCGAGCGTTTGTCGCTGCAAGTCGCCTTCATGGAGCAGCATCCTGAAACCGGCATCTGTGCGGGCGGTATCCTGCTGATCGATGGTGAAGGCCAGCCATTGCCTGACAGGAAGCAGCGTCACCGTCCTGCACGGCGTCTCGATTTCGATGATCTGTTCATGGACCGTCAGCCCGGCCCTCCGGCCCCAACCTTGTTGTTTCGCCGTAATGCACTTGAGGAGGTGGGTGGCTTCGATCCATCCATTCGCATCGAGGATTATTACGTAGAGCTTCGCATCGCTCATGCCGGGTACTTCATCGACATTCTGGAAGAGCCGCTTGCCCTGTATCGCGTACATGGAAACAACACGTACAAGAATCGCCGGTTGATGATCGATACCGAACTCGCCATCTACAAGCGTTTTGAAGATCACCCGGGTTATGAAGCCACCCGCTTGCGCTACCTGAATGCAATGTTTGCCAAGGTGGCAAGTGAGGACAAGGCCCTGGCGGGCGAGTTGCTAGCCCAGATTCCTTGGCGTTCGCGGAATCTCAAGACGCTCAAAGGACTCTGGCGCTACTGTTTCAAGCGAATTGCCTAGCAGCTGAGCGGCTGGCAGCGCGCTGGGAGATGCAGGTGCTTGTCTCTCTTCCGGCTGGTGAGCAGCCCTGCTGCAGGCGGGCGCGGTGTTATCGTCTCGTGGCGAGCCACTTGCCCACGTCGCGGCTGAAGCGCTCGCCGCTGCGAGGGCTGACGCTTTTGCGGTAGCCAGCCACCCACTCTTCGCGGTGCTGCTCGGTCAGCCATCCGATGTCTTCGGCATATCGCAGGATGTGCTGCAAATTGCGTCGGCGCTTCCAGGGTGCCAGCGCATTGCGCTCGAGCTTCATGTCCGACAGATCGATCAGGCCGAAGCTGCCATCTGGTAGTAGCAGCACGTTGCCCAGGTGCAGCGAGCGAAAGTAAACGCCGGACTCATGCAGTTCGCCAAGAAAGGTCCCGAAGCGCATCACGTCCCGCGAGCGTTCCTCGGGTGCTGACTTGCGCAGGTGATTGCGCAGGGTATCGCCAGGCAGTGGTTGATAACGTACCGCACTGAGGCGGCGCTCATTGATTATCAACACCTCCAGTACGGTCGGTGCGGTGATGCCCAGACGTAACAGGCCATTGGCATTGTCTGCAAACCGCTGCGCAGGCAGATCCCAGAGGTCGGAAGATAGCAGTCGCTTGCGCCGATAGAGCTTTAGAAACTCACCGCCCTGGAGTTGCGCGACCTTGATGCCCAAACCGTCTTCTTCGATGGTTTTGGCGTTGTCGAGCAGGGTGTCCAATTGAGCGGGTTCTATGCGCTTCATGCTTGTGACTGCCTATGCCGAATGGAAAGAGCGCACAGCAGCGCCAGCGGTATCCAGATCAGAAACCAGCTTTCATTGGGGCGCGAGAGGTAATTGCCACCCTCTGTCAGGCCGGCACACAGCCCGTAGATCAATAGCGCCGATGCGATCTGGAATTGTGGCTTGGCACGCAGGCGCAAGCAGCGCAAAAGCGCAAAGGCATACATGACGGCCCACAAACCAAGGCCGATCAGCCCAAGTTCGAGAAGCACGGCGAGTTCGACGTTGTGCGGGTCATGCAACAGATAACCAATCTCGGGAATGTTGAACTCGAACTTGCTCTCGTAGCCAGCGCCAAGCCAGAGGTGCTCGCCCGCCTGGCGCACTGCGTCGTTCCAGAGTTCCGGACGGTATGATGTGCCGCGTTGCAGCAGTATTTCAGGAAAGGCCAGGTATACCGTGCCGGCACCGACCAGCAAGGCGCCGACCAGAACCATGGCGCGCTTTCCGCTCAGCAGCAGCATCCAGGCGCTGGTCAGAGCCAGGCCCATCAATGGCGTTCTCGAGCCTGTGGCGAGCAGCGCTGCCAGAAGAGGCAGCGTCATCAGTATTGGCAACCAGTCATGACGTTCGCTGCGTGATAGCCATGCGGCCACCCAGTACGTGCACAAGAAGCCCAGTACGTGAGATGTCAGCAATGGATTGCGCAATGCCCCGCTACCGATCAGGCGCTCACCTGGGGCAGCATGCTGCAGGAACCAAACGACATTGATTAGCGCCGCGAGGGCGCCCAGCCCTGCACCAATACGCAACGTTTTCATCAGCAACGATTCGCTTTTTAGCGCTATGAGGGCGCAGCCTGCGAACAGCATGAATACATAGAGAGGACGCTTGGCCAAGCTGCTGAAGCCGTCTTCGGCCTGGGTCCATCCCATGCTGATCAGCAACCAAGCACTCAGGGCCAGAAAACTCAATAACACCGGCTCATGCAGGATAGGCTTGATTTGCTGGGGCGCCAGTACGAGCCCCAGCAAGGCCGGCGCCGCGAACAGTGCGTAATAGACTTTTGTATAAAGGCTCCCGTCACCAACCCAGAACATGCCCGTGATTAAAACCAGATACCCGGTTACGAGCCAGCGGCCAGCAATGAAATCATGTATTCGGGGGCGTAAGGGATTCGGCTGTGAGTTCGATACCTGCACTAGAGGGTCCAGTGTGTTTATAAAAAAGGGCGCTATCTTAATGCATC
>Ga0265798_10008072_pt1 | contig 13492 bp, 18 predicted proteins | sample P3T30metagenome_FD_192430 | JGI IMG/M metagenome (GOLD analysis project Ga0265798, IMG submission 192430) | Plant litter microbial communities from East Loma Ridge, Irvine, California - P3 T30 | ecosystem: Environmental > Terrestrial > Plant litter > Unclassified | place: USA: California...
GTACATGTGCTCGTCGCTCGCTCGCTCGCTATGCCAGTAACCCAATCGTAAGATTCGGAAGAAATAACATGAAAAGACCATTTTGTGAGAAACAGGATGGTGGGGCTTCTCAACATATGTGGGAGCTGTCATCGAATGTGAAAAAAAATGAAATCATCAGGCACGCAAGAACATATCTCGTTCTGCTGCTCCTCGTGAATGTCAAATAAGGTCGTGACCGTCAGTCGTATTGTGACCATCGTCAGGCGTCAATAAAGTCCGTAAAAAGTTCAAGAAAGAAATAGAGTCCAGTGTCGCCCGTAAGGAGTGTGGAGTAGTTGGAATGTAGGTTTGGAGAACCAGATGTGGGTCGCTGAACATGGCGTCCATGATGACGCCGGGGAATCGCAAGTATGCAAAAAGACAGATTCGTTCATCGTGTTGAAGGGTCGTCAGCCGTGATATCGCAAACATCAGACACGTGATGGTCGTGGGTTTCGTAGTGCCGAGAGAATTGGAGCTGCTGAGGTGTTCGATCGGATGAAGAGGTGAAGGTTATACGGCAGAAGATGATGGTGCAGCCTCGGGATTATGTAAGGTTTAGAAATGGAGGAGCTGTCAGGGTGAAGCGCCTAATTGGCACGGATGACGAGCTTCGACAGGAACTTGTTGGACAATGAGTCAAAGTCCTGTCGGTCGAACTTGCAGTCGCTTCTTGAGCGTAGGTAGCCCTCTGTAGATGCGTTAGCTGATCAGTTGTCAAGAGTGGCGCGTAAAGACGTACCATATTTAGTGACATGCGCCCGGACTTCAGTCATGGCGTCGCACACCGCCGGGTTTGAGTTGAGTAGGTGATGGTGCTTGCGAGAGTCCCACTCAGTGAAGGCGGGGAGCTTCTGGGAGATGGCCGAGAACAAGCCGACAATGACACCCACAGGTGTGCCCTCCATCTCGGAGCAGAAGTTGTTGACGGCACCTTGATCTGGTACGCGGTAGTTGCAGTCGAACTGAATCAACTCCCAAACGGCGAGGAGGATGGCAGCCAGCAGGAATATGGTGGGCCAGTTCTTGAGTTTGTCGCCGCTGTACACAGACTGGTACAACGCAGACAGCTCCTCAAGAACGTCCTTCTGCAGCTCACGCCACATATCGGCAAGAGCACACTTGACCTGGAAGTTGATCATGACGGGCGCGATTGTCTTGTTGCAGAACTTGGACTGCTGGTCCTCGACCTTGCCGGGAGTGGGCTCGTTCTCGTTACCAAGACCCTCTACCATGGTGACGTGTAGAGTCAGGTTGTAAGCGAGGACGAGCTTCAGGGCCTTGCGGATGACGGGGAGCTTCTCGCGGCAGTAGTAGCGGTAGGCAGTCTTCAGCAGCTCCGTGACGAAGTAGGTGCCCTCAAAGTACTCATCAACGAAAGCCTCGAAGCCGCCGTCAATGTGGCGGTCAAGGTAGTCGGAGAGCATGGCGCGCGAGACACCCTCCATACCAGCAGACAGCTTAGCGGTGTTGATCTCGAAATGCAGGCCATTGAGCGACTCGCACCAGTCGACGCCGAAGCACTTCTCGTCGCGCACGTAGACCTCGCGAGCCATGATAGGCAGGTAGTGGCCATAGCCGTGCGTGACATAGATGGGTCGTTCTTGGGGAGAGAAGCCCTTGATGTTGCCAATGGAGAAGCCAAGGCTGACGTGACGCTCGTAGTCGGCCTTCCAGTCCTTCATGAAGTATGCAATGTCCTTGATGTCGATGCGCGTGCAGGGAACTTGCCAGAGGCGGGCGTGGGATGGCTGGCATCCAGCGCACGGATCGCCCTTGTCACAGGTCTTCTTGAGGAACTTGCACCTCAGACATGCGCGAAGCTTGCGGATCTCGTGAGCCTGTTGGCGCTGCTCGGGCCTCAAAGGGCCCTTTCTCCGGCCAACACGCTTCTCGCCGGTTGTGTCCTTCTTGGTAGTGTGTGCAGGCGTCTTCTTGACGATAGTCTTGGCCGGCTTCGCTCCGACAGGTGACTTCCTCCGGCGGGCCGCGGCAGGCGGTGAGCTTACTGCCGAGGACGTGGGGGAGGCTGTACTTGAGGCTGACTGCTTGATGACGATGGGCTCTGCGCGCACCATGGGCGGGCTGACAGACTGGTTCGGCGAGATGTAGTTGGTGTAGTCGTCAACAGGAAGGCCGTGGCTGTGGCCATGACTGCAGCTGTCGGAGTGGGTGTGCGAGTGCACCAGCTCCAGGTTGTTCGTCTCAGACTGCGGCGAGTTCATTGGGAAATGTATCTCCTCGAAGCTGCTGAAGGAGTGAGCCGAGCGTGGGACGTCGGAGTGATTTGAGTCGGTCGAGTCCGAGCTGGTGCGGATGTGGAGGGACTGCGCAGGGTTGAAGACAATGGCCGAGTTGTCTGAGAAGTCGTACGAGTTGCGGTGACGGCCGACGTCGACCCAGCCGTTGTCGCTGCTGTTTGACAGGGAGCGGATCTCCATCCACTGTTCGCCAGGCGATCCCGTGGACACGCTAGCGGTGGTAAGGTTGGAGGGAGCGGTGTAGTCGGTGGGGGCGTTTGTAAGGTTGGTAAACTCCTGCTGGAAGTCGGTCATCTGGAAGGGCGCCATGCTCATGTTGGGCATGTCCATGGTGGCCGCGGGCATCATGGTGAAGGGCGCCATGCTCATGGTCGATATCATGGCGGCCTGCGAGGTGTTGATGGCGAAGTCGACGGGCGAGGACTGCAGTTGTCCCCCGTATGCAGCACCGAAGTCGGCGCCCATGCTCATGGCGGCGGTCTGGTTGAAGGCGCCCTGCGCAAAGCCATCCGTGTGCATGTTCATCCAGTCGGCCAGCATTGGGTTCATGCCCTGCATCCCCGTGGGGAACCCGAGTCCCATGGTCTGCAGCGGTGCAATGGCGCCCGCCGTGGTGGGGATACTGTTGTGGGCGGTCGACGCGGCCACGGTGTGCACGCGGCGGTGATTTTGCTGGTGATTTTGCTGGTGATTTTGCTGCTGCTGCTGGCTGCCATCGTGGTGCTGGTGCTGGTGCTGGTGCTGGTGCTGGTGCTGGTGGTGTTGCTGGTTGTGCTGCTGCTGAGACATTGTCCCGGGTGAGACGGGAATAGGCCAGGTCTGCGTGCTGAAGTTGTACGCTTGACGATTGGGGTCGTAGTTTGGGTCAAACACGCCGTCCCCCGCGTAGAGGCCGCCGTCAAAGTCGAGGTTCTGGTGCTCCATGTTGTAGCGGAGGAATGAGGTAAAGGTCGATGAGCGTTCTCACTCAGCCGCTCTCTGAGGCTGGATGGGAAGCGCCCGTCAGCGACGAGCGGGCGAGAGCACTTCCAGTATCGCTCCAATGCCAAGCAAAGTCGGTCAGAAGCGACACTACCCAGCATGCACCTCCAGCCCCACTGCACTGCGATGGCGCCTCTCGCGCGATTCACAATCGAGGCGCGGAAAACCCTGACACAAGTAACCTGCGCGAGGGTCCCTGGGCGAGGGCGCCGGGAGATGTGCTCGAGTTGTGAAGCAGCACCCCGTCGAGGAGAGCACGGTGGAGAAGATCTGGTTCAGTGCAGTGCAGACGCTCGCAGAGATGCAGACGCGGATGCAGATGAGACGGCACTCTGTTTGCCCGCCTTTACCAAGCGGGGCCTTGTGTGTCCTGGCGCCTCACCAGCTGGACTCTGGAGCCAGTGAGGATCGTGGCTCGCAATATCGCCCTCCTCAGCTTGGCCGTCAGATCGCCAATCGAGCCCCTCCTTCCTGCTTCGATAACGATAAGCGTTAGACTCGGGGTCTGACGATCAGCGTGCGGATGCGGAGACACCGTTCGAAGAAGCAAAAGCAGTTCTCGAGTCTGGTAGTCTCTCTTGTACACATGTGGCTGCTGTATATCTACTAGACAGATCCTTCATTCAGACGGTGTTGAGAATGGAACACCGACAGACTAATCCGCACCGCACTTTCATCAGCAAGTCTAAGAATACAAGCCGCGCCGGACTGATGACTTGCGACGTCGAGCACCGTACCTAGCGGATGCAACGATACGGTCGACCAGGGGTGGTGGTGCTCGGATTTGCCTCACTTGCTTGACTGGCATGCATCTCGAAGACGGTTGTGCCTCGCCATGATGGTATGATACTCACCGACTCCACAGCAAAAGTACCGTCGTCACGGCACATTCGTCTGAGCATGAGCTAGACGGACCCTTTTTGAAATCGGTTCGAATGGTGCATGCCGCCACGCGCTGCATCTCTTACTCGTGTCGTAAGCGCTCGCTGTGGTTGTATTGCCGTCAACGTTTCTCAGCGGCCGGTTTGAGTGCTGGTGCATGTCATTCAGCCCGTTCTGCGTAACACCGCGCTCAAGCCGCATGCAAGGCATCGGCTGGAGGAGCACGCTCGAACCTGCCCAATATCTGGAGGGCCGCTTACATCTTCCTTCTCGATTGGCTCGCTCGACTTGACGTGCATTCGTGCGGTCGCCACCGCGCTCCTCAACGAATTCGCGCTCGATTCTTTTCCGACTTGATAGTTTGTGTTTTGTGGTCGAGCGATTGAGGTTGGAGGTACCTAAGTACTTGCCCTGTACGCCCTCGGCATCGCCGCTTTTGGTACCTCGGAGCCGCTTTGTTAAGTGGCATTGCCGCTTGTATCTGTGTGGGACGTTAGCAGGTCATACCATGAGGTTCACAGCGCGCTGTCTGGGGTATAGAGCGGAGCACTGCTGCCTATCCCGTCTGAATTCACCATCGCATTGCAAGAGCTGCAAAAGAACGTGGGTCAGCGCTGAGTTGTGACTCTCGACCTGCCGTGTAACCTGTAACTGCGGCCGCTCAGAGCGCACACTGAATTTTAGGTGCTGGGGAAAATGGCAGCTCGCAAGAAAAGTCCCGACGAAATTATTGAGAAAACTCTGCTGGCGGTGCTTGATTGGACCCTCTTGGATTGGCCGCTGGTTTGTGAACGATCTCACTGTTTGCAAGTCCCCATTTCGGTACCGCATAGCAGCGGCACAGCCACCAGATTCACTCGGGGAGAAAGGCACATTCATGGGCTCTCAGATGTAATATATTCACAAAACGAGTACGATGGAGGCTGTTGCTTTCACAACGAAGCCATTCCTGATCAACTCGATGTTGAGACGTCGACAGCGCAGAAAACTAAGCACACAACAGCTGTCCAAGCTCGATGGCTAATTTGGCATAACGTTAGAGCTTTGAAGCATGTGCTTGCAGCGTAGAACTGGAGAACTATTGGCAGCTTTACTGCCCTATATCACATCATCCTTCAGCTTCGAAGTACATCGTGTTACTTTATGAACCCTCAAGTGGTGGGCAACTCTAAATGTCTGGACTGGTGTCCTTTTCAATGTACATGTCTCTGAAATGGGCTCATGTGGCGCAGCTTGCGTACCACCACACGCTCGTTTCAGGACAACTTGTATGGCCTCACAAAATAGTATCGACATCTGTGGGACGACCTATTCCGCAACAAGTATGCAAAGGTCACGTATAATTCTTTACAACATACATGCTGGATGCGGCGCAGGCGTAGACTAGTCTTTCAGTGAAACATGGTGGAGGAAGCATTCCTTTCAGGCTATTATCTCTGTGCTTCAAGTATACGAATACCAGAGGTAGCTTCTGCACATGTGGTGATCCTACATTACGGACAGGCCCCGCTCACCCGGCATTCGGCTCCACGCTGTATCTCCCGTGCGTTGTGTAACGTGATTTCAGGTATGCTAATTTAGAAGTAAGACTTGTGAGCAAGCTATTGCCCGCCAGTCCACTGTTAAGACACCACATAAAAAGAAGACTATACCTCTAGCTCCCGTTCACAAACGTCCAGGAACTTCTAAACAATCTTTCTGTGAGACTAGTTTAGCTATACCATACTTACTCAGTCTCACCGTACGCCATGGCACATATCGGGGCTCTTCCGAAGATTCATCGATACATGTAAGGGATATTTATACCAAGACTCCACGGGCATACCACTGACCTTATATCTTTCGATCCGCAGCACTGCCCACGACGACAAAGGAAAAGCAGTCTTCAGCAAGGCTTTCAACGAAGAGAGCAAGATGAAGCCAAACGACGATGGCATCGCATTCGCGTTGAGCTTCACCACCAAAGGCTTCCCAGTCGACATGGATGGCGACAAAGATCTCGACATTTACGGCCAATACCTGAACAGTCCGCCAGGTCTCGTAGTCGCAGGTGGCACGGTACTTCGCCATGTCGACATTCCTCCCGAGACAGCCTGCACAATGCACCGCACAGTCAGCCTGGACTACGGCTGCGTCCTCGAGGGCGAGGTCGAGCTACTTCTGGACAGCGATGAGAGGCGCATCATGAAGCGTGGGGATGTAGCTATTCAGCGAGGAACGATGCATCAGTGGATCAACCATAGCAAGACGGAGTGGACGAGGATGTTGTTTGTACTGCAGGAGAGCAAGCCGCTGAGTTTTGCGGGAGAGCATTTTGGAGAGCATCTTGCGGGTATGGCGGGTGTGCGCTCCTCAGATTGATAGACCCGAATGTTAGTGATACTCCACAGAGAACATGGAGATGGGAAGCACATGAGGTTGAGAGATGCAAAGTCGAGGTGCAGCTTATCTGCTTATCGGCAGACAAAAGCTAGCACGAATTGAGACGTGCTGCACGTGCGCCTACCTCCACCTCTACTTCCTGCATTTTACACTCCAGGCAATCGCAGGAATGGAGCATTTCCAATTTCAAAAAGCCTGCCAGTGGCTCTAAATTGCATTCATCACGCTTCCAAGCCAAGAAATGAGACCCCATCCGGCAGTGGGGCGCGCACACGAACAATAGCAACGGCTCTTCACAACCGCCATTGTCCAAACCAGCCACTCACACCAGCCCATTTCGGCCCCAACCTAATCGAGCCAGCCGAGGACCGCAACATAAGGACATGGCAGCCCCTTTGCGATTCTCAGCACAAGCACCTTCCTCGCGCTTGGAAGAAATCCTTGACGGAGACCGGATCGAAGAACTTTCAGACACGTCCGGCGACAGCGAGTACGAAGACATGGGCCCTGCAACACTGGTCGAGCAGGCAAACATTGCGTATCTCAACAGCGTGCGGATACCGATCGTGGATAAGTACGAGACGGAGACGTCGAAGGTCCAGAATGAGACGCACGAGATCATAGTACCGTTCTTGGAGGGCAATCCGAATGACCATTCACTGAATGCTTTTGGCATACCTCAGCTTCAACGGAAGCATCATGCAACGATTTTCAAGCAGCTGCTTGGGGATTACCCGGGTCGATATGCGACGTTGGACGCGTCGAGACCTTGGATGGTGTATTGGGTGTTGCAGAGTATGACAGCTTTGGGGCTCGATATAAATTCGTATCAGAAGACGTAAGTGAACGGCATGCCGTGATTCAGCCCTCCCCTCAGCCAAGATTTTTTCCAAAGGAGCTAATGTTATCCAGGATTCCGCACACCTTCTCGCTTGCTCAGCACCCAACAGGTGGACACGGAGGCGGGTATGGTCAACTACCACATCTAGCATGCACATACGCTGCCGTACTGTCAATTGCCATGGCCGGCGGTGCAGACTCATATGACTCCATCAACCGCAAGACCATGTGGCAATTCCTCGGCAGAATGAAGCAAGCAGACGGAGGTTTCACGATGTGCGAAGGCGGCGAGGAAGACATCCGCGGAGCGTTCTGCGCCCTCGTCGTCCTGTCACTCCTCAACATTCCCATGGAGCTACCTCAGGATGCACCTGCGCGCAAAGCCGGCCTCACAACCTTCAGCGACGGTCTAGGCGAGTGGGTGTCACTCTGTCAGTCTTGGGATGGCGGTATATCTGCCGCACCTGGAAACGAAGCGCATGGAGCGTATGCTTTCTGCGGGCTGGGATGTCTCTCGATTCTTGGACCGCCGAATCAGACGCTGCCCAAGTACCTCGACTTGCCTCTTCTAATACACTGGTTGTCGTCTCGCCAGGCCGCGCCAGAAGGCGGCTACAACGGTCGCACGAACAAGCTCGTCGATGGATGCTACTCGCACTGGGTTGGCGGCTGCTGGTCGCTCGTTGAAGCCGCGACCGACGTGGCTCCATCGACATCAATCTGGAATCGCGCCGCCCTCGCGCGCTACATCCTCTCAGCCTGTCAAGACAAGACGGGCGGGCTGAAGGATAAGCCGGGAAAGCACGCTGACGCCTATCACACATGCTACAATCTGGCGGGCTTGAGTGCTGCTCAGCACAAGTATGTGTACGACGAGAGTGTGAACACGGACATTGGAAGCAGCAATCTGGGTGCACCGTTTCATTGGAAGACGGCTGGAGAATCCGAGGGAGAGGATGTTGTTTGGGACCCGGAGGATGTTGTCAGAAGTGTGCATCCTGTTTTCGTCATACCATATCGGTCGGTCTACGAGTGCAGGAGATACTACGAGGGAAAGGAAAGCTTTTGAGCAGACATGAGATTCTAGCTGGGGCCCATGCTGATGTGGCATAGTTGTATGTGCTTCTATTAATTCGCATCCATGTATACCACCAACGGCGGCGCCGAGACATTTGGCTTCAAGAGCGCCTTGATTACAATATGTGCCTCGCACTCATTGTCGTAAAAGTCCATATCCTCTTTTGACTTGAAGACTGTGCGTGCCACCATAGTGTAGCCCTGCCTGCGTGGGTCATCCTTCGTAGGATTCGCAGCGGCCATCTGGATGTAGGGCTTGCCGTCCTAGCAGAGGTCAGTAACTAAAGGATTTGATGCTTAGGTCAGCCAATACAAGCTGCCATCAGAAACCCTCTGCGTTGGTCGTAATGCAGTTTGCAGAGCTGGAAACGCGTTATGTTAGGCGACAGGAACGCATCTGCACGATGCGTCTTCGCCATCACAGTCCCATCGCTTGCCTGACTCGCTTCGCGAACTCAAGAACTAAAGGGAATCGACGCGGTACAGCGGTTTGCGCAGTGCTAGCGGCTGTCGTCTAGGTGACGAGATGCGTAACGTGCAGCCAACCATTAACAATGGCACCTGCATATTGTTCCCAGAGTATGTGTTGGTCGAGCGGGTATGCAGGAGACATCTCACGGAACGTTGGAGAAAGAATCGTGCAATGCACCGGGCACATACCTTTTTTGCGTCTTGGATCAACTTCGAGTATTTTTGGATCGCCTGTTGGACGATCTCGTCGTCCGCAATCTTCATGAGTGTGAGACGAACGATCTTGGGCATATTGGCGGTCGCGTCTGAAGACGGATTGGAGTTGGTAAGGAGGACGAAATGGTTCGCAAATATGAAGAATTACACTATCGCTCTCCTAAGCTTACTTTGTAGTCCATGAAGACCTGCCGGGCGGAGCGACCGGGTGTGGAGACCCAGCTTCGGTTCCCCCAACAATCCACAGCATACAAAGCACGACTGAGCCACATAGCGAGGCTGATGTCAAAGGCTGATATCAGCAGCTAGTTCACAACTGACGCGTTGAGATTGTTGAACGAACAAACGTTCGGCAAAGTCGAGAGACTTCGGTGGTGGTAACAATTGACGGACATCACCATCCGATGCCGGAGAGTTTCTATAGGCCGTTGTCTTGTTCAACGTGGCACGCCAAATGCGGGGTATTCTTCTCCACATTGCGAACCAGATGTTGTGAGCGAATAGACCCTGAAACTGTACCATCGACAGTTTGAGGGATGGATGTATTGCGTAGGTAGTGTTATGCTGGGTTCCATGGTTGCGTCATCTCGTTCGGCAAACATCCCAGTCAATGGCGGGTCTATTGGTCAATAATGCTGAGAGGGGCTGAAGATGCTCTTGGTTGGGGAGTTGATCCGAACCTGTGGGTCGTTCCGCTTGCTGACGATGGAAGAAGCCCGATTCGAAAACTCAGGCGAACACGTCGTGACATTTCTCGTCAGCGAGTATCAGAGAATCTGCTTCGAGTGACATCCTCGACACTAACACGTTATTGACAGTTACGTTAAGCGTTACATGCACGTGTTATTTGGTGCGAGTGAGGGGCAAGGGGCGGTGAGGAAAATAGTGTGTTGTTCCAATTCCTACCGGGAAGGCCCGTGCGTAGTTATGTTGATGCAAACAGATCTGTAGTGCAGCAGCCTCTCTAATTTACCAGTCACTCTGACACCACTCGAAACGGCATTTGATTTGCTCAGTGCCATCATGTACAACATTTTGATCTTCCTTGCCCGTTGAATGGCGACGTAGCAGAAGTCATCGAAGCTTTACAGCGATTGTGAACCGCCTCCCGCTCCGCTTCCTGGACCAAGACACTGGTCTGGCGCCAAACAAGGCCGTTTTTGCATGGTCCTTGGTCCCTCATGTACATGTACGGTACCTCGTCACTGAGCGTCTTAGCCTATCGATCATCGACGTCTCAAGTCCGCATTGTGACCGCCTGCAGCCTGCGTTGTGCAGCGCGTCCTAAGCTTCATGCTTTCCCGGGCAAGACATTCGGCAGGGCCGCAGAGCTGTCGGCACCGTGCATCATCACTTGTCCGATCGAGGCTATCTGCAGCCTCCCGTTGGAGGAACTTTGAAGCTACACAGAACAACAAGTGCTAGAAGGGGACCTGTAATTAGACTTTAGCTCGAACAGTTCCAGACATTGCTTTTGGATGCGGAGAATCGTTCGGCAATTTGGTACGAGCTGTTCGCTACGATTTCGCGGCGATGGGATCGGCCCCGGCCTCTCCAAAAACTTCCACTTTCGTGCTTCGCTGAACCTAGCCCATGTTGACAGCCCTGCCATTCTGCCAAGCACCTCATCGACCACCTCCTCAATCCGAACTGCAACCTTTGCGATCATGCTCGAGCGCCGACAGATTGTCTCCACAACGGCCGATCCATATTGACAAGCATGCCGTACAGGACCGTTGGTCCTTCACCCCATTCGGTCGCGCTTGCAGGCAGCTCGACGTTCGAGGGCTGCCAGCTCATCGCACATATGCATGGAGCACGGGCTCCAGGACGCGAAGACAGTTCGGTGGTAACACCCCAGATACCTATCTGACCCCTCGAACCAGCAATCAATCGACTCGTGTGCCTACTGGCTCCTGCTGCCGGGTAGCGGCCTGCTATTCCTGGTATGACGCTCTTACGCTCCAAAGCCGCTATGCTTTGCATTTGTCTGCAGTCACGATAGCGTGTCAACCTCACCTCGAATCATCCACGCTCTAAGCGCGAGTCCCGCGCTTGCTACATACCATTGTGGGGACCTATTTCCAGCTAGCAGACCCCATTTTTCCTGCGAATTGAATGGTCTGGTCTTCGATCCTGATCATCAACACGCACTGTGGTATCTCAACACAGCTTTCAAGTACTGCTCGCCAAGATGATCAGATGCATGTGGGCTCGCAGAACGCTTCATGGGGCGTGCGGTGTCTAAAGTTTCTGCCCTGTGGCCCTTAGTTGTATCATGACATTGGTGGAACCAGCGCATTGAGCGAGTACGAGAGACATTGCCGCCCTCCTGCTTGCTGTGCCAAGAGGGCTTGCTGATACTCTGTTGTTCATGCCTGCGCATCTGAGTCTCAAAAATGCCGATCTGTCATTCGAGCCTTTCACCACCCGTGCAAAGAATCGCAACCGATCATCAGCCGTTTTCTACGCTACTCCTGCATGCTGGCACTGTGGCAAAAGTGAGCGATATGCTCTCTCTGGCGAAGACCGGTGAGCTGTACCCTTTGAGGATTGAAAAAATCTGGAACCTAGTCCCACTGGCCAAAATCCACGCCACGTCAATATGGGTCTCCTACTCAAGAGCCGCAACAGACCCGCATGTTGTTCATTTCCAAATGGCCAATTGCTTGCGGTCGCTTCTTGCAAGTATCAAGCGGAGGTTACGCGCTTGCATGTACTGAAATGCCTGCTGCATTCGCCTACCGCAATAAATTAGACACCATCCCACTCTACAGACATAGGCTTCACCCATCTCCGTCTGCCACGTCCCCTTCCTCGCTGTCATTCACCCCTCGATAGCTCATCTTACGTTCCGTACAGCTGTCAAACCACACATTGACAACTGTCAACGCCCTGCAAGTACCTTCGGTCGTACGACAGGAGCCACGAAGACCTTACTCGGCTTGATATCGTCGCCACCAACGGGCAATTGCTGGTTTAGCGGAACTTTGCATCTGTCCTTTCCCTTTCGATAATCAACGCCATACCGACACGAACCATTCTCGACTAGACACGCCGACAAACACTTTCGACCACTCACAATGTTCTATGTAATGTATCTTACTGGTACGTCAACCGCCATTGCTTCCATTCCCAGCAATATGGTGCAACATGCTGCAGGCTACGTATAGTCATTAGATGGGGGTAGGACCTGCATACATGAGTCTGCAAGCCATGATAGCATGTCCTTCCTCAACGGTCTGTTCGAGTTCATGTCCACCATTGTGTCGGGCATAGAAAAACAGCGGGAACCTCAATCGTTGCATTGTGGATGTGTCATTGGTTGGAACAACTACTGACACGAAATCCAGGCCTCTGCCAACGCCGTCACTGGCCAGACCCACTATTTCAAACATATAGCACCCGTCACGGCTATGGCGCTACCGTCCGCGTGAACAACCGCGAGTACTCTACCGATGTTGACTACGAATCAGATGAGCTTGCTAAAAATGCTGCTGCGACGCGTGCGTATATGCTCTGCCGTAACTTCTCGGTGAACGACGGAAGGGACCCTGGTCAACGCCCAGGTCAGGTCCCACAAGGTCTGCCGGTAGCAATTGGAACGGGCCGTCGAAGCACTTGTTCATCCAACGACTATGATAGCGCGAGCACCTCCAGTGGCGGTACCAGCCCACGGAACAGCGATTACGGCCTCGACACCACGGAACAGGTTGGAAGACGATCAAGCAAATCTTCCATCGCATCGCATTCGCATTGCTACTGTGGTCGAGGAATGGTCCGCGCATACGAGAGATGTAACAGTTGCCTCCACGAGGCGGGTTACAGGGTCTAGACGGAGGTTTCAGCAGACACATACACACACGGCGGCGTCTCTCTATAACGAAGCGACATGACGACAACAAAAAGACTTGAAGAGCTCAAGCTCAGCGATACCACTTATCACGAACATCACGATCTACATTTTTACGGCATTCACGCTCAGCTCAACGGCCTTGCCGAATATCTCACTTCTTCTTCTATTCCACTAAGCATCCATTGACATGGTTGGGCTTTATGATCCGTTTCTCACCACTTGTTGGTGTCTTCAGTTTTACGCGGCTGCACCGCGACAGCATCGAAGCACTTAAGCGGTTGATTTACCTTTTGGCTCTTTTGTTCGGCTGGCTCTCTGTTCCATGCAAATTGCAATCATTTCTTATCTCGCAACACACCACGTTCTGCGTCGGACAATTATGACTAAAAGAAAGATCTACGAACTTGGCCACACGGCTAGATTACGACCATAATTACGACGAGAGGAATCAATCTCCACTGTTGAATCAAGCACGATTTCTGCTCCTGTTACACTTGACATCGCT
>Ga0265798_10008075_pt1 | contig 13491 bp, 13 predicted proteins | sample P3T30metagenome_FD_192430 | JGI IMG/M metagenome (GOLD analysis project Ga0265798, IMG submission 192430) | Plant litter microbial communities from East Loma Ridge, Irvine, California - P3 T30 | ecosystem: Environmental > Terrestrial > Plant litter > Unclassified | place: USA: California...
TGGGCCTGGCCTTGATCCCCCACTACATCGGCCGCGCGGACCCGGCACTGCACGTGTGTGATCTGGGATTGGTCCCGGAAAGCAAGGACGTGTTCCTGATCACCCGCAGGCGCGACAGGAAGGACACCGCCATCAGGATTGTCAGCGACGAGATCGTCCGGATGTTTGATGAGGAGCGCGAGCTGTTTGAATGAGCGTTCAGGACAGGCGGGCTGGCTGGCTGTCCCGGAAGGCTCGGGATTGGCACCGCGGGCACCCATCGCCAGATTGCGCAAGTGATGGACGTGATGCGGAAACGATTTGCCAATCACCGCCCACAAAAAAGCCCGTAAGACGTTGATCTTACGGGCTTTAATAGTGGAGGCCGAGGTCGGAATCGAACCGGCGTAAGCGGATTTGCAATCCGGCGGGTAAATCTTTTTAAATCATAGGTTTAATAGCTATTTGCTTCCACATTGACACAGTTTTTCATGGCTTGAAGTGCCCCATTCATCGAAGCTAGTGTTTCAGTTGCGGAAGCGAATTGCTAACCAATTATCGTCGCTGCGGCAACGCGTATGACATGAATCAAGGCGAATCTATGGTTTGCGCTGTGAACACGCAAACCACCAACACGAACCCGTGTCCCTGTTATCGCGATCGCGACCAGCATTTCTAATGCAAAATCTCAATGGTCTGAACCCTCTTGCAACGCTCCCAGCTAGCTCGGCCGCAAGCTGCGTGCGTTTCGTCGTACAGGATGAGAATACGCTCTTGACTATGAGTGATGGCTATGTACTACTGCATGCATGGGCTTATAGACAGATTTTTTGTCATGTTTCGTGACATTTGAAAACATTGTGTGGGGGTATGCTCACACACTCGGACACGCTCTACGCTGGATGTGAATGTCTGGCGGACGCAAATGAGTGTCTATAAGCCCTACCATTACCCAAGGATGGTTCATGTCAAAATTGATACTTTTAAGAAAAGCTCTGTCGATTAATGACCTTGCGGCAATATTAAAATACCAACCCAAATTTCTAGCCTATATAGCTTACAAACTACCTAATCGATATACAACCTTTGAAATACCAAAGGCATCAGGGGGCGTCCGGACTATATCCGCCCCCAGGTCCGAACTGAAGGCACTTCAAAAAAAAGTGGCTGCGCTCCTACAGGACGCGCTTGAAGATATCGCTAAGGAGTTAAACCTTACTTCTTCGTTGTCACATGGATTCAAGCGCGGTCATTCGATTATGACGAATGCTGACAACCACAAAAGAAATAGATATGTTTTTAATATCGATTTGGAAAACTTTTTTGGTTCAATACATCGAGGCCGCGTTTTTGGATTTTTAACCACCAACCGAAGTTTTATCTTGCACCCGTCAGTTGCCAGAATAATCGCGCAGATAGTGTGCGATAAGGATGCGCTCCCGCAAGGTAGCCCTTCATCACCTGTCGTATCGAATTTGATAGGACATCTGATTGATATCAGGATGGTCCAATTTGCGAAAAAATATGGCTGCACTTATTCACGCTATGCGGACGACATCACATTTTCTAGCAATAAAAAGGAGTTCCCCACCGAAATCGCATTTGAATCATCTATCAACGTTTGGGAACCTAGCAACAAATTACTAAAAATAATCCAAAAGAGCGGTTTTGTTGTCAATCCTCAGAAAACACGGATGCAGTACCAACACTCTAGACAGACTGTCACGGGCCTTATAGTAAATGGGAAGACGCATACTTCTGCAGAGTTCAGACGAAACGCAAGGGCGATGGCACACAACTTATTCACTACAGGCTCGTTCCATCGCCATCAATCGCCCGCTCATGAGGTCCAGCCCGAGAACAAAGCAACTGCTTCAATCAGCCAATTACAAGGCATTTTGAGTTATATCTACATGGTTGATCAGTTCAATATTACCAAAATCGTTGACCATAGTAAAAAACGCGTGGAGGACATTCCGCTTACCGCGATTGAACGAACTCATCGCGACTTTTTGTTCTACAAGTACTTTTATGCAAATCCTAAGACTATGATTATCTGCGAAGGTAAGACTGACAACGTCTACCTTAAGTGCGCGATGAAAAAACTCGCGAGAAGCTATCCATCGCTTGCCACCATAGCAGCCGACGGTTCCAGATCGATAAAAGTCGATTTTATGAACTATTCAGAATTAACTCACCGAATGCTAGGCCTTAATGGAGGCACGGGTAGCATTTCAAAACTTATCAGAGCTTATGCTGCAAGCTGTAAAATATATAAACATGCTCCAACTTCCCCCACGATAATAGTCGTGGATAATGATTCTGGCGCCAAAAGCATTTACAATGCGATTAAGGATGAGACAAAAAGCATTTATATGATCTCAACCCCCAAGGGGCCGAAATTCGACGAATCTCGAAGTTTTTATTATGTCGCTCAAAACCTGTATGTGGTTTTCACGCCGCTGCTTAATGGAAAAGATTCGATGATGGAAGATTTTTTTGACAGCAAGACGTTGAACCGAAGGATCGACGGCCGTAAATTTGAGGTCATTACTAAATCGCCAAGTGGATACAGCAAACATGACTTTGCGCAAAAAGTCGTAAAGGTGAACCAGCGAAACATTGTATTCAAAGGTTTTAGACCCATCCTGAGCTCCATCACCGCTGCGATCTCGCATAACAAATCTGGCGCCACTTAAAATCTGACAGACGATTTTCTATTACCTCGTTTATAAAGGTAGGTGATATCTTTTCTCTATCCTTCACCTACCCGCTTACACCAATCGGCCCAGCTCATTAGTTTAAAGCATCCTGCGCGCCATTGGTCTTGGTTTAACCCAGCACTTGCCCACGCAGCAAACCAAACTTATCAGCCCCCCCCCCCGTAACTTAGGCTTCGTCGTGTCTGTGGCTCAACTCGCCCGGGTACGGGTGGGTTTGAACATATCACGCAACTATGTCTATGACTCCTCGAAAGTATTTTGTCACTTCGGAACCGCGCCTGGCCCACAGGATTATCGAAAGCTGTAACCTCATATCTTAGAGAGCGCCCTCTTACCCTTCAGAAATGCCTGACATTTGCGTCTGATGTGGCTGACAATCGCCTCGGCCGATTCGCCCAACGTTCGTCGATATAACTGCAATGAGGCGTCCCAACCGTCGATACCCAGCGACCTGAAACAGCCGTGATTGCGTACTTCTAGTTGAAAGTTGACCAGCGACAGAACGTGCAAGAGTCTCAGCCTCACGCTCGCAGAGGTCGGATGCATGCCACCTCGGCAGTCTGTAGGACCGATTGACGAGCATGATCATTCCGACAACGCTTGAGGGCAGACGGCAGAGCAGGTTCTCGCCGCAGCCTAATCCAGGAAGAATTATGACCAGGACCAAAGTGCTTGTACCGAGCAAGATCCCTTTCCAATCGGCCAATCTGCTTTTGGTCGACTATGGTGACGAACCATTCGTGCCGATGAGGCCGGTGATTGAGGGGATCGGGCTGAACTGGAAGAGCCAGCATGCAAAGCTCACGTCAGGCCGGTTCGCGTCGACCATGGTGGAAATCACCATGGTCGCAGCTGACGGCCGTCAGCGAGCGATGTCGTGTCTGCCGCTCCGTAAATTGCCCGGTTGGCTGATGACGCTGCATCCAGCCAAAGTGCGGCCGGAGATCCGCAGCAAGGTGACGGCTTATCAGCAAGAGTGCGACGACGTGCTCTGGGCGCACTGGGTGAATCAGCGCGGCCCACATTGCGCTCAAGAATCTGCAGAGCCGTCACTGCGTAAGGAATCGGCCGACTTCACCGCCGACTATCTCGCAGACTGCCGTCGGGCGATTCGCGAGATCGGTGGCACCCCTCCCGCGTGGAGCCTCGCCACAGAACAGAAAGTAGCTTCGGGAATGGCCCTCATGCTGCTGAGAAACAAGCGCTGGTTGGTGACATTCGGCCAGTCGGGCGATCCTCACTTGCAAGCAGTACCGCACGATGCCGGGATCTTCACACCGGAAAGGATGCTGAGCTGGATCAGGGAAACTGACGGGGCCTATCAATCGTTCATGCCTGAGCTGCTCAGTGCCATTGGAGATCGGCTGCGCGCAACGGAGAACCGATAGCCATAAGGCGGCAGCTTAAGGTCTAAAACAGACCGCGCATGACCTCGGGAGTCCAGTTCAACACGACCAGTTCCTTCGACACCTGCGGACACGCATGGCGATTATTTGCGGTGCTATACCGAATGTCCAAGGTCTCAAAGTGGAAGCCTTCGAAGGCTCTGCGAATGTCAGGATGATCGTTGATGCTGACCATCACTCTGCCTTTGCATCGCTTCATGAATTCAGCCATTCGCTCGTAGTTACAGAACTCGAACTCAACACCGTATCCGTTTGTTTGCCAATACGGCGGATCCATGTAATGGAAAGTATGAGCACGGTCGTACTGCTCGGCGCACTCAAGCCACGGTAGGTTTTCGATATAAGTTCCAGAGAGGCGCTGCCAGGCGGCCGAGAGCTTCTCTTCAATCCGTAGTACGTTGATTGCAGGTCCAGTCGTAGCAGTCCCGAATGTCTGGCCTGAGACTCGTCCGCCGAAAGCATGGTGCTGCAGGAAGAAAAACCGCGCTGCCCGCTGGATGTCAGTGAGGGTTTCCGGTCGGGTGTGTTTGTGCCAATCGAATATCTGGCGCGAACTGAGCGCCCACTGAAACTGACGGACAAGCTCCTCAAGGTGGTTCTGAACAACGCGGTACAGATTCACGAGCTCGCCGTTGATGTCGTTGAGTACCTCGACGGGTGCCGGCTGGGGACGCAGGAAGAAGAGCGCGGCGCCCCCGGCGAAGACTTCGACGTAGCATTCGTGCGGAGGGAAAAGCGGGATTAGGCGGTCAGCGAGACGACGTTTGCCGCCCATCCAGGGAATGATGGGAGAGTGATTCATTGTGTAAGCAAGCCTTATGAATGGTGGTGACGGACGCTAGACTCGCTTTGCTTTGTGCACGAAGCAGGAGCCTTGGCTGGGCTTGCAGGGTTATTCTGCGGGTTCGGCGGCCGGGGCGGATGGTGGATCATCCTATCCGGTCGCTCTTTAGATCCGAGCGACAAGTCGACGGAATAAAATCAATATTAGGTGTGGGAAAATGTTCTGGAACAGAAAGGATAAAGTTTTTAAAGTTCAGATAATGAACAATCTGGAGGGCCTGACGCAAGCAGCCAACAAGCCCACACCGCCGGCAGTGACAACTGGTTATGACCTACCGCTCAAGCTAGCCGCACTCATTTCGCTGATCCTCAACGGTTGCCTGGCAATTATGGGATATGTCGACATCATGGGACAGCTCGCGACCTTCGGAATTGGGACTAGCGAGATTGAACCCGGCTTACCGATGCTACTTTTTCAAGGCTATATCACGGTAGTTCTATCGCTGCACCACTATATCGACAGCCATTTCCCATTAGGCATTTTGGCGATCGTGTTGACATTCACACTAGCGCTATACCCCTTGGTATCCAAGCTTCCAGGGCAAAAAAACGCCACGACGAAGTTCGCGACATGCTTATTCGCAACCACCTTTTTCTTGCTCATAACTCTAATTCCTCAGATTGGATTTCAAAGAGGACAGAACACTGCATATCGTACCTTTGAAAGGCAGAATTTTAATGAAAACGGCGAACGGGTTGAAAGCATTAGATGGACTAAAACCATAACCACTAAAGAGGGAAAGACAATCAGTGGCGGCGTTGTGTTCAGCTCTGCCATGCATACTTTCGTCCTTCAAGGATCTGAAGTTTTTAAAATAGCAAACTCAGACAATCATCTAGTTAGCACTACCAAATTATCACCTGGGTTCGCAGCCTCGGGCATACCAAAATAGCTGTGATTTAAGGTCGTATTTTTAGGAAACCTATGTAGGCCTGGCACGCCCTCAACGCAATCAACCCCCGATCCCCATCGTCGGTGATGCCGATAATTCGTTGAGCATGCGCTGGGTCAAGTTCGGCTCGACGGGTTCCATGAACCATGCTGCCGGCGCCGGTGGTGGTTGGCACTGAACCGCCACCGGAACCGTACGCGGCGAGTAGGACTGACAGCCGCAGATCAGCAGTAGCCAAACGATCGTTAAGGCGTTTCTGTGTTTGTTGTGCATTGGTCAATTCGCTGTGATGGGTTTGGTCGCTGGCCTGCAGACGGCGCTCGAGCACCAGTCGTTTCTGCAGCTCCATCCGTTGAAGCGACGCCCCGGCCAGCGTCAGTTCGTTAAGCGTGTCGCTGTGCAGCCGCGCCAGACGCTCAAGCTTCGCGCTGTAACGCCAGTCCTGGATCTGCCAGGTCAGCACTGGGGCCGCGCCAGACGTCACAGCGACCAGTGCGATCAGGGCCGACAGCTTCCATGCCGCTCTGGGCGCAGGCAGCAGCGTCATGTCAGCGCCCTCCTCACCCCGGCTTCGATCAACTGAGTGGCGTACGGAACGCCCCCGTTCTCGTGCCTGATGATGGCGGTCACCAAACCCACCAGAACCGGCAGCGAATGGACATCAAGGGGAGCTTCGGACGCCACCTTTAGGCTGGCGGCCGTGGCGTGGATGTACGATTCAGTGTCGTTCTCTGTCCCCGGCGCCCAGCGGCTGATGATCTCTCGGACAGTGTCTATCCCTGAAGCGCCAACGTTCGGCATACCGTCCTTGCCCCGGTAAGCGAGGATCAGTTTCGCGAGTGCGCGGATGCCGCTCTCTGGCGTGTCGAACCGGGCGAAGCGCTTCTCGATCGCCGGATCCGGGGTGAGTTGTCCGATCCAGCGATTGCGAGGGTTGTAGTCGATGTTGCCAGGGTTGTTGTTGCGAACACCTCGGGTGACTGCAGGCATGGACTTTCTCCAGACGAAAAAAAACCGCCCGTGGGCGGTGTGAAATTGCAGTGATTGATTAGAGCTGGATGACCCTTAGCGGCTTCTTCGGCTTTCCTTTCGCGCTGGCTTTACCCTTCTTGCCGCCGTTGCACTCGACGGTCGTCGACCAGCCGGCCTTCGTAAAAACCTGCTCCACCGAATCGATCAAGTAATTGCCATCAAGACCGTTCTTGAAGCCCTGGGCATTGATCTCGCGCTCAGCGAACAGGTCGGTTCGGCCGGGCATCTCTAAACGTACGGCAGCGGTTGATCGATTGAAGCCCGCGAGCCGTGCCTTGGCCGCAGCCTCGGCGGCGCTCTTGTTTGCGTGGATGTGTCGGTCGGTATGGATCGGCGGCAAGCCCTCAGTCATTTTGTCGTTGTCGAGTTGCACGGTGACTAGGTCGCCGTTCTTGTCTGCGTATGCCGCTTTTACCGCCCTCTTGACGTTGTCGTCGCCCAGCCTGAATTGCCAACGGCTTACGTCGCTTCGTTTGATCACCAGGATCGGTACAGCCTTTCCGCTGGCACTCACGCCGCCTTGGCGCGGCAGCACAATGAGTTTGTTGTTGGCCACCTTCGCAGTGCAATCGAATTGCCTGGCAAGTCGCGTGATGAAGTTCAGGTCGGACTCGGTCAACTGGTCCGCGCGCTCAACAGGCGTTCGCACGGTGCATTCAGGCTTCCAGCCATTGCGGCCGGCGATATCCGCCACGATGGAAGCCAGACTCGCACCTTCCCAACTGCCGCTGCGCGTCGTCTTCGCGTCGCTACGGGTGTCACCCGATTTGCTGCGGATGACGAGGGTGTCGGGCGGACCCGAAAGCTCTATTTCATCAACGGTGTAGTTGCCCATGAGTGTAAGCCTCTGGCTTTCGTAGCCGAGGTAAACATCCATTTTGGCGCCCCGCTTCGGCAAGGTGACAGCGCCATCGCGATCATCAATGCGCAGCTCGAAGTCATCCGAGCTGGCACCGGGCTTGTCAGTCGTTCGGATCAGCAGCATCCGATCATTGATCAGCGCGGTGATGTCGCTGCCATTGGCGACGATCTTGAAGACTGGTCTCAAAGCATCCACTCCATAAAGGTGGCCCTGTACTCGCTGAGGCTGGGGAGGATCATCAGTTCCATAGCGTCACCACCTCATCCACCGCCGGCGCCACATCAGGCAGCCTGATCAGCAGCCCGGCCGCAAACGGCTGGGGTTCATCCGCCAGCCCCTGATTGGCATCGAGTACGGCCTCGACGGTGCCGATCAGGTGGCCGTAATGGTGCTGGCAGATGGTGTCGAGCACGTCGCCGTCAGACGTTCTGCAGGTCATCGCCATAGCGTAAAAACTCCAGGGTGAACGCTTGCTTGCGCGGGATTCCGCCCTGCAGCAGCGCGCTCTGTTCTTCGTTGAGGTTCACAAGGCACCAGTTGCCCAGCACCTCGCCATAACCCGTCGTCAGCATGAGCGGCTGCAGCTGCCGTCCGATGCTGCGCAGGGTGTTGAGCTGTTTCAGGCCCCCTTTGAAAGAAGGGAATATCGCCCCTTTGATGGTGATCTTTTCTTCGCCGATGGCCACGGCCTGCTGCGCCGGGCGACGCGTCAGGCGCTCTTGAGCAGCCCAGCGAAAAGCGCTTGAGCGACTCAGTTCATCGAACGCCGCCGTGTCCAGGTTGAAGAAGTACGGCGGTGTGTTGGGCGTCAGCGGCTGCATGATCATCAGGTGAGGGAATGGCTTGACCGCTTCCGGCGCAGGCGTGCCATTGGGTGCCATGCCAGCCGTTGCGAAAATCGGTTCTGATCCCGGGCTGAGCTTGGCGGCCAGCTTGTTCACAGCTGACTTGGCGCGCGCTGCCTGCTCGCCCAGCACCTGAATCCGGTCTTGAATTTCAGCGGCAGCGCGCGTGGCTTTGCCGTACATCGCGACGACTTGGCCGACTTTCGCCTGTGCCGCGCCGATGGCCCCGGTGACGCGCTGCAGTTTGGCCCCGATCAGGGGACCTACGAACGGGATGCTCTCCAGCTCGTTAGCCGCGCCGGATATCTCGCCGATGGCGCCATTGACCGGGCCGAGCATCCCGTCGAGATCCTTGCGCCCTGCCTCGCCGGCCTGTACCAGGTACTTGAGGCCCGATTGCATACTTTCCAGATAGGGCATTCGTGCTCCTTAAAACACCGGTTGATCCGTCATGTCGCGGCGCGCCACTTGCTGCGCGGTCTCGGTAAGGCGCCTTTCGATGTCCGGCATTAGCTTGTCGATCAGCTCGCGGGGATCCTTCACATCGCCGTGAACGGTGATGATGAAGGAAGGCGACACCGTTATTTTTTGATAGGGTCTGGAGCCGGATGGCAGGGCGTTGTTGTTGCCCGCTTTTTTCAGCGACTTCGATACATCCGCCAGTGCGGGAACTGCCAGCGCGGCACTGGAAGTGATAAGCGGGCCCTTGGGAGCAAACGATGCGCCCATGCTTGCCAGCATTGGCACGGCAGGTCCGGGACGATCTCCCACCAGTAATGAAACCGCCGGCCGTGAAGTTGCTGCAGCAGGCGGTTCCGGTCCGCCAAACAACGACTTACCGACGACGCCACCCAATCGGCCACCGCCCATGCCGCCGAGGACGCCGCCGATCAATCCTCCAATCGCTGTTCCGATGATTGGAACCACGGAGCCGATGGCAGCGCCGGCAGCGGCCCCGGCCAACGTACCTGCCAAGGTGCCAGCGGCATCGCCATACCCTTCCGCTTTTTCATCGCGGGTTTTTGCGTTGTCGTAAACGTCTTTGGCGTTGAGGGCCGCGTCAAACACGGCGGCCGCAGGATTGCCTTTCCCCAATCCTCCGAGCTTGCCAAGGCGAATGCCTGACGGTTTGCCCGACGCCACCAACGATGCGGCCGGCGCTTTGAGCGTTGCGCCAGGCGGCTTCCAATCACTGAGAGACTTCGCCGCATGCGGCGCGCCGTTCGAGTAAACACGCACACGAGGCTTGGCCGCGGTTACTGGTTTCTCCGGAACACTGACGGCCCGGCGACCACGACCGATACGGCGTTTGCGGCGCCCTTCTCTGCCGCTGCCGCCCAGATCTGCGCCTCCGCCGGCAAGGCCGCTGACAATCGCAACCTTCTGGACGATGTTGGGATTGCCCATCAGCGTGCCGCGCGCGACGTTCATCATCCCTTTCGCGATTTTGAAGCTGCTATACGCCGCTGCCGCCGTCGCAACGGCAGCGCCGATGCCCAGCAGACCTGTCACCAGTTTCGGCGATTCATCGCTGACGGCGGCAAGCCCTTTGGCGACCGAGGTCAGGCCCGAGGCAAACCTGTCAGTGACCGGCTGCATCGCGTCGCCGGCGCTGCGCAAGGCATCGTCCATCGCCTGGCTGGTTTCTTTCCAGAGCTGCGCCGAGGTTTCCCGCCGTTCCCTCAGGTTCTTCTCGAGAATCCCGGCGGCACTGGCCGAGTCGGCTTTCAGCTTTTCGTAAAGGCCCTTGCCCTGCATGTAGGCAGCGAGCGCCGCTTTCACCTGGCTGTCAGCAAACAAGTCGCCGGTGCGTAGCGCCTGTTCGAGTGACGCTACCATTGCCTGGGCTTTTGCCGGGTCCGTCTCTTCGGTGATCCCCTCCATCGCTTTGGACATGGCCTTGGCTTGCGCCGGATTAGTCGCCTCAATGTAGCGCTGCGCCAAAGCAAAACTTGATTCGACTGTGGACAGCCCACGCTTGAACCCGCTATTCAGCGAACTCTGGTAATCGATACCGGCGTCCTTGTAGGCCTTGACGACGTCCGTAGACCCCATCTTGTCGATCCAGTTCTTCAGGTTATTCGCGGCTTCATCCGAACTGCCGGCCGTCTTCATCTGCACCTGAAGCATGGCGCCCAGCTGCGTAACCGCGTCGTTGCCAGTGATACCCAACCGCCCCATACCCGAGAGCAGTTGCGGGAACCACTTGGCCATGTCACTGGCTTCAAAGCTGCCCGCCTGCCCCTGAAAGGCGATCGCTTCGAGTGCCTTCTGCATGTCCTGCGGGTCTTTGATCAGTGCGTTCTGCCCCAACGCGTTGATCATCGTCGCGGTGTCTGTCGCTTCAGCACCCTGGCCGATCACGAACTTGGCTGCCACCGGCGCGTATTCCATCGCCTGCTTGAGATCCATGCCCGCGCCGACCAGCGCGTTGATCACGTCGGCGACTTCGTTGCGCGCCATGCCGGTGTCACGGGAGGTGCTGATGATCCTGTCGGAGACTTGCTGTTCTTCGGGTGTGTTGGCAATGGCCGCCTTGATCGCGATGTCTCGCACCATCGCGCGGTAGTTGGCACTGACCTTCGTCGGCACGATCATCGTGGCCGCCGCCGCACCAGCCGTCACCGCGGCGGTGTTACGCAGGCCCGCCGCGCCTTGTTTCATTTGTGTGTGGCCGGTGGACTTCAGCTCTGCAGAGCGAGCCTTGCGGCCCATCTGTTCGTAAGCCTGCCCGAGGTTTCGGACCTGAACGCCCTGCTTGCGCAGAGCGTCGAGATTCGCGTCAAGCTTGCGGCGTAGCCCGTCAGCGGAGGATGAGCCAACGGCATGCGCCTTTCGCCATTCGTCCTGCAGCTTGCGGGTTTCACCGATGACGGACTGCAGCACCCGGGTCTTGCTCGCGGTCGACTCAAGCTTCTTGACCCGACCCTCCACGTCTTTGAATGCAACGCCCACCGACTTGCTGACGGCGCCGCCGATCACCAGGCCGAGCGCTAACTGTTTTGCCATTTCATAGCCCTTCGCTTACGGCTTTACGCTGCCGGGCGGCTCATTCACTGAGCCACCACACCATGTCGTAAAACGGCATCGTCTCGATCTCGTTCAGAGTGAAGCCCGTTTCTCTGGACAGACGTATGGCCAGCTGACGCAGCAGTGACGGGTCAAACTGCGTCTTCTTCAACCATGCGAAAGTAGCCGCGCTTCACGCGCTCATAGTCCTTTAGCGTGAGATTTGCGAGGTCCTCGGCGCCGATCTCGGCAAGGCTGCAGAACATCATTGCGTCGACGGCTAGCTCGTCGTTAGGATGAGCCTTTTGACAGGCGCGAAGGTCGCGAACAGTCGGGGTACGCATGGGCAGCTTCTCGACCTTGATGTTGGTGATCAGGGCCGGTGTCGAAAGCGTCACGGTGACGCCTTGGTCAGTCACGGCGAGCCAGGTCGGCAGTCCGTCAGCGGGGTTTGCAGTGCTCATGAATAATCCTTATATGCCTAGCTGGTTACGCATTTGCTGAAGTTGATCGACGCCGTTGATAACCCGCACCGAGTTCACCGGGTCTATTTCAAAGATGACCACGCCATCAATTTCCAGCTTGTAATAAGACACGCCGACCGAGTACTTAAACTCGGCCTTGTCGCCGGATTTCCAACTGCCGGGATCCAGCTCTTTGAGCATCCCCCGGATTGTCGCGGTGACGCCCACGAAGCGGCCTTTCTGCTCTTTGAACGAACCACGGAAGGAGCCGTTAAAGGCGGTCTGGTCAGCCAGGCCGACGAATTTCATTGCTTGCTGGCGTACGCCGTTAGCCGCGAACGAGGCTTCGAGCTTTTCCAGCCCCACGTCCATGTCGATCTCGCCGTCCATGCCGCCCGCACGATAGCCCTCCGTCTTGACGGCGATCTTCGGCAGCGTCAGCTCAGGGATGTCGCCGGAGAAGCTGATGCCGTCGATGAACAGGTTGGTGTTGAATAATGTCTGTGGCGTCATTGGTTGGCCCTCTTAGGCTTAGGTGTCGAGGACTTCGGTGAGCCACTGATTGGTGACTTCAACGAGAAAGTTCGGGTTCTCTGCAGGCGGCACGTCGGTGAAGCGAATCACCTAATACACCTTGCCCTGCTCCAGCTGGCTGGCGGTGTTGCGTTCCGGGTCGGCATACACCTCGAAGTTGATGATCGCGCCCTGATTCTTCAGGTCGCGCATGAAGTTCTGCAGGCCTTCGGTGACGTCCTTGACGTAGGTCTTGGTGATCGAACGGTCGACTGCCCATTTGTGGCCATACAGGATCGCGTCCATCACGATGTCCATCGTCCGAACGCGAGTGACGAATGCCCACTTCGGATCGCTGGAGCGGGTGCGGTTGCCCCACAGGCGATAACCGTCGTCGCGGATGATGGTGGTGATGTTCGCCGCGTTAAGCAGGTTGGCCCGGCAGGTGGTGTCGCCGTCCAGGAACTCGATCGGCCGCGACGTGCCGGTAATGCCGACAAACTCTTTGTTCGATGGGGAAGCCCAGAAGCCGTACTCGTTGTCGGTCCATGCGAACAGACCGGCGACGAATGCTGAGGCCGGCGAGTCAACGGTGCCATTGGCGCTTGTGTCCCAGAACTGCACACCAGGATCGACGAGGAACACGCGCTTGCTGCCGAAGTTCTCGGCGTAGGCCAGCGCGTCTTCGTCGTTGCTGTTCGGGCCGTCAATGATGGCGATCGCTCGCAGCTTGCCAGCCAGGCCATCCATCGCTGTGGCAATCGCCTGCGTTGCCGAGTGCTTCGGCGCAATCAGCAAACGGGGCTGGGCGTTGAACTTGCTTTTACCATCAAGCAGCGCCTGCAACCCGGTTCGTTTGCCGGAGGCGAGAACGCCGCCGATGATTGCCGAGATCTGCTCGGAGGGGTCATCCTTTTTTGCG
>Ga0265798_10008076_pt1 | contig 13490 bp, 15 predicted proteins | sample P3T30metagenome_FD_192430 | JGI IMG/M metagenome (GOLD analysis project Ga0265798, IMG submission 192430) | Plant litter microbial communities from East Loma Ridge, Irvine, California - P3 T30 | ecosystem: Environmental > Terrestrial > Plant litter > Unclassified | place: USA: California...
TCGTTGATGTGTGCCATCGCGATCGCGACCTGCGACTCGCCCGTGAAGGGACGACGACCGGCCAGGCACTCGTACGCGACGATGCCGAGCGAGTACACGTCCGTGGAGGGCGATGCCGGGTGGCCGCTCGCCTGCTCCGGCGACAGGTACTGCACGGTGCCCATGACCTGCCCGGTGGCGGTCAACGGCACCTGGTCGGCGATCCGCGCGATGCCGAAGTCGGTGATCTTCACGCGGCCGTCGGGGGTGATGAGCAGGTTGCCGGGCTTGATGTCGCGGTGCACGAGACCGACCGCGTGCGCGGCCTGCAGGGCGTTCGCGGTCTGCGCGACGATGTCGAGGACCTTGTCGACGGGCAGGGTGTGCTCGCGCTCGATCATGGTCGAGAGCGCCTCGCCGGGCACGAGTTCCATCACGAGGTAGGCGCTGCCGTCCTCCTCGCCGTAGTCGAAGACGTTCGCGATGCCCTCGTGGTTGACGAGCGCGGCGTGCCGGGCCTCGGCGCGGAAGCGCTCGAGGAACCCGGGGTCGCCGAGGTACTCGTCCTTGAGGATCTTGAGTGCGACGGTCCGGCCGATGACCAGGTCGGTCGCCTGCCAGACCTCACCCATGCCGCCGATCGCGACACGGGACGAGAGTTGGTACCGCCCACCGAAGGTGAGTCCGCTGGTGGGTCTCATTTGTTCAGCACCGCCTCCATGACGTTCTTCGCGATCGGGGCCGCGACCGTGTTGCCGACCCCGGACTGCCCCATCCCGCCACCGTTCCCGACGACGACGGCGACGGCGACCTCGGGGTCCTTCGCCGGGGCGAACCCGGTGAACCAGAGCGTGTACGGGTCGCCGGGCCCGCCTTCGGCCGTCCCGGTCTTGCCGGCGACGTCCACACCGTCGATCTTGGCATTGGTGCCGGTCCCCGCGTTGACGACGCTCTGCATCGCCTCGGTCAGGGCCGCGGCGTCACTGCCGGAGATCGGGTCGCTGTACTGCTTGGGCGTGAAGGACTGCACCGTCTTCAGGTCCTGGGTCTCCACCGAGTCGACGAGCGAGGGCTGCATGACCTTGCCGCCGTTGGCGATGCCCGCGGAGACCATCGCCATCTGCAGCGGGGTCACCCGGTCGCTCGCCTGCCCGAAGGAGCTGAGCATGAGCGTCGCGGTCGTGTCCGGCTCCGGGTACTGGCTCGGGGTGGCCGACGTCGGGATGTCGATGACGTCGCCGAAGCCGTAGGCCTCCGCGGTCTTCTTGATCGCGTCGTAGCCGAGCTTCTGCCCGAGTTCGGCGAACGGGATGTTGCACGAGTTCTGGATCGCGACGCGGAGCTTGACCTGGTCGCCGCCCCCGCAGGAGCCGCCCTCGGCGTTGTTGATCCGGGTGCTCGTCCCGGGGAGGGTCAGCGTCGACGGGTTCGGCAGCGTCGAGTCCAGCGTGTAGTCACCGCTCGCGAGTGCGGCCGAGGCCACGACGAGCTTGAACACCGAGCCGGGCGTGTACAGATCGCCCGCGATCGCACGGTTCTTCAGCGGCTGCCCCGCGGCGCTCTCGAGCGCCTTGTACTGCTGGATGACCTGTTTGGTGTCGTGCGAGGTGAGCGTGTTCGGGTCGTAGCCCGGCTTGGACACCATCGCCAGGATCTTCCCGGTCTTCGGCTGGATCGCCACGACGGCGCCGGTGTTCGCACCGAGGGCGTCGTAGGCGGCCTTCTGCACGGCCGGGTCGATCGTGAGGTTCACGTTGTCGCCCTGGACGTCCTGGCCGGTCAGGATCGCGTTGAGGTTCTGGAAGAACGAGTCGTCGGAGTTGCCGGACAGCACGTCGTTCTCGGAGCGCTCGATGCCGGTCGTGCCCTGGCCGATCGTGAAGTACCCGGTGACGGCCGAGTAGAGGTCGCCTTCCTTGTAGCTGCGCTGGTACTGGTACTGGTCGTCCACCGCGGTGGAGACCGCGATCGGCTTGCCGTCGACGAGGATCGCGCCGCGCTTGGTCGAGTAGCTGTCGAGGGTGGTGCGGGAGTTCCGGGCATCGGCACGCAGGGAGTCCGCGGCGAAGAACTGGATCGAGGTCGTCGACACGAACAGTGCGACGAACATGATGATGATCACGGTGGAGACACCGCGGAGCTGGCGGTTCATCGGCGTTCCTTCCCGAGGGTGCCCTGCTGGACGCGTTGTTCTGCGGGGATCGAGTCGGTGAGGCGCAGCAGCATCGCCGCGATGATCCAGTTCGCCATGAGCGACGAACCACCGGCGGCCATGAACGGTGTCGTGAGACCGGTCACCGGGATGATCCGGGTGATGCCGCCGACGACGACGAACACCTGCAGCGCGATGGTGAAGCCGAAGCCGATGCCGAGGAGCTTGCCGAAGTCGTCCTGCGCCATGAACCCGACACGGATGCCGCGGGAGACCAGGACGATGAACAGCCCGAGGATCGCGAAGAGGCCGATGAGCCCGAGCTCCTCGCCGAGGGACGCGACGATGTAGTCCGCGTTGGCGACCGGGGTGATGTACGGGCGGCCCTGGCCGAGCCCGGTGCCGGTGATGCCGCCGTTCGCGAAGCCGAACAGGCCCTGCACGAGCTGGAAACTGGCCTGGGTCGGGGCGTTGTAGACCGTGTTGTCGAACGGGTTCAGCCACTGCTCGAACCGGCCGTGCACGTACACGAGGGCGTTGGCCGCGACGAGGGCGCCGCCGACGAACAGCACGAGGCCGATGAGGACCCAGCTGAGCCGACCGGTGGCGACGTAGAGCATGACCAGGAAGAGGCCGAAGTACAGCAGCGCGGTGCCGAGGTCGCGCTGGAAGACGAGCACGCTCATCGCCGCGGCCCACATCACGAGGATCGGGCCGAGGTCGCGCGCCCGCGGGAACGTCATGCCGAGGAAGCGCTTGCCGACGATGGACAGCGAGTCCCGCGCGGTCACGAGGTAGCCGGCGAAGAACAGCGCCATCGTGATCTTCGCGAGCTCGCCGGGCTGGAACGAGAACGGCCCGACGCGGATCCAGACGCGGGCACCACCGGGGGCGTACCCGATCACGGGCAGCATCGGCAGCAGGAGCAGCAGGATCGTGATGGCCATGAAGATGTAGCGGTACCGCTGCAGGAAGCGGTGGTTCCGGACGAGCAGCAGCGTGGCGATCGCGAGCACCATCGCCAGGAGCGTCCACACGATCTGCTTGACGCCGATCGCGGCCCACCCGGTGTCGCCGTCGTGGATGTCGATGCGGTAGATCTCCGCGATCCCGATCCCGTTGAGTACCAGGGCCACCGGCAGGATGAACGGGTCGGCGTTCTTCGCCACGACACGGAGCACGACGTGCATCACGAGCGCGAGCCCGAGGATCGCGGCACCGATCCACAGCACCGAGGTGTCGAAGACGTGGCGCTTGGTGCCGAGCTGCACGAGGATCATCGCCCCGGCGCAGATGCCGCACGCGATGACGAGCAGCACGAGCTCGAGGTTCCGGGCACGAGCCGGCTCCCGGAGCTTGATCGTGATCGCCTGGGTCAGCGACGGCGAGGTCGTGGCGCTCATCGGCTGCTCCTCGACGGGGTCGGCGACGGCGACGGTGACGGTGACTTCGTGGACGACGGGCTGCTCGACGGGCTGCTCGACGGACGCTCGCCGTCGCCACCGGTGCCGGACTGGTCCTGCCCGGTCTCCGCGGCCGTGCGCAGGCGCTCGACGATGGCCCGGGCGTCGTCCAGCGACGTGGCGTTGATCGTCGAGCGGACGTTGTCGCGCGTGAAGTCGGGGAGCTCCGCCATCGGGATGTCGGTGTCCTCGTAGACGTCGGACAGCTTGACCGGCCCGATCGTCTGCTGGACGCCCTTGTAGATCGCGACCGAGCCGCGGTCCGTCCCGACGTAGTAGTGGTCCTGCACGATGCGGTACCCGAGGAAGAGCGCGCCGATGAGCGCGAGGATCGCCACGGCGAGGGCGATCGACCACGACACCCGACGGCGGATCCGACGACGGCGGTCCTCGGCGATGATCTCGGCGAAGTACTGGTCGGACTCCGGCTCGAAGTGCGAGTCCTCCGGCGCAGCGGAGACCTTGAGCGGGTGCAGCAGGATCGTGGGGAGGCGGATCGGTTTGCGGCCGGTCGGCGCCTCGAAGGTCAGGGGAGCCGCCGCGGACCCGACGGTGGTCGCCGCGTCGTCGTCCTCGCCCGGTTCGGCGTCGGTGACGTCCATGACGACGACCGTCACGTTGTCGGGGGCGCCGTGGTCGAGCGTCTCCTTGACGAGGCGCTGCGTGACCTGGTTCGCGTCCATCGTCGAGGCGAGGGCGTGCCGGATGCGCTCCTCGGCGAGGTACGAGGACAGGCCGTCGGAGCAGAGCAGCCACCGGTCGCCCGGGCGGATGTCCATGATCGCGGTGTCGACCTCCGGCGCTGCGTCGACGTCGCCGAGGACGCGCATGAGCACGGAGCGCCGGGGGTGCACGGCTGCTTCCTCCGGGGTGATCCGTCCGCTGTCGACGAGGCGCTGGACGAAGGTGTGGTCGGCGGTGATCTGCTGGAGCTCGCCCTCGCGGAGGCGGTAGATGCGCGAGTCACCGATGTGCGCGATCGCGACCTGGTCGCCGACGCGGATCATCGCGCTGACGGTGGTGCCCATGCCGGTGAGCTCCTGGTGCTCGAACACCGTCTCGGTGATGAGCTGGTTCGCAGCGATGAGCGCGGACTGCAGGGCGAACTCGGCGTCGTGGGCGGACGGGAACTCCCGGTCGACCTCGCGGATGCGGCGGATCGCGATCGCCGAGGCGACGTCACCGCCGGCGTGCCCGCCCATCCCGTCCGCGACGGCGAACAGGTGCTGGCCGGCGAACCCGGAGTCCTGGTTGTTCGCGCGGATGCGTCCCACGTGGGACACAGCGGCGCTCAGCGTCCGTGCCGTCATCCGGGCCTACCGCCGCAGCTCGAACGTGGTCGTCCCGATGGTGATCGGCGTCCGTTCGGCGACGGTGGTGGGGGCGGTGACCTTCTGCCCGTGCACGAAGGTGCCGTTCGTCGAGCCGAGGTCGGTCAGGACCCAGGTCCCGCCCTGGAGGTCGAGGCGTGCGTGGTTCGTCGACGTGTAGTCGTCCCGGATCACGACGTTGCTCTCGCTCGAGCGGCCGATCGTGATCGGTCCGCCGCCGAGCGGCATCTCGAGGCCCTCGCGGGCCCCTTCGGTGATGACGAGTCTGGTGGCGACCGGCGTGGCGGGGGCGGCCGGGCCTCCCGACTGGCCGATCAGCTCGGTGAAGGCACCGGCCGAGGCGGCGCCGGCCGGGGCCGTCTGCTGGCTGTTCGCCGGCAGCGGCGGGGTGGTCGGGGTGGAGGGGCCGGCCTTCTGGTCGGTCGGGATCGCGCGCACCCGTTGGCCGAACAGGTCGCTCCGCAGGGCGAACACGATCACGAACACGAAGAGCCACAGCACCGCGAGGAACGCGAAGCGCAGCACGAGCAGGGTCAGGCCTGTGGTCATCGCGCACCTCCGTCGTTCTCCGGGATCACCCGGAACACCATACGGGTCCGACCGATCTCGATGGTGGAGTCCGGTTCGACGATGGCCTGCTGGAAGCGCTCGCCGTTGAGTTTCGAGCCGTTCGTGGACCCGAGGTCGTTGGCCTGCGCGTGCTTGCCGTCCCAGAGGACCTCGACGTGCTTCCGGCTCGTCCCGGTGTCCGGGATGGTGATGTCGGCGTCGGTGCCGCGCCCGATGACGGTGCGACCGCGCTGCAGGCGGTGCCGCTGCGATCCGATGTCGAGCACCGCGACCCAGGCGACGTCCCGCTGCACGGTGGTGGAGTCGATCTGCAGGATGCCGGTCGAGAGCGTGCCGTCCTGCTGTAGGCGGATCGACACCGGCCCGGAGAAGGAGTAGTTCTGCGCCACGGCGTGCTGCTGCACCCGCTGCGTGAGCTCGTCGATCAGGGGCTGCCCGACGTCCGCCATGCGCGAGTGGTCCGGCGGTGCGAGGCGCACGGTGAACTCGTTCGGCACGAGGATGCGCTCCCGTGAGACGACGGCCGCCTTCGTGTCGAGCTCACGGCGGAGCGCCGCGGAGATCTCGACGGGCTGCACCCCGGAGCGGAAGGTCTTCGCGAACGCGCCGTTGACGGCGCGCTCCAACCCGCGCTCGAAGTTGTCCAGCAGGCCCATGGGTCTCCACACGTTGGCGGTCGGTTGACGTCTGCATGGTAGTGGGTGGCTCCTGGCACCGTCTGTGCATGGTAGTGTTCTCGGCGCTGGCGCGAGTGGCGGAATTGGTAGACGCGCACGGTTCAGGTCCGTGTGCTGGAAACGGCGTGGGGGTTCAAGTCCCCCCTCGCGCACCAGGGCTTTCAGCAGGAAAGCCGTGAGATATCAGCAGGAGAGTAAGAAGAGACGAGGCCGCAGCCCATCGGGCTGCGGCCTCGTCTGCTTGCTGCGGCGTCAGTCGGGGTCGACGGCTTCGTTGACGTCGACGATGAACTCCTCGTTGGTCTCGTAGCCGTCGGCGATCCCTGTGGAGGCGGCGCCACGCCCGGTGTCCGGGTCGTAGCGGTATCCGTTGGTGATGTCGCGTCGTCGCTGCTTCGCGACCGCCGGGTTGTTGCTGTCGGAGTGGATGTAGCTGTCGATGCGCTCGAGGTTCGAGGTGAACACGAGGATCGTCGCGAGCAGGTACTGCTTCGTGTAGCCGCGGGCTCGGCGCCGTCCGGCAACGCCGAGGGCAAAGCGGTGTTCGTCCTTGTATCTACCCATCGCCCGCAACTACATCGAGTCTGTCGACGCGTTCCTCGGCCGGGAACACTGGCAGGTGCATCGGGAGGGTGGAGAGCAGACCCTTGTTCTGCTTCATGCTGCGGGGGCGGATCTCGTGCTGCTGACCGTCGCCAGGTCGCCGGAGTACCCCACCATCGTGAGGACGCCGGCGACGAGGACGCCGCTGACGGCTGCGACCGCGGAGACTCGCATGAGGTCGGTACTCAGGCCAGTGCTGCAGCGGCGACGGCGTCGGTGATGAGCTGTGCGTCGGGGAGAGCGGCGGGGCGACCGGCTGCGGTGAAGTACAGCCGGCAGGTCAGGGCCGGCGGGTCGTCCGGGCCCGGGGGGACGATGTCGGCGCCGTCGATGCGGATGGTGGGGGACCCGATGAAGTGTTCGCGTTCGGCGTCGTCCCGCGTCACCATCTGCAGGGTCTGAAGGTCTCCGGGCGCCAGTCCGGCCGCGGTCATGGCCTCCTGCACCATTGCCTTCGCTCGCGGGTGCGACGGGCATCCGGCCCACCACAGCAGCTCGATCGTGGGTGCGCTCATCACAGGGTCCACTTGATGGTGCATCCGACCGGTTCGGTCGAGGCCAGGTGCGGCGTGGTCCCGGAAAGGGCCGCCTCGACGGCGTCGCGGAGCCACCGGGCGTTGAGGTCTTCGATGTCGACCGATGCATCCGGGGCGCCGTGGTAGACGACCATCCCGAACCGGTCGAGCACGAACACGTCAGGAGTGTGCCGCGCCCCCCACGCACGCGCGACTCGTTGCCCGGCGTCCATGAGGTACGGGCCGGCGAAGTCGCCGCGAGCGACCCGTCCGCGAGAGACGTCGATGGCGTCCTTCGGGCTGACAGCCGGGTCGTTGGCATTGATCTGCAGCACCTGAACGCCACGGTCGGCGTAGTCGCGGCTCACCTGCTGGATCCGGTCGTGCCAGCCCAACGCCCAAGGGCAGGGGTTGCAGGTGAACACGACAACTGTCGCTCGGCGTGATCCTGCGTCGAGTCGCACGGGGCTACCGTCGACGTCGGGCAGGGTGAAATCCGGTGCAACGGTACCCACCGGGAGCGCCGCAGCGAGATCTCGGGGCTCGGTGTGGTGCGGATGCGGTTCGATCCGGTCGATGCGGCCGTCATCGGCGAGGGTGAACACGAAGTCCATGGCGCTCATCGGCCCACCGGGGCTTGCCAGCGGCGCACCGTTCGGCCCGGTCCCACGCACCGTCACCATGTGCGGATCCTCGTTTGGCACGACGCTGAGTTCCATCTCGCCACCGCCGGAGGGCATCCCGGCGAGCTGCTCGTAGACGCGGTCAGCGCCCACGCTCTCGCGACCGGCGAACACGAGTGCGCCGTCCGGCGACAGCAGCTGCCGAATCCGCTCGCGGTCCAAGGTGCCCGCGGTCTGCATGCTCAGCCATTCCTGGACCCCCTCGGGGGCCGCCTTGATCGTCGTCATCGTTCTCCGCTTCCGTCAAGTCGGGGTCTGTCCCGACTGCCAGAACTGTACGACGTGTGACACTGGAAACGGAAGTCAACACAGCAAAGTCACATGTCTGACGTTGGTGGTGCTGGGAGGGAGGCGCTCAGCGCTGCGAACGAGGTGGCAGCGCGTGTACTCCACTCGAGCCGGCGTCGCGCGATCAGCTGTTCTGCGGTCGGCCTCGGCCATCCCTCCGGCAGGGTGTCGATGGGCAGGCCCGGGTCGCGGCGGACGCAGTCTCGCCAGCGTCGCTGCAGGTCGGTCCATGCGACGAAGACATCGGCGTCGGTTGCTGCGGCGCGGTCGCCGAAGTCCTCGATGAGGTCGAGATAGCGTGCCCGGACTTCGTCGAGGTCCCATGCGCGTTCGACGACGTCTCGAGCCTCCGGGTGAGTGATCTCCGACCGCAGCATGACGACGGAGAGGCCCGGTTCCTCTTGGAGTGCGCGCTGCACCATCGTGGAACCGGCGTGACTCGGCGCGATCCAGATTTCTTGCCCCAGACGTCCGAGGCCGCCGAGGAGCATCTGCGTACGGGGGTGGAACTTCGACGGCACGTCGGCTCCAGTGCTGCCGTGGATGATGAACACGTCCCACAGGCCGGTGGGGAGTGATGCCTGCCCGGCGGTCATCACCGTGGCCCCGCGGAGCATGCGAACAGCGCCGTCGTCGAGCTGCAACCACGACCGCCGCCCGATGCGACGGGCGATCAGTGCGCCATCTCGCACGGCGCGCGCGGTGGCTTGCCTCGCTGCGGCAGTGCTGTGGCCGAACAGTTCGATCGCGGAGACCAACGTTTCCTGCCAAGCGCCGCCGGTACCTGGTGCGACGTACTCGCCCAGGACGGACAGCAGCACCTCTGGTGCTGATGCGCGTCGGCCGCTCCGGCCCTGGCCGTGGTCCGGCTCGTTGCTCGTCGTACTCATTGCCCACTCCTTTCATATGACATTGCTGAGATAGATTGCAATCATGATGTCATGTGTCGTACGGTCCTGACCATGACCAGCACAGACTTCGTCCTCGAGGCGAACAACCTCACCAGAACGTACGGGCGCGGTGACAACAGGTTCGACGCTCTGAAGGGCGTGTCCCTGGATGTCCGCCGCGGCGAGAGCGTCGCGATCGTCGGGAAGTCCGGTTCCGGCAAGTCGACCCTGATGCACATCCTTGCGCTGCTCGACAAGCCCACCAGCGGTGCGCTGCACCTGAACGGGCAGGACTCCACGCGCCTGTCCGGCAAGGAGGTGAACCGGGTCCGCAACAGCACGTTCGGGTTCGTGTTCCAGCAGTTCTTCCTCACGCCGAAGACCTCCGTCCTCGACAACGTGGTCCTCCCGTTGAAGATCGCCGGCATCAGCGGCAGCGAACGCCGCCGCCGCGGCATGGAGGCGCTCGACGCGCTCGGCATCGCCGAGAAAGCCAAGAACGACGCCAACTCACTCTCCGGCGGCCAGAAGCAGCGTGTGGTCATCGCCCGCGCACTGGTCAACGACCCGGCACTGATCTTCGCCGACGAGCCCACCGGCAACCTCGACACGAACACCGGGGAATCCGTCGAGCAGATGCTCTTCGGACTGCAGCGTGAACGCGGCATCACCCTCGTCGTGGTCACCCACGACCCGGACCTCGCCGACCGCTGCGACCGCAGCGTCAACGTCCGCGACGGTCTCATCGTCGCGCAGGACCGGGAGGTCGCAGCCGCATGAAGACCATCGACCTCATCAGGACCGCGGTCGGGAACACCTTCCGCTCCAAGCTCCGCACCACCCTGACCGTCATCGCGATCTTCATCGGCGCGTTCACGATCACCATCACCTCAGCCATCGGCACCGGCGTCAGCAACTACATCGACACCCAGATCTCCTCGATCGGCTCGTCGGACACCCTGACCGTGACGAAGGCCTCCTCGACCTCCACCGACGACGGACCACAGGAGTACGACCCGGACACCTCCAGCCAGTCCTCCGGGATGGGTCCGCAAGCCACGACGAGCCTCAGCACCACCGACATCACCAAGATCGAGGGGACCACGGGTGTCAAGTCGGTGGAGACATCCGTGTCGATCAACGCCATCTGGCTCGAGCACGCGGACGACGGCAAGTACGTCGTCAGCGTCGGCGCCGACACCGGTCCTTCCGGGGGGGACCTCGACCTCGCCTCGGGGAAGCAGTTGGACGACGACGCTGACGCGAACCAGGTCGTGCTCCCGAGCAACGACCTCAAGAAGCTCGGCCTCGGGTCGGCGAAGAACGCCGTCGGGGAGACCGTGACCATCGCCGTGGACGACTACGTCGGCACCGAGCACACCGTCACCGCGACCGTCGTCGGCGTGCAGAACGAATCACTCCTCGGTGGTGGCGCCACCGCCAACAGCGCCCTGGCGACCGCGCTCCAGGCGGCGCAGGACACCGGTAAGCCCTCCACCGTCGCCACCAGCTACGGCTCAGCCACCGCGACGGTCAGCTCCAGCGCTGACATCGACACGGTCAAGTCCCGACTGAAGGACGCCGGCTACACCGCGCAGACCACCGCGGATCAGCTCGGTCAGTTCCAGACCATCATCAACGGCGTCGTCGGGATCCTCGACGCGTTCGCCGTCATCGCACTCATCGCCGCGGGGTTCGGCATCATCAACACTCTCCTGATGAGCGTGCAAGAGCGCACCAGGGAGATCGGTCTGATGAAGGCGATGGGCATGGGTGGAGGCCGCGTCTACGGCCTGTTCAGCATGGAAGCAGTGTTCATCGGCTTCCTCGGCTCCGCGATCGGGGCCGGCGCGGCGATCGGGCTCGGAACCGTGCTCTCGAACCTGCTCTCCGACACGTTGCTGTCCAACCTACCCGGGCTGCACATCCTGCAATTCGCGCCGTCGTCGGTGATCACGATCATCCTCGTCGTCATGGGCATCGCGTTCCTGGCCGGCACGCTCCCCGCCAGACGCGCCGCGAAACAGAACCCCATCGAGGCACTCCGCTACGAGTGAGGCAGCAGGGGTCGAGTGGGTACACGCGGCCCCTGCTGCTCTTCCCGCCTCCGCACGGTCGCCGCACACGGCGCGAGACCACGATCCGATTCACCGAAAGAGCAGCACCACGTTCCGGACGTACCTCTGCCGGGAGCTGAGCAACCGGCGGAAGAGACCGCGATCATCGCCACGGGCCTTGCCCTCGCGATCGCCCTCGTTCGATGCCAGCGTTGTTGAAGAGCAGGTGGAGCGCCCCGGCGGTGTCGACGCCCACGGGCCACTCGGTGTTCGCGTCTTGCCGGCATCGAGCGCAGCCGCGACGAACTCGCGGTGCGCGGGGACCTTGACCGCGACGACGAGATCGACATCGTCGGATGCGTCCGTCTCGTCCATTCCGACGAACCAGTGCCGGGTGCGGACAGCTCGGCCGACGCGCGGGCCGTCTCGGCTCGCGATGTGGCGATGGCGGTCAACGTGCGGGATTCGAGCGCGTCGATCGCTGGGACATGCAATCGTGCCGCCCAGTTGCAACCGGGGTTCGCGCCGACGATCCCGACGGGGAGAGGCTGCTGATTGACTCGAAGCCCGGTGTCATCTGGATCCCCTTCGCCGCCACGATCAAGTGGCTGGAGGAGAGCATGCGGTCCGAGGAGGCGAGCGACGACCCGCTGTTCGCGGTCCGAGAGGTTCCGGTCTCGTCTACCCGCTCCGCGGTCTCGTCGAGCGACGTCGACGAAGCTGATGACACGCTCGCCAGGGCGGTAGCCCGTGCCTGTCACGGCGTATTCGTAGCCGAGGTGCGTCACTGGCAGAACACCGATGATGATCGAGACGGGCTCCTGCAGCGCTTGGACGACCGTCTCGAGCAGGTGTGCTCGGCGTTCGAACCGCTGTTCGCCGTGGACCAGCCCTGAACGGTCGATCACGCGTCATCGCGGCGCGGGCGACCGTTCAGCGGCCTGGAGCGTCCGTCTCCTCGTAGGCCGGGTAGTCGGTGTACCCGGTACGCCCGTCGGCGTAGAGGGTCGAGAAGTCGACCTCGTTCTGCCCGAGATCCTCCTTCCATCGTCGCACCAGGTCGGGGTTCGCGATGACGGCGCGCCCCACCACCACCGCGTCAGCCAGGTCGTCCGCCATCATGGCCACCGCCTCGTCGCGGGTGGTCGCCTCGGCGAACCCGGTGTTCACGAGGAAGGGAGCGCCGGACCGGGACCGGAGCCCCGTCACCAGGGCGCCAGCCGGCTCCGGGTGCAGGACGCTGACGAACGCCAGATCGAGTGGTGCGAGTGCGTCCATCAACCCGCCGTACACGGCTTCAACGTCCGCCGGGTCATCCTCGATCAGGCCCTGGATGTTCCGTTCCGGTGAGATGCGGATGCCAACGCGGCCGGCTCCGATCTGCGCAGCGACGGCCTCGACGGCCTCGACGACGAAGCGGATGCGGTTCTCGGGCGTCCCACCGTAGCCGTCCGTGCGCACGTTCGACGTGGCACCGAGGAACTCGTGCAGCAGGTATCCGTTGGCGGCGTGGAGCTCGACGCCGTCGAAGCCCGCGTCGATGGCGTTCTGCGAGGCGCGTACGAAGGTGTCGGCGATCTCCAGGAGTTCGTCGGCCTCGAGCGCCCGTGGGACGGGATACGGCACCTTGGTTCCCCCCGCGTGGGTCTCACCGTCGATCGCGAGGGCACTGGGGGCCTCAGCGGGGTGGCCGGAGATGCCAGGATGCGTGGCTCGGCCTCCGTGCATGACCTGGGCGACGATGAGGCCGCCCTGGGCGTGTACCGCATCCGTCACCTTCCGCCAGCCGGCGATCTGGGAATCGGTGACGAGGCCCGGCTGCCCGTCGAAGGCCTTCCCGGCAGCGCTCTGGAATGTCCCCTCGCTGATGATGAGGCCGACGCTTGCCCGCTGTTGGTAGTGCTCGACCATGACGTCGGTGGGGACGCCGTCGGCACCAGCGCGGGAGCGGGTCAGGGGTGCCATGACGATGCGGTTGGCCAGCGAGAGGTCGCCGGCGATGAGGGGGGTGAAGAGGTCGGGCACCTGTGTTCCGTTCGTGGTTTCGTCGCGCGTCAGGGTCATCGGTCGGCCAGGTTCTCGAGGGCCCAGGCGTGCAGGGAGGTCGACGGGCGGCCGGTGACGAACTCGACATCATCGCGGACGGTGCCGATGTAGCCCATCCGTCCGTCGAGCACCTGCCGGGTGAACTCGACGCCGCCGTCGGCGTACCAGGACTCGATCGGGGTGCTGCGGCGCTGGAGGGAGGCCTTGAAGTCCTCCGGGCCTCGCACATCGCAACG
>Ga0265798_10008077_pt1 | contig 13488 bp, 13 predicted proteins | sample P3T30metagenome_FD_192430 | JGI IMG/M metagenome (GOLD analysis project Ga0265798, IMG submission 192430) | Plant litter microbial communities from East Loma Ridge, Irvine, California - P3 T30 | ecosystem: Environmental > Terrestrial > Plant litter > Unclassified | place: USA: California...
CCATACCCTCGCCCCCCCCCCCCCCCCCCTCTCCCCTCCTCCTTCCTTACTCTCTTGATCATTGTAAGCGATGGGCTTGTTATCGGGAGCGAGGGACTGGAATCTCGATATCGATCGCCATATTAATCGTGTTGTTCCGGCGTCGCAGTTGCCCAAGCTACCTGCGCTAGTGGCGAGGTTCTTGGGGTACAGGAAGGAGACGCAGCAGCAGGATGTCGGGAATGTACTTGGCGCTTTCTGGTCGCTGGTCGGCGCCTTCTGTGGATTGGCAGTCGTGGCGGCGGTGTTCAACAACACGGAGAGCATACAATGGCACCATCCACCGGCGCTGATTGCTTCCTTTGTAAGTCCGGTAATGGGAGAATGGTGGCATGGCAAGACGCTGATTCTGGTTCTCCTAGGGTGCTTCTGCGATCCTTGAGTACAACTCAATTCGCTCACCTCTCGGTCAACCGCGCAATGCCCTCCTGGGTCACACCTTCTCGGCCCTTATCGGCATCGGCATATCGAAGATATTCCAGTACCACTCCGACTACGACTCGATCAAGTGGATCGCGGGCGCCGTGGCTTGTGGCTGTGCATCTGCTTTTATGCTCTTGACAAACACCGTGCATCCACCCGGTGGTGCATCCGCAGTCCTCGCGGCAACAGAGCCTGTCATTACAGCCATGGGCTGGTATTTCGTCGGACTCGTCATGTGGGGTACCACGTTGATGCTGGCGGTCGGGCTGATTATCAACAACATCCAACGCCAATTTCCAATGTACTGGTGGACGCCGCTAGATGTACGCAAAGCAAAACTGCAAGATGAAGAAATAGTGCCGGATGCAGACGGCGGCATCGAAAGAAAGAGAGATAGCGAGGAACAAGACTATGGCAAAGAAGGACAGCAAATAGTGATTAATGGCGCGGAAGTTATACTACCAGATGATTTGAGTCTGAATATAGAAGAGATCAAGGTGCTGCAGAGGTTAAGAGATAGATTACGGAAAAGGGTTGACGTGGAGAGAAGGGGAAGTAGTTTGGAGAAGGAAGATGACGGTGAAAGAAGTAGTGCAGAATTTACGGTCATTTCGAGTAATGTTGGGAGTAGTCAGTCTGGTATATAGGCTTATCTCTAGTGAGCATGTTGGAGATAAGGGGACTATCGCTTGTCGCTTTTCCGAGGAGTATGGGTTGCAGGGGTATCCACGGATAGGCGACTACAAGGACGTGGGATGCCTTGGTGATGCTGATAGCGTATACCCAAATGAAAGAATTTCTTTTTCTAGCAATAATCTGTACGCATCCACATGTTACCCAAGATGGTTACATATGGGTAGAATGCCGTCTCAACAATGGTGTAGATTTTGTTTGTGGTCAAGTGCAGGGATATATGCCCATGGTAAATCACATGTCCAATCAAGGTACTTCAGAATGCAAAGACTTTTATGGTGGACAGAACCATGCAAGTGGAAGACGCACTGCTCCTGGAATCCTGTCAAAAAAAAAGATGCTTTCCGACCATGTACGGGCTCAGCAAATCCAGCGCCATGGTTGCCTTGTGTATGGTGGTGGGGAGCGCTCATTGGCCGTGCGCGGCCTTCGCCACATGTCAGAAAATTGTTGCACAGGATCTCATTGTCCAACGCGCAGCCTTTTAGAATTTTGACTTCCATATCCCTTTCTTCTGCACAGTTACCAGCAACACATCTTTCACTCTACTCGGCTGCATCAGAGTGTTGGGCGCTGACCACAATCTCAAACACGGCGTTTGCGGGGCAAAGTTATACCTAGCGGGGCACAGATTGACGTTTGTTTCCCAACCCTACGAAATTTCCTTCTTCTTCCACCACGCCCGCGTCTTCATCAATACACCCCTAAGACACCATGGTTTCCGCCTCAAAAGCCGCCCGCCAGGCAAAGCGCGCCGCCGATGGCGACGCGAAGCCCAAGAAGACGGCCACTTCCAAGTTGTCGTCCAAGGCCAACTCCAAGAGTGCTTCCAAGGCCAACTCTGAGAACGGCGACGAGGCCGAGGATCTCGAGCTAAACGAGGAGGTTGCAAAGCTCACCATGCAGGAAGACAAGCACGGTCTGTCGGACCGTGTCACTACCGGTGTGCTTGCCTCGCTCGAGCAGTCGCGCGACGTCAAGATCATCTCTGCCTCGCTCGTCTTCCACGGCAAGGTCCTCTTCAACGACTCGACCCTCGAGATCAACTACGGACGACGATACGGTCTGTTGGGTGAGAACGGTTGCGGAAAGACGACCCTCCTCAAGGCCATCGACAAGCGCGAGTTCCCCTTCCCCGAGCACATCGACATTTACCTGCTGAACCAGGGTGCCCCCAAGACCGAGTTGGGCGCCTTGGAATGGGTCGTCCGTGAAGCTGAGAATGAACTGGCCCGTCTCGAGAAGTTGGCAGAGGAGATTCTTGAGAAGGACGGTCCCGAGAGCCCTCTTCTCGACGACATCTACGAGGTATGTACGAGTAGCCCGTGATCATTTGACTCAACTAACGCTTGGCAGCGTCAAGAAGACATGGACCCGTCGACCTTCCACACCCGCGCCTCCCTCATTCTTACCGGTCTCGGTTTCAACAAGGTCACCATCAACAAGAAGACCAAGGACATGTCTGGTGGATGGCGTATGCGTGTCGCGCTTGCCAAGGCTTTGTTCGTCAAGCCCGCTCTCTTGCTGCTCGATGACCCCACAGCCCATTTGGACTTGGAGGCCTGTGTGTGGCTTGAGGAGTACATGAAGAAGTGGGAGCGCACCCTGGTTCTCGTGTCTCACTCCATGGACTTCTTGAACGGTGTTTGCACCAACATGATTGACATGCGCCAAAAGAAGCTCCTCTACTACGGAGGTAACTACGACACATACCACAAGACTCGTACTGAGCAGGAGGTCAACCAGACCAAGGCCTACGAGAAGCAGCAAGATGAGATCAAGCACATCAAGAAGTTCATTGCTTCCGCTGGTACCTACGCCAACTTGGTCAGGCAAGCCAAGTCTCGCCAGAAGATCTTGGACAAGATGGAGGCAGACGGTCTCATCGAGCCTGTCTCTGTTGACCGTGTCTTCACCTTCCGTTTCGCCGATGTAGAGAAGCTCCCACCACCAGTACTGTCGCTCGACGACGTTACCTTCTCTTACTCGGGTGATCCAAAAGACAACCTGTACGAGAACCTCGACTTTGGTGTCGACATGGACTCGCGAACAGCGCTCGTCGGACCCAACGGTGTCGGAAAGTCGACTCTCCTCAACATCTTCACCGGAAAGCTCAGCCCTACATCCGGTGTTGTGTCGCGCCATACTCACTTGAAGCTCGGTGTATACAGCCAGCACTCCGCTGAACAGCTCGACCTCACCAAGTCTGCTCTTGATTTTGTCCGTGACAAGTTCCACCACATCAGCCAAGATCTCCAGTACTGGCGCCAGCAGCTTGGTCGCTATGGTATGACTGGTGAGGCACAAACATCAAAGATGGCCACTCTGTCCGACGGTCAGAAGTCGCGTATCGTCTTCGCTCTGTTGGCTATCGAAGGCCCCAACATGTTGCTCCTCGACGAACCTACCAACGGTCTAGATATTCCCACCATTGACAGTTTGGCAGATGCCATCAACGCTTTCAGCGGTGGTGTCGTTGTCGTATCTCACGACTTCAGGTTTGTTCCCCCTTTTCTGATTGACAAGACAATATACTAACGTTGAATAGATTGCTCGACAAGATTGCAAAGGACATTATGGTTTGCGAACACAAGACTGTCCGTCGGTGGGATGGTAGTATCGGAGAGTACAAGGACCATCTCCGCAAGAAGATGGCGTCGACTGGTGCTCTTTAAGCGAATGGTTGAGTGTCATTTTCCAAGTTGCATGCGTCTTCTGAGCAACGGGACGCGGGTACAAAGCAAAAAAAAGTAATGGCCTTAGAGCAGGGTTCAGGATACCTCTGCAGTAGGCCGGCAGCTCATCGCTACCTGCGTCAGTGTCGTTCTGCACGGGTAGAGACATCTGGATTATGGGTTATGATGCATTTGGGTCTTAGAGGAGTTTTAGAGTTACCTTACGATCAGAATCATACCACATAGAAGCAAATCTTCTCAAACTGCAGTGCGAGTTGTGTGTGTGTGTGTTGAGTGTATTTACTACTTGACGGTACTTGGCAATGTCAGCCTTGGACGTGATTTGGTATGTGCCGCGTGTCTGTGATCAAATATCTAGCACGTGCCGGTTGGTGAGCCATGACCTCTGACGAGCGCCCCCGCAAGCTTGACCTCCGCGATGGTGGAGCTTGATGGTTAACGCCGAACATAGAGTCTTGCCTCCAATTTATCACTCGCTTTAATCCTTACTGCCACCACCATCGTTACAACCCAATCAACCTGGGGCGTCACAGCTATCTCACAAGCTTTGCACACATTCAACACACCATCTGCCCACCATGGCGGAGCTCACAAGCACAAAGCTCAACGCGGAATCGCATCTCCTACTCGTACGTCGCATTCGACTTCCAACCTCCCTCTACCTTGCTAACTTGGGCAGGACCAACCCCTCCTCCGCATGCCGTACGAGCTCTCACGGCGCAACTTCAAAAACGCGCAACGCGTAATCGAACATACGTCCTCTGCGCTCACAACGTCCCTGACAGCGACGACAAAAGCGGCGTCCAAGTCGGCCGCAGCCTCGACCACGCTCGACAGCCTTGACAGCATGATAAACCGAATGCAAACACTCAAGCGCAAACTGCAAACCCTCCACGAAGAAGAGACCAAGATCCACCAGTCGGCCAAAGCCCGACTCCAGCACCTGCAAGACTTGTACCAAGTGCAATCGCTCGTAGATGTCAAGTACGACGAGTGGAGTCGCACACGGCTGAGTCGGCTACTAGTAGATTACCTGCTGCGAGAGGGCTATGCGGAGAGCGCGGCATGTCTGGCCCGCAGCAAAGGGATCGAGGAGCTGGTTGATGTCGAGGCGTTTGTGGCGTGTCAGCGTATCGAGCGCAGTCTGCGGGAGGGGATGAGTACGGGGCTGGCGCTGGAGTGGTGCAAGGAGCATGGGAAGGAGTTGAAGAAGGGGGGTAGTAAGCTCGAGTTTGAGTTGAGGTTTCAGCAGTTTATTGAGCTGGTAAGACAGGGGCATGAGGCGGGTATGGATGGCATGGATGGCATGGATGTCGAGGATGGTGGTGGTGGTGTGGGTGTGGGTGTGGGCGTGGATAAATTGGGTGAGGCGACGGCACATGCGAAGATGTATTTGAGTAAGAGTGGGGATTTCAAGCTGATGGGCAGGGCGGCGGGGTTGTTAGCATATAAACCTTGTGATGAGGTGGAGCCGTATCATGTAAGTTGTCTATACTTTACGGAGACGGATTTTCGCTAACACAAGGAACTTTAGTCCCTCTACTCAGCGTCACGATGGTCCCATCTAGCAGACATCTTCGTCGCTACGCACCACAGCCTCTACTCGCTGCCTCCTAGACCGCTCCTCCACATCGCCCTCAGCGCAGGTCTCTCCGCTTTAAAGACTCCTGCTTGCCACTCAGCTTACACGTCTTCCTCCACAAACGCTTCGTCATCCACCACAACCGTCTGTCCTATCTGCAGCACCGAGCTCAACGAACTAGCCCGCAATGTCCCCTATGCGTTGCATACAAAATCGATTGTAGAAGATGCACCGGTTGTGCTACCGAATGGCCGTATATATGGCTCCGAGAGATTACGCGTCTTTAATGAAAAGGTTGGAACGGAGGAGGGGTGGGTCAGGGATCCAATGGGCGGCTTGACAGGAGATCAGTGGCGGGAGAGCGATGTCCGGAAGGTTTATGTCATGTGATGGATGCGGTGTCTTTCTTTCTTTCTTGTTTGCTGACTCCCCCTTTTTTTGCAGGGTGTGATTCATGGGTATAGCGAGGCGCCTTGGTGTGTGTGTGTGTATACGTACCATCTGCCCGGCGTGGCAAGGGCCTATGTGTCTGTTTCCTCTCCATCCATCTCTCTGTAGAGTATGTAGTATAGGCCGAACACAGGCTGAAAGAATACTAGACAAACTGCTAGTATTCATATGTGCATGCCGCACATATCTGGCACACTCCGCTGCCCGGACCTCACTCATCCTCCTCCTCTTCTTCCTCGCCGTCCGCCTCCGTCTCCGCCCTCCTCATGGCCTCCTTCTGACTAACCAACCGCCCACCCCTCCCCACCCTCGCCAACCTCGCCATCTCGGCCTCTTCATCACTATCCGCCACCAGCGCCACTTTTTCAAACACATACATTCTCGCCGCCCTATCCTCGCCCTTCCACCCGTTCTCTACATTACCCAATGTCCTCACATGCTTGTACCCGGGGTATTGAGCCGCATCAAACTTCCAGCTCTCCACCACCTTGAGCCCGACGTGGCGGGCCAGGTCGCGGATATTCCAGAGCGTGTAGGGCTCGCCTTCAAACAAGGTGACTATGATTTTGCCATGGGGCCGGAGAAACGGTGGTCTAGACGGCGGGGACTTTGATGCCTGCGCCTGGAGGAGAGCGAGACGATGCTTCGGCGTGGGCGTATCGAGACAGGACTTGAAAAAGGAGACGAGCAAATGCTGGTTCGAGCGGACTTGGCGGTTCTGGTCGGTCGAGAGGCCACCGACGTGCGGGAATTGGAAGACTATCGTGTCCCAACCTTGGTGCTTTTGGCCCCTGTTGTGCTCGGCCTCGGCCTCGGCCTCGTCTTCGCCATCCGTGTCCAGCATGCCGACGTCATCGTCGTCAGAGGAGCGTTTACACCGCAAGTGCTTGTAGCTAGATATCTTGGTTGCATCGATACCGTAGTGCAAGGGCACCGGCGGCGTCAACGCCTCCAACTCCTCTTTTATCCCGCTAAAGGTTGGATATTTCTCCTCTACTTCGTCCAGGGTGTCGTAGCTCGTGCCTACTACGTTCGCGCACCCGTGCTCGACGGCGAGGGAACGTGTAAAACTGAAGTCGCCTTCGCCAACGAGGAGAATATGGTCGTACGGGCCGAAGGGGATGGCGTGGTTTTGTTGAGAGGGCTGCATGTGTGCAGATGCCGTTGTGGTGGCGGTGGCGGCGGAAGCACCTGGTGTGTTGCTACTTGTGTTTTGCTTCTTGTTCTTCTTCGCGAGAGATTTCGCCGTCGTTGTCGCCGCTGTCGAGGCCTTGGTTTCCGCGGCTTTTGCGATTTTACGGTGGTGCGCCAGTATTTTTCGGTCGCCTTCGCGTTTGAGTTCGCGACGCGCGCGTTTAGTCTTCGTTTTGGACATTTTGCTGAATACTAGGTTATGGTTATAGTTGTTGGTTGTTATAAATGCCAATTGGGATGCGTCTCGGAGGTTTGCGGGGAACTTTTTTGGCACGAAATCCTGAGCTTGGGCCATATCAAAGGGTTCAAGCGTCGGCATGTGAAAACGAACAGGACTGGAATGCTTCAACAAAATCTAAAGTGCAACATAGAGATATAATGATGATGGAAGTTTAGAGAAATGGATGCATGTCCGTGGATTTGCTCTAAATGACTACAATGTACCATAGACTATTGTGCAGCAACCGCAACGCGGAACACGCATTCAGCAACGAAACATTGTCGCCAACGCTTATATTAGATCGCGTTTGACAAACTGGTCGTAGAGAGTTGATCCTAGCTTGGCAGGTGAGCGCTCGACAGTGACACCAGCAGCCTCAAGCGCGGTGATCTTGGAGTTGGCATCACCCTTGCCACCGCTGACAATGGCACCAGCGTGACCCATTCTCCTGCCCGGGGGCGCAGAGATACCAGCGATGAAGCTGACAACGGGCTTGTTGGCGGTGTTATACTCCTTCAAGAAGTCGGCAGCGTCTTCCTCGGCAGATCCACCAATCTCACCAATCATGATGATGCCGTCAGTCTCCTCATCCTTGAGGAAGACCTTCAGGCAGTCGATGAAGTTGGTTCCGGAGAAGGGGTCACCGCCAATACCGACGACAAGAGACTGACCAAGGCCAGCTTGGGTGGTCTGGTTGACGGCTTCGTAGGTGAGTGTTCCGGAACGAGAAACAATACCAACGCGGCCGCGCTTGTGGATAAATCCAGGCATGATGCCGATTTTGCATTGGCCCTGGTGAATTCAGTAAAGCTGTGAGAGGATGTCTGGGTGCGGACATGACCGTACGGGAGCGATGATACCGGGGCAGTTGGGGCCAACCATGCGAGACTTGTTTTGCGTCTTAAGCATATCGGTAATGCGGACCATGTCTACTCCAGTCAGTTTCCGTGTTAACCAAGTTCTTCATCTTTTGCTTACCGTGTTGGGGAATACCCTCAGTGATACTGTCTACTGTAAGTTTCCACGTAGCTTAGGGTTCATGTGTGTACACCTACGTCACAATTAGGGGAACCTCTGCAGCGATGGCCTCCTCGATACTCGCGGCGGCGACGGGTGGGCTACAATGAGGTTAGGTCATAAATTCCGTGGGGTCCTGGTATGGTGCGTACGGAACGAAGATGGCAGTAGCGGAAGCCTGGGTCTCCTTGACAGCATCTGCTACGCTCTTGAAGACAGGTAATCCGAGATGCTGAGTGCCAGCCTTCTTGGGGTTTGTGCCTCCAACGACCTTGGTGCCTGTTTGTGTTAACCCCCTGCTTCGTCATAGCAAAGCAGCTTCGAGCGGGCGCATACCGTATTCAATCGCTTGTTGTGCGTGGAAGCTGTCCCGGGGTCAGCGCCGTGTCCAATTGCAGCCTCTCCCAAATTCACTCACGTTCCCTGCTTTCCAGTGAAGCCCTGGAACAAGACCTTGGTGTCGCCGTTGATGCGCAGGTTCTTAATCGTCTCGGCATACTGCGAAGAGGATGTCGCATACTGCCTGGTAGCGGACTTTGAGAGCGCAGAGCGCAGCGGTTGCCGAATCGACTGCATCGTGACTGTGAAGCGGCCACGGAAGCAAATCTGGGGTATTGGGAGGATATCACGGGTCGATTTGTTGGTGGTTAGCGGTCTGAGCGAAGCTGCGACATGGCGGGACTTGCTCGGAGGAGCTTGGCCAACCTGAAATCTCGTGCTAGGGTCCGTCCGCGCCCGACTACATCACGAAAATAACTCGTCAACTGCAACTCATCCAGACGGTTCACTCTGAACCGGCAATTAATTTCTTATAGAGGCAGAGGAATTAAGCGATTCTCTGATTGTGTCGTAGATTGTACGTCATTGATACTACCCGGTCTATCTTATCAAACGACTTGTCATGTCGACCTGCATTACAGCTCCTGCATAGCGGATACTACATGTTAGACACGTTTATCGTAGTTATACCAACAAAGACGAAGGCACCACCTATTCGCTTTCTGCATGGTTTCTCTGACGCTTCATCCTCTCCATTCTTACAACTCTACACCTTTCACCACACTTCCATGTCTCCTCTTGCGCAAGCCTGTGGGCCAATCCTAAAAAACAATGTGATCCCACTCCATCAGCTGTACGCAGGGTTGCAATGCGTTTGGAAGTAATAAATGTCATAATTAGTAATTGCAAAAAGGTGTCCATGTTGTACAATCAGCAGAGGCGAACATAGTCGCTCGGCCATGCTCGTGAAGTAGCCCGCAATTCCCAAAAGACAATTCCCATGCGTAGACATGCATGAAAACTGTACCGTCGTAAACCCATCTATTCGTCCTTGACACCGCCACGGCCAGCACGCTCCGCAGCCTCAATGCTCTTCTTGTCCGTCTTGATCTCTCCACCACCCATGGCACCCATCATACCACCGGTAGCCTTCCATGGCCTAGCAAGTTCGCCGGTTGCTGGCTGGCCGAGAAGGTGGACCTTGACAAGGTTGCCCTCGAAGGCACCCTTGAGAGGAATGATGGACTGGATGAGAAGTGGGTTGGTGTACTTGAAGTAGAGGTGCATAACGCACATCATTCCAACACCCATCAGCTGGGCCTTGAAGAGCTCGCGCAGTTTCTGGAGATCGTAGGCCTTGACGGTGGTCGCGACAAACTTGGGCTCTTCGCCAGAACCCATCGGGGCGGGCTCAACGTACTTCACGACCGTCATGTCTGAAATGCGTTAGCGCTGTCACCCAGTATAACATTTCTTGGGCCTTGAGATAGGCTACGGTTTCCTGGACTTACCATTTTTCTTGTTGATCTGTGCCTGGACGTAGAAGTAGACACTAGCGATGATGATGTTGGACACGATGTAAAGTGCGCGCACACCGTTGAGAACGTTCGGGTCATCGAAGGGAATCTTCTTGGAGATTTGCATGAAACCACTGCAGATTTATTAGACACGATTGTGTGTGCAAGCGCGACACACGAGCTTACAGGATGATGACCAGGTTGGTACTGTATCGGAATTAGCAAACTGTCAACATGTCAAGACTCAATACAACGCACATTTGCGGGCTGATCGCCATGATAAAGGCTGGAGCGGGTTATCCGGATTTGAAATTGGACGAGCGCTTCGGCGATTCTTTACAAGAGTCCACGGACGGAGATGTTGTTGCGCGAAACGTGGGTGAGAGGCAAAGGGAAACGGGGCGGGCGACTTTTGTGGTGGGCGACGGTCCTTAGCGTCCCAAGAGGCCAGGTAACCCGCGGTTTGCTAGGCCGAACGGGATCTCTCGCTTCTAGGCGCGTCTTACGCCTTCTCTGGACACATGCATGATAGCCATGAAGGTATTTCTGTAGTTACAATTCAACACGTAGACCCATAAGCAAGGAGCTTCCAAACTCTTTCCTTTGTTCATCCATTTGTATTCCTTCTGTTATCTCGAGATACCTCTTCCCGGTAACAGGTCATGCTTACTCATCACAATCAACATGCCTATGTTTATTTCCAAAACTCCGCGCTAAACAATCAGACACTCCCCAGTCAATCCTCCAGACACCACGTGACTGTATTGATGAGGAGTTATGCAATGCAAACAATGAAACCCCATGACCCTATATATATATACAAAGAGGATTCATCACATGACGACGCATTCACGATCCGGACGGTTCTTGTCTTTGTGCTTGCCTTTCTCCAGGGCTGCACCCGGCTCCCTGCTCTTACTCCGTAATCTGTCCCTCTTCTCCTTCTTGATCTTGCCGCTTGACATGCCGGTATCCTTCCTGTCCTTTGCCGGCGAGTGAACCGGCTGACTAGCTTCCACGCCCTTTGTGTTGTCGCTTATGATGATGATATCATCGTTGGTAGAGCCGGCCTCGGCCGTGACTAGCTTGTCCTTGCTACCACGCCCCGTAAGCCTTGAGAGAGTGATGGATAATCGATTCTCGTTGGCTGGGCTGCCTGATCGACTTTTGGAGTTTCCCGGTATCCATATACGGGACCCGCGTCGGGATGCGGACAAAAAGCTGCTTTTCTGATCGTCAGGTGTTGGCGGCTCGGTTCGACCTCGTAGGCTGCCATCAATGTCCTCAATCGCAATGCTGCTCGCCCGGTTGCTAGATATGCTGTTTCGGCTAGGTGGCTCATCCGCTTGATTGACATTAACATGCTCGTCCGAAATATTGACCTTTTCGCTCTCTCCAGCCTTGTCTGCATCTGTTGCATATGTGGAAGGCAGGACATTGAGCGTTTCGTTCGAGGGGTCAGCTGATGGGGCTTGGGATTGTGCCTCTGTGTAGGTCGGAGGATCTCCTCGTGAAGCCAGCTCTTCATCGATGGGCTGTACTTGATAGAAGAGGAGGTATGGAGATTCCTCGCGCAGAGCCTTTCTAATGTCGACCTCGGTCACCCGCTGGTTCGAAAGATCGTCAAACCGTAACCATTTATCCTGGTCTTCTTCGGGCTCAGAATGCGAAGTCCCAGGCCGTCCGGGGGTGTTCGCACGTACAAGGGCGATATAGTGCCCCGAATCGACCGACACACCACGATGACAAACAACTGACTGCAGGACGAGCTTGAAGTTGCCAAAGAGCGGACCCTCATCTTTCATCCTGTCATCGGAGATAAAGTGGGGCAGTCCAATGTCGAGCGGAATGTCAATGTAAGTATCCAGACGCTTTGGAGATCCATTTGGTGTCATCGTGTATCTCTTTAGACATATCCCAAGCACAGGACGTTTCACTGAAAAGTGTGCGGCGACTTGAGCGTCTGTTCTGGGGACATTGTCGGTATACCAGGCTATCTGGTGGTTAGGGGAGTAAGGTTACAGTGCATTGGCAACTTACGGATGAGGCTGAAGAACTGCCATGCAGGCATGAGAATCTCCTTCTTAAGTAGAGAAGCGGATCGTGGTCGGCCACTAGAGCTGGTATCTAACATGTCTTCAACGTGTTTCTTCTCGTCAAACTTGTTCATCTCTGGCTGGCGTGTGTACCGTTGGCTAAAGATACTATCGGCTCTACGACGGCCTTCCAGAACAGGCCGTACTTGGGTCAGAGGCGTAGTAGGTCCTAGGGAAATGGGCGTTGAGACGAGAGGGGTCATTGGTTCGTCTAGCTCTGCAGTCTCGATGTGGATAGTCTCATTTTTCTCCGGGTCCCTATCTATTAATTCGCCATCTTTTGATCTCATGGAAGCTATCGTATTTTGCCGCTGCAAGTACCGCTTCACTTCGATTTTGTTGTTGAAGTAGGTCTCAAGACAGTCCTCCAACGTAATCACATTGTCACCCTCTTGTTCTGGAATAGCAACTTCCAGTAATCGTTCGTTGACGAATTTGTGATCGTCTTCCTTGTCCTCACGCCCTGTGTGGTAGATGTCCATCTTCAAGGTAAGTAATGGCAGCTCAAGTACACCAGTAATGAAGGTGAAGGCTTCGGACGCGTCCTGTTGTCGAACCTGGGCTGCGTCTTCCCAGCCGCACTTTGCGAGTGAATCTTGGAGGTGTTTGGTCAGATCGACCTTGATAAGCTGGCCGGTCCGTAAGAAATTCACCCATAGCCGTAAGACGGCCGCCAACTTCTTCCGTGGCTCATCTTGGAAGTTGTCGTACAGCATTGCTTCAAAGCTGTCAAGGCGGGCGAACATGGCGAACAAAAGTGCATCGAGATAGCAGGTTACCATGTTCCGGTTGATGGCGCCCAGCATGGTAACGTTGGGGTTGTATTCCTTCAACTCGCCCTCTAACGATTCATTTGCGAGTACCAGGAGATCGTAGGCGCGATCGAGATTGTCGGGCTGCCATGCAAGAGCATGTTCGGCTTGTTCCTCCCCCATGCTGGATATACCAGCACCCTGGAGGCGGCTGAGGAGCATCTTGACCTGCACCTTGTTAACAAGAGTGCAGTACAGCCTGGTTCCTCTCATACCTTCTTGTCGGCATCGTTGTTTGCAGGCGGTCGTGGACCTTCGCTCGTGAATATTCTATAGAGATCCGGCGAGGTGTTTGCCGTGCGAGACTGGAGTAAGATATAGTCAGAAGAATTCGTTGAACAAGGTTGCATGTCGATTGGCGGAAACGGTGTACGAGACGGCAGCTTTTGATGTAGAAATAAAAGGCTGCCTTCTACCGATGTTCGCAATACAAATGGAAGCTTGTGATACAGCGTCTCGATGCTACTGGA
>Ga0265798_10008078_pt1 | contig 13487 bp, 6 predicted proteins | sample P3T30metagenome_FD_192430 | JGI IMG/M metagenome (GOLD analysis project Ga0265798, IMG submission 192430) | Plant litter microbial communities from East Loma Ridge, Irvine, California - P3 T30 | ecosystem: Environmental > Terrestrial > Plant litter > Unclassified | place: USA: California...
CACCACCATATGCTCCCATCCGAGTACGTGCAGAGTGAGCGTCGCCTTCCAAACCTTCCAAGTTTCAGAGAGAACTAACAGCCTTTTCAGAATGGAAAGAAGCGTCTGGGATCCCCAAAGGCCTCAAACTTCCATCCTGGGATGTGGAACTAGACCTAGACTTCATGAACCGCAACAACATCTCTGCTTCGATCCTCTCCCTCAGCGCCCCCGGTCTCGCCTTCGTTAAACCAAATTCAGAAGCCATAGCCCTATGCCGTTGGGTTAATGAATATGCCGCCAAAATCGTGACCGCTCACCCCTCCCGTTTCGGTTTCTTTGCCTCCGTGCCCCCCCTTGACAATATGTCCGCTTGTCTTGAGGAAATCCGCTACGCCCTCGACGTCCTCAAAGCAGATGGCGTGGCTCTCCTATCAAGTTACTCGGATCACTACCTCGGCCATGCCTCCTTTCGCCCCTTATGGGAAGAACTTGACGCCCGCAACGCCGTCGTCTTCGTTCACCCCACCTTTGCCCAAACATGGGGCGCACCCTCCGACCCCAGTATCCCACGCCCTATTATTGATTTCCCACATGAGACTACTCGCACAGCAGTTAATCTCATCACATCCAACATTATCCGCGATTTCCCTAATGTAAAAATCATTTTGTCGCATGGTGGCGGTACTTTGCCATATGTGGCTACAAGAATCGCGCATCAAACGGCTGATCTAGGACTAAAGGATAAGAGCGCGGAAGATTTTATCAGGGAGGCGAAGGGGTTTTACTTTGATCTCGCGCTGACGGGGTATGAAGGGCCGGTCAAGGTGCTGAGCGAGTTTGCGGACCAAGGGCATGTGCTGTTTGGCAGTGATTTTCCTTTTGCGAGGGAGGGAACTATTGGGCCGCAGATAGAGAGTATTAAGGCTATGTATATGAGTGATGAAGCGAGGGAGTCGATTGATGGTGGGGCGGCGAGGAAACTGTTTCCAAGGTTTGGTAAATAAGTAGTTGTTCCTGGTATCCCATGATGTAGGACTCCCAATCATACAATTACTTATTCTATACTTAACATTCCGCATTACCTATTCTCTGAGTATGGTCTTGGTTCTTCAACACAACATTTGTTCGAGAGTCAGTTATTCTTTCTTTCTTGTACGGAGCTGTCGTTGATATTCACACCTGCAAGATTTGATATTGACATTGAACAAGGCGAGTGCATGTTTTGGTATTTGAGAGAATGTTCAACTATCATAACAGAAGGAATACATATCTCATGATTTAACAAGCAAAAAATCACTACCAAGTACCGCCAAACTGGAATTTCTTCTCCGCACTCCTTGCTTAAACAATGCGAAGACCTACGACACAGTAGATATTGCCAGTTGGTCCTGTCCTTGTTAGTATGAGTGCTAGTACAGTACAAAGCTTACTCACCGGGCCTCCGAAAGGAAGGATGAAATCAGCCGTCTTTGTCACATAGCTAAAGCCATCAGGTGACGCCTCTGCTTTTCCCGCTTGCACATAGGCGAGATACTCTGGGGCACCAGGAAAGATGATGTTATCAGCTAGAACGACCGAGCCGGGCCTGAGTAGAGAAGATTTCTCACACAACTGCAGGTCAGAAATGTAAAAGTCTTTCCAGTGGTCCAACAGCATGAAGTCAACAGTGCCTTTCGTCACCGCACCCTCCTTAACAAGACGCATGAGCGACTCCCCGGCCGAGCCGACATAAATGCTGATAACATCGCGCAGACCCGCTAGATCGGCTAGACTGGCTGCGACGGCTGCGATAATTGGATTCTTCTCAAACGACATGTAGCGAACGGACTGCTCTGGGCCCGCTCGTGCCAACATGGCGCTGGCAAGACAAATGGCAGAGTACCCAACATAAGAACCGAATTCGAGGAACAAGGTCGGTGCAGGCTCAGCCGCAGCCAGCATGTTTGTGATAAAGGTGCGCTTCTCTGCCCCAATGGTCATCAACCCTCGTGGAATCGTGGCTGCAAAGTCATCAATGGCGTTGCAGACTGCGTCTGGTTTTCCGCGCAACTGGTCTATGTCCGAGCGAGTGTATATGTACTTCAAAAGCGCAAGCTCTTCAGCGCCTTCTTTCTGCAGCTATATATCAGCCATGTATTTTTCACAAAAGAAGCTACCACATGATATACTGGAGTCGTACGTGATTGGCTGCGACTGCAGCATTGAAGAAACCAGCACTATTCGCGACTTTGGGCGCTGAACCATCGACAATAGCATCAGTGTCGAAGTATGTCGAAGTGCCCCCCACGGGAGTAGGAAGAGTCTGGGTCTGGATGGCAGCCATCTTTTAATCTAGTAAAGTAATCTTGATGATGCCTAAGTTCAACTTCCTAAGTGAAGCATCATATATACACAATGCATCGTATTTGTGAATGTAGCAAGTTGGGCGTGTCGGTCCGTTTCGGGGACATTCGATTCGGCAGCTTGTATCCACCACAATCCTACCATCTCGTCCAAAACTTGGAAGCTACTCACGGAGATATCCCAATAGCACGGAGATACCACATACGGAGTTAAGAAATGTTAGAGCAAACGCCAACGTATACACATTGGAAATCCCCTCGAGTTATTGCTGTGCCATCAATCACCCATCGTCAACTTTGTAATCATGGGCTTTGCAACTACAATTCTTCACTCTCAGTTTTTCGTGACTCCACCGGTTCCTTCCTCCGACTTTTCCGGCCAAACAGTTGTCGTGACTGGTGCCACATCTGGTCTCGGCTACGAGGCTGCAAAGCACATACTACGGCTAGGGGCATCTAGGCTCATTCTCGCAGTACGGAATGTTACCAAAGGCAAACAGGTTGCAGAGGAAATTTCCTCGGCGCTTTCTGTCTCTATCAGCAATACTGAGGTCTGGGAACTAGATCTCGGTAGTTTCTCATCCATAAAGCAGTTTGGCGAGCGCATCAACACGCTGGATCGCTTGGATGCTGTGGTACAAAATGCCGGTATTATGACCAGCAAGTTCAGCCTGGTCGAAGGATGCGAGAGTCAGATGGCAGTGAACGTCATCAGCCCAGTCCTTCTAGGCTACCTTGTTCTTCCCAAACTACAACAGTCTGCAATCAAGACTGGCAATCGGGGAAGATTGGCATTCGTGGGTAGCGATCTCCAATTCATCGCGCCGCTGAAGGAGAAGTCTGCTTCGGGCAGTATCCTGACGGCCCTCAATTCAGAGCAGACAGCTGATATAAGCAACCGGTGAATTTTTCCAAAGATCCAACATGCTTTGCGACGAATTTTTTGCTAATAGTTGAGTATAGTTATGGCGTCTCCAAACTCCTGCTCATGTGGGCAGTACGTGATATGGCGCAACGATACCCCTTTTCCGATCAGTCAAAAGTAGTCATTGCGTGCCTGACGCCTGGCTTATGCAAAAGTAACATTGTGCGCGATAACGAAAGCTGGATTGTTGGTGTCCTCAGGCGCTTTATGATTGGCATAGTCGCGCGCTCGACGGAGGTAGGTAGCCGCAATCTTGTCGATGGGGTAAAACCGGAACTCGGAGAAGAGTGTCATGGTGCTTTCCTTATGGACTGCCATATTTGCAAAGAGTGAGTTTGTCATCGTGTCGAGTAATGGAAGCACAATATAACTGACTAAGATGCTTTTTTAGTTTGACAGGTAACTCAAAGACAATTGAGATGGAAGACGCGAGAAAAAGATTCTTGGAGGAGCTCTCTGTACGCTTACGAGAAATTTGCCCTGGAATCATCTAGCGCACCTTGAGACATTGGCATATCTATATCTTAACGGGGATTAGCCTTATGCAATTTGGTATCTTCCAAATACACCCTCATGTCAGCCAATGTCTGTATGCTGGAGCTCTACATATTCGCAATCACACGTGATCAAGGTTGATTGGCATAGGTTCATGGGTGCTTAGTCTAGTCTGTGCTTACAAGCCTATAAGCCGTGAAGTCACTATGCTCACGAAGATACTTTCAATCGGTACTACAGTACACACAATTCAAGGCGAAATCATGTGGAGATGTATATAGCCGAGCTTCTGGGCAGTGAAATTGACCGATGCCGAAGTAGATGGCACCTCGAAAACTTCAGGTCTTTCGACTCGATACAGAAACTGTTTTTAAAACGTCTAAAGATCTTAGGTTTCCATAAACCAAAATGAATACCATTGGGATATCATATGCTACCGAGATGGTACACATCCCCAAGTGGTTGATCGCCGTCCTGGGTGTAAGTGATGGACCCTTTCTACTTACTCCCAAACTGACACTATCCAGGTCACCTCTTTCCTGGTACTCCGTGCCGTCTATCGTCTAACATTCCACCCTCTCAAAGCATTTCCGGGACCGGCTAGCCGCGCAATATCGCATCTTCCCCACGCACAGTCCATACTCAGCGGATATCTACCTTACGACCTCACTTCACTGCACGCTAAATACGGAGATGCTGTGCGTATCGCTCCCGATATGGTATCTTTCATTACACCAGAAGCATGGATAGACATCTATGGCCATGGACCTAACCGGAATTTCCCAAAATGGGGCATGACGCGCAGTCACAAGACAGTCGACCATATACTGTCAGCCAATAACGCAGATCACTCGCGGCAACGTAGACTAGTCAACCATGCGTTTAGCGACAAGGCATTACGGGCCCAAGAGGGCATCGTAATGCGCTACATTGACCAGCTTACGAGCGCTCTAGAGGCGCAGTCTATGAGCGAGGTTAATGTGAAGAACTGGCTTGAGTGGACCGCTTTCGATATTGTCGGCGATTTGGCGTTCGGTGAGCCATTTGGCTGTTTATCAAACGGCGCATACCACCCCTGGGTAGAGCTACTATTCCCCTTCATTAAGGCACTTTCGCTCTTTGGCGCGGCACGGCTATTCAAACCTTTTACGCCCTTGCTCATCGCACTTTTACCTAAGAAGGACATCAAAAGACGCTTCCAGCATATCAAGCTCAGCGCAGAGAAAGTCCACAAACGCCTGGCTGCGGGCGAGCAGCCGCACAGATCGGACTTTTGGACGTATATCTTACGCCATAATGATGAAAAAGGCATGAGTATCGAGGAGATGGAGTCGAATGCTGGGATATTCATCTCAGGCGGGAGCGAAACCGTTGCAACGGCATTGTGCGGAATCATGTACTTGTTGGCGAAGAACCCGGGTGCGATGAAGACGTTACGGGAGGAGATCACCAACACGTTCACAAAGAAAGAAGATATCAATATGATTACTGTAGCTGGGCTCAAAATATTGCAGGGTACGATCAACGAGGGTATGCGCATTTACCCGCCTGTTCCTGCGGGTTTGCAACGCATCGTGCCAAAGGACGGCGCCATAATCGCAGGACATGCTGTACCGGGAGGAGTGAGTTGACCTTTGATTCACTACACCTCTCCATGAAAACTCTGTGATATGCTATTTCTAACCAAACAAACCTAGACCATCGTCAATGTCTCTCAACAGCCCGCCTACCACCTCCCCAGTAACTTTGCCCACCCAGAGCGCTTCGCACCCGAGCGCTGGCTGTCCAACGCACTGCCCGAGTATTCAAATGATAGAAAAGATGCTTTCCAACCTTTCAGCACCGGGCCGCGTAATTGCGTAGGGAAAAACCTCGCTCTAGCAGAGATGAAGCTGATTCTGGCGCGACTTGTGTGGCAATTTGACTGGCAGCTGGCTGACGACAAGTTTGCTCTCGAGAAGCAGCGAGTTTTCATTATGCGCGAGAAGCCGGACTTGAATCTACACATGAGGGTGAGGGGGATGTGATTGTATTTTCACTCTTGGAACTTTTGAGACTGGGTGCATGGCTTGATCATGTTATATCTGTATGCTGAGAACAACGTGTGGAACACAACATGCTATAGATATTCTCCCACAACTAAATAAACATTCCATTCTCCATCCTGAGTAGCTTCTCAAACGCCCATATAAGTCTATGGATATCATCTTTGCTCTTCAAAGATCTCCCCCATTCCACCTCAAAACCTCGTGTCTAGCAAACCATACCTTGCACCATCCCACCTCCCCCAAAGGTCGGCCCAACTCACCACAAACCCCTCCTCTCCCCACGAACCACTTCGGTCACTTTTCTCACAACACGCTCCGAACCCGCTCTCCTCTAACCCCTACTCCGATTCCGATTCCGATTCCGTCTCTACACCCAAACCCTCATATTGGCCCCACTATCATCCTAGTTACTACCCAAGTGCGTAACAAACAACACCCCTAGAGACTACGATAGGATACAACAAACTAGCCAGCCAAACAATCGCCGAAGTGACCGAAGTAACCGAAGTGACCGAGTTTACCAAAGTGACCGAATTGACCGACCGACCGACCGACCGACCGATCAAACCGAGTCACTAACCGAATAAACCGAACGACTGAACCGGTAAACTCTTCCAGTTACCATTACCTGATATCCCAGATCCAGCGGAGCTGAGATTGTCAAATTTGGAATTTCATTAGTCAACCAAAAGCGTGATGATAATGATGACGAAGATGACATGAGCGATTGAAAAGAATTCAGTGATTTAAGAGAATAGATGGCTTTCGTTTTTAGTTTACCCGCTAAATTTGGATATGATAACAATAAGAATTGAAATGATAATTATTGATGTCGAGTTTTGTTGGGAGTGAAATGCTGTTGATGCCAGCCCTGCGTAATAGGATTTGGGTCGGGAGTGGAGTTAGAGATTGAGGTAGGATCAAGGGTATGTATAGGAAAGTGTAGGTGAGGGACAGGAGCGATTCTTTGTAAAACGAAAGATAGATATCGTTAGGAGAGGGTGATTAGAAAGCTGCGAGGGACAGACTGCGTGGGGTTTATGTGGATGCTGAGAATTGGTGTGGAATGAACTTCGTGGTTTTCTTCTTGAACAGACCAGCAGTCATGAGTACGGGCATGGCTAGAGTGGGTGGGTCAAAGACATGATGCGATACGATTTACAGTACATTAGAGAAAAGAGACGTCCCAAACGCCTGCTGAATAGCACAGATGTAAGGAAACTACATATCGACATGAAAGCGTTTGCTATATCATACACTCTAGTATCCCAGATGCTGCAAAAGAAACTCATATCCGGGAGCCACTGTCTCATCCCAACGCTTACTACCGGCTTTCAGTGCCACATCGTGAATGTGCCTAGCACCTTGCACTGTGAGTAGCTGTCCTTCAACACCGGCTGCGCGCATAGCGTCGACGAATGTAACAGCGGTATGGTAGGGCACTATTTCGTCCTTGGTCCCATGAATAATAAAGGTTGGGACAGTGTAATTGCCGCGACGCAGCTGTGCGAGCGGGCTGATAGCTGCAATGCGTTCGGCGTCAGGAGCTCGGAACCAGGTAGCAGCATCGTCTGTTCCATCCTCCGAGCCGTCTTCGGAGCCGTCTTCGGATTCGTCTTCGGAATCTTCTTGGTTGTTGCTCGCTCTAGATAGACCATTCAGGAGAAGGGGAAGACCGTTGCCTTCTTTGAAGAGAGACAGCACGAGTTCGGAGCGTGGGTCGCCGGGACGAACCCAACCCATACCAGTAGTGTCGGTACCATTTCCATCGTATTGAGTGAGTGGTTTCTTGGGCAGAGCCTTGATGATGTTCTTCATCTTCATTGTCCTCTCTGGATACTCCTCTGCTCTACGCGCATCCAAATCTCCTGACTCAAAGTCTGTGGGACCGTAGAAACTTAGAATGGCAAGTGGGAGTTTCATGCCAGCTGACTTGGTTGTCCAAGCGGTTGTCATGGCAAGCTGACCTCCAGAAGACCAACCGATGACCACAACCCGCTCCGGATCAACCAAGATACCCTTGGGCCGTGCCAACTTAGGCAAAGTTGTCGTGACCCACTTGTAAGCATCCAGTGTGTCGGCGATAGGGCCGTCAATGAGGTTTACTTCCGGGCACAGACGGTAGTCTATGCTCACTGGGAGGAGACCATTCTGGAGGAGAAAGCTGGTCTGTGCAGGGCGTATTGCTTTACGTGAAAGCGTCATATGGCCGCCACCATGAATCATGAGAGCTAACAGGAAATGTCAGTCGCTTAGTCCTCAATTGTGCAGCGTGATTATCAGAGAGACGCACCGATGGGCATGGCGCTGGCAAGAGGCTGCTTTGGAAAGAAAACGTCTGCATGAATGTCCACACCATCAGCCGTCTTGTAGACTACAGTCTCCACTGCAGGTTGTATGGGCGTGCGATGTGGGGCTTCTATGTCCCTTCGCATGCTGGCAATGAGCAATCTTTGTATGCACAAGTCGGCGGTGGGGCCCTGCGAATATGACGCAACGGCAAATCCAGCGTTCTTGAAGCATTTCATCCAAGCTTCAGCGGACTGAAGGGGGTAGCTGCCATCTTTGTCGGACCACCAGCTGTCGAGCAAGCCGTAGGTGATGTCATACCAGTCTACGATTTCTGTCACTTCTGAGAGAACGATGAAGCCGGACGGGTGAAGCAGTTGCTTGAGACGATTGAGAGTGGACGTGCGATCCTGAGTAGCGTGAACGCAGTTGGTGCCGATGATAATGTCAAAAGGTCCTGCAGCAGAGAGGGCATTGGGAGGCGTATGCTCCATGTTCCACGTTTGAAACTGTAGCCATGGATACTGATTCGCGAAAACCTTTAGCGCGCGACCGACGAGTGTGGGAGAAATATCGGTGAAAGTGTAGGATACAGAGCGACCCAGGCAATCGAGTCGTTGCACAAGCTTTCTTGTTGTCCCACCAAAGCCAGCTCCAATCTCGAGGATGTTGATGGGATTGTTGACCTTGGATCCAGAGACAGTATCGATGATGGTGTCTACAAGCATCTCTGTAGCGGTGGCGAGCATGGGAGAGTTGAGATAAAAATCTTCCATGATAGCCTGTGCCTCTTGTGTCTTGAACATGAGGGCGATTGGATCTTGCTTTCCAGCAAGACATTGCCCAAGCTGGGATCCAGTCAAATTCATCAGAGAGAATTCGCAGCGATACGCGGGGAAGTCCTTCTGCATGCTAAGAAGAAGCTCGGAGGAAGTACTTTGCGGACACTTTGCAGGTCCTCTCACGTGATGTGACGTGCTGATCGTGTTCACCAGTCCATGCTTTTCCAGGATGACCCAGAGCCTTTGCATGAGCCGGTCGTAGGCGAGCTTGCTTCGATAAATCAGGGGTGGCAACGGGGCTCCCTCCTTCAAGGCCCTCAAATCAACGCCGAGCTCTGCAATGGCTTCGACCATATAAGCCAGCATGAGCTCATCTTGTCGGGGAGCTACCATGGTCCCAAAGTCTCGAAACCCACATCGCCTTGCCTTGGCAGTGTAGTCGCTCTCGTTGAGCATAAGAGAGTCGAATGGGCTTCCCATATTGGCCGGTGCTGTTGGGGGCTTGATATCTGAGGTTTTGGACGGTAGGGTCGGACTGGCGGCCGTCCTGTTGGGGGTTGAAGAAAGACTGGCGGGCCCTATAGTACCTCCACAGCTCTTGACCGTTTCGGATATGGATAGGTCGAGTAGGTCATCATCTAGATGGACGTCAAACGCATCCTCGAGCTCACCCTTCAGCTCTACCGCTGCCAATGAGTCCACACCGAGGTCACGAAGCAACTCATCGTCTCCCATAGCCTCAGTAGGGGCACCGCATGCATCGGATATGATCTGGAGAACACGCTGACGGGTCATGTCGGTATTTCCTTGAGTAGTGGCCGCCGTGAGAGCGGCATGCGTTGAGCTAACCATGGATGTTGGGGTCGGCATGGCTGGTGAGGGATCTACGCTCGCCTCCCCGATGCCTAAATAACAGCAGATCTCAGCGATGGTGGAGTCGAGATGCACGTCGCTTTCGCTGATCTGAGTAGAAAACGCATTCTCGAGATCGCTACTCAGCTCCACTGACGCCAAAGAGTCAACACCAAGATCACGGAGAGTGTGTGAGTCTTTGATATCCGATATGGGGGCGCCACAAGCATCTGAAACGATTCGGACCAGGCACTGTCGACCGTCGTTGCTTGCAGGTACTGGCAAAACAGGCAGTATCTGGGCAACATTGGCTTTGGTCAACTTGCTCTTAAGCCGTGGCTTTGAAGCTGAAGTCAGACAGAGCTTGGACAAGGCATTGAGATTGCTCGACAGAAGATCTATCGACTCAATGTCCTTGCCAAATTGCGAGCGCAGGTCCTCGGCGAACTCAACAGCGGCAAGGGAGTCGACACCCAAATCCGCCATGGTGGATTGGGTAGCGATAGCATCCACTGACACGCCAGTGTACATGGCAATCATCTTACGAAGACTGCTATCATCAAGCTCGCCAGGCGGAGTGGCAATTCCATCTTCACTGCCAGAAGAACTGTCTGTTTGATGCTCGTCTGCAGCCTCCAACTCGGGCACAGCGCGACGGCTTGGAACTGCAGGTGCAGCACGCCGTTTGGGGACAGCCTCTTTCTTGACAAGAGACGACGAGTTTGCTGTGTCGAGGAGCTTCTCAAGCGTTGCAATTGGCAGTCGGGTGAAAGCAACATCCATGACATTCAGAGCCATAGCGCCGTCAGTGGTCATGACGAAAACATCGCCAGTGGCCGTCGTCTCGCTGGTGGATCGGAATACAGCGTAGACAGTCCAGGTATCAGCGGCAGTGAAGTTACAGGCACTGGACAGTGTGGCGCTTTCTACGCCAGTAGCAACGAAGACATGGTTAGGAATGCACGCGTCACTGCTGTTGATGAGAAGACCGACAACCTGGATGAAGGTGTCTATAGAGACGGTATCGCAGAGCGTAATTGCAGAGCTGTCATCGGCAGCAACGTGAGGGGTTGGGACTTTAATGCTGGCAATGGCTCGAGTGCCGTCCATGGTGATGGACTGGATACCACGCATGAGGGGCGCGTAGGTGACAACCTGGGAGAATAGGCCATAGGCGCGCTTAGACAGCAGCGTCTCCGTATCGCGCTTATTGCTGACATCTTCAATGCACTCAGCGACAAGGTGTTTGAATGTCTGCAGCTGAGGAGGACTGCCGAGTCGGACCTTGCCCCTGCCGTGTATGGAGAAACGGGGAGTGGTGGATGACTTGGGTGTGCTGCGCAGCTGAAACCTCCACAGGCCAGGCTTGCCAGCATCACTCAGCACCACCTCTACATGCCGACTCAGGTCAACGCCTAGAGGATGCTCAAAGGTGAGGTTCTCAAAGGACAGGGCGCAAGTCTTGTCAAACCGAGAGCCAAGATGGCATTGCAGAGCCATGACGGCGCACTCCATGTACATGGAGGCGGGGCACAGTGGGCGGCCACGCACCGCATGGCCGCTGACAATGTCGCCAAAGCGCTTGGAGGCGATGTTGACGGTGAAGGTTAGGGAGCCCGACTGCTGCTCGGTGACGAGCAGCGAGCGGGGCGGATCTGGCTGGACCGTGTGCTTTGTGTCTGCATCGGCGCGGGCCTCCAGAGCGCGATCGACGTTGACGACCCAGGCAGAGGTGCGCATAAACTCATAAGGGGGGAGGTAGACATGACTCAGCCCTGACTCAGCCGGCCCGCCAAGACATGGCCAGAAGGAGACTGCCACTCCCTCACGCCAGAGCGACGCCGTTACGTCCGCCAACACCTGGCCAACATCCTTTGCGCCCGCAAACCGCATTCCCAGGAACGTGTGCTCTGCCGGCTGCGATACGGCGCGCTTGACCATGGGTATGATGGGTGCATCAGTGCCCGCCTCGAGCCAGATGCAGCGGGCGCCCAAGCGGGCCTCGATGCGGCGGACGGCGTCGACAAAATACACGGGCTCGCGTGTATGCTGGGCGATGCGCGACGGTCCGACGCTTTGTTTTGCATCCACGTCCGATACGCACATCTCAAGCGCCATCTTGGGTTCGCTGAAGGTGAGAGACGCGGCCACAGTCGAGAGCTCGTCCAGTAGCGGCTCGGTGAACTTGGAGTGGAAGCCGTGCGACACATCGACGCGTTGGCTACGTACACTGGGAAACTGTGCATCGCTCGCAAGCAGCGCCTCAGCACGCTCTACAGCAGCAGCAGAGCCCACAACAACTTGGCTTGCAACGGCGTTGTAGCACGCCACCTCGAGCTCGCTACTGCCCACCTTTCGGACCACTTGATCGACGACATCCCGGCCTGCATGAATGGCTAGCATGGTACCTCTCTCTTGACCCCACTTAGTTGCCATGAGCTTCGCGCGTGCCGCAACGACCTTCAGCCCACTGCGTAGGCTGAGAGCGCCGGAAAAGGCGAGGGCTGTAAGCTCGCCAAAGCTGTGTCCGATCACGGCCCCGACATGCACTCCCGCGTCCGTCCAAGACTTTGCGCACGCGTACTGCACTGCAAACGTCGCTGTTTGTAGCACCACCACGTCGGCGATCGGCTCTGACGAAAAGACGGCGGGCAGGATAGTTGAGTAGCCCATGGCGATGAGCATGTTGTCGCACTCTTGGATGTAAGCTCGAAGCCTGGGGCTGCTCTCATAGAGTCCCCTATCCAGCCCCACTGTCTGCTTACTCTGTCCACCAAACGCCATCACAACGGGCCGGGATGTGTTGGCTACATCAATCGTACTTGCTTCGAGTTGACGGCTTGTCAGCATCCTACGGAGGCTGCCCAGCTCAGACACTGTCGCCACGATTTGGAAGCGGTGACGTTGCTTCCGCTCCGCGAGTGTGAAGCTCAGATCGCCGAGCGACAGATTGGGGTTTTTGCCTATATGAGCGTCCAAGGCATGACAATATCGTGACAAAGAGTCTTTGCTGGCCGCACTAATGACAATGGGCCAAGCACATGTTTGGACTGTGGATCCACCGTGTCCAACCGGTCCAGCAATGCCTCGCTTCATCTCGACGCAGAGGAGCGCAGAGTTGCTGCCGGCTGCACCGTAGCTGTTGACGCATGCGGCACGTAGGGGGGCATCCCACTCTTCTACTTGCTTCGCGACGGCCATCTTGTCAGGCGCCAAAGCAGGAATCTTGGGGTTGAGACTCTTGAAGCTGGCAAGAGGAGGGATCCGCTGCTTCTGCAACATAGCGAGCACCTTTAGCAGCGATGCCACACCAGCGGCTGTCTCACAGTGCCCAATATTGCCTTTGAGAGATCCCACGTTCAGGTGTCCTTGACGGTCACCACCACAGAACACTTCGCGCACCGACGCTATTTCTAGCGGGTCGCCTGCCTGTGTACCAGTTCCGTGGCACTCGACGTACGACACTTGTTCCGCTTTCATGCCTGCTTGCTTGAGAATGCGCCTGTACAGCGTCATTTGCGCAGCCGAGTGAGGTACAGTGATTGACGGTGAGAGTCCGCCCTGATTTGTCGCTACGCCGGGAATGACACCGAGAATATGGTCGCCATCAGCTCGCGCATGCCGCAGCGACTTGAGTACAACAAGTCCCGCGCCATCGGCGCGGCAGTACCCGTCGGCACCCTTGTCAAACGGCTTACACTGGCCAGTTGGACTGAGGAAACCAGCCTTGCCCAAATCCATGTAGTTGTTGATGCCAGACATGATGTTGACC
>Ga0265798_10008079_pt1 | contig 13485 bp, 5 predicted proteins | sample P3T30metagenome_FD_192430 | JGI IMG/M metagenome (GOLD analysis project Ga0265798, IMG submission 192430) | Plant litter microbial communities from East Loma Ridge, Irvine, California - P3 T30 | ecosystem: Environmental > Terrestrial > Plant litter > Unclassified | place: USA: California...
CGAATACAACATCATCTGTATGTATATATCCAAGGCCAGATTGATCTATCGTGCAAAAGGCACTAGATTGATTGCCATCTTCCCAACTCAAGAGTTGCCTTTCTTTCTTTCTCGCCGGCCAACGCAACACAAGAAATCGCTGATGATATTCCCCAGAAAATCCAACAAAGTAAACAAATATGCGCCGAGCGAGTATGCAGTCTGTTCTGGCCTTTTCTTCGGCCGTCAAAAGTCGTTAAATTGCGCGACAAGGGTAATGTATCCCCAGCGCGAGAAAATCCAAGGAGAAAAACGCCAATGTACCCTATGTACAACTTGAGGAACAAAAGACAAAGCAATGCAGAAGCCTACATGTACCTAGCACGAGGCGGGTACGTAGGAGCCGGCGGCGGCGGCGGAGCGTATCCCCCAGGGCCACTGCCAGCCCAACCCTGGCTAGGATGCGCCTGGTTGTAACCGCCACCGTGCTGCGCCATCTGCGGCTGACGGCCACCACCTTGCCAGCCCTGCCAGCCGCCGGGCGGAGGCTGGGCAGGCGCCGCGGCGAACTTTTTGTTTGCGCGGCGGCGACGGCAGCTTCTTACGATGCAGCCGAGGATGGCGAAGAGGATGAGGCCGCCGACGCCGGCGCAGACGCCGATGACGATGGCTTTGTGGTCGTCGATCCAGGACGAGACTTGGCCGCCGACGGAGGCGCCTCTGCAGCGGCCGTTCTGGCACGTGCCGCCGCCGCTGCATTGGGTGCCGTCGAGGAAGTTTTGCTGCAGGCTGTAGCAGACGTTGGGGCCGAACTCGGGCGAGCCGCAAGTGACGACGCAAGAGGATGAGTCGCAGGCGTAAGTGTCGTTGCCTTGGGTGTAGGAGCCCATTACGGACTTGCACTGCTGGTCACGAGATGTGCACTGGCCTGAAGCACACTTGAGGCCTGAGCCACAGTCATCGCCGTCTGCAAGGAATGTGTCGGCTGGGCAGATTGCAGAGTCGCCAGGGCAGACTTCTTGCGTGTCACAATCGCTGGTGCTCGCACGGCAGACTGTGCCTGAAGAGGCGAACTGGCAGTCACGGCAACAATCCTCGTTGGAGTCGTCGCAGACAGCGTTGTTCTTGTACTTACAAGTCGTGGCGTCGCAGCAGCTGTTGTCGCCACAGCCTTCTTCGCCACCGCAATCGCACTCTTCATCGCCTTCGACAATACCGTTACCGCACTGCTCGCCGGTAATGGTCTGAACGTCCCTGTTGTTGCTCAGGCAGTCTGTCTTGACGCTGTTGCGAAGGAAAGCACTGCAAATGTTACCAACAGTACAGGGAGAGAATGCGTCAATGCCTGAAGTGCTCGACGGGTTCATGATGTATTGTCCGCCAGCATCGCAAGTAGTCGAGCTGAGTGGGCAGCACTGCTGAGATGCTGTCGTTGTTTGTGAGTTGCAGAGTTGAGTGTTGCAATCGTGCACGGCACCGAATGTGTGACCGGTCTCGTGGGCGATTACTTGCCACTCTTGAGCACCACGGGTTCGAACCACAACGTTGGCACCGGCTACAGTCTCTGCCACACTTCCACTGCTGCTGCTGGTCTGATCGCCGCCGGTAGCAGTTCCATTGGTATCAATAGCATCATTCACACACGCCTGTCCGAGCCAGGCGAGGCCAACGGCAGTTCCTGTGTTGCAAGTGGAGAGAAGGGTCCAGTGGCTGTTGCTGTCCCGTTGCTGGCCACGCCAGGCAGAGAACAAGTTGAGACGGTCCTGAATGTCCACACTATCGCTGCAACCTTGGTTCCACGCGGTGTTCTGGGAGGGAGTGCCGGGGCATTGGGCGTCCGAGATGGTCAAGTTGGCCAGGCCGAGTGAGATGTTGAAAGTATTCTCCCACACAGCAGAAGCCGCGTTCATGACTTGGATCACATTCTCTCTGGCGCTTTCGGTCGAGTTGAACTCGCCAGTGTAAGTGCAGTCAGTCGCCACACCAACAAGAGCAACCTTGCGTGTCGTAGGACATCCAGCAGTCTGTCCGATCGTGGTCTCCAAGTTCACACCAGCGCTGTTGCCACCCGTTTGATCGCTCTGTCGTCTGAAGATGTTGGAAAAGTCCATCGAACCGAAGGATTTGAGAGACCTCTTGCGCATGGCAGCATAGACTGGATGGTCCGGATGAGAGTTGAAGCCAAGTCCGTCGGCGAAGCAGCTGGCCGTCTCGTTTCCAAATTCAAGCCCGCGCTTCAAGTCCTGATGCATGAATCCTTGATCGTTGGAGAAGACATCAGAGTCTCGCCACATGACCATGTACTCCTGGCCGGGCTCGGCGCGCTCCACCTCGGGGTCCAGCTGATGGCGAGTGCGCAAGTAGTTGTGTGATGACTGGACGTGGTGGTGGTCTCTGTCGACGGTGAAGGCGCCCTCGAATAACGGTGTCTTGCCATCCTGCGACACCAACACGCGCGCCCAGCCTGCCCGTTGCCATCGGTCTTCGTTCCTGTTTGGCCGCTTCACCCATGAAGTGCCCTTGAAGACCTTGTGCTTTTCGCGGTCCACCTCCTCGGTATGGCGCACGCTTCCATCGGGCGCCAGGTGTGTGATGACGGCATTCTCGCCTAGGATGTTGTGGTTGGGTTCGAGGGTGAACTTGACGTGCAGCTCGTCTCGGACGTTGAAGGTGAGGTCGAAGTTGGAGTAGGCGTGGATGCGGTGATTGCTGGTGTGGATGGTAGTGTTGTGGACTTCGGAAAGGGCGGAGATGGGGTTGCGAATGTTGCTGCTGGCCTCTGCTATGGGCGCAACGAGGGCAGCGGCAAGGGTGTACAGAGTAGAGAAGCGCATGGTGGCGCTGGAAGTCGGGGGTTCGTCGTCAATCCGGTGGAAGGATGCGTCGTCGTCGTCAGGTGGAATCAAGCAAGGAGACGGCGTTCAATAATTAGGAAGCGAGAGAGGGAGGGGAAGGGAAATGCAATTAGCGTGAAGGTGTGCGTGTAGCGAGTGTACGAAGGAGCGACATGACATGGAAGACGACGAGATGGGAGTGTTCGAGGCGTTGCGTTGGTAGGCTGAGCACGCCAAGTCAAGTCAGCGGATGCATGGGCACGTATCCAGGGTGGCTTGGACACGGCCTGGAAGGGCTCGGCGATGATGATGACCTACAAGACTCAAGACGGCGGTGATGGCGGTGATGATAGAATCATGCTCACGTGTTTATCAAAATATGTATTCTTAGAAAGCCGACTGCTTTCTTCTCTGACATGTGTTCTGTTTGTTACATGCATGCATTCACTTACAACAGAACAGAACACAACACTTTCAGCCCTGCCCGTCCACTCCGCAACGCTCGCTTATTCTCCGACTGGAGACCGAGATCTGTGCTCTCTTCAGATGCCACGCCTATAGCCCTATCGGTATCGCTGTATGCCGCCAAGTACGGAAAGAGTACGCGTCCCAGTCTTGGTACTACTATTCTCTTCCCATACAGTATACACAAACGTGCTTTGTAATGCTACGTCCAAGAAAACACCAGACGGAAGGCGTCATTTATCCTTTCTTACTGAGATCACCAGTCTGGCTCGCCACTTCTTTTTTTCTTCCACATCCCTAGTGTATTTTCCCTAGTCCAAGTTTCATGCATGATACGATTCGAACGCTTCCATTTTCCATCCATGTCTTCCGCCGCGGAGCTTCAACGATCGAGTCTTGCTTGTCCTGTCCTGCATGCGGGCGGTGGATCACAGTACAACGACGCGCGCAACGAGCGGCCGCACCGCACCGCACGCGGAGGAGAGATCGCTGTGGACGCAAGAGTCTCACCCATCTACAGACACTTTTTCGTAGTAGTGGTTTGGGAGTGGTGCTTGCATTGTACTGATGGGTATACGCACTTTTCTGTCGTCCGCGTGCGGATGGATCCCCCCTCCAACGCCGAGTGTTGTTTTACTGGTAGGGCCGATCTCTTGCCTTTCTTTGCCTGTGTGAGACCGTCGTGTCTCAGAAAGTTACCTACCTACGTATCCATGATCGTCATGTTTGTGAAACATGCTCTGTTTGAATCCGCCACTATTGCGGACTGTGGAGGACAAGCGACGCGAGAGACAAACGACGCAACCTCGTCGTAGCGGGGCTTTCACCGGGTTGAGTTTGAGCTGCTCATCAGTACTAGAAGTAGGCAGATTAGGTTCATCTCGAAGCCTTTCCGGAAAGAGGCGGGATGACTCGCTGCCTGCGTAGATCGTTGGAACAACATTTCCTAACAAGGTGGAATGGGAGCCAAAGGTAACGTAACTTGTCAGACGTTTCATATTCAATATTCATAAGGAGTTGTCAAGATCCCTCCACAGCTTCGCCTTCGCCTTCCCTTCCCTTCCTTCCAAAAATAACCAAGTGAGAGAAAAAAAAAGTATTCATCCTCGTCAAAATATTCATCAATCCCCACCTCCTCACTTCCTCGACGCCTTGACGGTCTCGATAATCTTCTCCACCACACTAGGATCGCTCAGCGTGCTGATGTCGCCGAGCTGGTCCTCCTCGCCGGCCAGGATCTTGCGCAGAATGCGGCGCATGATCTTACCCGAGCGCGTCTTGGGCAGGTCGGGAATGCAGAAGACGGCTTTGGGGGCGGCGAAGGGACCGATGGATTTGCGGACTTGTCCGATCAGTTCCTTGCGCAGTTCATCGCTGGGCTCGTTGCCGTCCTTGACGCTGACGAAAGCGTTGACGGCCTGGCCGGTGAGTTCGTCGTTGATGCCGACGACAGCCGCCTCGCCGACGGCGTGGTGCTCGATCAGCGCGGCTTCGATTTCGGCGGTCGAGAGGCGGTGGCCGGAGACGTTGACGACGTCGTCGACGCGCCCGCGGATCCAGTAGTAGCCGTCCGAGTCGCGCGCCGCGCCGTCGCCTGTGAAGTAGTAGCCCTTATACACGTTCAGGTACGTGTCCATGTAGCGCTTGTGTGCGCCCCAGACTGTGCGGCACATGGACGGCCAGGCTTGCTTGAAGGCGAGGACGCCCTCGACGTCGTTGCCGTGGATCTCCTCGCCGGAGACGGGGTCGATGATCGCGGGCTCGATGCCGAAGAAGGGGAGGGAGGCGGAACCGGGTTTCGTCGGGGTGATTCCGGCGAGGGGTGTGATGACGTGAGAGCCAGTTTCGGTTTGCCAATAGGTCTGTGGAGGCTGTTAGTACTTGCTGACTGTTAACATCATTACGAATAAACTTACATCCACAACGTGAGCGTTCTGCTTGCCAATAATCTCGTGGTACCATTTCCACACCTCGGCGGCAATGGGCTCACCGACCGATCCAAGAACTCTCAGGTGCTTCATGTCATGCTTGACATGCTCGTCGCCAGCGCGCTTCAGCAGTCTGAGCGCGGTTGGGGCGACGTAGAACTGTGTGACGCTGTGCCTTGCGCAGACCTCCCAGTATCTGCTGAAATCAGGGTATGCGGGAGTGCCCTCAAAGACGACAGTGGCAACACCAAGAACAAGAGGAGCGTACACGACGTAAGTGTGACCAGTGATCCAGCCCACGTCGCCGCCGCAGAAGAAGACGTCCGAGTCGTGGATGTCAAACACGTACTTGCCAGTCATGGCGGCGCCCAAAAGGTAGCCGGCGGTTGTGTGCATCACACCCTTGGGCTTACCAGTGGAGCCGGATGTGTAGAGCAAGAACAGAGGGTCCTCAGAGTCCACGGGCTCGGGAGGGTAGTACGAGGGCCACTTCTCGGTCTCCTCGTGCCACCAGAGATCGCGACCCTTGGTGAATGGCACTTCGGTACCGGTACGCTTGTAGACCAAGCAGTGGGTGATGTCCGGGCACTGCTTGAGCGCGTCGTCCACAATCTTCTTGGTGCCAATGGTCTTGCCGCCACGCTTGCCCTCGTCGGTGGTGATGACAACCTTGGTCTTTGCGTCAATAATGCGGTCACGCAGGGAGTCGGAGCTGAAGCCTGCAAAGACAACAGAGTGGACGGCACCAATGCGCGAGCAAGCGAGGAAAGCAACGAGTGCCTCGGGAATCATGGGCATGTACAAAGCGACAGTGTCACCCTTTTGCACGCCCATCTGCTTGAGCACCCACGCGAGCTGTGACACCTGGGCCATGAGCTCGCCGTAGGTGATTGTGCGACCGCCCTGCTGCTCATCGGCCTCGTAGATGATGGCGGGCTTGTTGGGGTCCTTGAAAGCGTGGCGGTCCACGCAGTTGTACGAGGCATTCAGCCTACCGCCGTGGAACCAGGCGTTGTCTCCGCCGGCCAGGGTGCCGGATTTCGTCTTGTGGAAGTCGCTCTCCCATGACAGGAGCTCGCGGGCCTGCTCGGCCCAGAAGGTCTCGGGATCTTCAATCGATTTCTTGTAGAGCTGCTTGTACTCGTCGAGGTTCGCAAGGTGGGGTTTGCCGTGCTTGCTGGAGCTCTGGTCAGTCTTGTTCTTGCCTTGTCTTGCGATTCTGAGCTTCTGGACTACAACTCACTCGAAGAAGGCCTTGGGGATGTCGTAAGTGGGAACGGTGCCAGACTCGGGGATGGCGCCGGTCGGCGGAGCCTGCTCTTCGGACATGGTGGAGGATCGCAAGCGTGTGTGAGTGGACTTGAGAGGGACGGGTTTTGCTGGTGGTGGTGGTAAGGCAACTTGTTCTGCGCTGGCCTAAGATAGCCTAGAACAGTGGTGTGTTGGAGAGGTTGAGAGGGAGAATGTCGACAGCAGACGACAGTGTCGGGGCAGAATGCGAAATGGACAGCAGTAGAAGCAGAAGCAGAGGGTCGAGCTAATAACCAGTCTTGCGAATGGTCGCGGTCCTCGGGTGCACCGTTTCTGTCTACCCTGCACGCTTTCTTCCGCTAGTCCTGGGGAGGGCGGGTCAAAGGAGTTGGTCTGTTCGGTTCGGGCTTCGCTACAGGATTGATTGATTGATTGCTTGGTGGGCTGACGGATTGATTGATGGAACAATTGATTAGAATTGACTGGCCCTTTCTATTTGCTTGTTGGGTGAGGCAATTGGTATAGCTAGGTAGGCAAGCAGGCTATTCTCTTCTAGTAGTAAGGTATCCCATACGGCGAAACGGCCACGACAGCATCAACACAACGATCATGATCATCATCTAACCGAGCAAGCTCCAAGTCTCTCTCGCTCCTCCGGCCACGGTACCGACAGAGTAAACACAGGGTGTGCGGGGAGAAGAGCTTCTGGCTGAATTGCCAAGGGCTCGGACAGCGTCATTCCGTTCACCCGTGAATGTTGTTTTCCTCTCATCAGCTCGATCAGATGAGTGATGCCATTCAATCTCAAGCCGACAGGTCGATGAGTCTGCGGAGATCTGACATACGGACAAGCCATGGACGTCTGGGCTGACATGATTTCTTGACTGCTAAGGAAAGTAAAAGCCTCGACATTTGGGAAGCTCGTTGACACCAAAGTCTGTTGACATTGTCGAGTACATGATCTTATGCTCTATTATATGTCGAGATCATTCTGATACCGAGAAAACACTAGCAGAAGCCATAAGATCAATCCCCGTTTCTCATGAGATCCAGAGGTGCTATCAGCAGCTCCAGAACAGCACTGACGTGCTGGTACCATTGAGATACACCTGTCAATCGTTCGACAAATCTTTCAAAGCCTCAGCAAGCCCCACCATTGGTCTCTCATCTCGCATGGAGGGGCTCACGGACGGACTCTCTTTTGTGCTGATCCTCGCATGTCAATCTTGCGTGCTTCCAACCAGAGGCACGCGACATGCAGGCATCAACTTCTGTGACTTCTTTTTTCATGTGTCCAGACATATTGCATTCACTTACCTCAGCCTGAGTTTGTTCGTTCCTTATTTCGGCTTGAATTTTTTTGTCGACAAGGCCAATGGCTTCTGCTTTTCCTTGTGGACTCGCCGGTGGACTCTTCTGCAAGATCTGCGGCCCATGCGTTTGGGAAGCCGAATCCAAGTCTGATGTGTCTTGTTCGCCGCCAGCCATGTGCAAGCCGTCCAATTTTTTCCCCTTACTGCTACGCGTGTGCTGTAGCTTAGTATCATCACCCACGCGTGAGACATCTATCGTTACACGTTCTGTTCACGAGACGTGCACGCCGGACTCGCTGCTACTCCGCCGGTGTGTCCAAGGCAAGCCGAGTGCGGTTTCCACCTCAAAAATCAACCGCCCGCATTCCTTCACTATTATTATTGCCCTGAACCTTCATTTGCAAGACAACATTGGCAATAATTGACATGCTTGCCCCCCAGCAATGAAGCTCATGCTGACTCGCATCCATCACCCATCGCCCTGGTACATCAACCCGCGTCTCCGAAACCCAGGATGAACCACCACGCTCTGCGCCTCACGCCCTCCAACTCGCCATTTCACAAGACAACCACCTCGCCGAGGTCGCCAACAAGGTTTCCGAAACCCGACGAACCGGGACTACAGCTGCGTCATGTTATAGGCACCACGACCTCCTCGTCCACTGCCTTTGACTGTCTGCCTTCATCTCGCCTTTTCGCCCACACCGCCGGAGCTTGTGCGGTTCTTGCGGAAGTCAAAGCCACCAGCGACGGCTTGACCGCGAAGCAACGCTTCTACCGCGCAAGACCCACCCCGACCGGAACCGCAAGAGATGGAGGCGCGACTCCCACCCCCGGCGACCCGCGACATCGCGCCCTTGGATATGTAAGAGAACAGAGTGTTGGTGGCTCGCCGCTGGCTTCCAGCCGCGACTGGTCAGACTCGCCTGCAGGCAGATCGACCACGGCAAAGGATCGCGTCAAGGCGGCCACCTCGGTCGCATTGAGTCCCAATGGTAAATGGCTGGCGCTTGGAGAAACTGGATACAAGCCGAGGATTGCCATATTCTGCCTGGCAGACGAATCCTCCGATAACCCTGTCACTATAATATCCGAGCATAGCTTTGGAGTACATGCTCTGCGCTTCAGTCCGGACTCGAAATATCTGGCTTCGTTGGGAACGGTCAATGATGGTTTCATCTACATATGGAACATTGAGGATAAGACTGGCGCGGCTTCTCTGCACGCGAGCAACAAGTTGACTACATTGACCAATGCTGTTGCGTGGGTAGGCGATGCCGTTGTCACCGCTGGTCTGCGCTTCATCAAGCTTTGGCGTCCGAATGAGGATGCCAACCCAGATCTTCGAAGTCCTGAACTCGCTTCGACGTCCAATTTTCTTGCGCCCAAGTCACGCGCTGACATGCGATCGGCCGACTTTGGCAACAGTATACTCAGCCCGAGACACAAGACGCTCGCTGGAAAGAACGTTCTTTTGGGTGAGCTTCTCGAATGTGCATTCGTCTCCATTGTTCCTGTATCAGATAATGAAGCGGTAATATGTGCGGAGACTGGAGAAATATGTCTTCTCAATGACAGGGACAAAGCTCAGAGCTTGACCTTGATTGCAACCGCGACGTTTGCGATCAGCTCGGCACGACTCGATGAGTCGGGGCTGTTGCAGGTTCTGGGCCAGGAAGGGTGCATCAAGACTCTCAGTCCTGCCGAGTACGCACAACCCGAAAGGCCACAAAGTCGTTCTCGTCGACAACCGATTGCGCCTGCACGGTCTGCCTCGAATAGTCTGCCTTCTACTGTTGCAACCGCAGCGCTCGGTCCGATAGCCGTCGAATTGGACTCGGAGCGTGTATTGACACTACGTAACCAGGAAGATCAAGCATTCACCCAGCTCGCGGCACACCGTGAAGCTGTGGAAGGTGTAGCTCTGTGTCGCTCAGAGGCCTTGCCATCAACAAGATTCCTCACCTTCTCGGCAAATGGCCTTATCCAATTCTGGGATTCCGATGGTGCGCTGGACGCTTTTCTCAACATTCCGGTACCGCCAGCGCCATCAGTGCAAAGTGCAAACAATGAGCTCAAGAGTGTGGCTCCTTTCATTGGGGGTGCATTTATTGCATCAGGAGACAAATATGGTGTTCTCTCAATAGCGGATGTGAACACCAAAGCGCTGGTGAAGCAGGTACGAGCGCACTCGGCAGAGATTATGGATCTATGTGCATTTCAAATCGAAGGCGTCGACTTTATCGCCACGGCAGGTCGTGATAGGATGTCACAGCTCTTCATGTGGAAGGCCGGCCAGCTTTCACTGCAGCAGACGATGGACGAGCACGCTGGAGCCGTGACTGGTGTTCTTTTCCAGGACGGAGAAAGGAGGCTCATTACCCACTCAGCCGACAGATCTATCGTCGTTCGTGAAGTCATGTTCCGCGAGGAGGGTAACGTCGAGTCGTTGGCGTTCGTCATGCTGCGGGCAATCACAGTCAAGACTTCACCAACGTCAATGTGCCTCACTGGAGATGATGAGCTTCTGATCGCCACCGTCGATCGTTGCATCAGCAGATATCGAATCAAGAACGGACAGTGCATGACGAGCTTCAAGTGCTCCGATGCGGACGGTGGAGAGGCTGCAGTCATATCGAAGGTCTTGTACGCGCCTTCACTGAACGGCAGCCCTGCAATAGCCGGTGTCGCTAGTTCAGACAAATCTGTACGACTATACACCGAGCAAGGATCACTCATTGCCAGAGACTGGGGGCACACCGAAGGCATTACCGACGTTGCTCTCATCCCAGCTGACGGCACTTGCACTACCTCGCGTCTGGTCACGGTTGCCGCCGACTCAACCATCTTCATATGGGACACAGTCCTGGCGGCTTCAAATCCATCCGATCCCGGCGGACTCGGTATTGTCCTGGAAGCAAGCAACGTTCAAAATGACGTCGCTCTCATCCCACCTTTGCGGAAGATTATATCACGATCCGACCTCTCCAGCCACCGACGATTAAAGCCAGCATCAGAGAGCGATGCAGTGCCAACCTCACCTACCGCAACTGTCGCGCCAAAATCTCCCCAGCGTCTCAGAAAGAAGCCCTCTCGCATCTCAACCGCACCAACACCTCGACTTGAGCCTGCTTTCCTCTCTGTCTTCCCAACCTCCCCATCCTCAATCCGCCGGGGCAGTATACGACATCGCTCGCCTTCACCTCCACCTCCGCTACCGCGCGTTCCGGAACCGACAACCAAACCACGCTCGCAAACTACCCGTAGCAAATGCCGCACGACCCTCGCCACGACTCTGGGCCGCTTCAACAAGAGTTCCGACAATGTCTCGACCAAACCGAAACCCACAGCGCACTCGAATTCTCCCACTCCTACACTCTCCGCACACCCAGCTACTACCGCCGCCGCTACTTCTTCCTCCGCAACCTCTCTCGCCACTTCAACCGACTCCCTCTCTAGATCTCTGCGCTCTCACCGCAAACGCCTCAACGCCCAAGTCGCTTCGTCTGCTTCCAATCCAACCGCCACGGCTTCCGGTTTACCTCCTGTTACAGCTTTGCGTGAGCTGGAGAAAGAACTCAGACTATCACTTCTGGCTCTCGGGGCTGCCATGGGGACTGGGGAGTCTTCCGCCTCTCCCTCTTGGGTGGTGGAAGACGGAGCTGGCAATGGCATCACGGGTGGAGCTGAGAACAAGAAGATCACTGCTGCTGACTCGGAAACTAAATCACGCACTGCGAGCGCGGGCCCGGGTCTGGACGACGATGCTTCTGCTGTTGGGGATGGAGCTGGCTGCAGCCCTGATGGAGAAAATGACGATAATGTGGATGGCGGAAGCCTCGAGAGTGCCATCGATCTGGACTCCGTCGAGGGGGCATTGGGAGAAGTGCGGTTGGATGATGGTTGATGGACATGGTTGCTGACTGGGGGCGCTCAATAGCCAAAACAAAAAAGAAATCAATCAATCAACCACTTTCGATTTGACCAATACATGTGTTGACGAAGGGGAACTCCATTACAAACCGTGGACGATTTGTCTACACATATCTATTCTGACCTCTCTCGCGAAATTTGCAAACCTAGTCTCCATCAGACCATCGCGTGTCACGCCTTACTTCATCCACAACGCTACTACCAGAACTCCAAGTCCTCACTCGTCCACCGCCATGCCTCGTGCAAAATTCAACTTGCCATCCGGTGGCGTTTTCCGGATACTGCGGCAACCCCAAAACACCTCGAAGCGCGTGTGTGTGTGTGTGTGTGTGTGTGTGTGTGTGTTGGTTGGAGAGCGGGGCATTTGTTGAGATTACTGTGGCATTCACTTTGTGAGGACATCGTTGTGGGAAACGAGTTGGATGGATTGCCTGGAGATTGTCGAGGTTATTGAGTTGTAGGAAGGACGTTTGCCTCCTGCGAAGCACGGCTCTTTCTCGAACGGGTCATTGCTTTGAGGTATGCCCACAGGTGAGAGTCATACTGAGCTTGTTGGGTGCTTCGCTCTCGCAGCCTGAACACGGCAAGTAGTACTGGTCACGGTTGGAGTGGTTCAACGAAAGAGCAGTACGGACAGTCCAGTGCATTGTTTCGAGATCTCGTTGGGTATCGTCGAGGCGACTGAAAAGTACGTCCTTTCTTCCTATGGGCTCATACTACTGATACTCGTGCTTTTTATGTTCCTCGATTGTCTTGTCTGCTGCACGACGTGCCTTGTTTCAACAAAATGGTGACTGATCGACTAACACCAACCCTAACCCTATGGTATCAGTCATTCGGGATCGAAAGAGGTCGTCTCGGCGGCAGAGCGAGGGTATCTTCGGGCTGAAATCTGGAAGGATCACCTCCAAAGAGATGGATGCACTCATGGCATGTCAAAGTCCAACAATCCAGTCTCGCCTCCGCCAGCCTGTCCACGCCGACACCAAGACGTTCGGCCATCGACAACACCTCATCTACTAACGACGACATCCTCACGCCCGCCGCATCTTCTATGGTGAACCTATGATAACGCTGCCGGTGCCTATGCCAATGTATAGGAGGATCATACGGCCAGTAGAAGATGCTTCGACCGAAGATCTTAGTTGCCGGAGGCGATGACATGAACATGGAACGCCAAGAGCCGTGTGGTGACCTTAGAAGAGTGCTTATCGCAATGTTCTCGAGACGCTGACCCTGGCCTTGGATCTCAAGACGTTGGCCTTGATCTGGCATGTTGGGTGGATAGTCGGATGCCACGAGGTGAGATGGCCAATCGAACTCCAGGGGTAAGATCTCTTCGGTCAACAATGGGTTCAGAGTTATTGGGGCGAGCAAGAAACGACCTGGTTTTAAGATACGTGGTGGGTCGGATATAATGTACGATTTGAGCCTGTTCTCTCTCGGAATCCAGAGGTATAGCTTTTCACCATCGTGTCTCGTTGGACGGTGATTGTAGAACAGTTTTTCTTGACACCAAGGATCGGACTGTATCGCCTTCTGCCATTGATGATTGACCCTTTGGGCGAGTAGTAGTGTTTTCTGGTCCAGGTGTTGAAGAATGCAGTCTAGCAATTCAGCCGTGCTCAGCACTGCTAGCATCGCCATGACTATATCTATCCATATGCTGATGGTTGTAGGATTTTGATGGGTTTATCTGGATGCCTGGACGGCTGTTGAGGCTGAGTCGTCGTCTTCACGCCGCTTCGGCTTGCACGGACGCTCTTCCCGTCTGGCTTGCGT
>Ga0265798_10008080_pt1 | contig 13483 bp, 15 predicted proteins | sample P3T30metagenome_FD_192430 | JGI IMG/M metagenome (GOLD analysis project Ga0265798, IMG submission 192430) | Plant litter microbial communities from East Loma Ridge, Irvine, California - P3 T30 | ecosystem: Environmental > Terrestrial > Plant litter > Unclassified | place: USA: California...
ATTGGCAGCTCCCTTGTTACAGGAGATATCTGAAAATGACGCCGCCCTAACCAGACTGATGGATATCTGCACCAGAAAGGCTGCGGATCTGACCAGTTTCCAAGCAGGCCTTAGGAATGGGTGGGGAGACTTGGCAGATCGATGTTGGCAACAACGTCAGGAGTTTATAAGGGATAAGCATAGAGAACTGAATAGACTGGGTTTGGCTTGGAAAGAGGAAGTTGATCAGGCCTTTGAAAATGCTGGCTTTGATATGTCAGAGACGAATAAGTCTGGTGGACAGTCGGATGCGTAGGTAGATAGCCATTACAACGTTGCTCTAGAGACTTCTCGTTTCGAAGTCATCAAACAACCCTCTAGGTCAATTACAATGTACAGCTCAATGTCGCGATCATCAGCTCAACCACCCGCTCGCAAAAACAATACAGATAAGATATTTCTCGTTTGGGGCTGCGCTCATAGTTTTGTTTGTCTCAAAACTGATAATCGTAGATCGGCCTTCTCAATGCGTAAAAGTTCCAAGGCGGGTGGCACATGCATTGAGATCCACACTCCGCGGCAGCTGCTCGAGACAATGCCGGGGTTCGTGCTACTAGACGGGCTAGTCGCTAGGTTCTGCAAGCTTCTCATCGTGATTCGATGCTTGCTTCGGCGATTTGGGCTTCTATAGTTTTCCATTTTCAAAAGTGACACCGCATAGATCGACAGCGTGGTTACTCCAAGAGAGTGCGCCAATACCTGGACCAAGCCGGAAATTTTAGAACAATCTCCACTTGCCAATCGACATCTACGTGTTTGCCGATCAAGCGAATCCAAATCCCATGCCCAATTATAGGTCTCTTTACCACATTAGATAAAGTGGTAATTGATTGCCTAGATCCTGTTTACGGAGCATGCTGTGCGCCCGCACAAAACGCGATATCCGAAGCCGTAGCACCAGGCGCAGCAACCACGCGCCGGTAAGGGATACCGATGAGAGTCTCCATGTGTTCGTCTTCGTATTACGCATTGATATCTAGAGATTCAAGCAGGCTTTCCGTAGATTGCTAATTATATTCATTCTTGTAATATCGAAAACTCTGTAGTGGTGGGTGCTAAGCAATGCCCAAAGAAAAAAAGCACACACAAAGCAAGTCTCGCATCTTCCTTCGCCACTGCATCTAGAGGGGTACTGTTGAGGGAGAAGGACGGCGACGCAAAGCGGTCAGCAGCATGATCAAACACTCTGTGGTATGTATCTAGAAAGTGGTGGCAATGTAGAACATGTATACGTGGAGTGGCTTTCCACGAGAAAGACGGTCGACAAGCAAGGAGTATGGCCGGAGGCTGTGCTAGCGCATCTTTTCTAGGCTTAGACGATACTCTGTGGTGGGGAGGCGTCATCACGCCTTTCAGCCACGACAGTTGTTATCCCACCATCACACAGCCTCTCCACCTAGTCATGTATAGACGGGTCTCATTGCGATCTTCCATACTATCAATGTACCTGCTTGTGACCCCTATCCCACAACATCACAGACGCATATCCCCTTGCGTTCCTTTTTCACTTGGCTTCATTGGTTTCAAACTGGCCTCCCGCAAGATGTGGTTTTGTCCACCTCAGAAGTACTCACCCGAGATTACGCATTCAGTTATACGAGTGGAAGCACCACATACTGATCTAAACATCTTTGAGCAAGCCACAAGCGTCCCTGCTTTTGCCTCTTGTTCTGGCACACTCGCAAGCCCTGCAGCTGGTCACGTCTCCTGAAACGATCGTCTTCGATATACCATGTCGCTACCGATCAGTTGGTGTGGCTGCCCACAATGTTTTGCTCGGCTTCTTTTATAGCCTTGTAGATGCCTTGATCATGTCCTCAGTTCAAAGGGTTGCCATCTCATCATGTTCTCTTCAACAGTCACTCGTTTATCTGTTTTGCTCAGTTGTTTAATAATAAGCTCATATGCCGCTCCTTACCCAAAAGACACACTCCCTCCAACGGACACACTCCCTCCAAACAACGAAACAACCAAATGGAACAGCCCAGAATACAAGTGGATCTTTGAGAATCCTCTGCCGATACCTCCCATTAAAAAACCAAAATTGTGGGTGCTGGAAAAGACGATAGGCAGCTCCATACCATTACTAACAAACAAAAACAGTACATACACAAACAATGAAACTGGTGCTGACATTGACTACTATGAAGTCGAAGTCGTGACCATTGAAAAGCAGGTGTATCCTAATCTCCCGGCCACCACTCTATACACATATGATGGAGTGCAGCCTGGACCGACATTCATGATGCAAAAAGGCCGGCGTAAGCCTGAGATGATCCACTCCTGCAAGTCAGCGCTGACCTCATCCCCCAGAGGCCGTGGTACGATTCACCAACAACAGCCCAACGAACTCGTCAGTCCATGTCCACGGCCAGTACAACCGCGCTCCCTTTGACGGCTGGGCTGCGGATTATACTTTGCCCGGCCAGTACAAAGACTATTACTATCCTAACGCACAAAACGCAAGAACAATCTGGTATCATGTTAGTCATCTTGTAATGCCCGGTTGGATACTTTGAGCTCCTATTAATGCTTTCCAGGACCACACCGAGTATCTGACTGCCAAGAATGTATACAGAGGTCTTGAGGGGTTCTACATTCTAACCGATGAGGAAGAGCAAGCCCTGAAGCTTCCGGCTGGCGACCACGATATCCCGTTATCCTTGAGCGCGAAGCAATATGCCGCTGATGGCGCTCTGGTAGACGAAGAGGAGAGTGCCACTGGTATATGGGGTGATGTTATCCAAGTGTAAGCAGATCCTGTGATATATCAAGTTCTACGACTGACATGCAAATAGCAATGGCCAACCTTGGCCTTTTCTGAACGTCGAGCCACGCAAGTATCGGTTTCGCGTGCTCAACGGTGCCGTTAGCCGATGTATGTTTTACCGATCCCTTGCAGTGCCTCTCAACTTGCTAACATGAATAGCCTTCGATCTCTCCCTGGTAGAGGATAAATGCAACAAGACAATGCAATTCGACGTCATCGCATCAGATGCGGGTCTTTTCTCCCATGCAGTCAACACTGAGCATTTCGCAATTGCCAATGGCGAGCGTTACGAGATCATTGTCGACTTTGCCAGCTATGAGGGCAAGAACATTACCATGCTCAATGAGCGCGGTATGACGGGAAACCTCGACTTTGCCGCAACCGATCGCGTCATGCGCTTCGTCGTTGGTGACAAGACGACCAACTGCACCAACAATGGCGAGATACCAGAAACCCTCCGCTACATTCCACCAGCACCGGAAACCACGGTCACCAAGAACTTTACATTCTCACGCATTGACGGCGATTGGGTCATCAACGGCGTGGGTTGGGCGGATATCGAGAACCGGATCCTGACAAGGCCGGTTCTAGGCGAGGATGAAATCTGGGAGTTGAGACATGGAGGGGGCAACGCATCCCATCCTGTCCACATTCACCTTGTCGACTTCCAGATCTTGTCTCGCGAGGGCGGCAGGAATACGGTGTTGCCATATGAAGCAGCAGGCATGAAGGACGTCGTTTGGATCGCTCCAGGTGAAGTGGTTAGAGTTGTGGCAAGATACGCACCCTGGAAAGGTGTATACATGTTCCACTGCCACAATCTTATCCACGAAGATCATGAGTAAGTGCTCAAATCATGTTTTTGACTCTAATGCTGATAAGAAAAAAAGTATGTTGGTGGCCTTCAACGTCACCCAACTGGACAAGTGGGGCTACGACAATACGACAATATTCATCGATCCCATGGAGCCCCAATTCCGACCCAAGGACGTCAATCCGGAAGAATACACAGAGGAAGCAATCTTCGACAAGCTAGATTGGTTCTACAGCCTGGACGCGTACAACCAGACTTCGGAATGGGAGGCCAGCTCATAGATTGATGGTCTCAAGTAAACTGCCATATGTCCACTCAGCGGGTCTGTTGACATGTATCCGCGTTTGCAATAGGCTGTTCGATTAAGCCTGGTCTGCAACGCACTAATAGTCTCACTCCCATCGTCTCGTAATGACATGACAATATAACCAACCATCACTCTACCAGTCTCTTCCCCGTGTCTCTATTGCCTTGATTCATTGTTTCATTGAAAACACGGGCGAGTAGAGTAGTGAGAGCTATATAGATGACGACAAATGTTCAACACCCTTGGGGCTGGATTCGAGATGCGGTAAGACGAGAGATTTCCGGTCTCGGGCTTGGCAGTCCGCGGATCCGGCCACGATGAAGATTCTTTCATTATATGTGGATCGCGAGCCCTGACTTTCCATCGAACAGAGGACCATAATCCCAGATAGTATAGTGGTCAGTATTTCGGCTTGTCATTTCCGAACAACACGCCGGAGGCCGGGGTTCGGTAAGTGCAGTCCAAGACGCAGTATTCGATTCCGCCTACTTACAGCTACAAGATTCCCCGTCTGGGAGCTCTCAGCATCACAACAGTAGAGTTTTTTTTTTGCTCAGATAGAGTCTTTCGTAGCGGATACAGTGATTAACTGGTTGAGGTAGTTTCATAGCTGTGGTATACAGAATGGCGTCTCAGGGAATATTTTTGGTCTCGTTGAACATGCCAACTCCATGTCTAGCCACTCTTTCCTCTTTTGGCAGCTGTAGACTAGACTACGCTAAGAAGTCAGGGTAAAGTGTGCAGGCATGGTGCAGGTGGGTGCAGTAGTCGGCCAAGGGCGAAAGACGCCCCTACTGTCGAACAGGGACCAGGAAGGAGAAGGGCGAGTGCCAAGGTAAGACGTCTGTATAGAAGACAATCCTCATACTCGAGTGTGGACCTCTAGAGCGCTTCAGATACACGCTTGAAGCCGAGCTATAGTAGCCTGTGCCCTCACTATGGGGAACTTGTTACGCGCGCATGCAGCAAGCCGGGCCTCCTCTGTGGCGTCCAGCCGGAGCGAGTCGCGGATCCGGCGCTCGCAAGGAGAGAGCAACGTGGCTTTATTACGGATTCGGGCTGGGTTAAAGCCGCACCACGAGCACGAGTGCGGGGAAGCGGAAGGTCGAGTTTGCTCGACGAGCCGGGAAAGAGATGAACAGGATTGACGGGGTCCAGGGCCCTTGCACCTGTCAATCTTGGACCGTCCCATGTGGCCAGCCATCCCCGTTTGCAAACCACGCTCTAATGTAACCATGGCCATCCCGTCTGTGCACAGAGAAGAAATTGTCCGTGGTGGAACCCTGGCAAGTTGGCCACATCCTGACCCCAGATCATCGCCTCCCCGACTCGCGCATTTGGAGTATTTGTCGCGTGCATCACAATGTAGAGTAGGAGACTGGCTGGCGACTCGTGCACGCAGTCTCAAGCACCTAGGTAGTTTGACAAGGCGTGTCAAGAGTTTCAATTGCCACGACGTTGCATGCAAGCTCACCCAACGTGTGACAAGGTCGGCCATCTCTGCCTAGTCGACTTGGCGGTTCGTGTTCCGGGTCCGAGACATGAGCGACGTGGACGATAACGTTATCGTACCGCCAATTTCTTCTTCTCTGTCTGGTCTCATTTTCCATACGAGACCAATAATCTGCTGCTGCTGCTTCTTCTTCTTCCCGTCCCATGGTCATCATTAACATTAACATTAGCATCGTCGTAATCTACACACGTACCCCCTCCGCCGTACGTACCTACGCCGACCTTGACCGTTGGCCCGAATCTAATCCACATGAAACAACCAAACAAAACGTACATTTTTTTCCCCAGCTCTCCTCCCCTTTCATGACCCCTCATCATGACCCCCAAAGCTTCATCATCTCTGGAGAGGAAAAAAAAAAGAAATGTGTTTCGTTGTGGGGCTGCCCCAACTTGATAACACGCATCTGTGTCTTGTGTAGTATTAGTTTGCCCAAGTACCATATCTGCCACCCATGTACGTACGTACGTATGTATGTATACGTACGTTATCTGCCATATCCGCCGCAGGCCGTATGGAAGAAGAAGGAGAGGAGGAAAAAAAAAATTACCCCCACCACCAACAACAAACTAGTCCACATGTACCATTTACCCCCTTAGTCTCTCCAAATCCGTAAATCATAATCGACTGACTATGTACTTGTGCCGTGCCGGCGCATGGGTATTCACGGGTAAATTTCAACCCCCCTTCCCTTCCCTTCCCTTCCCTCCCCTCCTCCACCAACAACAACAACAACAAAAATGTAAACTTGGCTTCATCACCTCTTATGCAACAAAAGTTGGCCTAGCTAGTTTGTGATTCTTCTTCCTTCTTTCCTTCTAAACCATGGGGACAACGATGCCAAGGACATGGTGGGTTGTCGTAATCCGTCCTCGTGATGAGCCAACGAGAGAAAGCCGGAGGGGGAATTTTGATCACCAAACTCTCGGCCCGATTTGGCAGCACTCTAGTTCCCTCCCCCTCCTCCGAATAAGCTTTGTACGGCGTAAGTAGGAGAGGAAGAAGAAGAAGAAGAAGAAGAAGTGGGTGGAAAGTTCCGGGCAATGCGGCCGTTGTCATGCGCAATGTGATCGAGAATCGGGGCATTTGCGGTATTTACCGTGAGGTAGCGGTTGAATGGAGGGGCAGGTTGAGCCGGAGAGTTTGGCCGGATCGACTTGCCGCGCCGTGGTATTGTTCAGGCGTGGTGTTGGAGGCTAACATACCGCCGACTGGGCGGCAATACAGTAGTAGGCACGAGGTCAGTAAAAGTGCAGTGATAGGGAGCAAGCAAGCAAGCCATAAAGGGTATCATATGATTGAAATGACGTGGCAAATGATGCCCGTCTCGTATATCATGATTCTGCTATGCATCTACGCCTGTAGGCCCGGCAGAGAAGCTTACCGTCTACAGCGACCATCACACTCGTTGTAAGGAAAATCAATCAAGGTACTACCCATGCGCCAATGCTATGCGAGAAAGAAGGAAAGAAGAAGAAAAAAACGCCCTAGGCAACAGATGGAGAAGGTGAAAACAGCTCATCTACTCTTCAAGCACACCAGTGGCAAGCATGCTTTCCTTGAGAGCCTTCTTGTACTCCCGCTCCATACCATGCTTGACGGCATCGAGAACGGTGTTGACGATTGCCTTGGGCTCGAAGCGGGGCTGAGTGCCATCCTGGAAGACACCCGTCTTCACGAGGATTGAATACCAATTGGCATCCTTGGTGTGCTCGTTGTACTCGTTGGTACCCCGAATGTCCGACTCGGGTGTGTCTCCCACAAAGTAGACGGTTGAGGGAGCCGCATCGATGCCGTGAGTCTCTTTGCGCCACTCCTTGAGGAGGCGAGTGGCGAACTGGAAGGTGCCGATCTGAGGCTTGCCAAAGGCCGTCGTCTCTAGGTTACGGCCGGTGACGGCCTTGAACATGGCCTCTAAAGAGACGCGGAGAGCACCCATACCAATGCGAGTGAGGTCATGCGAAGCACTCCAAACGACGTCGTTGTGCGAGAAGAAGACTGGTGGACCCTCGTCATAGTTGGCAGACCTAGTGCCAAGACGACCCTTCTTCGACATCAGCAGGTCTAGAATGATCTGCTGGTCTGAAGCCCAGTCGCGGGAATCGGCAAAGACGAAGATAGCCTCAATCTCGACTTCGGCAAAATTCCGGGTCCGCGAGTTCTTGTACTCCTCTTCTGTAAGTTTGCGGAATGGTGTAGTGTCCTGGTTGTCCTTGATAATGTCTCCAGGGGTGACGCTAAAGCCAACGTTAGTGACTGTCTGTGCGAGCGCATGGACAAGGTAAACCTACACATCCTTGAAGCCGTAGCCTTCGGCGACGATGCGGCATTTCTCGCCCTCACCACCGACGACGAGAACAGTATTGTACTTCTCTGCCATCTCCCTCATGGGAGTGTGACCGCAGATGAATTGCCCAGGCGAGACTTCCATCTCCAATTGCTTGCTGAGCTGAACGCAGCGCTCGGCTTCCGTCTTGCCGCCACCGTTGGTAACGAAGATGTAGGGTACTTGGATGCCGTACTCGTTCTCGCCGTTGAGCATCTTCATCGCCTCAATTGCTTCCGGGATTGGACGACCACCTCGGATGAGGACACCGTCAATATCTACGACATGTTAGAACAAGTCATGACAGAGTGTGGCTAAGCCGACTTACCGAAAGCAAATGCATATTTGTCGGTGACTGAGGTCTCGGGAGGCGTGTAGCCAGGCGATCCAGGCGTCTCAAGATGGCGTCTAGCTGTCTCGAAGCCGCTGGCAACTTCGGCTGCATTTGACGGAGCCATGAGATGTTGTGGGGGAACGACGACGGTTGGGCCCATCTTGATGTTCTCACGGGTGGCCTCAGTGGATGAGAGGCGACGCACGAAGCGACTCTCCGTGGAAGGAATTGCAAGAGAAGCTGTCGACATGGTGAAAGCTAATTTTGGGCAACGATGGTGCAGATCAAAGAGGTCTGAGCAAATCTTCACTCGTGGCAAGTGAACAAGTCTGGTGGTTTGCGGGCTTGAATGTGGAAAACGTGGGAAGTGTAGTAGCCTTTATAGCACTCGAGCCCGGCAGACAGGTTGGTTCTCCAGGAAACCCCTCAAGGGTGGAGAGAACTGTGGGTAATGTGGGTATGTGGGTATGCGGAGGTGGGTATATTGATGGAGGGTTGGCTTGTGCGAAGATACTGAGATATTTTATACCCAAGAAACAAGGGCTACATTTTTGCTAACATGCACTCTGCCCGTCCAATGGCAACTCTAGCGGCGAGGCTCTGCACGTCTACGTCGCTGTGCCGGACCCTGAATGCAAAGGCTACCGGTTGGGATTCTGTTGGATGGCATTGCGTAGTCCGATGTCGTCACCCGTCAGAATTAGAGCAAGGGACGCTGCCTTCGGACATGGGGATTGCGATAGCGGTAGGCTGTGCCTAGGCGTGAGCTTTCAACACGCACGAGATTGTGGCATGTTTCTCGATGGCCATTCGATAAGCACGCCCGGCCAGGTTGCAATAACAGTGGGTATGCGGCCGCGGTTCAGGGTCTCGTGCATACCAGGCCGTTTCAAACTCTTGCCGTGCTATGCGCGCCATAAGATAGACGGCCGCGGTTGATGGTGGTTGTGTGGAACGGTATTGCAGAATTTTGAGGTACTTCGGCGCTATGATGTCAGCGATGATTAACTTGCATATCGCCTCGGCGCCTCATGAGCGGCCATCACCATCGGCTTGTGTCGTCCGCAAATGAAGAGCCTCAGGGACTCAGGGCAGCCCTGAAGGTAACCTTGGACATGAGCCCACGTGTAGCTTAGCATGGGCACGGATCGACAGTGTCTCGTTGCCGGCGAGAACAAGTCGGCCGTCGTTCTCGCCAAGCTTCCGCGGCTGGATGAGGCAACTTGAGGCTCAAACGTAGGCTATCTCGGCAGACATGCCAATCCTTTTGGCGAGGACGCCCGTATTCAGTAGCTGGCATGTTTCACCAAGCGGCTGCGTACAAAAAAGTACCCTCGTCTAGCAATAGCCCATGTGCGTAGCAACATGGACAATGCTCTCGTCGCTGTTCTTTCACATGTCACCCGAGAACGATGGGCGCATGCGATGAGCCATAAAACCCCCAGCTTACATGCAGTGGGCCGCCAGTAGAAGGAGTATCCACAACAAGAGTCGCAGCCTGTAACACTTGACGCTTGACGTAACTGTACAGGAAGATACACCGCAACTTACCGAGCTGTTGTGGTATTGACTGCGGCAGCAGGCTTGCGCCCCAGCTCTCAGGGCCCAACCAGGCCGCCATGTTGAGTAGATGCAACGTATTTACAACCATCTGCGACTGCATCTACTTCCTCACAGCCTGCAAACGACCATGAAACTGTCATGGTGAGAGGACGAGGTAATGAGGCATATGGATGCCTTCACACCACTCAAGTCAGGCGTTCTATGTGAGAGGCGCTTCCCATGCCGCAAACCCATGGAAGACGGCAACCCGCGCTGCTGCATGGAGCAGTGATCCCGATGATGGTGCCGAGAAGGTAGTGCATTGTTGCAACCGGCGGATTGCTTTTGGTCACAAAGAGACGGATGGAGGGAGTTTGGCGTGGCGATCCTAGGACAGAGCCGGCCTCTGACTGTCAATCAGTCTTCTCCACGTCTCCACGTTTTCCCCAGGCGTGGCTCCAGTGTTTCAACTACGGCGACCTCGGTCCTAAGTACACAGAATGCAGACGCAGCGCGCACGTCTTGCCACACATGTCTGACATTGCAATATTGCAATGGACGGCGGCGGCGGCGGCATGCCCACATGCCCATCCGGTCCCTGCTTCCGCACCCCTTCACTACCAACGTGGACGTGAAAGATTTTCAACGTCCTGGGGTTCCCGTCGCAGGGACTCGGTTTATTTACGGCGCTCCACTGTTTTTGCGGAGAGGAGATACGCAGACGCCGATCAAGCTGAGAGGGTGGGCCTCCTTCATCCGTGGTTGGTTTGTTGGCCGGCACGCCATATCCGAGCATGTATTGCGCGCAATAAATGAATGTACGCCTAAACAACACAGCCGAGGACAAGGTGAGTGGGTGGGTGGGTAATGCGAGGTGCGAAGTGCGTATAATGATGGTGAAGGGGATGGGGAAGGAGCTGCTTGCCTTGGACAGGCAGGCACAGGTAGCAGCTCTCGCAAAGACCAAGCGCCTAGCTGTGTCATTCAGCTCATCTCCTCCAGAACACCCAGCAGTCGCAATCATGAACTGGACAGGAGGGTCATTGCAGCGCACCAAGAAAGCCAATACAGGCGTAGTGCAGCAACAGAGAGCGTACTTTGCCAAAGCGCGAACCCACTTTCAGATGGCCACTAACTCGCCTGCGGCACCCGGTTTTCCGAACTATCTGCGCAAAAGCGAGGACGCTGGATTCTTGGGGATACCTTTGTTTGGCTCTGGTTCGGTCCGACATACAGGCCATTCAGCGACGCTTAGAGGTGGGAGAAGGGTGCCAGAGCTCCCACCAAACGACGCGTGTCCCACGACGCGGTACCATCGAGAGCCACCCCATGGATTGCCTCATGGAGGTTCCATCGATGGTCCTGCTTGGTCACATGACCCACGTGGCACTAAAGCAGGTAGCTGGAACGAGCTGCTACATAGTCGTAACGGTCACGTGAAGAAAACTAACGACCAGACAGACTTCGGTGGCAGAAAACGCAAGGCTACGAACAACAATACTGAGCTTGAAGTACTCGAAGCAAAGAAGAAAAGGCTCCTGGCACAGCAAGACTGGGTCGGAATTGATGCATCCAAACCGGTCAGCCTGCGGTTCCCATCAAGCAAGGAGAAGGATAAGTTCGGCAAGCGTAGGACAAGGCCAGGAAGCCACCATGCTACCCTTGGGAGGAAACTAGACGACGACTTTGGCGGATGTCAACCTCATGCTGCGGGCGAGGCTTTTACCGGGGCCTTCAAAGGTGGTGCCACACGCAGCAACGTCGAGGACATCAAAATCCGAATCGGCGCAGATGTGTTGACGAACGCTTACTCTACCCAAGCGGAGGAACATGCGCAGTCGTATGCTTCGTCAGACTCTATGCTCTTCGACCAAGAAAGCCCACCTTCACGGCAGCACCCCGGGAAGCTGGATCCTGCACCACCGGCCAACCCTCAGCTTCATGCAACGTTGGATGCTTCAGAGCAGATTAGTGATGCTTCCCTTGCACTATTGGCCGGTGAGACTTGCCCGTACTGTCACGGCAATTGGTACCGTGGACGTCCTTCAGGTCGAGATGCTTCTGGGCAAGGAATGCTCGCTTGCAGCAGCTTGCTCGAGCTGCATGTACAGCACGCTGCCGTGGAACCCAAAGCAACCGACGAGTATACTGGTACGCCTGATTACCGGCCCATGCCCTGTAGCCATGGTGATGCACGCTCTCCGCGTCTCGTTTTCGGCGGCTCTCCAGATATCGCGCCGGGCAGCCACGAGATCGGTGAAACGAAGGACTTTGACGAATCAAAGTTGGCAGCGGTGTCCCAAACAGAGTATGTGCGTCGGGCCAATATTGCCATGGAGCAATCATATGCTGAAGAGGCTTCGGCCGCACCCGCCATCGTCGATGAAGGTGATTGGAAAAGGTATCTCGCCATTTTTGATACAGCCGCACAGCCCGAAAACAGCACGTTGCAGCATGTCTCCGCTGCGAGGCATGATAGTGAAGCTGCAGCGAACTGGTCGCAGTACGCTACTGCCAGTCAAGGCCACGGCGCTAGTACGTCCTCAATTTCCGCTTTTTTGCCTTGTGTGAAGCGGGGGATCGGGAAACACATATCGGCACATTCTTTGGCCATCGATGCCGGTTGCCAGGGTATACGAGATGAGACGACTCTCGAACGCTTGGATAATGATGAGAGGAATTGGCGAGCGTTTGTTCTTGGGAGTGACGACCAATCGTCGGTACAGTCGGCAGATGATGTTGGGGGTGAGAGCATCTCAAATTACTCGGAAGATGCATCTCCAATGTATCTCCGACTTTCTGGGGATGTCAGCACTGTCAGAACTCGCCCGGTCAGTAGGGAAGCCCGATTCGCTTCTTGCATGAGGCACAACGCACAGAAGCTTGCACCGCCTGCGCCACCGAGGTCCTGCAACGCACGCTCACCGGCCTTTTACGGCCGCATTGAATCAAGTGACGGCGAGCGGAAGGCGGCAGAACTGGAGGGCAAGGTGTTGGAGAGGCGGACGGCGGCAACACATGCAACTCTGGCAGACCACGCATCCTGCGATCTCGTCTCTTCCAAGGTCGTGGATGCTACCAACACCACCGCCACCACAACGTCCCGCAGTACGCTAGAACTACTCACACGTGCACGGGCTCCCTGCTACCCACCAGGTACAACGAGCTTAGACGGGTGTAACGTGATCCGAGACTCCAGAGGATCCTGTTCATTCTACGATACCCCGGCCAGCGATGACGAGGCTCTTGACATTGTCGATCCTAACAAACGGTAATGGACGTGATAGGTGCACGCGTCGTGGCCGTTTCAGCGGGGAAGCCGGAAATGCTGAGGAACCATGGCTCGACGAGTTTACTTGCCGCTTAGGGATTGTGTCTGCCAATATGAGTGGGAAGCAGCGTGGTGTGTATAGTGGTGGTGGTAATGTGCTTGTGGGTTAGTGTAATGTACGGGTGTAGGATGATGCTGGAGCGTGGGTGGTGAGGCTGAAGGTTCTCTTGGTCTTTCTTGGCGGCGGTCGTTTGAGAAGAGCAGGTGTGTCACATTGGGAAGGCAGGTTTGGGATGGTAGATGCAGAGATAGCTAGGCGGAATATTCTTATCGCCCGTGACTCAGCTGTCTGGCCGCTGGCGCAGCGTTTTTCAGCAGTGATGGACTTGGTCAATGCAGGGACAGTAACGGTGACACAAGTAGGCAGAGGTAGTATGCGTTGATACGGTGCAATGCAAAAGGGCGAGAGTCAATGCGGCGCATCTTGACCGCTATGCATGTCATCGGTTGCGAAAGTTTCAAAGGGGGGCTCAGAGCAGACGTCGCTGCGTGCGCCGACTATTCCTGGGG
>Ga0265798_10008082_pt1 | contig 13482 bp, 18 predicted proteins | sample P3T30metagenome_FD_192430 | JGI IMG/M metagenome (GOLD analysis project Ga0265798, IMG submission 192430) | Plant litter microbial communities from East Loma Ridge, Irvine, California - P3 T30 | ecosystem: Environmental > Terrestrial > Plant litter > Unclassified | place: USA: California...
GTCGACTATACGATCCTTCATTTCTGTCCGGGTAATGAATGCCACTTCATACCAGTCTTCTTCCAAGATTCCTGCCAGACAGCGATACCATCGTTCGAGTTTTAAATGCGGCTTTTGCTCTACGACACTTCAAATCAGACCGGGCTAAGTATCCATCCGAGATGCTGCACCAACATAAAGAGGAGAGGAGTGGGGGAACTCCATGATAGATATGGAAAAGGCGTTGATGAAATTGAATCAGATGCTCGAATCACAATGTCAGTATGCTGGTGTATCGGCGGAAGATTTCGACAATCATGGTCCCAATCTTCGCACCTCGGCATATGCTTTGGCGCAAGTCCAACGGCAGATGACGCGCTTCTTGGAAGACCTATAAAGTCCACCTCATCTATTAAGCGATTCGAGCGAGTACTGCAACCATACGCCAAAGGGGTAGTAGAGCAGGCGAAGATCAAAGATGAGATTGTCAAGGCGAGAGATATTCCTCGGTCAGCGAAGGCCACGGAACAGCTGAAGGAAACTCTACGGAAACGTATTAATGCGGCCGTACGCCGACAGATACCGTGCGTACAAGCGATGCTCTCTTTCTTGGATACTCTGCCTATAACCAAAGACACCGAGGTCTACATAGAAAGTTTTCAAGAAGAGCTTCGGGGACTGGGAAACGGTACGCGAAAAAGAAGGTAGAGATAGGACGTTGTTGCTGGCCCACATTTCAATGGCAATGGCACCGATTTTGATAGCGATGGGGCCATGAATCGTAACTAGTCAGGAGTCAGTGGAAGGAACGTGGTGCGGCGTGCCGACCGTTGGACCAATTTGCTGGGAAACGAATGCGAAATGTCATCGGCAGCAGTGACCTGTGGATCACAAGCAAATCTTTCAGGTAGCCCACGCCATAAGGCAAGACTTCCAGTACGCGCAAACAATCGCGCGAAGTTCTACTTGAACCAGTGCAGACTTGGACAACAACAGCTATGATTGGTGGCACACTCCTCCGAGCCGTACCTTGCATATCGCCAAACAATCCTTCGAGCACCAAATTCAACGAGTGTTGAAGTCACAAAAATTCCTCCTTGGTCAGTGCTCCTGAGACTAGTCGGCACCATGCCGTTGGTGAGGCGGTCTCGGTCGATTGAGTCAGAACCCCAGCAATCTCGCACAGTTTCTGTGGGAAGCCCGGCGATCTGGTCGTGCTTAGCGCGCATCCTACACATTCAGCCTTGAAAACCAGCGAACCACACCGCTAGAGGGCAAATTTTCCGAGTTACAAATCTAGGCGGCGGTCGCTAATCTGCCAACATCCTGTCTTTCACACACATGTATCCATGATAGGGCGGTGGTGGGTCGATAAACCGCGTGGGATCTTGCACAGTAGGTAATCCGGACCACCCTGGCGAGAGCACCTCTGTATCGTAAGGTCTTGAAGTCATTGCCACTCCATAGCATTATCGGCTATCGAGTTCCTGGCCGCAGTGAAATGCTACATTGCCATGCAGCGCCACATCTATACCAAGGATTTACGGGTGAATCCTGCGCATCAGACAAATGCATACCAATTGGACGCTGGGCGTCGGCATTCATGCTTTACAGTTCACACCTTGCCTATAATATTCAGTTCCCGCTGTCAAGCGTGGAACTAGTATGAGCCGTGCGGCCCACAGCAGGGGTTTCCCGGTACTGACGACACGAACAACCGTCTTCGAGTCGTGCGGCGCCCGCAGACCCTCTTTGAAGGAATGCACGGGAGACGGCACTCGTCGTACTGGCAGTATGCATCCTTACATCTCCCGTCTTTGGCTCGACGACGCTCGAAGTTCGTGCATTCACACCTGCAAACTACCAGTCGACTGCGGTTTACGCAGCAGGGATTTATACAAACATGTCGACGAGCTTCGAGAGGATGATAGTGGAGATGCTGAAGAATCCGCCGGACCCAAATGAGCCTCTTCCAGCTGCGAATCGACGGGAAACGATTTTTGGAGTCGTAGCTACTTTCTTGGTACGCGTGCTCCTCCACGCTTCTCCAATACGATGCTGATGATGGGCAGGTCTTATCTTGGGCAGCCGCCATATTTCGTCTCTACGTTCGGATCAGAGTAGTCCGCGAACCCGGCTGGGACGACGCAGCCATTGCACTTGCAGCAGTAAGCAGAATGCGCATCTTGATATATCGTTACAGTCCTTGATACTTTCCTAGATCCTCGACACGGTCGCAACAACCTTCATTTTTCTATGTAAGTCGCCTTCTACGTCGGACAACGCATTGACCAACTATTTGTAGGTGTTGATAAGGGGGGACTCGGGCAACACCAGCTATATTTACCGATGGAGACGTCGAAGGAGTTTCTACGCGTAAGACTTGCTTTACTTCCTCAGGTACCTCTTTTTCCTAATGCGAGCCAGTACTTCTACGTGGCACATGCCATGTACATCACAAACACGGTTGTGATCAAGATATCCCTGCTCCTCCAGTTTCTCCGTATCTTCAAGGCCGGTTACATGCGACTGGTTTGTCTTGGACTACTTGGGCTTGTAAGCCTGTGGGGTTTAGGCTTCGCCATCGTCGGCTGGTTTCCTTGTTTTCCAGTGCGAGGCTACTGGGACCGTACCATCAATGCCAGGTGCTACGGCTTTGGCTTTGGTGAAAACCCCAGCGAGTTTGTTGGTACCTATAGGGCACACTCTGCTTCGAACATGGTGTTCGACGTTGCCATATTTCTGGCACCGTTAGTACTATTTGGACGGCCGAACCTGAAGCTGAAAAGCTTGCTGTCCATGGCCGGGATATTCGCGCTTGGCGCAATGTAAGTGTTGTAGTCTCTTGAAATCCCCAAGCGTCTCGGTGCACAGTGGCGCATCATACTGACTTGACACCAGTGTCGTCGCAACATCCATCTGGCGTCTCCAAGCCATTACCAGCAACGGCGCTGGCACATATCCATATTACGACTTTACGTGGCACACGCCCCTCATGATCGTCCTCTCCTGCCTCGAAATCGACCTCGCAATCATGTGCGCCTCGATGCCCATCTTCTGGCCCATGCTCGAGAAGTCGTTCGCCGCCATCTTCGTACAGTACGAAGTCAACGTCACGGAGGAGCGCATAGAAGATGAGTACGGCCTCGCGTATGAACTGGAGCACTCGAAGAGTAGAAGGGAAGGAAGCATTAGGAGTATGAGTGGGACGTCGGTGGAGGGGCTGACGCAGAAGGATGAGAGGGATGTTGGTAAGGTGCCGAAGTACTCGGTTGGGCTGGATCCGTTGGGGGATGACGTGAGGGCTGGGTATCAGACTCATGTGCAGGCGAAACCGAAACCGAATTGGGAGATATAGGGTGAGGAACTTACACCAAGAACTGTAGACCATACCTTTCCGATCTCGACCATCAGTCCCAACTTCGATGTCGTTCATTTTCCAATCTTCTAACTCGACCATACGGTGCTGGACATTAGAACGAAACGCATGTGAGTCTGACAACGTACCATGCAAGAGTGTGTAGAAGTTCATGGTTGGGAGGAGGTAAATTCCCACGCACGCACACAAAAGCCTGGAGGTACACAGCCACTCTTTACTTTACTGTTCTACTCGCTGGAACAAAGCGAGTCCATTCATTATACTGATCCGATCTCGGTGCGTAGGACCAGAAAAGCCTCACCTTCACCGCATAGCCTCGCAAATTAGACGACACATCCCTGCTCCACCTTCACCTTAACTCTAACACCGATCATTCCACTCGCTGCGCTTCGTCACCGTTTGTGTGTACAGCCAGTTGACGAAAGCTTCGAACGTGTACGGCCTGACGTCCTTGAGGGTGAAAGTGCGGGTCCTGCTCTCCTCCAGTCCAGAACGGAGGGCGCCGCGAAAGTACTCCGAGTAGTGGGTAAGGAGTGCTTCATGGACCCGGTATGAAGTCGCGTCGGCGCCGATTTTGATGGTCACCATGTCGCTTGCTATGATCTCCCTGTGATGGCTGTCAAAAAAAGCAGAAAATGGTCTGAGTGTACATACCGGCATAGTGGGTGCTTTGCCGTGCTCTCGTTCGGTGCCATTGTGCTAGAATCGGTCGTGTTGGCGTATTCTGAGGAGAGCCAGGGAGGGTCATGACTGTAATTGAGTTAAACGTCGGGGGCAAACATACAATAGGAAGAGGTGGGCGGGGAGACGGCTCCATGAAGGTGAGGTGAAAGTCTCCAGTGCGCAAGCGCTAGTGGCCACTATCCTGGCAGGAGCAGCACTGGCTCCTTCTCACCTCAACTTTCCTTGCACAGCGCATTAATACCCACACGCTGCTCAGACCCACAACAGCAACATCACCGAGTTAATTCGGCTGGCAACATGACGGCCACTGCCACTGCGGCTGCAGCTGTACCTGCTCCTCGCCTTAGGTAAACAGCGAACGATCGCAGTGAACATGACGACTAACATTTCTTAGTGAAGCAGTTCTCTCTGGCTTCATCATCGTCAAAGTCGGCAGCGAGGGCAAAGAGTACAACCTGCACAAAGCGCTCCTGTCTCACCACTCTAGCTTCTTCCGTGGTGCGCTATCTGGGAAGTTCAAGGAGACTGACGATGGCGTGATTCCACTCAGCGACATCAATATCAATGTGTTCGACGTGTTGGTCGACTAAATTTACACCACAAGAATACCCGAGGACTGGACCAAGGGTGTGTCACTGGCACCGAGGAATATCAGATACCACGCGTACGTCTTGGCGGATAGATTGTTGGCGATGAACTTCAAGTCTGCTCTTTTCGACCACATCTTCGACCGATTTGCAAGCGGCACATATGCTGGTACCCACTCATTCGGTCACTTTTCCTGAGACTCACTGCATTCGACCCAATGGCGCAGCTGTTTGTTGACGGCCATTGCATCAATAACGCAATCCATTACTACACAGAACCCAACGAGTTACCGCAGGACTTCTTGATGGGTATACTAAGGAAGATGCATGCGATGAAAGCTTCGAGTGACAAAGAGAAGGTACTGAAGCGCGATGATTACAAGATCTGACTCGGTGTCTGCAGAGTGGGGCGCGCAGGGGCTTTCTCATGACACAAAAACAGGACGAAACGAATTCGTTACGCAAAGTTGAGGTGGAAAGATACTACGTGGATGAGGCGGTTACTTGGAGATTTATGCGTGAAGCTCGATTAGAGGTGCCGAGTATATACGAAGCAGCTCATCTTCGCCTGAGTGCTATCAAAGGTCTACAAGTTGAGCAAGGCCCAATAAGTGATGTGATGTGAGATGCCACGATTGCGAGTCAAAAGTGACATGAAGTGAGATTGACTCACCTAAGACTCGGCGATTAGGTGAAGGTAAGCGGTAATCTCACCTTCATACAAGAACAGACTGCGCCGTACAGCCTAGAACCTTCCACAACCCGCTCTTACACTTCCATCAACCGAACAACCTCTCCAACTCAGCCAACTCAACCAGACAGCGCCTACCACCCCAACGCCATCATGACACTCCCTCGCGCGAGGTAGTAAATCGTACCCGAAGGAGCTGCAGCCATAGCTAACCCCACTAGTGCGATGGTCCAGTCCGACACTATCGTCGTCAGCGTCGGATCCGAGCGCAGGAAGTACACACTCCACAAGAAGCTCGTTATTCACCGCTCGGAGTACTTCCGCAAATCGCTCTCCAGCGGCTTCAAGGAATCGATCGAAGGGGTCGTCGTGCTCGCGGATGTTGACGTCGACACTTTCGAGATTTTCGTGGACTGGCTTTACGAGAAGAGGCTTCCGGAAGCAATCGAAGCATGTCCCAGCAAGAACGGCGGAGTCACCGTCAAAACCAGGACTTACGCCTTGGCCGACCGATTCGTTGCATCTGAGTTCAAGCAAGCAATCTTCGACAACTACTTCACGAAGTACTGCTCTTCTGCGTTTCCCAGCTACCCCAACATGGCATTTGGCTTTGCGAATTTGCAGGACAAGGACCCGCTACTGCAGCTCTAGATCGATGCCTTCTGTCGCCACACTGGAATCCTGGGTTACCAGAGAGTCCACGGCGCAGATCCAGATCCATCATCGCTTCCACAACAAGCCATGCTACGCTTGCTTCAGACGATGCATGCTAGGGAGGGCGGCATGCAGAGAGGCCTGGTCCGCAGTGAGTATGCAATCTGAAGAGAGGTTGAGAAGCGCGTCAGATTGAGGCTTTGACTCAAGGTGCAGAAGTTCCAATGAAAGCGAGATGGGATGCGGTACATGAAGGAGAATCCGTGAGGTGGGATGGAACATGAATCACAGGTCGAAGCATCGACCCAACAATAGGAAGGTGATTCAAATAGAGACACATACAATATGATCCGGACAACGGCTTTAGGAAAGCCTGCACATGAATATCTTGATTGAGGTTTGCGACGTGAAGTGAGGCTTGCTTATCTAAGACTAACTGAGGCTCCGGCTTGGCGACGCGTCCCCAACGCCATTCGTCATTTCCAATGAACAACATTTCCACGACCAACAACAAGTTGTCACTCTTTTGTCGCAATACTCCGCACCAACCCGCAAACACGGTCGCATCAGCTGCTTGAGCTAGGCAAACACTGCAAACAGCCCACCGACCGCCCGTTCGGTGCCTAATCACAGCCCCAGGACATATAATAAGTGCGCAGTAGCCTTGTGATGCGCGAAGCTGCTTTTACTTACTCACACCTCCCAGAGATATCTACAATCATGTCCGACAACGAGGTACTCGATCTGAAGCGCGAGGAGGATGAGCGCCTCGACACCGCGGAAGACCCGAATGAGGAGGTACGATGACCACCCATCCAGCGCACGCGCATAGCCTCACACAATCACGACGCCTTCATACAACACCGAACCCACACACGGTTTCACGGCACTATATACCCAAATTCCATGGCACTAACAATACACAGGAAGAAATCTCCGCCATGCGCCGCCGCGTCCAAGAAATGGAAGAAGAAGCCGCCAAGCTCCGCGAGATGCAACAGTCCCTCGACACCGAACGCCACGAAATGCGCGAAAGCAAAGAAGACGTCGACGCGCGCTCCGTCTTCGTAGGAAACGTCGACTACGGCGCCAGCCCCGAGGAAATCCAGGCGCACTTCCAGAGCATCGGCAGCATCAACCGCGTGACGATATTGCTGGACAAGTTCACGGGGCATCCTAAAGGGTTAGTACGAAGAGGAGGAGGCTTTCTTTGAAGATTTTGCGCGCGCAGCCACTACCACTATCACTTGCGATAATGTGATGAGTCACAGCACAGAGACGTGACGTGACGTTGCAAAAGATCATATCATATCATCTTTCGCTACCTGGCAAGAGTTTGGCAGAAAAAGATCGGAAACAGAAGCGCTAATTGAGCGTCATGCAGGTATGCGTATGTCGAGTTCACTGAACCGCAACTGGTCAATGAGGCGCTCGTACTCGACAACAGCGTCTTCCGCAGTAGGAACTTAAAGGTGCGTCTCAACTTCCTAAATAAACCGCCTAATCGACTACTGACTCGTCTCCAGGTCGTTCCCAAGCGCACCAATCTGCCCGGCATGACACGCGGTGGACGAGGCGGGCCTCGAGGAGGTCGTGGTGGCGGAGGCGGCTACGGCGGTCGTGGATCTCCGTATGGAGGCCGTGGTGGGGGCGGTGGATATGGAGGCGGCTACGTACCTCGAGGTGGTGGCGGCAGTTATCGTGGTGGAGGTCGTGGCCGGGGGCAAGCATATCGCCCTTACTAGGTGACGGCTGGTACAAGAGCGATATAACATTCGATGTTCGGTTGTGTACGATGGGATGCGCGAGACTTCGGTCACAGTCCGGTTTGGCGAGTCTGGTTGACTTTGATGGGGAAGAGGACAAACAAAATTGCAATTGGAGTTGGGCACGAAGTCAGGCAGGGAAAAGACTTATTTTATTCAATCTTCGGTTCGGGCTTGGAGATGGCGAGCTGTATTATCATCATGTACGGTGGGATCAATTTATGGGGTTGGGCAAAGCGGATATGTCGGTGTGTCCGAGTCATGTGTGAGGTTGACTTTCATTTGATTAACGAATCCTCGCGAGGTCACGGTAAAACGGTAGTGTACCTTCCGTCGCGCCCTCTTGCCCCCAGTTCAGCAAATGCGCCTATGAACGCCCTTTCGCAAAACGCAATAGCGCCTATCCCACACCCCTCCACTCATTCACATTCTCCGCCGAACCCCCAATCCGATCCTTACACCAATACCCCCTATCCCCCCTCCCCAGCAAACACACACCCACATCCCCCCTTGCCCCGCCTACGGAGCGGGATTCTCCTTGACGATATTCTTGACCTTCTTCTCGTACGCCGCGCGGTCCTTCTTGAACAAGTTGAACGCATCAGCCTGCGCGGGCGACTCTGGGTTCGGTTCGTCGAGCAGCGACTGTATGCCTAGCAGGATCTCCTTAATGGTAATCGCTGGTTTCCAGCCCTCTTCTTCGTTGAGGATGGAGAGGCAGACTGTGCCGGAGGGGTAGACGTTTGGGTGGAAGAGGGGGGGGACGAATTTGCCTGGATGTATTGCGTTAGTACGAGTGTCTATTTCGTGGGATTTTGGGGGAGAGGCCATGGACGTACACTTTGGCGGCTTGGTGGGGTACTCGTCTGGGAAGGTGACTTCGAGCTTGAACAGGCCGCCTTCCCAGATGGTCTTTTCCTTGCCTGGCACGCCGCACTCCCACTTCTTGAGGTCCATCATGGAGTTTGCGCCGCGCATGGGCTTGGCGAAGAAGCCGAAGGGGTGGTCGCGTCGCCATTGTTTGCTGGCGCGTTGTTAGTGCCTTTGTTGCGCGCGCGCGGAGTGGACTTGTGCACTGACCGCTCTTCGGACAGCCGGTTCATGCACAGAGACATAGTGTGTGGTGTGGGTTTGGTGTGCGCCTAGTCGCGATCGTGTAGAGTGGCTGGACGTATCGTTGCGCAGTTTGCGATCGAGAGAGAAGCTAAAGGTATACGCCGTCAAATAGTATGTGAGCGAGCGATCGTGTGAGCGAAGGAAACTGCAGGCCTAGCAAAGTGCAAGCGAGCCCCTCTATATAAGCGCAGCGAGAGTCGCGGTGAACCTGAGTGAGAGAAAAGCGCAACAATCAAACTTGTCGTAAAGGGCGAGGTGAAGTCGGCTCCACGCGCACGTGATACAACTTTTAAATCGCGGCAGCCACAGCGTCGGGACGCGGGCTAGAACGGCAGGCGCAAGGGTTGTTTGCGCGCTAGGGAGTGTTTGATGCCCCGCCGTTTGATGATGGCGGGAACCGAGGCTGAGACGTGTGGTAAGGGTATGGCGTGGTGGGTGCTGATCTTGTGATACCACTACTGCTACTTTCTACTTGTGATAACACTACGTACAGAGAGGCTTCAACAAGTATTCAAAATGGCAGACGTGCCCGTAGCAAAAGAAGAGCCCCAGCCCGCGCAAACAGCAACAGCATCGGCATCCACCTCCGCGCCCCCACCACCAGCACCCGCACAAGACATCGCCTCCGACCCCGAAGAAGACGACCTCTCCGACCTAGACGACGTGCTCGACGACTTCGCCAACACCAAGCTCGACTCCAAACCCCCCGCTGCACCCGTCCCTCCCACCCACGATGCGCCCTCGTCCGGCCCCGGCAGACCCGAAGACGTCTCCCCCGCGGCCCTCCTCCTCGAAGACGAAGACGCCTTCGCCGCCCAGCTGCAAAAGGAAATGGAACAGCTCCTCGGCCAGGGTGACTTCGGCAAGCAATTCGAAGACATCATGAAGGAAATGAGCGCGGAACTAGGCGGTGCGAATCCACTAGCCGCATCCTCAGATTCTACATCAAAAGCGCAAGAAAAAGACACAAGCAAGGCAAAGGATAAGGACACAGCAGCAGCACCAGCCACAGAAACCTCCTTCCAAGAAACCATCCAAAAAACAATGGAGCGCATGCAATCCTCGGGCGACGCCGCCGGCGCCGCAGCAACCTCCGCCCCCTCAGACGACATACTCCAGCAGCTCTTCAACAGCATGCAAGACTCCAGCGGCCCGGGAAACGACGAGGACTTCAGCAAGATACTCATGGGCATGATGGAGCAGCTGACGAACCGCGACATACTGTACGAGCCGATGAAGGAGCTGGACGATAAGTTTCCGGGCTGGATGGAGAAGAATGAGGGGAAAGTCGAGGGGAAGGATATGGAAAGGTATAGGGAGCAGCAGGTGCTGGTTAGGGAGATCACGGGGCGGTTTGAGAGGAAAGGGTATAGTGATGAGAATGCGGGGGATAGGGAGTATATTGTCGAGAGGATGCAGAAGGTATGTTTTGCAGAAGTGAGAAGGGTGTGGGATTTGATTGCTAACGTGGTGTAGATGCAAGCTGCGGGGTCGCCGCCGCCAGATCTTGTGGGCGACATGAATGCTGCCCAAGAGATGATGCAGGACATGGATGGGGGTTGTCCGACGCAATAGTCTAGTGTGGGTTTGTAAAATGACTGCCCGTTGAGCCCGACTCTCCTACAGATACCCAAGTATACACATGCTCTCCAATCGATGTCTCCTAGGTGTATAGCCCACTGCTCACCCGTCCGTCATGTCCATATCCATATCGTGCGTCTCCTCTGCCATCCGTCTCGACTGCTGAGGTTGCTGCTGCTGCTGCTGCTGCTGCTGCTGATATTGCTGTTGATACCGCTGGTCGACTGTCGTCGCGCACACCATAAACAGCTCATCGTAGTCCTCGTCATCGCTGCCAAAATGCTGTGAAGCCGCGTCGTCCTGCTCCATCGATGCAATCAACTGCTGCAGCTCGTACTCCTCCTGTGCGGCTACGTAATCGGCCTCAGTCATCTCTTGTGCTTGCGGTGACGCGTCGTTCGTCCATTGCGGTAGCGGCGCGTCCTCGATGGCTTCCTCGATCATGTCGTCATCCTCTAGCGGAGCTTGACGCGCCTTCGCAGCTTCCCAGCGCTTGCGCTCCGACACGAAGTCGAGTTGGTGAATCTGTACCTCATTAGTCTCTGCACCCACTACCTGCACGATCAACTGCATACCTGTTCCACACGCGCCTCCCACTGTTTGTCATGGCGTCCGTTCTGCACTCGATTGAGGTACACGTCTCTCCTCCGCTTCGTCGCCTGATCGCGAGTCTGCATCACTGGGTTCGGCTTATACGCGCGCTGTGGCTTCTTGCTCTCGGATGGCGACGCCATGCTGAAGTCGAAGAGGCGGGGCACGACATTCACGGAGCGTTCCGCGAGTGGTGAAGAGCGTGGTGGCGTGTATGGTGTGTAATACTGCTGCTGGGGTGGCGACGAGAAGAAGGGCGTGAGCAGCATGGTGTGTGATGTGTTCGGACTGATGGTGGGCGAGGTAGAGAATGTGTGAGGGCGTGGATGTGTTGTGGTGCGCTGTGGTGTGGTCGGGGTTGAGTTGGGAGGAGAGACGATGATGCGGGCACTAGAACTAGAAGTCGCGTCAAGGAAGTCGCGACTTTAGCGTGCTTTCCGCGCTAGCATCGCCATCCTGCCCCACACCAGATAGCTGCGCTTGTCGGCCAACTCTTCACACATCGAGTCTAATCATAACGATCCTCAGCGGCCATGGAGTACTCCCAGATGGCTTTTCGATTTCTCGATGTACCAAAAGAAGTACGATTGCTCATCTATGAGCGCCTTCCGAGTTTCATTCGACGGCAACAAATGTACATCTACTCAAGATATGAGAAACAGCCTAATCAGACTCTCACTGTCATTCTGAGGACAATGCCAATGGCCATACTATCGAGCTATACACAGATGAAAGGAAAGGCTTCGGCGCTTATGCAAAACATCGCGAGAGACTTCATCATCTTGCAGCCTCCCCGGCTTATCTTTGAGGCACATGAGCATTTCAACCCTTATTTTCATTTCTGGATCGTGGATACGATTAGCGAGCAAGCATATCGCCGTGTGCTTGGTGGCGTTCGCCACACACTTGGCCGCACTGCAAATGGTAGGTCCTATCATCGTTCAATGCCTCGCTCTGACTGATCGCCAGTTGAATACATACCGCAACAACCAGTGGGGACGGAGCCACGCGTGACCGATCTCGAAGTTTCCTGGATGTGTCCGCGTAAAATCGAAGAGCTTCTATGCAACTCGAAGAAGTCCAAGATCCTTCAATTCATAGATCAGGCTGGACGTCAGCTTGCACATTCCAACCTGATTCGTCCTTCTGTACACATCGTACTAGGACTTTATCACCTCTCGTACCCAACTCAAAAACGCAGTCGATGCCCATTGCAGGAACTCTCCTATTTGGATGTTCTGAGATCCATCTGGTCCGATTTTCGACCATTGATGGAAAATAAACGGCCCTTTGATCTCACAGCCCAGTATGTGGGATATCTCGTTGACGACGAATGGTCGATCCCGAAGCGTTTCAGCCCATCGCATTATGAAAGCACGAAGACTAATGTATCAACACAAATGGACGAGGACGAATGGGAACAGTGGCTACCATAGAGCGAAAGTGATTCACGAGCAATACTGTCAGTCAAGTCGACGGAGCATGAACATCGTACGTACGTACTTATGGTATCAGTCATGGCTGGATGGACTCAAAGTGAGAGACTGGGCGAAAGCTGAACGAATTGAACTTCGTCAGTGTATGGTCCAAGTCACGTCAAGATCTTCAAACGCTACTACTTGTTCTCTGTGTAACTTTCCAGGCTTATCGACAGCACACAGATGCATGCGACCGTCCGCCCCTCAATCTCCTATTGGCGGTCTATTTTACGTCACCATTCAATCTCGACCGCGTCTTCCGGACTTATGCTCGAAGACACGGCATGAAGAGCGGCGCAGTTCCTCCCATGTTCCTGAGCCCTTTTACGACACAGTTATACGCATTCAACACTCACCCTCCGATGGAAACACTGCAGATATTTGTCCATCAAATAGGTGGAGAATGCTCATCCAACATAGTCCTCTCCAAACCGCCTGCGAAAATCGACAGTGTCATGACGAAAACTCCACCACGAGTCAGGCCTGGTGTACCGACTCCAGAATGGGTATCCGCCAGCGAGGTAGCAATTCTCGATAGAGTTTCTGATTGCACCGCACAGAGCGGCCGTAAGAATGATCACAGGGTTTCCAGTCTTTGTTTCTCGCGTCCGCACGCCCTTCATGTGGAGTCGACGGCGTGTCGCTCCATATCCTCGAATGCTTCGCAAAATTTGATCTTCGGTGGCGATCGCGAGGAGGTGGCGGCCTAGATTTGACGTACCGCGCCATGCTCCTCTCGAAATGCGACGTGACAATTTCGAAAAGAAGCTGGATGCCTGATGCGTAATGCCCGGGAAGATTCACATGCTCGAGAATCATCCATTCAGCTACACTCCGCACTTCGTCAAACTCCCAAGTTGTCCACGACGAGATCAAAAGTCGGATCCTTCGTTTCAACTTCCTCGACGCCCCGTACTGTACGAGGATCTGCGAATAGAGTTGCAGTCGCAAGATGGCGCGCAGAATGCGGTGATGC
>Ga0265798_10008083_pt1 | contig 13481 bp, 10 predicted proteins | sample P3T30metagenome_FD_192430 | JGI IMG/M metagenome (GOLD analysis project Ga0265798, IMG submission 192430) | Plant litter microbial communities from East Loma Ridge, Irvine, California - P3 T30 | ecosystem: Environmental > Terrestrial > Plant litter > Unclassified | place: USA: California...
AGCCACCACTACTTTGCTGCCGTAGGCGCCGTTGAGGGTGGTGGTGCAGCTCACGGCGTTGCCTTGAGCATCGACGATGCTGTAGTGGGTGGTCTGGTCGCTTTCGTAGCGGGGCAGGCCGGGACCGGCCGTGATGTCGGCGCTGGGGGTGGCTTGGCCGCCGGGGCGCAGGGTGGCGAAGCGCTGCTTGTTGTAGTCCTTGGCTAGTAGTTGGGCTACCGGTACCCTACCAAAGTCAGGGTCGCCGAGATAGGTAGCACGGTCAGCGTAGGCGCGGCGCTCGGCCTCGGTGATGAGGGCCACGGCGGCGGGGGTATGATAGCCCAGTTTGCTCAGGTTGCTGGGCTCCAACATTTGTAGGATTTGCAGCAGGGCCACGCCGCCGCTGCTGGGCGGCGGCATCGTGATAACGTCGTAGCCCCGATAGGTGCCGCGTAGCGCGGCGCGCCACTTGGGCTGGTAGTTATGGAGGTCTTGCTGGGTGATGAGGCCGCCGCCCTTTTGCATTTCGGCCAGCAGCAGCTCGGCCGTGCGGCCCTGGTAAAAGCCGGCCCGGCCCTGCTGCTGAATGCGCAGGAGCACGGCGGCTAGCTCGGGCTGCTTGAGGGTGTCGCCCTTTTGCCAAGCCGTGGCGCGCACGAATACGGGCGGTGCGCCGGGGTTATACTTGATAAAATCGGCCTGCGTGCGGTTGAGGCCCGCCGCCTCCTTTTCGGTGAGGGCCAGCCCGCGCGCGGCCAGGCGTACAGCCGGCGCTACTAGCTTGGCCCAGGGCAGTTTGCCCAATTTTTTATGCAAGGCCTCCATGCCAGCCACGGTGCCGGGGGTGCCCACGGCCAGCGCGCCGGCCGTGCTACGGCCGGGCACTACGTTGCCCTGCGCATCGAGGTACATGTCGCGGCTGGCGGCGGCGGGGGCGGTTTCACGAAAGTCGAGAGTGCCAGCGGGGCCGGCGTGGTCGCGGTATACCAGGAAGCCGCCGCCGCCCACATTGCCGGCCACCGGCAGTGCTACGGCCAGCGCAAACTGTACGGCCACGGCCGCGTCGTAGGCATTGCCGCCCTGCTGCATGATGTCGCGGCCTACCTGGGAGGCCAGCGGGTGCGCCGATACTACCAGCGCGTGGCGGGCTACCACTGGCGTGGTGGCCGGGGGTAATTGGCTAACTACCGCAGCAGGTGCAGGCTTGCGAACGGCCGCCTGCTGGCCCAGCGCCGGGCCAGCCAGGGCTGCCAGCAATAAAGTAGCCGTAGAAAAACGGGAAAGCGTATGCATACCGCAAAGTAGGCAATGCCGCCCGCCTGCCGGGCAGTTACCTACCTTTGAAACGCTAAAATCCCCTCGCTTATGTCTGCCGAAACCCAGGTTTCTACCGCCGCGCCCGCCCCCGTGCTGACACTCACCCAGGAAGATACCTGGCTCCAGCCCTACGAACCCACGCTGCTGGCCCGCCAGCAGCGACTGGCCGACCGCCTGGCCGCCATCACCAAGGAGTACGGCTCGCTGAGCAAATTTGCCACCGGCCACCAGCGCTTTGGCTTGCACTATGATGCGCGCCGCCGGGGCTACGTGGTGCGCGAGTGGGCGCCCGGTGCCGAGGCCGTGAGCCTCGTCGGTGATTTCAACTTCTGGAATCGCCAGGCCGACCCGTTGCAGAAAAACGAAGCCACGGGCGTGTGGGAGGGCTTTATTGCCGACGATGAGCACGGCCGCCGCCCGGCCGCCGGCTCGCGCTACAAGCTGCACGTCGTGGCCCACGGCCAGGGCAAGGACCGCCTGCCTGCCTACCTGCGCCGCGCCGTGCAGGATGAGCAGACCAAGGATTATTCAGCCCAGCTGTGGGTGCCCGAAAACCCGTTTAAATGGACGGACTCGACCTTTCGCGTGGCCAACGCCACCAAGGGCCAGCCGCTCATCTACGAGGCGCACGTGGGCATGGCCCAGCAGGAAGGCCGCGTGGGCACGTACCGCGAATTTGCCGATTATATCCTGCCCCGCATCCAGGCCGATGGCTACAATGCCGTGCAGCTCATGGCGGTGCTGGAGCACCCGTACTACGGCTCGTTTGGCTACCACGTGGCCAATTTCTTTGCTCCCAGTTCGCGCTTCGGTACGCCGGAGGACTTGAAATACCTGGTGAATGAGGCCCATAAGCGCGGCATCGCGGTGCTGCTCGACCTCGTGCACTCGCACGCCGTGAAGAACGAGGCCGAGGGTCTAGCCGACTTCGATGGCTCGGGTAATCTGTATTTTCACAAGGGCGAGCGCGGCAACCATCCCGGCTGGGATAGTAAGCTTTTCGACTACGGCCGGCCCGAGGTGCAGCAGTTCCTGCTCTCCAACCTGCGCTACTGGCTCGAAGAATTTCACTTCGACGGCTTCCGCTTCGACGGCGTCACTTCCATGCTATACCACCACCACGGTGAAGGCCACGCCTTTGGGGGCTACGACAGCTATTTTGGCCCGCAGACCGACGACGACGCCATTCTCTACCTCATGCTGGCCAGCACGTTGGTGCGCGAGTTGAAGAAATCGGCCCTGCTCATCGCCGAGGATATGAGCGGGCTGCCCGGCCTGTGCCGCCCCATTGCCGAGGGCGGCGTGGGCTTCGATTACCGCCTGGGCATGGGCCTGCCCGATTTCTGGATTAAAACCCTCAAGCACCAGCGCGACGAAGACTGGGACCTCGGCGGGCTGTGGCATCAGCTCGTAAACCGCCGGGCTGGCGAAAAAACCGTGGCCTACGCCGAAAGCCACGACCAGGCCTTGGTAGGTGATAAGACGTTGGCGCAGTGGCTCTACGGCGACGCCATCTACCACAATATGCACGTGCTCGACGGTGACCCCGGCGCGGCGCGGGCCACGGCGCTGCACAAGCTCATCCGGCTCATCACGCTGAGCGCGGGCGGCGAGGCGTACCTCAACTTTATGGGCAACGAGTTTGGCCACCCCGAGTGGATAGACTTCCCCCGCGCTGGTAACGACTGGAGCTACCACTTTGCCCGCCGCCAGTGGAATCTGGCCGACAATCCCGACCTGCGCTACGGCCAGCTGCTGGCCTTCGACCAAGCGATGATAGGGCTGGCCCGCGAGCGCCAGCTACTCGTCAAAGGCCCCGCCACGCTGCTCAACATCGATGCGGGCAATAAAGTCATTGTTTTCGAGCGCGCTGGCCTGGTATTCGTATTCAGCTTCAACGTGGGTGAAAGCTTCTTCGACTACGGCATTCCGGTGCCGGCTGTGGGGCGCTACCGATTGGTGCTCACCTCTGACCGGCCTGCCTTCGGCGGCTTCGACCGGCTCGATGAACAGGTGATTTATGACACGCTGGGCGGCGGCGGCACGGCCGAAGCCCCGCGCCTGCGCCTCTACGTGCCCAGCCGCACGGCGCTAGTGCTGGCGAAGGGATAGGGTAAATGGCGGAAACAAAAAAGCCCGTCATGCTCAGCACGACGGGCTTTTTTGGTGCGCTGCTAGCCGTTTAGCTGCTTGAAAAGTGCGTCCAGCTCGGGCCGACTGGCCTGGCTGGCTTTGGCCGAAAAGCCGTAGGCAATTTCCGGATGGCCAGCCGCTAGCTGCTGCATCACATCATCGGCGTACTCGGCCAGCGGCACGCCGAAGGAGTGGTCGGTGCCCCCCAGCTCGGTGTGTACGGCGGGCGGAATAATCTCAATCACCTCCACCGGCGAGCCGGTCAGCTGCTGCCGTAGCGACTGCGTGAACGAGTGCACCGCCGCCTTGGTGGCGCTGTAAACGGGTACCCGCGCCAGCGGTACGAAGCCCAGCCCCGACGACACATTGATAACTACTGGCCCACTGTGCCGTTGCGCGTGCCAGTGCTTCAGGCACAGCATGCTGAGGTGGATGGGTGCCTCCAGGTTGATGGCAATTTCGCTGGCCGTGGCAGCCCACGGCTCTTCCGTCTCGAACGCGCTAACCTGCCGCTGGATGCCAGCGTTGTTTAGTAGCACGTTGAGTGCGGGGGCTTCAGCAATGGCCCAATCGAACAGGCGCTGGCGCTCGGCGGCTTGGGCTACGTTGCAAACCAGAGTGCGCAGGCCGGGCAGGCGTTCGGCTGCGGCTTGCAGCTTGGCCGCGTCGCGCCCACAAATGAGCACCGTGTTGCCAGCCGCGTGCAAGCGCTCAGCCAAGGCCAGGCCAATGCCCGAGCCGCCGCCCGTAATGAGGATGGTATTCTGGGTAAGATTCATAAGGAATAGTGGGGGAGGATTTGCTAGGTTTGGCAAACTGCCTAGGCTTTTGGAAGGCGGCAGTTTCAGGAAGCAAAGGTGTAGGCCGGACGCTGGGTGTTTATGGTGAGTGTTTCAGTAGTTGCGGCTATTTGCTGCCCAAAATCTGGCGTTGCTCCCCGCTTTGCCTACCAACTCAATGCTTGCCCTTGCGGTGCTCCGCCACCTCGTCGAGCCGGTGGCCCTGCTCGCGGCCGAAGCGCACGTGCTTAGCTGCGCCGATTACCTGCGACGAATAAATGCCTTGGTGGCCCGAGGTGAGGTACGCCACTACGCAGGCCACCAGAAAATACGCTCCCGCGTGCGAGCCAAACAGCTCCACGCCCAGCAGCGTGCAGGCAATGGGCGTATTGGCCGCGCCGGCCAGGATGGCGATAAAGCCCATCGAAGCCAGCAGCGCCAGCGGCAGCGGGACCACCGCCGACAGCGCCGAGCCCAGCGTGGCCCCAATAAAGAACAACGGCGTTACCTCGCCGCCCTTGAAGCCGCAGCCCAGCGTGAGGGCTGTGAAAGCCATTTTGAGCAGAAAAACGTAGGGTGCCTGCGGCACCTTGGCGGCGGCCAGAATGGTGGCGTCGCCCAGGCCGATATACTGCGTGCCCAGCGCCAGCACGCCCGCCGTGAGGAGCAGCCCGCCAATTACCGGCCGCAGCGGTGGCCACGGCACCCGCTGAAACTGGTGGCTCACCCAGTGCGTGAGTATCGCAAAGCTGCGCGCCGCCAGCCCAAACAGCGCCCCGCACACCACCGTCAGCAGCAGCCGCGACGGGTCGAAGGGCGGGGCCTCCAACACCGGAAACACCTCGTAGTGAATGCCCCAGGCGCGCGTGACCCAGGCGGCGCTCACGGCTGCCAGCACGCTGGGAATGAGCGCATCGTAGCTCACCGCCCCAATCACGACCACCTCAATGCCGAAAACCGCCCCCGCCACCGGCGTACCAAACACCGAGGCAAAGCCCGCGCTGATGCCCGCAATGAGCAGCAGCCGGCGGTCGCGGGCACTCACTTTAAAGATGCGCGTGAGTTGGTCGGCCAGTCCGCCGCCCATCTGCACGGCCGTGCCCTCGCGGCCCACCGAGCCGCCAAAAAGGTGCGTCAGTAGCGTGCTGCCCAGCACCAGCGGCACAATGCGCGGCGAAATGACGCCGTGCGGACTATGAATCTCGTCGAGCAATAAATTATTGCCCCGCGCCGCGTCGCGCCCCAGGTAGTGGTACGTGGCCCCGATGGCCAGTCCCGCCAACGGCAGCCCGGCGATGATGGCCGGGTGCGCCTCGCGGTAGTGCGTTACCCAAGCCAGCGTGACGATGAACAGCGCCGACGCCGACCCCGCCAAAATGCCCACTACGCTACAAATAGCCAGCCAACGCAGCAAAAACAACACCGTAGGCGTTTGCTCGGCCTTCAGCATGGGCCGGAGCATGGGGCGCAGCAGGCGGTAGGGAGATTTGGGGAAGAAATCCAAAATACGAAAGCCCACCGCGTGGGGCGGCAGGCTTTAAAAGTACGGCCCCCCGGCCTGGGGGTTGGAAAATAGCGCTACTCGCGCTTGCGCCCGATGCTGAGGCGGTACACCGTTTCGGTGAGGCGCTTGGCCCGGATTTCGGGGCTTTTGGAGCCCTTGAGGTAGCGCACGTAGGAGCGCTGCTCGGGCTTGGTCAGGGTTTTGAAGAACTTGAAGGCGGCGGCGTTGGCATCGAGGCCAGCAGCGAGGTCTTCGGGCATGGTTACCACGCGCTCACTCGTGTCTTTGCTCAGGGACACGCGCAGCAGGTCGCCCACGGTTTTGCCCACGGCGCGGCGCACTTCGCGCGGTATCACGAGGGCGTGGTAGCCATCGCCGAGCGGCAGCAGCTCGCCCTGGTAGGGGAAGCCGTCGATACTGGTTTGGACCAATACCTCATCCTTGGTGCCGTACACCTCTTCTACCGAGAAAGGCGGCACTACAAATACGTCGCCCGTGCGCGGGTCCGCTTCGAGCGCCGCTTCAAATTCCTGTTCAAATTCCGTCATTATCCACAAAAGTAACCCAGCCAACAGCTTCGCCCTTGGCAAAATTTCCGGCTGCTACGCTGGCCCCGGGCGCACCTGTGCCTCACGCAAGGCTTGCGCGATGGCTACCGCCTCAGCGGCCGGGATGGCCAGCACGCGGCTGGCCTCCAAGTCTAATTCGCGGCGCAGGCGCTGGGCGAGGGCCGGGGTTTCGGCGATGAGCAGGTCGGCGCGGCGCAGGGCCTGGCGCTGAAGCTCGGCAATCCAGCCGGTAGCCTCTTCTATTGGCTCATCATCGGCGGCGGCTAGGGTGGCTACGTGCAGCACCAGCGGCCGGCCGGTGCGCTGGCGCAGCTCCTGCGCGGCCAGCCAGGTGGGCCAGGCCGGCGCGTAGAGCACCGCAAACGGCGGCTCGGCCAGCGCCATCGGCACCGCAAACCGCGCGTATTGAATAATTTGAAAGTTTAAATCGGGCGCCGGGTAGTGCTGCGCGGCGGGCCGCAGGGTCGGGTATTCGGCGCTCGTTGCTTCGGCAACTGCCTCCGCTGGTACAGCTACTTTTTCTGCTGGCTGCGGCGCTGGCTGGCGTAGCGTGGCTAGTGCAGCCTCCCAATCGGTCGGCGGGGTGGGCTCTGCATCGGTTGAAAATTCATCCAACAGTAACGTTCCGGCTTCGGCGCTTTCGAGGCTGATTAGCTCATCGGCTTCCGCCAGCGCCAAATCGGCCTCCAGGTCGGGGGCCTGTGCGATGGAGGCCGTGGCATCGTAGAGCGGGGCCGCTTGGGTAGGCGAGGGAAGTGGTGTAGGCTGGCTGGGTGATGATAGCGGCGACTGCCCGGCGTGGGCCGAGGTACCGGAAGCAGTGAGGAGCGGCGCAAATGTGGCCTCAGAACGCGGTAGGCCAGGGCTGGCTACAAGGCTGTTTTTCTCTGGCAATGAAACTGCTGAAGCTGACTCACCCTCTTCGGCAGCGCCCAAATAAGGGGCTACCGGCGCCGTGGTGGCGCCCGTCCAAATGGGCATCGGGAGTAGCTGCCCGGCGCGGGCGGCCAGTTGGGGCAAGCTCAGGCTACCCAGCCGCACGACCCGCACCGCTGACCAGGCCAGCGGGGTAGCTTCGGCGGCTACTGGCTTGGCAGCTACTACGACGACTAGTGCGGCGGAGCTAGCTGCTGGAACTACCGGGCTGGGTAGGGGAGTGGCTGAGGTTGCAACAGCCGGGGGAGCCGGGGCAGCGGGCAAAGCCTCTATGGGCAATACCTCGCTTGCTGACGCTAATGGCATGGCGGGCGAGGCCGGTAGGGGAGCGGGCAGCGGCAGGTATTCCTCCGCGCTCAGGCCGGCAGGAGCGTCGGCCTGGGGCACCATGACCAGCAGCGAATCGAGGGCCGGCGCGCTGGCCTGGCTGGCCTCGACGAGGGCCCGCACGGCCGGGGTGGCTTCGTCCCACGCCAACACGAGGACGGCGATAGGGTCGGGCGAAACGGCAGCGGGCAAAGACATTGGCAAGAATTAACCCTGCGAATAACGGCACAGCAGCAGCCAGGTTAACCGTCGGGCTTAAAAAAAATAATCACGGCTTTAGCTAGTAAGCCCGCCCGTTCGGCGTTTTTGTGCCGTCTTAGCCCGGCCCAAAAGGTATCTTGCGAGCTTGAAAGCCTTGTGCTCCCCGGCTTTGGCCGGGCGTTTCAGGTTGTCGGCCACCGTCTTCTATTCTTCTTCTGCCTTTCTGATATGCCGACTAATTCCGCCCAGGAAAATAACTACATGCTCAACGACCTGGCGCTGCAAGCCAGCCAGGAGCACCTGCCCGGCGCGGTGCACCACGCCGAGCAAACCAACGACCACCTCTTCACTTTCGTCACCGAAAACGGTACCCGCCTGCTGCTGCACGCGCTGAGCGACAAGATTCTGCGCTTCCGCTACCTCACACCGGGCAGCGCCAGCGAACCCGATTTTAGCTACGCCATTCCCGACCCCGCCGTGGAGCATACCATGCGCCCGGCCGTGCCCAGCTTCCTGGAATTCAAGGAGAAGAGCGACCATTACCGCATCACCACGGCGCGCCTCATCTGCATTGTGTGGAAGGACTCGCTGCGCACGCGGGTGCTCGACCGCTCGGGCAATATCCTGAGCGCCGACGAGAAGGGCTTTCACTGGCACCTCAACGACGATACCGGCAACGACGTGGTGAAGATGAGCCACGCCGTGCCCAGCGGCGTGTGCTACTACGGCCTCGGCGACAAGCCCGCCAACATGAACCTGCGCGGCCAGCGCTTCCTCAACTGGGGCTCCGACACCTACGGCTACGTGAAGGGCTCCGACCCGCTCTACAAGAACATCCCGTTCTTCCATGTGCTCCAGCAGCGCATTGCGCACGGCATTTTCTTCGACAATACCTTCAAGGCCTTCTTCGACTTTGCGGCCGAGCGCGCCGACGTGACCAGCTTCTGGGCCGAGGGCGGCGAGATGAATTATTATTTCATCTACGGCCCCACGCTGCTCGAAACCACCGAGGAGTATACCCGCCTCACTGGCCCGCCCGAGCTGCCGCCGCTCTGGACGCTGGGCTACCACCAGTGCAAGTGGAGCTACTTCCCGGAAAGCAACGTGAAGGAAATCACGAAGGGCCTGCGCGACCGCCGCATTCCGTGCGATGCCATTTACCTCGACATCGACTACATGGATGGCTACCGGTGCTTTACCTGGAGCCCCCAGCACTTCCCCGAGCCCAAGCGCATGGTGGACGAGCTGGCCGCCGACGGCTTCAAAACGGTGGTTATCATCGACCCCGGCATCAAAATCGACCCCGGCTATCCGGTGTATAAGGAGGGGCTGGCCAACGACTTTTTCTGCCGCCGCGCCGATGGCCCGCTCATGCGCGGCTCGGTGTGGCCCGGCCAGTGCAACTTCCCTGACTACACCCGCCCGGCGGTGCGTGCGTGGTGGGCGGGCCTGTTCAAGGGCCTGATTCAGGATATCGGGGTGAAGGGCGTGTGGAATGACATGAACGAGCCGGCCGTATTTGAGAAAGGGACGTTCCCCGATGATGTGCGCTTCGACTACGACGGCCAGCCCTGCTCGCACAAGAAGGCGCACAACATCTACGGCATGCAGATGGCCCGCGCCACCAACGACGGCGTGAAGCAGTTCAGCTACCCCAACCGGCCCTTTACCATCACGCGCAGCACCTACAGCGGTGGCCAGCGGTACTCTTCGGGCTGGACGGGCGACAACATCGCCAGCTGGGACCACCTCTGGCTGGCTAATATTCAGTGCCAGCGGCTGAGCATTTCGGGCTTCAGCTTCATCGGCTCCGACATCGGCGGCTTTATCGACACGCCCGATGGCGAGCTGTATTCGCGCTGGATTGCGCTGGGCGCGTTTCACCCGTTTTTCCGCACGCACTCTTCCGGCGACCACGGCGACCAGGAGCCCTGGAGCTTTGGCGAGCCGTACACGAGCCTGGCGCGGCACTTCATTGAGCTGCGCTACATGCTGCTGCCTTACATGTACACCGCCTTCTGGCAGTACACCACGCAGGGCACGCCCATGCTGCGCCCGCTCACCTTCCTCGACCAGAACGACCCCGAAACCTACCTGCGCATGGCCGAGTTCAGCCTCGGCGACAACCTGCTCGTGTGCCCCATCACGCAGGCCGGGGCCGATGGCCGCTGGATGTACCTGCCCAAGGGCGAGTGGTACTACTACTGGACCGATGAACTGAAAGCTGGCGGCGCCGAAGTGTGGGCTAGCGCCGACCTCACCCGCATCCCGCTCTTCATTAAGGCGGGGGCCGTGGTGCCCATGCAGCCCGTGCTGCAATACGTGGGCGAAAAAGTGGTGGAGCAGCTCACCCTGCACGTTTACTACAAAAACGGCACCGCCACCAGCGTCCTCTACGACGATGGCGGCGAGGGCTACGCCTACCAGGAAGCCGGCCAGCAAACCACCCGCCGCTTCACCGTGACCGGTACGGCTACGTCGCTCACGCTAGCCCAGGCCAGCGAAGGCGACTACCAGCCGCCCTACGCCACCTACCGCGTGGTGCTGCACGGCCTGCCCGCCGCCATCCAGGGGGCAACGGCTGGTGCGCAGAACTTGCCGCTAGGGGAGTACCCGGCCACCGAAACCACCGTAGCCGCGCCGGCCGTGGTGGTGGGCGTGGGCTTTGAGGAAGTGAGAATTGACTTGACGGCCCCAGAGGTGCTGGCTAAGGCTTAGTTCGCAACACGCTAAAGCCACAGAAGGCCGCCGATATGTGTCGGCGGCCTTCTGTGGCTTTAGCGTGTTGGGGCGGATAATCGCTGCGCGCCGGCCCTAATCAATAGTTCGTGGCAATAGGCCTCGTAGTCATCGGCGTTGCTAATGCTGAATCGGTAGACGGTCGACGCATCGTCGGCCTGGGTAAAGACAAACCGGATTTGTCCGCCATGTTGCAGCAGCTGATGCAACGTATACGAATCAGCGGCATTCAATTGAAGCCGATTTTGGCTGGCGAGGGCCGTTAGCCGGCAAGTGCGCCCGTTGTCATTGCGTGCTGCTACCGCATAGGTGGTTTGCAGTGGGGAAAGCTCATCCGCCTGATAAATAGACTTGCCACGCTCATTGACATGGGAAGAGGAGGTAGCCTTGAAAAGCGTAAAGGCAATGGCCTGCGCGCTATCTACTTCTATCCTGGCCCGCAGCGGAGAGTTGTAGCCATAGGAGGTAACACTGCCATAAAAATACACAAACTGAGTAGTAGTCAAATAACTAGCCGGTAGAGTATCGCTGAACTCATCTACGCGGTGCTGGATAGTCCAGTAGTTATAGCTTTCCATCGGGTACTCATTGTAATAGCCCGGTTGGTGTCGTCGCTGCGCTTTGATGGCTTCTCGCTGCTGGGCCAGCCGAGCTAGTGAATCGTACCGGCCCGCTAGGTGGGCTACTGCTCGTGCCTGCTCCGATTCCGGATAGTTGCTAATCAGCAAGTCAATATCAATTTTGACTTGAGCAAAATCTTCCTGTCGTTGCTCTTGCCTGATTGCTGCCCACAAAGCTGGTAAGGTAGCTGTTGTGTGCCCGGCCGTCACTTGAGGCAGCGTAGGCCTTGAGGTAAATTGCGACTTAAGCGCCCGCTCCTTTTTATACTCATCTGGCATAATAAAAAACAAGTAATAAAATGCAGCACAACAGCACAGTATAGTAAAAGTCTTCATTAAAAAATACGTGCTTATAGCAAATAGGCCATCAAATGTAGCTGGCAGCAGTAATGCAGTAGCGCGGCTGCTAAGCAAATCTTTGTTCTCGTACTAAGCGGCATTGACTCGCTAAAGGCTGCCAACGTAATGCATTGCCAGCCGCCGTAACGTATAGTGTTTGGTCAGCCCCTTTTACCGTGCCCGATACCACCGACCAGCCCCAGTCCAAAACCGCCATTATGGCCGCCCTGGCGGCCAACTTTGCCATTGCGGCCATCAAGTTTGTGGCCGCGTGGTTCACGGGCTCGTCGGCCATGCTCTCCGAGGGCATCCACTCGCTCGTGGACACGGCCAATGAGTGGCTGCTGCTGCTAGGGCTGCGTGCCAGCCAGCAGCCGGCCACCGAGCGGCGGCCCTTCGGCTACGGGCGCGAGCTGTATTTCTGGGCCTTTATGGTGGCGGTGTTCATCTTCGCCATCGGCGGTGGGCTCTCGCTCTACGAGGGCTACGAGCACCTGCGCCACCCCGCGCCCCTCGGCGACCCCACCTGGAACTACGTGGTATTGGGATTGGCCTTCTGCTTCGATGGGGCGTCGTTCCTGGTAGCGCGCCGCACCTTCAACGCCCAGCGGGGCCCGCGCCCGTTCTGGAAAGCCTTTCGCGACAGCAAGGACCCCTCCATCTTCGTGGTGCTCTTCGAGGATGCGTCCGACTTGCTGGGGCTGCTCATCGCCTTTCTGGGCGTCTTTCTCAGCCACTGGCTCAATAGGCCCGCGCTCGATGGCGTGGCCTCGCTGCTCATCGGCGTGCTGCTGCTGGTAGTGGCTGCCCTGCTGCTGCGCGAAACCAAAAGCCTGCTGCTGGGCGAGCCCGCCGAGGACGTACTGCTGGCGAGCATCACCGCGCTGGCCTGCGCCGAGCCGGCCATCGTGCGCACGGCCCCGCCGCTCTCCTCCTACCTTAGCCCGCAGGAAATCCTGGTGGTGCTGCCCGCCGAGTTTGCCCCCGACCTGCCTGCCGCGCAACTTACCGAGGCGGTAGAGCGCCTGCGGGCCGCTATCACGGCCGCGCACCCGCAGGTGCGGCACATGTTTGTGCAGCCGGTGGCGCTGGCCCCCAGTCTATGAGCAAACTGCCGGGCCTTGTGGCTACGCAGGAGCATCGCTCTCCCAGCGAGGTAAATCGTTGCAATGGGTAAGGCTTAATTGTCGGGGTATACGGTATCGCCGTGCTTGGTAAAGGGAATGACATGCCCCATGCTCACGTAGTTCTTCGCGGCTGTTTTTAAGGCCGTGTGTTCTTTCACCGCTTCCAAGTCATCTTTAGCAGGCTCGGGTAGGGCACCAGGGGCAAGCTCCGGGTATTGCAGGCCAATCAGGGTCTTTAGATTATCCTTCGGCATCCATTTTGGAAACATCGAGCTCTCCTTTTTGCCAAAGCTAGGCCCCGCTCCCTTGCTCCACGTAATCTTGTGCTTGTCTGCGGGCGACCCTTTAATGCTACTCACCTGCACATCATTCGGCAGCTTGCCGTCGGTGTAGCCGTGCAAGCCGCTAGGCGCGGCATTGGTGCCTTCGGCGGTGAAGAGGTGCGTGCTCATCTCGGCTTTGAACTTCGGCGCTATCAGCCTGATGGTCCGCTTGGCAAACACGATGCGCTTGTTTTTTGCGCTGCGTTCTGCTACGCTCTTGGCTAGCTGCACTACCGGCGGCTGGCGGCTGGCTGGCTGGGCTTGGAGCTGTACCAGCCCGGCTGGCTGCGGTGGCCGGGCCTGCATTTGGCGTTGCGCCACGGTCAGCGGCCGGTTGTCGACCATATACGCCGGAGCTGCCTGGCGCGTCGGGGCCACCTGGCGAGGGTGGAGCTGTGAGGCTTTCGGTTGTCGGTCGGCGTGTGTACTCATCGGGCGTCGGAGTGAATAGGGGTGGGGATTGGTGGCCAGGCTCCGGCAAGGTAAGCTGCGGGTACGTTGCCTGCTTCTCTTACTTTGTGAGGCACCTCTAAAAAATCGCGCAGCACCCCACGCTGCTTGTTGGGTGCTGCGCGATTTTTTAGA
>Ga0265798_10008085_pt1 | contig 13476 bp, 13 predicted proteins | sample P3T30metagenome_FD_192430 | JGI IMG/M metagenome (GOLD analysis project Ga0265798, IMG submission 192430) | Plant litter microbial communities from East Loma Ridge, Irvine, California - P3 T30 | ecosystem: Environmental > Terrestrial > Plant litter > Unclassified | place: USA: California...
GCTCGGTCCGGCTGAAGACTCGGTCATCACTAACGCACGCCAATATGTCGATGCGTGTGCCAGCGTCGCCAACGGGATGGTATGCACGGTCACCGGGCCGGCGGAATTCCAGATTGGCGTGAAGGACCACATGGTCAAGATGCGCGCGAATGCGGGCGAGCGTGCAGAGGTCCGCATGGTTAAAATGCGGATCCGTTGCGAGGACCGTTGACCGCGCCGAATAGTGCGCTTGCTGTCGTCACGGCCGTCCTCTTGCTGGTGCTGGTCAACGTCATCACGGTCGCCGCGTTCGCGCTCGACAAGCGACGATCATCGACTGGCGCGTGGCGCATTCCTGAATCACGCTTGCTCTGGCTCGCCGCACTTGGCGGCAGCCCGGGCGCGTTCTGGGCGCGCAATCGCTACCGGCACAAGACACGGAAGCAACCGTTCGTCGGTCGGCTCCAGTTCATCGCGATGGTACAAGTCGGCGTCGCCGCAGGTCTCGCCATCGCGTTCGCATTTTAGGTTCGGCAACTGGCAGCGTCATTGCTGCACCTGGAGCTTAGGTGTATTGCCGTTATGCAACATTGCATCGGGGGGCAAGCATGCGGGTATTTCTGGGGATTGCGGCGGCGTTGTTGGTTAGTGCTCCCGTCGCGGCGCAATCGGTTGAGGTCGACATCCAAAAACTCGGTCAGCGTGCCGAGGCGTTCGTCCGGGTCCGCAACCAGTTCGATCAGGCGGCGATGATCGCGATGATGGCGCCAGAATACCAGGAAGTGTCGCCCGTCGGCGAGGTCGATTCCCGCGAACGCGTGATCGGGTTCTACGCAGCCGACAAGAAATCGGCGGCACCGCCGATGACGATCACCGAAACCGTCGCGCGGCTCGCCGGCACGATCGGCGTCGTCACGATGCGGATCGCCTACACCATGCCCGGCAAGGACGGTCAGATGCAGACGCGCGCGCTGCGGGCCGGCTTTGTCGCGCAACGGATCAAGGGCGACTGGCAGTTCGTGTCGTTGCAGTTCACCCCGATCCGCGGATGACGACCTACGCCGCCTCCGCCGGCAGCGTCGTCCAGCCCAGCCCTGGGATTGTGATCGAGCGTTTGCCGGCCAGATCGGTCCGGCACACGATCAGTTCGCGGCTTTCGATGTAGCCAATCAGGCGCTTCACACGGCCGATCGAACTCGTGCCATACGTCGCTGCGATGCGCGCGTCAGACGGGCAGGGCTCGCCTTCACGTGCCGCGCGCGCCACCAAAAGGAACGCGCCGAGCATGTCGTCGGGAAGACCGCTCGCCACGTCTAGTGCCGCCGTCCAAGCCTCGTCGGTCATGTCGAAGATGCCGGCGCGGGCGCAACTCAATCGACGCACGAAGCCGGGCAGGTCGAGCGGCGGCTTGGCGAGGCCGCCCATCCGGCAGCGCACCTGGAAATCCTGGAACAGCACCGATGGCGGCCGTAGCGTCGACTCCGGATCCTCCACGATCGCGCGGAAGACGTCGGCGTAAACCGCCTCGACCTCGTCGTCGGTCTTTTCGGGCGGCGGCGGTGCGGCGGTGCGCGGCTCGGGCGGGCGGGCAATGCCGTCGAGCAGTTCCTCCGCCGGCACGCGACGCGGGCGCGAATCGAACATCAGGCCGAGTTCGGGCGCGTCGACCACCGGCTCGGACAACAGGTCCTGCAGGTCCATCGGCGCGGCGCTGGGGAGGGGGGTGAGCTTGGGGCTGCCGCTGCGCGCGGAGGTCGCGACGTCGCCGATCTTCACGGTGATCGGCCGCCGCGACACTGCCGGCCCGAGCGCCATGAACGTGCCGCGCTGGAGATCGCGAATCGCTTCGGCCTGGCGTCGCTCCATGCCGAGCAGGTCGGCCGCGCGCGCCATGTCGATGTCGAGGAAGGTGCGCCCCATCAGGAAGTTCGACGCTTCCGCGGCGACGTTCTTCGCAAGCTTCGCCAGACGCTGCGTCGCGATCACCCCGGCGAGGCCGCGCTTACGGCCACGGCACATCAGGTTGGTCATCGCCGCCAGCGAGGCGCGGCGAACTTCCTCCGACACTTCGCCGCCGGTCACCGGCGCGAACATCTGTGCCTCGTCGACCACCACCAGCACTGGATACCAATGCTCGCGCGGCGCATCGAACAGCGCGGACAGGAACGACGCGGCACAGCGCATCTGCCCCTCGACCTCAAGTCCTTCGAGGCTCAGCACGGCGGATGTGCGGTGTTCGCGCAGGCGGGTGGCGATGCGCGAGATTTCGCGCTCGCTATAGTCGCCGGCCTCGATCACGACGTGACCATGGGGCCCCGCGAGCGTCACGAAATCGCCCTCCGGATCGATCACGATCTGCTGGACGTGCCCCGCCGATCGCTCGAGCAGGCGGCGCAGCAGATGCGATTTTCCCGATCCCGAATTGCCCTGCACCAACAGGCGGGTCGCGAGTAGTTCCTCCAGGTCGACGCCGACGGCAGTACCATTGCCGTCGGTGCCCATATTCACGCTAACCGTCATGCCGCGCGTTTGGCAGGTGCGGGCGTGTGGGAGCAAGGAGTCTTTGTCGCTTCCGTCGCAAGCCCGGCTTTGCGCGCTGGCATAATCCGCAATCCGGGCTAGGGCGCAAACCATGGCCACGAAACAATCCTTGCTCGCCGATCTCTCTCAGCGGTTGCTCGGCAAGGCGCCGGGCGACCTCGACGACGAGGAACGCCGCGTCCTTGCCGGGATCGAGGCGGGGACCACGGTCAGCCGCGACGCTGCCGACGTCTCGGACGAGCGATCCACGTTCGGCGAGCGACTGTCGGACCGGGTCGCGGCGATTGGCGGGTCATGGGGGTTCATCATCGCCTTCACCGCGGTGCTGATCGGCTGGATGCTGCTGAACTCGGACATCCTCGCGCATTTCGGGCGCGCGTTCGATCCGTATCCCTACATCTTCCTCAACCTGCTGCTGTCGACCGTCGCGGCGATCCAGGCGCCGGTGATCATGATGAGCCAGAACCGGCAATCGGCGAAGGATCGCCTCGCGGCCAGCCTCGACTACGAGACCAATCTCCGCGCCGAACTCGACATCCTGCGGGTGCATCACAAGATCGATCATCTGGTGCTGGCCCGGCTCGACGCGATCGAGGCGAAGATAAACGCCCTTGCGGGCTTGGGAACCGACGGTCTGGCGAAATCCGCGCCTGACGCCTAAGAGCGGGGCCATCAGCTAAAGAGGCACCGATGGCAGGCCATTCCAAATACAAGAATATCATGTACCGCAAGGGCGCGCAGGACAAGAAGCGCTCGTCGGCGTTCAGCAAGCTCAGCCGGGAAATCACGGTCGCGGCCAAGATGGGCCTGCCCGACGTCGACATGAACCCGCGCCTTCGCGCGGCGGTCAACGCGGCCAAGGCGGCATCGCTGCCCAAGGAGAACATCCAGCGCTCGATCGACAAGGCGAGCCGCGGCGATGCCGAGAATTATGAGGAAATCCGCTATGAGGGCTTCGGCCCAGGCGGCGTCTCGCTGATCATCGAGGCGCTGACCGACAACCGCAACCGCACCGCGACCAACGTGCGCGTCGCGGTCGGCAAGAACGGCGGCAACCTCGGCGCAGGCGGTTCGGTCAGTCACGCGTTCGACCGCGTCGGGCTGATCTCGTATCCGGCGAGTGCTGGCGATGCCGACACGGTGTTCGAAGCGGCGCTCGAGGCGGGCGCCGAGGACGTCACGTCGAGCGAAGACGGCCATGAGGTCTGGACCGCGCAGGGCGACCTGCACGAGGTGGCCAAGGCGTTGGAAGCCAAGCTTGGCGAGGCCGAAGGCGCCAAGCTCGCCTGGCGTCCGCAGGTCATGGTCGCGGTCGACGCGGACGATGCAGCGACGCTGTTCAAGCTGATCGATGCGCTCGACGAGGACGACGACGTGCAGACCGTCTGGGGCAATTACGAAATCTCCGACGAGATCATGGAGTCGCTCGGTTGAGATGAAGAAGGTTGGTTCACGCGGAGACGCGGAGACGCGGAGAGCTGTGCTTAGTGGCTACGTACTCCGCGTCAGCGGCCTCATTTATGCCGGGCAGCCCGGAGAACTGAAAGTCCCGCTAACGCGAGACGATCGCCAGGAACGCACCCTCTCCGCGTCTCCGCGCCTCCGCGCGAACCAACCTTCTCCTTCTACCTCCGCATGATCATCCTGGGACTAGACCCCGGCCTCGGCACCACAGGCTGGGGAGTTATCCGCGCCGACGGCAACCGCCTGAGCCATATCGCCAACGGCCAGATCAAGACCGATCCGTCGATGGCGCTCCCGCGTCGCCTCACCGCGCTCTACAACGCGCTGATCGACGTCATCCGCACCGAACGCCCCGACGGCGCCGCGGTGGAGGAAGTGCTCGGCAACACCAACGCGCAGTCGACGCTGAAGCTCGGGCAAGCGCGCGGCGTCGTCCTGCTCGCCGCGGCGGGCGCAGGGCTGCATATCGGCGAATACCACCCGTCGACCGTCAAGAAAGGCGTCGTCGGCACCGGCGGCGCGGACAAGAAACAGATCCAGGCGATGATGGCCGTGCTGCTGCCGGGCGCGAAACTCGCCGGACCCGACGCTGCCGATGCGCTGGCCGTCGCGATCACGCACGCGCATCACGTCGCAAGTGCCGCCGCCCTGGCGCGACGCAGCGGCGTAGGCGCCTGACCTCTCCGGCGATCCGACCAACGAGAGGAGACGCCGTCCCCGGCGTAGCATCCGAAGACGCGCGCCACGGCTAGCCGCGTCACAAATCTCAACCCTAGCCAATATCCGCTCGGACAAAACTTGGTTCATTTTGAATGGGATCTGCGCCTGAGCGCTATAATTACACCTCAATCAAGTTTTGATAGCCAAGCCTGCATTGCTGTGGCAGCGCCGCCCGTGATTTTTTAATTTAGATTAAAGGCGGCGCGATGCTTGTCGAACACGTACGAGGTGGAACGAACAGCAACAACGTTCCGGCCTCGGCGTTCGCGATGCCTGCGGGCATGACGATGCGGTACGACCTGCCCGATCCCGCGCTGTCCGAGTATTTGACGGGGTATGCGATCTACGCCTCGAACGACCGCGCGCCGATGCTCAACTGGTATCTGCCGGCACCGGCGATGATCTCCGTGCTGGTCGATGCCGGGCCGCTGACCGTGTCGGTCGGCAACCACCGCTTCGGCCCGCTCGATCGTGCAAGCTTCTATGGCCCGACCAGTCGCGCCTTCCGGACCGAGACGCGTGGCGGGATCGCGGTCGGCATCGGCCTCAGCGCGCTCGGCTGGTCGCGGCTCACCGCGCGGTCGGCGGGCGAATTCCACAATCGTGTCGTGCCGCTCAGTTCGGCGCTGGGATCGGATCTCTCCGCGCGGCTGGTCGAAGGGCTCGACGCGCTCGACGACGACACGATGATCAAGCCGTTGCTCGATGCGGTGTTCGCTGCGTTTTTCACTCGCCCGCATCCGCGCGAAGACCTGATCCGCGCGTTCACCGCGTTGACCGTCACCGACGGCGTGATCGAGATGAAGGACGTCGCCGACCGCCTCGACATCCCGACGCATGAACTGCGTCGCATGGCGACGCGCCATTTCGGCATGCCGCCAAAGCTGTTGCTGAGGCGCGCGCGGTTCCTGCGATCGTTCATCAGCCTGATCCGGACCGACGGTATGGCGGACTATTCGAAGATCGACAGCAGCTATTTCGACGCCTCGCATTTCCTCCGCGATGCCGGCACGTTCCTCGGCACGACCCCGCGCCGCTTCATCGCGTCCGACACCGTATTCCTGCGCGCCAGCCTGCGTGCCCGCGCGATGGTGATCGGCGCGCCGACCCAGGCGCTGCACGAAGCTGCGAAGGCCGCTGCGCCCGTCCAGAACCGTCCGACGGGCGAGCAGGGTCGTCCGCAACCAAACGCCTGACCGACGTGCGCGTCGATCGAGCCGGAACGCCCGTATTTTGACGGGATGACGCCGCGCCGTCGATGTTCTACCGCCTGATCCAATGATCGTGCATCTCAAAGGACGGCTGGACTCGACCGGCATCGACCATGCCGTGATCGACGTCGGCGGCATCGGCTATCTGGTCGGCGCATCGGCGCGCACGCTGTCGGCGCTCGGGCCGATCGGCGAGGCCTGCACGGTGTTCACCGAGTTGCTTGTCGGCGAGGATTTCCAGCGGCTGGTCGGCTTCTCCAGCGCGGACGAGCGCGACTGGTTCCGGTTGCTGACGGGCGTGCAGGGGGTCGGCGCCCGCGTTGCGCTCGCGATCCTGTCGGCGCTGGAGCCGGTCGATCTCTCACGGGCGATCGCCAGCGGCGACAAGGCGATGGTCGCACGCGCGAACGGCGTCGGGCCGAAGCTCGCCCAGCGCATCGTGATGGAATTGAAGGACAAGGTCGGCGGCATTGCGCTTGGGCTCGGGCCGGCGGTGGTCAACGCCGCGCCGGGCGCGTCTGCGGATGCTGTGTCGGCGCTGCTCAATCTTGGGTTCCGCCCGAACGAGGCGAGCGTCGCGGTGGCGGCGGCGGACGAGGAACTCGGAGCGGGCGCTTCGCTCGATGCGCTCGTCCGGCTGGCGCTGCGCAAGGCGTCGAAGTCTTAGTTTCAGACTCGTTCAGTCCGCTCTTAACCCTCCGCTCGCTCCCACCTTCCGTTCGTGCTGAGCGAAGTCGAAGCACCTTCTCTTGGGGCACACCCTTCGACTTCGCTCAGGGCGAACGGGAAGGGGGCTTGGTTTCCCAAGGTCCCTGTCTCAGAGTGCGGTCGGCAGCGGTCGTCCGGCAAAATGCGCATCGAGGTTCGCAACCACCAACGCCCCCATCGCCGCCCGCCCGTCGACGGTCGCGCTACCCTGATGCGGTGACAGTACCACCCGATCCATCGCCTTTAGCGCGTCGGGAACCGCCGGTTCGTCGGCGAACACATCTAGCCCCGCCCCGGCGATCGTCCCGTCCTGGAGCGCCGCCACCAGCGCCGGTTCGTCCACCAGACTCCCCCGAGCTATGTTGACGAAAATACCGTCCTCGCCAAGCGCCGCGAGAACCCCCGCATCCACGATGTGCGACGTCGCCTCGCCACCAGGCGCGGCGATGATCAGCACGTCGCACGCCGCCGCGAGCGCGGCCATGTCACCATGAAACACCCCCGCGAAATCCGGTTTGGTGGATCGCGCGGTATAGTGAAGTTCACTCGCAAACGGCGCAGCGCGCTCGGCGATCGCCTTGCCGATCCGTCCCAGCCCGAAGATCCCGATCCGTCGCCCGCTCGCCCGGCGCGCGAGATCGACCTGCCACCCGCCGTCCCGCACCGCACGGTCGTTCGCGACGATCCGCCGCTGCACCGCCAGCATCAGCCCGATCGCGAGGTCCGCGACGTCGTCGGTCAGCACGTCGGGCGTCGTCGTCACCGCGATGCCGCGCGCTTTGGTCGCGGCAAGGTCGATCCCATCATAGCCGACGCCGTGGATCGCGATGATCTCCAGCGCGGGAAGGCCATCGAGCAGCGCCGCATCGACCACGCTGCTCCCGCCACCGACGATCGCGCGCGTCGTCGCCGGTGGATCCTTGCGGTGCAGCGTAAAGCGCTCGGCGAGCATCGCCTCCAGCGCGGGCGAGACTCCGCCCAGCAGATACAAATCGGGGTGCGAGGTGTCGTTGGTCATCCCACACCCATAGCCGCCTTGCCCCCTTCACCGCGAGCGCGCTATCGCGGCGTGTGACCGATACAGACCGCATCCTGACCGCCGCCAAGCGTCCCGAAGACGTCGACGCCGCGCTACGCCCGAAGACGCTCGACGAATTCGTCGGGCAGAAGGCCGCGCGCGAGAACCTGCGCATTTTCATCCAGGCGGCGAAATCGCGTGGCGATGCGCTCGATCACGTGCTGTTCTTCGGGCCGCCGGGGCTCGGCAAGACTACGCTCGCGCAGATCGTCGCACGCGAGATGGGGGTGGGCTTCCGCGCCACCTCGGGGCCGGTAATCGCCAAGTCGGGTGATCTCGCCGCTCTGTTGACCAATCTCGAGGACGGCGACGTGCTGTTCATCGACGAGATCCACCGCTTGCAGCCCGCGGTCGAGGAGGTGCTCTACCCGGCGATGGAGGACCGTGCGCTCGACCTGATGATCGGCGAGGGGCCTAGCGCGCGCAGCGTCCGCATCGACCTGCCGCGGTTTACGCTGATCGGCGCGACCACGCGGCAGGGGTTGCTGACGACGCCGCTACGCGATCGCTTCGGCATCCCGGTGCGGCTGCAATTCTACACGGTCGAGGAACTGGAGCGCGTCGTCACGCGAGCGGCGGGGTTGCTCGGGCTTGGCATCGCCAAGGACGGCGCAATGGAAATCGCGCGCCGGGCCCGGGGTACGCCGCGCATCGCCGGGCGATTGCTGCGAAGAGTGCGCGATTTTGCCAATGTCGCGGGGCACGAGACGGTCGACGCGCGGGCGGCGGACGCGGCGCTCAACCGGCTGGAAGTTGATTCGCTAGGACTCGACGCGATGGATCGGCGGTATCTGATGATGATCGCGGACATCTACCGCGGCGGCCCCGTCGGCGTGGAGACGCTGGCGGCAGGCCTCAGCGAACCGCGCGACACGATCGAGGAAGTGATCGAGCCGTACCTGATCCAGCTCGGCCTGATCGCGCGCACCGCTCGCGGTCGGTTCTTGAATGCAGGCGGCTGGAAGCATTTAGGCCTGAACCCACCAGCCGGAAGCCAGGACGGCCTGTTCGACGCCTGACTTCTCACCACTCCCTGGAAGGGAGGGGCAGGGGGTGGGTCGGCTTCCGCATACCGAGACCGTGGTGGCTCAAACGAGCCGACCCACCCCCAACCCCTCCCTTCCAAGGAGGGGAGAAGCCATAATCAACAAACACTTGTAAGAATCCCCACCGCCAGATCGATCGAACTTCACCCCAACACTGCTTTTGTTGCGTGGCACCCAAGCGTTTCATCTGATAGCCAACGCGAATGCCCCTTTCGGCCGCCGCCTCCGCCCGCGAAATCCTCACCAGCCTTCACGACGTGATGGCGTCGCGCACCTCCGCGCAAGCCAAGCTGAACGCCGTCGTCGGCATCATCGCCACCGCGATCGACAGCGAAGTCTGCTCGATCTACCTGTTGCGCGAAGGCGTGCTCGAACTGTTCGCGACCCGCGGCCTCGACCAGGCCGCCGTTCACGTCACCAAGCTCGCGCTCGGCGAAGGCCTCGTCGGCACCATTGCCGAGGATGTCGAAGTGCTCAACCTCGACGAAGCCGCCAGCCACCCCGATTTCGCCTACAAGCCCGAGACCGGCGAGGATCGCTTCCACAGTTTCGCCGGCGTGCCGATCATCCGCCGCGAACGCTCCGTGGGCGTCCTGGCCGTCCAGCACACCGACCGTCGCCGATATGCCGACGTCGAGATCGAGGCGTTGCAAACCGTCGCGATGGTGCTCTCCGAACTGATCGCCAACGCCGGCCTCATCGACACCACCGGTGGCGGCGCGGATCGGCCGCAGTCGACCGCGGCGATGCGCATCCCCGGCCAGAAGCTGGTCGACGGCATGGGCGCGGGCTTCGCGGTCTATCACCAGCCGCGTATCCATATCGAGCACACCGTCGCCGAAGACACCGACGCCGAGCGCCACCGCGTCTACGCGGCGTTCGACAAGATGCGCGAAGGCATCGACCGGATGACGCGCGAGGCCGAGTTCGGCGTCGGCGGCGAGCATGTCGAGGTGCTCCAGACCTACAAGATGTTCGCCTATGACGAGGGCTGGGCGCGGCGCATCAATGAAGCGATCGACTCCGGCCTCACCGCCGAAGCTGCGATCGAACGCGTCCAGCAACGCACCCGCCAGCGCATGCGCCAGATCGACGATCCGCTGCTCGCCGACCGGATGCACGATCTGGAGGATCTGTCGAACCGGCTACTGCGGATCGTCTCGGGCCAGATGGGTACTGCCGCGCAGATGGGTCTTCGCCAGGACACGATCCTGATCGCGCGCAACCTCGGCCCCGCCGAACTGCTCGAATACGACAAGCGTCGGCTGAAGGGCGTGATCCTTGAAGAAGGCTCGCTCACCGCGCACGTCACGATCGTCGCCCGCGCGATGGGCGTACCGGTGCTCGGCCGCGTCCGCGACATCCGCCGGTTGGTAGCAGAGGGCGACATGCTGTTGCTCGATAGCGCCGAGAGCAACGTCTTCGCGCGGCCCTCCGCGGCGATGGAGGAGGCGTTCGAGGCCCGCCTCGCGATGCGCCAGAAGCGCAAGGCGGCGTTCGCGGCGCTGCGCGACGTGCCGCCGATCACCAAGGATGGCCATCGGCTGACCCTGATGGTGAACGCAGGGCTGCGCGACGACGTCGCCGCGCTCGACGTCACTGGCGCCGACGGCATCGGCTTGTTCCGCACCGAGTTCCAGTTCCTCGTCTCCGCGACCTTGCCGCAGCGCGAACGCCAGCAGCGGCTCTACCGCGAGGTGCTCGACGCGGCGGGCGATCGCCCGGTGATCTTCCGCACCGTCGACATCGGTGGCGACAAGGCGCTGCCGTATCTTAACAAGGAAGATTCCGACGAGGAGAACCCGGCGATGGGCTGGCGCGCGCTGCGCCTCGGCCTCGAGCGCGACGGATTGATGAAGGTGCAGGCGCGGGCTCTTCTCGAAGCCGCCGCGGGTCGCACGCTCAACGTGATGTTCCCGATGGTCAGCGAGCCATGGGAATTCGACGAGGCGCGCGCGCTGTTCGAGGCACAGCGGACCTGGCTCGAAGGGCGCGGGCGGAAGATGCCGCTGGCGATCCGCTACGGTGCGATGCTCGAAGTGCCGGCGCTCGCCGAGATGCTCGACATCCTGCTGCCGAAGATCGAGTTCCTGTCGATCGGCACCAACGACCTCACGCAGTTCCTGTTCGCCGCCGATCGCGCCAACCCCAAGCTCGCCGAGCGCTACGACTGGCTCAGCCCGTCGATCCTCCGCTTCATCGCGCGGCTGGTCGCACCGGTCCGCGACGCCTCGGTCGACCTGGCGGTCTGTGGCGAGATGGGGGGGCGCCCGCTGGAGGCGATGGCGCTGATCGGGCTCGGCATTGAGAGGTTGTCGATCACCCCCGCCGCCGTCGGCCCGATCAAGGCGATGACGCGCTCGCTCGATCGCGCCGCGCTGACCGCATACATGACAGGGCTGCTGGCCAACCCGCCGCGCGACATGCGCGGTGCGCTGACCAATTGGGCGACCGAGAACGGCGTCGAAATCGTCTGATCGGCGGAAAGCTGCGGTTAAGACGCGCGGTGCGTTGACACGGCTGGGGCCCTCTGAAAGACGGGTGACATGGCGGGAAACGCTACGCACCCGTGTTCGGAGACAAGAATGGACGAGGTCGAAACCGGCCAGAACGCAGCACCCGCTCAACCAGAGCGTGCTGGCGACATTCTCCGCAAGGCGCGCGAGGCGCAGGGTCTGACCGTCGCGGATATCGCGACGCGTACCCGCGTGCCGCTGCGCCACCTCGAAGCGATCGAGGCGTCCGATTATTCGACGCTGCCGTCCTCGACCTACGCAGTCGGTTTCAGCCGCGCCTATGCGCGCGCGATGGGCATCGACGAGGTGCAGATCGCCAACATCGTCCGTAGCGACGTCGCGAAGCTCGGCAGCAAGAAGCCCGAATACGAACCCTACGAGATGACCGATCCGTCGCGTGTGCCTTCGCGCGGGCTGGCGATCGTCGCGCTGGGCATCGCGATCGCGGTGCTGGTGCTGGTCGGGCTGTGGTACGGCACCGACATGTTCCGCGGATCGAGCAATGGTTCGACCACGACGCCGATCGCCGAGACCGCGCCGAACCCCGCCGCGCAGACCGCGCAACCGGTCCCTGCGCCGGCCACGCCGGCCAACGGACAGGTCACGCTGACCGCCTCGGACGAGGTGTGGATGCGCGTCTACGATGCCGACAACAAGACGCTGTATCTCGGTACGATGAAGCCCGGCGAGAAGTTCGACGTGCCGAAGGATGCCAAGGATCCGAAGATCAACATCGGTCGCGCCGACAAGCTGGCGGTGACGCTCAACGGCGCCGCAGCCCCTGCGCTCGGCACGGGTGAACGCGCGATCAAGGACGTGTCTGTGGGGGCGCCGGCCATCGCCGCGCGGATCGCCGGCACGCCCGAGCCTCAGGCCACGCCGACCGCGACTGAAGCGACATCGACGCGGTCGTCCGAGCGACCACGCACCGCCAGCCGTCCCCGCACGCCCCGTCGTCCGTTGAGCGAAACGCAGCGCGCCAATCTGGATGCGGCCGCCAATCCTCCACCCGCCGCTACGGCAACGCCCAATCCGTGATGGCGGCGGACCGCCAAGGTCTAAGGCACCAGGGTCTTAAGGCTGGCGACAGGATGGGTAGTGCAGCTATACCCGGACGATTAACCAATCCACCGGGGGGTGTGGCCCATGCGTAAGTCAATTCTGGTCGGCGTCTGCCTCGCGGCGTTGTTGCCCGCTGCCGTACGGGCACAAAATGTCGAGGGCCGCGTCGGCAAGCTCGAAAGCGAAATGCGCGCGGTGCAGCGGAAGGTCTTCCCGGGCGGTGCGGGCCAGATGCTCCAGCCCGAAGTGCGTGCGCCGCAGAGCGAGCAGGGCCCGGGTCCAGGCTCGCCCGCGACCAGCGCGCTCGCCGACGTGAACCAGCGCGTCACGTCGCTCGAACAGCAGATGACCTCGCTCACCGAGCAGATCGAGCAGAACCAGAACCGCACCCGCCAGTTGCAGGACGCGTTCGACAATTACCGCCGCTCGAACGACGCGCGGATGAAGACGCTCGAGACCGGCCCTGCACCGATAGCGACGGGGGCGGGGACTGGTGGCCCGATCGAATCCGATGATCAGTCGAGTGGTCCATCACGCCCAACCACGCGCCCCGAAGCCGCGAGCAAGCCCGGCGCGGCGACACCGACCAAGGTCTCGGTCGAGAAGCCCTCGACCGGCGATCCGGCGGAGGACGAGTATATGTACGGCTACCGCCTGTGGGCGGCCAAGCAATACCCGCAGGCCGAGGCGCAACTGAAGAAGGTCGTCGCCGAATACCCAAAGAGCAAGCGCGCCAGCTACGCGCAGAACCTGCTCGGCCGGTCGTATCTCGACGAGGGTAAGCCGAGCCTCGCGTCGATGGCGTTCTACGACAATTACAAGAAGATGCCCGAAGGCGAGCGCGCGCCGGACAGCCTGCTGTATCTGGGGCAGGCTCTGACCAAGCTCAACAAGCCGGCGGACGCGTGCAAGGTGTATGACGAGTTGAACGACGTCTACGGCGCCAAGATGGCGGCGGCGATGAAGGGGCAGGTTGCCGCCGGGCGCAGCGCGGCGAAGTGCAAGTAAGGCATCGTCCAGTGTGCACGCGTACCTGCCTGTTCGTGACCTCACGTCGCACTTTACCGCCCCCCCGGCGGAGGCCGGGGCCCAATTGGCAAGGTCGTCGTAACGAAGGGCTACGCTTAGTCATCACTGTCCCCCAATTGGGC
>Ga0265798_10008086_pt1 | contig 13476 bp, 9 predicted proteins | sample P3T30metagenome_FD_192430 | JGI IMG/M metagenome (GOLD analysis project Ga0265798, IMG submission 192430) | Plant litter microbial communities from East Loma Ridge, Irvine, California - P3 T30 | ecosystem: Environmental > Terrestrial > Plant litter > Unclassified | place: USA: California...
GCGCCCCTTCCAGGCGCTCGACGCCGCTTAGCACCAGCGCGGCGAGCAGCGCCTCCTTGTCGGCAAAGTGGTTGTATGGTGCCTGCCGCGACAGGCTTGCCCGTTCGGCAACCTGGCGCAGCGACAGGCCCGCTGCTCCCTCACGCTCCAGCAACTCGCCGGCAGCCACGACCAAGGCGTTGCGCGCATCACCATGATGGTAGCCGCGTGCGGCAGGTGCTTTCGTCACCAAAGAATCTCCTTCTCCGCTTTTCATAGCGAAAGCGTGTTGACATCGTCAATATAGGCGCCTCATATTGACACCGTCAACACAAACCCGGGAAGCTAAGATGTTCGGACTGCACCACGAAGCCAACATGCCCATGCCCGCTACCTTCACCGCTCTGGGAGCGGACACGAAGGATCGCGCGGAGGGCGAGGTTACCGTATGGGGCAAGCTGCCCGAAAGGCTTACGGGTGTGCTGTTCCGCAACGGGCCTGGTCGCTTCCGCCGCGACGGCCAGACCAAGCGCACGGTGCTCGACGGCGACGGCGTGGTGCAGCGGCTGGAGATCGGCGACGGCCGCGCCCGCTATACGCGCCGGTTCGTGCGCACGCCCAAGTTCGAGGCTGAGGAAGCAGCGGGCCGGTTCCAGTCGCCGACCTGGACGACGCGGGCGCCGGGGCTGACCGCCAACATAGGCCAGAAGATCAAGAGCCAGGCCGGCGTGACAGCATACGAGGTCAACGGTACGCTGATGGCGCTCGACGAGGGCGGGTCGCCCGGTTTTGAGCTTGACCGCGACACGCTGGAGACGATCCGCCCTGCCGCACTTGGGTTGCCGGAAGACGACGCCTCCCCCAAGGCCCACGCGAAGCAGCTGGCGGGAAGCGGCGACTGGCTGTTCGCCTCCACCCGCACCGGCCCTGGCGGCATGAAGATCGATCTGGTCCGCCACCGCAAGGACGGCAGCCGCGTCGCAACTCCGACGGTGACGAGCCCGCGCATGGGCTTTGTCCACGACTTTGCCGCAACCGATCGCTACGCGATCTTCAACCTACAGGCGGTGCGCCTGCATGGTTTCCGCTTCATGGCGGGGTTGTCGAGCTTCACCGAGGCGCTGGATTGGGCGCCGAAGGAAGGTAACATCATCCTCCTGATCGATCTCGCGACGGGCGTTTGCCAGACATTCGAAGCTCCCGCCGCCTGGGCATGGCACATGGCCAATGCGTACGAGCATGGCCGCGACGTGGTCATGGACTTCGTCGGCTACGATGATCCGTTCCACTTCCTTGGGGTCGATGCTCAACTCGCGGCGGTTATGCGGGGCGAGGAAGGTGTTCATGGCGCGCCCGGCACCATCCGCCGCTACGTGCTGAGCCCCAACGGCCGCTTGTCCGAGACCATCCTCGCGGCAGCGAACTTTGAGTTCCCCTCGATCAACTGGCGCGTGACTGGGCTCGCTCATGACTGCATTTACGTGACCTCCGGCGCTTCGTCCGGCATGCTGCACACCGGCCTCGCCGCGCTCGACACACGCTCGGGCCATCTCTCCTCCTACGACTTCGGCGCAGACGTCTGTGCCGGCGAGCCGGTCTTCGCTGCGGACCCGAACGGCGGTCGGGACGAGGGCTGGCTCATCACCCAGACGCTCGACGTGACGCGCGGCACGTCTGGCTTTGCGGTCCTCGACACCCGCGACATAGCAAGCGGGCCAGTCGCAGTCGTTGAACTCGGCGAAACCATGCCTATCAGCTTCCACGGCCAATGGGTGGCTGCCTGACCTCCTGCTCACCAACTCGACTAAGGGATCACCTCCATGACACACGCGGCCGAGCCATCACAGCAGCACACCGTCATCATTACCGGGGCCGGCACCGGTATCGGCCAGGCTACCGTCGCCAAGCTTGCGGCTCAGGGATCGCGGGTGTTTGCGACGATGCGTCGGCCGCAACCGAACCACGGTCCCGATGCTCTTTCGCTCGATGTCACCAGCGATGAGAGCGTCGCCGCTTGCGTCGCGGAAGTGATGAAGCGGACCGGCCGGATCGATGCGATCGTCAACAACGCCGGCATCGACATGGTAGGTGCGGCTGAAGAGACCAGCCTCCACGAGGCCCACGCGCTATTCGAGACCAATTTCTTTGGCGTCCATCGGCTTATCCAGGCCGTGTTGCCGATCATGCGCGCGCAAGGGTCGGGACGGATCGTCACCGTCGGCTCGATCGCCGGCTTCCTGCCAACGCCTTTCAGCGCCTTCTACTCGGCTTCCAAACACGCGTTGGAGGGCTACCACGACACGCTCGCCTTCGAAGTCGCGCCATTTGGCATTCGCTGTTCGCTGATCCAGCCGGGCTTCATCAAAACCGAACTACGGGGCAAGAAGGCAGAAGCGACGACACGGATTGACGCCTATGCAAGCTTGCGCACCAAAGCCGGCGCTTCGTTCGATGACAATGTTCGCAACGGCCTGAGCCCGGAGCGCGCTGCGGAGACAATTAGAACGGCGCTAGACAGCGACAAACCCAAGGCCCGCTATCGCGTGGGCGGCGAAGCCCGGATGTTACACTTTGTGCGGCGCTACATGCCCGAGTTCGTGTTTCAATCCGGGCTCAAGCGCCAGTTCTGAGCGCCTCCTCGCAAACAAGGAACCCCCTCCCGAAATATCATCGTTTTTGGCAAGGGCGGCAGCGTCACGCAATGTCGACTATCGCTATCCCGGCTCCCAAAAAGCAGTCGGGTCGCTCTCCACCACCTTAAGCCGTTCCATGGTCACTTTCGAACGCCTGATACCGGACGTTCAAGCGACATGAACGGGCGACCTGAGTTGGGAAGCCGAAAACGCGCCGCGAACGGTCGGAACTGGGTCAGCGCTGGCATGAACTTGAAGCGTTCCCAAGGTGCACGTTTGAGGCACTCGCCAGGTACCCCCCAGATCGAGCGCGCTACAGCCGCCTGAACCTCCCGCGAGTGCCGCATGCTGGGGAAGCGGCTCCTTGCACCGATAGAGCGCGGACGACGATCAGCGCGTCCTGGACGAACGGCCGGTATCGGGAAGAGGAAAGGCGGGCTTAAACGTCCGGTACTGGGTCGTTGCGCCGAGGGGCAGGGAAGGGCAGCTATCCCGCGGTCGCGACCAATATCAGACCTTCCGCGGTCGCCCACAATCGGCCATTCGTGTCGACCGACTGGTCGCAGGTCGGGGTATTGCAGGGGTACGCCTGCTGCCTAGAGTCGCAGCACGTGGCTGATATGCTGGAGCTTAGCGCGAAGACGGCAGAGAGTTTTTTCGCCGCATAGACAAATAAATTAAGTCGATCCCAAGCGAATTGATTAAGGTTCTTCAATCATCACGCGCCAATCGGAGCGCGATCATCGATATTTTTCCAATTCCGGCAATCATGCTTAGATCATGATCCGAGATTGATCTGAGATCGCAAAGGGTAAACACGCCAGATCGTTTCAACGCTTGAACCGTTCTACGGTCCAATTCTAGATCTTCTAAATTCACTCTATTTCCGTTCGCAACACCCGTTTTGAGTCTAACGTTGACGCGCTGCTAGCCGTTCCGCAGCGCAGCAATTTTTGACTCGATAGGGACTTGCTGAACGACCGCACACTCGCACGCAGCGGAGGGTTGATCCGCCGCGCCTTCTGCAAAGCCGGTCCTGCGAGTTAAGCGCATGTGGAGCTGCGCTGCTGAAAAAGCAGGCGTTCCGCAGTCCACCACCTTAAGCCGTTCCATGGTCACTTTCGAACGCCTGATACCGGACGTTCAAGCGACATGAACGGGCGACCGGAGTTGGGAAGCCAAAAACGCGTCGCGAACGGCCGGGATTGGGTCTTCGACCCCGTTTCAAGGTGAACCAGAATGGCCGCGGCTGGCGGCGCAACGTCTGATCGCATCAAGGCCAATCTATTAAGAATGTGGGTCGCGATTGCCCACCTTGTGTGCGGAGGAGAGGCGGATGACGCAGCGAAAACCCATGTGAGAGGTCGTTGTGTCCGTCGGCTGCGGCCAGCGCGCGGCCGGCCGGTATCGCTGGCAGTATTCCGGCGCGCACAAATGAGAACCGCCCTTTACGACCTTGCGCCGCTTGTTGCTGGCACCGCCGCTTCCACAGCATACAGGCGAGCTAGTGCTGGGGACCCGATCATAGTCTTCGGCTGTCCACTCCCAAACATTGCCAATCGTGTCATACAGCCCGTAGCCGTTGCGAGGGTAGCTCTTGACCGGGCTAGTGCGTTCCAACCCTGCCGGCGCCTCGTTTTGCCAAGGAAACGCGCCCTCCCAGATCTTCGCCATACGGCGACCTGCAGGGTGAAGGTCGCTCCCCCAGCTATATGCCTGGCCTTCAAGGCCTCCGCGTGCGGCATATTCCCATTCGGCTTCGCTCGGCAGTGCCTTGCCCGCCCAGCCGGCATAGGCCAAGGCGTCGTGATACCCCACGTGTAGCACCGGGTGTCGTCCCATACTCTCGATCGTACTGTCTGGACCGAGCGGGTGACGCCAGTCGGCGCCCGGAATGATTTTCCACCAAATTGGCTGTCCGCCGAGATCAACCGGCTGCGCTGGCGGCGAGAAGACCATTGATCCTGGGACTGCCAGCGACGGATCCATGTCGGGGTAGTCGGCCGGATCGGGCGCGATCTCGGCGGAGGTGACATGGCCAGTCGCTGCTACGAAACGCGCGAACTGCGCGTTGGTGACCGGCGTTTCGTCGATCCAGAAACTGGCGACGTTGACCTCGCGTAACGGCGCCTCGTCGCTATAGAAATCCTCCGACCCCATCACGAAGGTCCCGGCCGGGATGCGCTGCATCCCGGCAAATCGCCCGGAGCGTCCTGCGGTCGTGCGTTTGAAGGAAGAGGTTTGGCCCATGATGCTAGGCGATCGGCCGCGTTCGACCGGACACGCGATAGGTCTCCAGTTTTCGCGACATCGCTGCGACACGCTCGGGCTGTTGCCCGGCGAGATTGCGGGTTTCGCCTGGGTCCGATGCGATGTGATACAGTTGCGACGTGGGCGCGGTGCCGATCTCGTTGCCGTGGAAACTGGTCTCAGGCCCATGCGCGGCAATTAGTTTCCACCCGTCGCTCACCAGCGCGAGCACGCTCGGACTCCCAGACGCCGCCAAACTCGCCTTCTCCGAAACGGATGTGCTGGTATCCTCGATCACGTAGCTGCGCCCAATGGGATCTTGCCCGAGTAAGGCTGGGAGCATGTTGAAACTGTCGAGCCCGGTCGTTGCGGCGAGCGGTTGACCGACGAGTGCGGCGAAGCTCGCCAGTAAATCAACATGATCGATCAAGGCCGAGGAGGTTTGCCCAGGCGTGATCGCACCCGGCCAGCGCGCGATCATCGGCACTTGCAGGCCACCGTCATAGACGGAGTATTTGCCGCTCCGATACGGCCCCGCTGGCTTATGGCCACCGGCGCGCTCGACAGCGCCGTCGACATAGCCGTCGTCGAGTACCGGACCATTGTCGCTGCTGAAGATCAGCAGCGTATCGTCTACGAGGCCGAGGCGATCGAGGGCGTTTATCACCTCGCCCACGCACCAGTCGAGCTCGACGATCGAATCGCCGCGCGGGCCCATGTCGGTCGCGCCGCGAAAGCGAGGTGCGGGCAAGCGCGGCACGTGAATTTCGTTCGTCGCGAAATAGAGGAAGAAGGGCCGTTCGCGGTTCTGCTCCATGAAACCGATCGCCTTGCCGGTCAGATGGTCGGCCATGTCCTCGTCGGCCCAACGCGCGGCCTTGCCGCCAGACATCCAACCTATCCTACTGACCCCGTCGATGATCGTCCCGTCATGCCCGTCGTCATATCTCATGCGCAACCGATCGGGATTTTCGCGGCCGGTCGGATCGGTACCAACCTTGGCGCGGTAATCGACGCGGATCGGGTCGGCCGGATCGAGCCCTACGACATGATGGCCGTCGACATAGACGCAGGGCACGCGGTCGATCGTCGCCGGGATGTAATAAGCGTAGTCGAATCCGATTTCGAGCGGGCCGGGCGCGATCGTGCCGTTCCAGTCCATTGTCCCGGTGCCGAGACCAAGATGCCATTTGCCGACGACACCGGTCTTGTACCCGGCGCGGCGCAGCATGTTGGGCACCGTTTCCTTGCCCGGCAGGATCAGGGCAGGGGCGTCACCCGGCAGGATCTTCACGCCTTCGTGCCGCCAGGCATATTCGCCGGTCAGCAGCGCATAACGCGACGGCGTACAGGTGGCTGACGGGGCGTGGCCATTGGTCATGCGCAATCCCTCCGCCGCAAGGCGGTCGAGATTGGGTGTATGAACCCGCGTTGCCCCGTAGCAGGAGATGTCGCCATAGCCGAGATCGTCGGCATAGATCACGACGATGTTGGGCGGACGCCGCTTGCCCGCGGCGAACACGCTCGACGACAGCGCAACCGCGGAAGCGCCTGCAAGCAGGAACTGGCGCCTGGAAAGGTTGGCAGACATATGCAACTCCAAAGTCTGGTTCCGTGCAGATGCCTCTACACGGGAACCGTCACGGATCAGCCGTGAAAGGTCAGGCTGACCCCCGCATAACGATTGAAATCACGCGGGATCGTGTGGAGGATGATCCCGCCTGAGACGGCGCCGTTGACGCCATAGCCCGACACATAGTGCGTATCGAACAGGTTCTTGACGAACACCGATGCGGTCCAGCGATGCGCACTTTCGACACCGAACGAGATGTCCTGGATGTTGTAGCTGCCTTGGACCGCCGCCGGGTTGTCGTCGGCGAGCAGATAGGTCTTCGACTGGACGTGCGCGTCATATTCGATGAACGCCTTCAGCGCTGCGATCGGATGTTCATAGCGTGCACTGAACACGCCCTTCCACTTCGGCGCATCGACCAGCGGACGCCGCGACAGGTTCTGCACGTTGGCGGTGCATCCCGTCGCGGCGGTCTGGAACAGGTAGCAGGGTGAGTTGGAGAAGCTGCGATACGTCGCGTCGAGCCGCGCGCCGTTGGCGGAGAGTGTCATCCCGGTGAACGGAGTGACGGCTGCATCCAGCTCGATCCCCTGCGTGCGTGCTTCGGGCACCGAGCCAAGCCGGCTGACGTCGAGCGTCAGATCGCGCAGCGTCAGCTGAAGGTTCTTCACGTCGGTACGGAACGCAGTGAGATTGAGCCGCACGCGATGGTCGAGGAAGGTGCTGCGCAGCCCCGCCTCGTACGCGTTCGAATATTCAGGCGAAACCGCGTGTGAAATGTTGGCCGGCACCGTGTCAAACGCCGCACCCTTGAAGCCGCGCGAATAGGATGCGTAGACGTTGACGTTGGGCGTGAAGACATATTGCGCCCCGGCTTTGCCTGCAAACCCGGTGTTGTTGGAATGGTTCGAAACCTCGGCAATCGGGATGCTTGTCGCAAGCCCGGCGGCGTTGGTGTTGTGGCCGTCGTTGCGCGTCGAAAGACGGACGCTGTCATAGATGCCGCGGCCGCCAGCGGTCAGGGTCAGTGCATCCGTGATGTGCCAGTTGGCCTGCCCGAAGATCGCGGCGTTGGTCGAATGGACGCTGGCGGGGATGTTGCGATCCTCGAAGCTCCCATCGACGAGCGTGTGGGTTTCGTGATCGAGCCCCTTGGTCCAGGCGTCGTAGAAATAGACACCGGCAACATAGTCGATCGGCTTGCCCTTGGGCGACGTCAGGCGAAGCTCCTGCGTCACCCAGGTCGAGTTCTCGTTAGAGATCGCCGCCTGGCTGTAGCCGAGCGGCGTTTCGTCATTGTCGCGATCGTTGCGCATCGAGAAGTGCCGCAGGCCGGTCAGGCTCGTCAGCGTCGAGCCGCCGAGATCGTAATTGACCTCGAGCGCGCCGCCATAAGCGCGGGTGTCAGTATAGGGCTCGTGATCGATGTTCACGATGTCGTTATCGCGGCCATAAGGCACTCCGGCAAGCTGACCCGCAGTGCCGCGCGCCGCGATCGATCCGATCGTCGCGGGATTATAGATCGCGGTGCCACCTGTCTCGAGCACGCGTACGCAGCACTGGGTCGTCTGCTTCTCATAATCGAGCGACAGGGTCGCGGTCAGTGCGCCGGCGTCATGCAACAGCGCTTTGCCTCGAAGGCCCCAGTTGCTGTAGCCACCAAGCGTGTTTCCCGTCGCGAGGTTGGTGACGTTGCCATCCCAATAATGCTGGTAGGCGGCGAGGCGCAGTGCGAGATGATCGTTGACGGGGCCGCTCACGGCACCTTCGCTTCGCACTTCGGCGCCGGCCGCAATCGTGATCGCGCCATCGGTCTCGAGCCGATCGATGTTCGGGTTTTTGGTGGTGATGCTGACGATGCCCGCCGAGGCGTTCTTGCCGAACAGGGTCGACTGGGGTCCGTTGAGCACTTCGACCTGGCCCACATCGTAGAGGTCCGCGAGCGCCGCAGCGCCGCGTGACATCACGATCCCATCGATCACCGTCGCGACGCTGGGCTCGACCCCGACGCCGAACACCTGCGTGCCGAGCCCGCGCAAGCGCACGCTCGCATTGGCGAAGTTGGTGCGGATGTCGAAGGTCAACGTTGGCGAGAGCTTGGTCAGATCCTCGAAACGGGCGATTTGCCTGTTTTCGAGCTTGTTACCCGAAAAGGCCTGAACCGAAATCGGCACCTGCTGCAGCGATTCGCTGCGACGCTGCGCGGTCACCACGATGTCGCCGGTCGGCTCCGCGGCGGGCGTAGCTGCCGCCGGTGCGTCCGCCGATTGCGCGAACGCGGGGCTGGCAAGCGCAACGAGGCTTGCACAGCAAAGCAAGTTAATCCGACCATAAATGCGTGGCATGAGGCCCCTTTCGATTATTGAGCGATGGCCGCCGGCCTCATGCGCTGGACGCGCACGGGTCAGAATTTCCACCGGGCCAATGGGCAATCGGAGCTTGCGGTCTAAAAGGCTAGATAGCTTTTATTTCTCGAGCTCCGCCTCAAGGCACATGCGCTCGTTGAAGCACTCGGATCATGTTAACGAATGCCTGCTTGCGGGGAACGCCGAGCGCTCCGTAAAAGACCGGGATTAGGTCTTAGGCAACGTCAAACTTCCGTGAAAACTTAAAACTTGGTTGCAGTACGCGCCCCAGCATCGTTCTCATCAACATGAGCGGCATAGGCGTTGATGATCCCGGTCAACAATCCGGGAAAGCGCTGTTCCACCTCGCTCCAGCGCGCCACATTACGTACCTCGACGCCGTGACGTTCGCTACGGATAAGCCCGGCATCCCGGAGCACCTTGAAGTGATTAGACAGCGACGACTTGGGAATGACACGGTCCCCAACCGCTGCCATTGCTGAGCAGGCCGCAGCGCAGTCGGCCTTCATGATCTTTGCAAAAATCGCAGCTCGGCTGGGGTCGGCGAGCGCATGTAAGATCGCCTCGGGACGCACGTCTTCAATCATAGGGTGGAGCAGTGGTCTCATGATTTTCGCATATAGCCCTTGATTAATCTTTTGCTAGTTCCAGATTCCCGAACAACGGGACTATAAGGCTTCGGTTTGAGGCCTGGCTCGTGGTGGAGATCGGATCTTATGGCAAAGCTCAACGGCAAGGTAGCGGTAGTGACCGGCGCATCAAAGGGCATCGGAGCGGCAATCGCAAAGGCGCTGGCGAAAGATGGGGCCGCAGTCGTCGTCAACTACTCGTCCAGCAAAACAGGCGCCGATGCGGTGGTCGAGGTGATAACTTCTGCTGGCGGCCAGGCCCTCGCCGTGCAGGCCAACGTGTCAAAGGCCGACGAAGCACGAGCGCTGATCGACGCAGCAATACGCCAGTTCGGCCGGCTGGACGTGCTGGTCAACAATTCGGGCATCTACGAATTCGCGTCGATCGAAGATTTCACGGAAGAGCATTACCGGCGTCAGTTCGATGTCAACGTGCTCGGCGTCCTCTTGGCCACCCAAGCCGCCTCGCCGCATCTTGAGGAGGGCGCGAGCGTAATCAACATCTCGTCAGCGATCACTCACGTGAATACGCCAACTGCCGCCGCCTATGCCGGGACTAAGGGCGCGGTCAATGCCATTTCGGGAGTTCTGGCCAACGAGCTCGCTCCTCGCGGCATTCGGGTCAATGTCGTCAGCCCGGGTTTCGTCGTCACCGAGGGCACCCACACAGCTGGTATTATCGGTTCGGAAATGGAAGCTGGCATCGTCGCGCAGACGCCGCTTGGTCGAGCTGGAAAGCCAGACGACATCGCGGATGTCGTTAGCTTCCTTGCCAGCGACGATGCCCGCTGGTTGACCGGAGAAAATATCACGGCGAGCGGTGGCATCCACTAAGTCGCCAGGCGACGCCCACGAGAACGAAGGTGTCGGCTCGTGGGCACAACCTTACCAAATGATGACGCCAACTATTTAGTCATCGCCGAAACCTTGATCAGCAATTCCCGGCGGACGCTCTCGTTTGAAAAGCTGCTCCGACAGAAAAAGGGGTTTGCCGACCAGAACCGGTGTTGCCGTTGCCACGAACGAGCGGCGGTTTGGCGAAGCGGCAAGGGCGTCCCCAGTGGCGGCAACTGGGTTATCGGCGAGAGCGACCCTGCCGTTTCACGTGACATATTCATGTGCGATTTCGCAGCTGTATTCGTCTAGTGCAACGCTGATTGCGTCTACGGTTTTGGCAAGATCTTCCACGATGATCCCGACCGGCCGACAAGGGTTTGCTGACCGTGCTGGACCTCCCTGCTCGAAGCGCTAACAGGGAGCGGTTCCGCTTCCGGGAGTGCACGTTGGCTCGTTATCTCGCATTGCTTGTTTCAGTAACCCCGCTGATCCCCGCCGTCGCATTTGCTCAGCTGCAGCCGTCGACAAATAGTCTGCCGCAAGCACAGCCTCTAATCGGCGAGGCAATTCCGGCCGCGCGGGACGTGGCGTTCCCCGGCGTGATCCGGTTGCAGGTTGACGCGAGCGATGTCGCGCGGGGGATCGTGCAGGTGACCGAGACGGTTCCAGTTACGCAGACCGGACGCATCACCTTGCTCTACCCAGAATGGATACCCGGCGATCACAGCCCGACCGGGCCGATCGACAAGCTCGCCGGACTGACGATCAGTGTGGACGGCCGGTTGGCGCCCTGGACTCGCGATCAGGTCGACGTTTTTGCCTTTCACCTCAACGTGCCTGCGGGCGCTCACGCGATCACGGCCAAGTTTCAGTACCTGTCGCCGACACGCGCAAACCAAGGCCGAATCCAGGCGACGCCCGAGATGCTGAGCCTGCAATGGGACAAGGTGTCGCTCTACCCGGCCGGCTACTACGTGCGGCGGCTGCCCTATGCGGTTAGCGTTGTCTACCCCGCCGGCTGGAAGTCGGCGACCGCGCTCGCGCCTGGTCTGTCGGGCGATCGGGTGACGTATTCGACGACTGATTACGAGACGCTGGTGGACTCCCCCGCGATCGCCGGTCTGTACATGAAGAGCTGGCCTTTGGCGGCAGACGTCAACCTCGATGTGGCGGCGGACGAGCCACGTGATCTTGAAGCCAAGCCGGAGCAGATCGCAGCACATCGCCGGCTCGTCGAGCAGGCAGGGCGCGTGTTCGGCGCGCGGCACTACGACCATTATGATTTCCTGCTGACCCTTTCCGACACGCTGGGTGGCGAGGGGCTGGAGCATCACCGCTCGTCCGAGGACGGGACGGACGCCGACTATTTTACAAACTGGGACGCGACGCCCGACGCGCGCAACTTGCTGCCGCACGAGTACACGCACAGCTGGGACGGCAAGCATCGCCGGCCAGCAGACCTTTGGACGCCGGACTACCGGCAGCCGATGGGCGACTCCCTGCTCTGGGTTTACGAGGGGCAGACGCAGTACTGGGGCTACGTCCTCCAGGCGCGGTCGGGCCTAGCGACGGAGAAGGAGACGCTGGACGCGCTCGCCGAGGTCGCGGCGTTCTACCAGAACCAGCCGGGGAAAAGCTGGCGCCCGACCGAGGACACCACCAATGACCCCACCATGTCGCAGCGTCGGGCCGAAGGCTGGCGCAGCTGGCAGCGCTCGGAGGACTATTATTCCGAGGGGCAGCTGACCTGGCTAGATGCCGACCAGCTGATCCGCGAGAAGACCGGCGGTCGCCGCTCGCTCGACGATTTCGCTCGAGCGTTCTTCGGCGGGCGCAACCGCGACTGGGGCGTGAAGACCTACAGCTTCGAGGACGTCGTGGCGGCGCTGAACCAGGTGCTGCCGTTCGACTGGGCAGGCTTCCTGCGTGAGCGGCTCTACGCGGTTCAGCCCAAGGCGCCGCTCGGCTGGATCGAGCGCGGCGGCTACCGGCTTACCTACACGGCCGATCCGAACGGCTACGTCAAGGAAGGCGAGGCAGCGTCCAAGGGCGTGAGCCTCAGCTACTCCCTCGGCCTGGCCACCGGGCGCGGCGGCGCGGTCGCGTCTGTGCAATGGAACGGCCCTGCCTTTGCGGCCGGGCTGACCTCAGGCGCTACTATCGTCGCGGTAAACGGCCGAGACTACGACAATGACGGGCTCCGCCACGCGGTGACGGACGCGGCGACTACGCACCGGCCCATCCGGCTGATCGTCAAGCAGCAGGGTGAGTACCGGACGGTCTCGATTTCCTACTATGGTGGTCTGCGCTACGCGCATCTCGAGAAGGTCGCGAAGGGCACGGCTGGGCTCGATCGGTTGCTGGCCAGGAAAAGCTAACATCTTGTTCTTCGCGGCAGAAGCGGTGTACCGCGCCGCTATGGGCCGCCGTACGCTGCTGGATCGTCAACGCGAGCTCGGAGCTTTCCGGATGTTACCTGCGAAGGTGAAATCGTTAGAAAGCAGACGCTTGGTGATCCGCCAGCAGACATATGAACAAATGTCTGACGTAAGCAAAGGCAGAAGCGCCCGTGAACGTTCATCTCTAGGTCAGCCCCGCCGTCGCAATGTCGACAACGCCGTCGCTCAACGTCAGATCGACGCGCAACGCCGGATTATCGGCGATCAGTTCGGCAACGACGGGCACAACGACCGCGTGCCCGATCACGTTCGGCGCGGTGATTTTCAACACCCCCGAGAGGCCAATGCCTCCGGACGAGACTGATTCGAGAGCCGAATCCCGTGTCTCTATCAGCGTGGCAGCGTGCGGCAGGAAGGCCTCTCCTTCGGCTAAGATCCACCTGATAAAAGGTCGTGACATCCGCGCGACGAGCGCGGGCAACGCATCGGCAGTTAGCCGGCGCGCATAGAAGTCGGCGGGGGCGGTGCCCCGACCCGACCGGTCTGGTCGTTTCTTTCAGGCGGTGGAGGTGCGGAAGACGCACGCGCAAACAGGTTTGCTACACCAATGTGGTCTAGGCGGACGCTTGCTTGTATTTGGCGGCGATAGGCTCGCCCTTCACTGCAGGCAAGCCGAGAGGGCAACTTATCGCGGTCGCGCCGATAAGCGGCTGGACCGCTACCACTGGTAAGTGTGACGACCTCGACCCGCTCCTGCTCGCTCCTGCCCGTTTGCGTCGCCATGATGCTTTCCTCCGTTGCAGACCGGCA
>Ga0265798_10008087_pt1 | contig 13476 bp, 6 predicted proteins | sample P3T30metagenome_FD_192430 | JGI IMG/M metagenome (GOLD analysis project Ga0265798, IMG submission 192430) | Plant litter microbial communities from East Loma Ridge, Irvine, California - P3 T30 | ecosystem: Environmental > Terrestrial > Plant litter > Unclassified | place: USA: California...
GGGCGACGGCCACGAATGCTTTCAGTGCCAGTAGTTTGTCCAAGGAAGTCTCGTTGCGCGGCACGCAAAACTCGTTTGCTCCGCCAGTGGATTCATCGCCATTGCACCGAAGCTTAAGCTTGACCTGCCGCGCAGAGAAGCCCTGCGCTCATCCATTTGCTTTAGGAATTCAAGATGTCTGCCATTCAAGTCCGTGTCACCGCCGATTTCGTCTGTCCCTGGTGCTGGATCGGTTATCGGCACTTGAAGGATGCGATCGCCATGGCGGCGCTGGACGTGCCGCCGCACATTCACTATCTGCCCTTCGAGTTGAATCCCGACATGCCGCCTGAAGGCATGGCGCGCAGGGCATATCGCACCGCCAAGTTCGGCAGCTGGGCGCGATCGCAGATGCTTGATGCCGAGGTGGTCGAGCGCGGGAAATCCGTCGGGCTGTGCTTTTATTACGAGCGCGTCGCCGTCACGCCGAACACCCGGCTGGCGCACCGCCTGATGGCATTTGCGCAGGCTTTTGGCGACGCCCCCCGCGTGGACACCTTGTTCGATTCCGTCTTCACCGCCTACTTCGATGCCGGCCAGGACATCGGAAAGCTGGACGTGCTGGTGAGCCTGGCCGCGCGCGCCGGGTTCGATGCGGATGCCGTGCGTGAGTTTTTGCTCAGCAATGCTGGCAGCCAAGACGTCATTGCCGCCGAGCTGTCAGCCATGGTCGCCGGGGTGAGGGCAGTGCCCTCGGTTCGGATTGCCGACACCACCGTAAGCGGCGCCCAGGCTGCGACGGTTCTGGTCGATGTCTTGCGGGCGGCAGAGGCGGCTTCGGTGTCTTGCTGAAGGGCATCCCGGAGGCGCTGAGTCGGCACGCGGGTCCATTAATTCCATGCGCCTGAACGCGGGTGGCTCTCATTCATGTTGATTACCCGACAGTAGCAACAGGCTGCCGTTGTCTGGCAGCGACAAGTGATCAGCCTTTATGCGAATGGATGACTAAAAGCTCTTTCCTCCAGAAAATGTGATGCTCGCTTGAACGTCACCAACAACGCCATATGCAGCAAACCGTATTTCTTTAGCGTTGTTACATTTTCAAGAAAAGCCGTCCAGCAATATTTTTTGGTCAGGAATTAAGAACATCAGATAAGAATTTTTTCTTTAAATACATTTTGAAATGGTTGGCGAAGCCTGTATCCAGGCGTCCCAAACCGCCATGCCGCCGACGAGTCCGGCGCCGGTCGATCTGTATTTGATGAGACGTTCTCCGATGTTGAGCAATCGATGCGGTATTACCGCAGCCCTGTTTTTCACCCCGACACGCGCCGGCTCGCACAAGCTCGGCTGGCTGGTAACCGGTCTGCTGGGCCTGGCTGGCGCGCAGTTCGCGTCTGACGGCCACGCCCAAGGCATTCCGCCCGCCATCCAGCAGATCGAGCGTATCCAGCAGGAACAGCAAGAGCGCACCCAGCGCCAATTCGATCTCGATCGGGAAAGCGCCCGTCCGCCCACCAATCTGCAGCCGACGGCCCCGGCGCAGCCGCAACGCCAGCGTCCTCCGTCCGCATGCCGCGACATCGCCGACATCTCGCTGGAAGGCGCCTTCTCGATATCGAACGGCACGCAGCGCGAACTGACTGCCCCCTACGTCGGCCAGTGCCTGGACGCCGGCAAGATCGAACTGCTGATGGGCTCGGTCACCGCCTGGTATATCAACGACGGCATGATTGCCGCGCGTGTCTACCTCGGCCCGCAAGATCTGTCGACCGGCCGCCTGACCCTGACCGTGGTCGAAGGCGTGCTGGAAAAGATCCGGGTCGACGACAAGGACAGCGACAGCATCTCCACCCGCACCGCCTTCCCCGGCATGCTGGGCCAGCCGCTGAACCTGCGCGACGTCGAACAAGGCCTCGACCAGATCAACCGCCTGCTGTCCAACGACGCACGCATGTCCATCGAGCCGGGCAGCGAAGCCGGCGCCAGTGTGCTGGTGATCGCCAACGACCCGAAAAAGCGCTGGCGCGTGAACCTCTCCGCCGACAACACCGGCTCGGCCACCACTGGCCCGCTACAAGGCTCGGTCGGCCTGGCCTTCGACAACCTGCTGGGCCTGAACGACTCGATCAGCATCACTGACCGACGCACGCTGGACCGCAAGAGCGGCACCCGCGATTCCGTCTCGGACAGCCTGAGCTACGTCGTCCCCTACGGCTACAACACCTTCAGCGTCGGCTTCAGCAAGTCCAGCTACAAGACCATGTTCGCCTTGCCCGGCGGCACGCGCCTTACCTCGGACGGTGATTCCACCACCGCCTTCCTGCGCGCCGATCGTGTGGTGTTCCGCAACCGCGATCACCTGCTGACCCTGTCCGGCACGCTGACCCACAAAGACTCGAAGAATTACCTCGAGAAGCAATACCTCGCCGTCAGCAGCCGCCAGCTCACCATCGGTGACGTCGACCTGTCGCTGCGCAGCGCGGCATTCGGCGGCGTGGCTTTCCTGGGCGCGGGTTGGTCGCAGGGCTTGAACGCGCTGGGTGCGCTCGATGATGCCAGCGGCTTGCCCGACACCGCCCCGCGCGCGCAGTTCGGCAAGGCCCGTGTGTCGGCATCGTGGATGCGCTCCTTCCCGCTCGCGCCCGGGCACAGCATCGACTTCAGCACCTCGTTCTCGGGCCAGTACGCCCGCGATGTGTTGTACGGCTCCGAGCAACTGCTGCTGGGCAGCGTCTACACGGTGCGCGGCTTCTCGCGCTACAGCCTGTCCAACGACAACGGCTACTTCATCCGCAACGACCTGGGCCTGCGCAACGCTTTCTCGCTGGGGGGGTATTCGGGCGACTGGCGCGTCTACGCCGGCCTTGACGGCGGCTACGTGCGCGGCCACCGCGGCGATGGTGATTCCGGCTCGCTGGCCGGTGCGGCAGTGGGCGTATCGGTGAAGCTCGGCTCGGCCATGCTCGACACCTACGTCATGCATGCCGTGCACCGTCCCGACTGGATGCCCAAGGAAGGCGCCCGCGTCCAAGCCTCGCTTTCCTTCTCCTTCTGACGCGGCCCTTACCCGTCAATCCGACTACTTCTTGCGTGTGCTGAACTCATGAATCGCATCTACCGTCATGTCTGGAACAAGGCCCAGGGCCGCTACATCGTCGCTGCAGAAACCGCGTCGTCCGGCCGCGGCAGCAGCCGCCCGGCAGTCAGCGCCGGCGCCGTCTTCAGCGCCTTGCTCACCGTGCTGTGCGTCAACAGCGCCTACGCGCAGACCGTCGTCGCGCCAGGCGGCGCAACCGCCGTCTACCGCGCGGCCAACGGCGTCCAGATCATCAACATCGAGGCCGCCAACCAGGCCGGCCTGTCGCACAACCGCTATACCAACTACAACGTCGAGCAGAACGGCACGGTGCTCAACAACGGCAACAAAAGCCAGCTGTCGCGCAACTCGCAGCTCGCCGGCCAGGTGTTGAACAACCCCAACCTCAGTGCCGAAGCCCGCGTCATCCTCAACGAAGTCGTGGCGCCGAATCGAAGCACGTTGCGCGGCTTCACCGAAGTCCTGGGCAGCCGCGCCGACGTCGTGCTGGCCAACCCCTGGGGCATCACCTGCGCAGGTTGCGGCTTCATCAACACCGACCGCGCCGTGCTCAGCACTGGCACCCCGCAATTCGGCCCCAGCGGCAACCTCACCGAATTCCGCACTATCGGCGGCGACATCCTGATTGAAGGCGCCGGCCTGGATGCGACCAGCACCCGCGCGATCGACCTGGTGGCACGCAGCATTCGCGTGGATGGGCAAATCAACGCGGCTGACTTGGGCATCACGGTTGGCGCGAGTCAGTGGAATTACGAGAACCGCAACAGCAAGGTCATCGACACCGACGGCAAGCCCCTGTACGCGCTCGACTCCTCGCGCCTGGGCGGCATGTACGCGAACCGTATTGCCATCATCGCGACCGAGCATGGCGTCGGCGTGCGCATGATGGGTGATGTCGCCGCCAGCGCCGACGACTTCCAGATGGATGCCAACGGCCGCGTCGAGATGCTCGGCCGCGCGTCGGCCGCGCGTGATTTGCGTATCCGTCAGTGGGGCACCGAAGGGGTCGACGCCTTCCAGGTAGTCGGCACCGAAGCCAGCCTGACGGCAGGCAAGACCATGCACGTGATGGCATCCGGCGGCCTGGTACTGACCGACGCCACCATCAAAGCCGAAGGCGACATGATCGTGTCGGCCCAGCAGCTGATCGACCGTGCGGGCTCGCAGGCCAACGGCGCACGTGCTGCTGCCGGCAACCTGAACCTGGACGTGGCGAACACGGCCATCATGAACAACACCAGCTGGAGCGCGCAACAGGCACTGAGCATCAACGCCGGCGCACTCGGCATCGGCGCCGATGGCGCCACGCTCGCCGCCGGCGCCAACGCAGGTGCCGCCAACCGCGCGCTGGCCGTCGTCGCCAGCACCGGCGACATCGACCTGAGCGGCGCCAACGTGGCGGGCGCGCAAGACGTGCGCATCGCCTCGAAAGCCGGCGCCGTGCGCGTCGGCAAAAGCGACGCACAATCGCTCGCAGCAGGCCAGGACCTGAGCATTACGGCCGCCACACAACTGGACAACCGCGGCACCGTGGGCGCCAAACGTGCACTCAACGTGTCAGCTTCGGACGCCGGCAAGACGCTCGCCGTCGTGAACCGCGGCACTATCCAGTCGGAAGGCACGGCCACGCTTGCCGGTACCAACGGCAAGAACAACCTCACGCTGGACAACCAGGCCAGCGCCAGCATCGCAACCAGCGCATCGCTGTCCATTACGGGCAGCCAGGTCGACAACGCCAGCATCATCCAGTCCGGCGATGCAGCCACTCTGAGCATGTCCGGCAAGTTCACCAACATCGCGACGGGCCAGCTGCTGGGGCAGGGCATGGGCAGCGTCGTCAAGGTGGACGCAGGCTCGCTCGACAATGCGGGCGTGGTCCAGTCCAAGGGCGCCATCACAGTGAAGGCCACCGGCGCGCTGACGCAGGCTGCTACGGGCGCCATTCAGACGCTCGGCACAGACCAGGCCGGCAGCGGGTGGGGGCTTGAACTGAACGGCCAGACGCTCGACAACCAGGGCACGATCAGCAGCGGCGGCACGCTCGCTACTACGACCGGCACGACGATCGACAACGCCGGCACCATCCAGTCGAAAGGCGCGATGGCGCTGAGCGCAGCTACGAAGCTCACGCAGACCGGTACCGGCCAGATCCTGTCGGCCGATACCGCCTCGTTGAAAACGGCTGTCCTCGACAACACCGGGCGTATCCAGGCCACCAAGAGCCTGACGGTCGGCACGAGCGAACAGCGCACTGACGTAAACAACCGGTTGGCCGGTGTCATCGCTGCGGACGCGCTGGACGCGTGGGTGATGAACTACGTCAACAGCGGCACGACGCAGGCGGACAGCAAGACCACGATCGACGCCAACGGCCGAATCAACAACGCAACCGGTGCCACGATCACGGCATCGCTGGCCGGCACCGGTGCAAGTGTGCTGAACGCAACGGGCGGCATTGCCAACGCCGGTACCGTCAACAGTGTTGGCGCGTTGCGCACCAGTGCGGCCGATATCGAGAACACGGGCAAGATCGCAGCAAAGGCCGGCCTGGTGGTCACCGCCGTTACTACCCTCGTCAACAAGAACAGCATCCAAAGCGAACAGGGCATCTCGATCGGCGCGGGTAGCGTCTCCAACACCGGCACCGTCGGCGCGGTCGACGCGCTGACAATGACCGTGACTGGCGACATCACCAATCGCGGCACGCTGCAAGGTGCTTATGGTTCCGTTTTCGCCAAGTCAATTTCCAACTATGGAGATCTGAAGGCCGCGGGTGGCATCAACATCAATGCTTCCGACTCTCTGTACAACATCGGCAATGTATTGAGCGAAAACAGCATCTCGCTGGCGACGGCTTCTCTGAGCAATCTTGGTACAGGCCGAATCGTTGCGGGTACGGCGCTCTCCGCCAATGGGGTGGGGAGCGGCATGGCCCTGTTGAACGGTGGCACCATGCAGGCAGGTGCGGACCTATCCATCGGCACCGCTGCGCAACGCGTGGCAGTATCGAATCAAGGCGATGGCAAGCTGGTTGCCAACGGCAACTTCTCGCTTTATGGCACCACGGTGGTCAATGGCCCGGGCGCCCGCATGCAGTGGATGAAGAACGGTCTAATCGATGCCGAGTCACTCAGCAACCAAAGTGCTACTTCGGTCATGGTGGGCAGCTTGCTCGCTGACAGTGACAAGACGTATGTCAGCCAATACGACGTCACCGGTGCGTTTACCAACTCTGGCGCCATCCATTCAGGCGGTGACGCAGTCATCAACGCCGGCAGCGTCTACAACAGCAGCACCGCGGGTTTGTCTGCACTCAACGATCTGAGCGTTACCGCCAGTGCTGGAAACAGCGAAGCCATTCGCAACCAAGGTGCTTTCTATGCTGGTCACAACCTGACCCTGACTGCAACAGGCGGACGGGTCATCAATGCGGGTGCGGAGAACGGCACATTGGACGCCGAAGGTGACATGGCGATCACCGCAGCCGATATCGTGAACCAGGGATCGATGCGTGCCAAGAACATCAATCTGTCCGCGTCTAACAGCTTTGTGAACCGTCCAGATGGGCCAATGCCTGTCATCTACATCGACGACACGTCGGTTCTTTCAGACAATGAAACGCGTATTCGCAATGTCACGGGTCTCGATTGCTTCGCGGGTATTCAGTGCGACTCCTTGGAGGTGTACGAACGCATTTTCGTGCTTCCCGAAAAGCTCTCGTTTGCGTTGCCCGCGTTCAAACCGCAGATACTCGCCGACGGGACGCTGACCGTCAATTACGGAACAAGCGGTGAGAATACTGCCGGCATACTGTCGGCCAAGACGATCAAGATCGCAGGGACTGGCGCATTCACCAACCAGGACTATCACCTCGACGAGATCACGTTCGCAACACGTCGTGCTGTGTGGACCGATCGTTACGTCGGCGGTAGCGATGTCACCAGGTTTGCGCCGCAAACCGAAGCCAAATTGAATCAAGCTCCGGATGCGAACGACAACGGCATCATCTGGGGGGCGGCCGGTGCCTGGACTCCCGATGGAACCTCATTCCGCCAAGATAGAAGTCACCATACTTACGCAGAAAGCGGAGCTGGCGTCTTTGGCGACACTGTCGAATTCACCGGTGGCACGCTGCGAAATCTGAGTTCGCCGAAAGCGGTGACGAACAAGACCACGCAGGCGTCGGGCAGTGCAACCGAGTCCGTCAAGGTAGGCGGTGTCGGTGGCCTCGGCGCCATCAGCGGTGCGTCGCTGTCGACGCTCGCGGGTATCAAGGTATCGAACGGGCTGACGCTCGGTGGCATTGTCATCAAGTTGCCAAGCAACCCTAACGGTTATTTCGTCCCGTCGAAGAGCTCCGGCAGCAAGTATTTGATTGAGACCAATCCGTTGTTCCAAGCGCCGTCTTCGTTCCTCGGCTCAAACTATCTTGCGGAACAGCTCGGTTTCAACCCCGATACCATCATCAAACGCCTGGGTGACTCGAACTACGAAGCGTATTTGATTCGTCAGCAACTGATCGGTCAGACCGGCAAGAACCTGCTCAACCAGAAGCTGAGCGAGGGTGAACAGATGCAGCGCATGATGGACAGCGCAGCGAGCAGTGCGAAAGGCTTGGGCCTGACGTACGGCCAGCCGCTGACCGCCGATCAGTTGGCGAATCTGAAGGAAGACATCGTCTGGATGGTCGAAACCGAAGTCAATGGCGAGAAGGTCCTTGCGCCGGTGGTTTACCTGTCCCAGGAAACGCGGGATGCTGTAACGGGCGGCTCGTCGATGATGGCAAACAATATGACCATCAACGCCGACAGTGTCGAAAACACGGGGGGTACGCTCGGCGGCAAGGAGTCCTTGGCTATCACCAGCAAGGGCGACATCACCAATACGAGCGGCACGATAACCGGAGGAACTGTCGCGCTGAAATCGACTGAGGGAAGCATCGTCAATCAGACGTCGGCAAAGACGGCCGGCGACGAGCTCAGCGCTCAGACGGACATCGGAAAGACGGCTGGGATCGTTGCCACCGGTACGCTCTCGATGGACGCAAAGCAAGACATCAAGATCATCGGCGCGAACGTGGCGGCCCAGAACGCCAATATCGCCGCCGGCGGGAATGTGACGGTCGACACGATCGTGGACAAGACGGCAACTTCGTCGAGTTCGGGGTCGAGTGGCTTCATGAGCAACTCATACTCCAACACCACCACGCGCACCGAAACGAACATTGGCTCCAAGCTCGACATTGGTGGCAACCTTGCTCTTAAATCCGGCGGTGATACGACGATTGCCGGGAGTGATGTAAAGGTCGGAGGAAATCTCTCTGCAGATACTGGTGGAAACTTCAATGTCTTGGCTCGTCAGGACAAAGTCGAAACGGAAACCTCCAGCGGAACGTCGGGATTCGGTGTTGGCGGCGGTTTGTATGGCAGTCAGAAGACCACCACAAACGATTTCCAGGGCACCAACTCCGGTTCCACGTTGACCGTCGGCGGCAATGCCAATGTCACCTCGCAAGGCACGATGACCGTGCAGGGCTCTGACGTGAACATCGGTGGCAATGCCGCCATCGATGCCAAGCAAGGCATCGCCATCCTCGATGGCCTGGACGAACAACGTAGCACCACCCACACCGAGACCACCACCTTCGGCAAGATCGGCGGCAACTCCGCAGCCGAGGCCACTGCCAGCGCCGCCAGCAAGGCTGGCTTCGGCAGCAAGGCTGCTGCCGAAGCCAGTGCCGAAGCCAGCGGCAGCGTGAAGCTTGCCGAGAAGACGGTGACCAATACGGCATCGGGCAGCAAGACCAGCGTCGCCTCGACCTTCAACGTCGGCGGCTCGCTCGACATGAAGACCGACGGCACCGTCACGGTCCAGGGCTCGGACGTCAAGGCTGGTGGCGACCTGTCCATCGACGCCAAGACCGTGAACGTCCTGGCTGGCCGCAACGAAACCTACTCCAGCGCCGACTCCAAGTCGGACTCGATCGGCTTCTACGGCGAAGCCGGTGCCAAGGCCGGCGCCAACGCAAACGCCATGGGCGGCAATGCCAGCGCAAGCGCCAGTGCCGAAGCGGAAAGCACGCTGACCGTGGGCGCGCGGACTGAGAGCGCCAGCTTCTCGGAAGGCAGCACGACCAACCGCGGCTCGACGCTGTCGGGTGGCAATAACGTGACCATCAAGGCCAAGGACGACGCGACCTTCGTGGGCGCTGCGGTAACTGCGGGCAATGACCTGTCGGTGCAGGCGACCAACATCAAGTCGATGGCTGCGCAGGACACCACGTATTCCACTGAGGCATCTGGTGTGAAAACCGCAGGTGTCTACCTGAGCGCAGGCAGCAGCGCCAGCGCTGAAGCCAACGCAACCGGGGGCAGCGCCAATGCGGGTGCGGAAGCCAGCGCGGGCTTGCGCTATGCGCAAAGCAACGAAAGCGCGAGCAGCGGTTCGGTCACCAACCAGACCACGTCGTTCACGGCCGGCGGCAATGTGAACCGCAACGCGAGCGGGACGATCACTGATCAAGGCACGCAGATCACCGCGGGCGGCGACATCAACCAGAAGGCCACCGAGATCCGCGAAGTCGCGGCCCAGGACTCAAGCTGGGAACGCAGCAACGCGTCCAGTCTTGATGCGCGTATCGGCGTCTACGCCGGTGCCGAAGCCGGTGCCGATTCGCGCACTGGGAGCACCAGCGCCGACGCGTCGATCGGCGTCAAGGCGTCGGTGCAAGGTGGTACCGAGTCGGCTTCGTCGTCGAGTTCAACGGCGGTGACCTCGCGTTATCAGGCTGGTGGAAACATCAACTCGACCTCGACCAATGGCACGACGCTGATCGGCACGCAGTTCGAGTCGGGCGGCAACGTCAACATCAACGCCGGCTCGCTGGACTACCAGGCGGCGCGTAATACGGAATCGTCGTCGTCGAATTCCCTGTCGGGCTCTGCAGAGGTCAAGGTAGGCATCATCGGGTCGGCGGGCGTCAATGGCTCGGTCGAAGTCGAGGGTGCTACCGAGTCCTCGTCATCCAGCACGGCGCGCGCAGGGGGCATCAATGCCGGTGGCGCCATCAACATCAACACGGGCGGCAACGCCACCTTCGAAGGCACGAACCTGCAGGCAGGCAAGGGCGTCAACGTCGGCGCAGGCGGCGACGTGAGCTTCAACGCGGCGACGAGCACCTCGGAGAACAGTTCGCTCAGCGCGGGTCTGTCCTTGTCGGGCGGCACCTCGGGCTCGGGTTCCAGCAGGGAAAGCGAAGGCGCGATCGGTGCGTCACTGGAAGCCACGAAGGGCGCAAGCACCACCGCCGTGGGCAGCAATATCTCGGCGGGGTCGGGTGGCGTCAACATCAGCGGCGGCAAGAACGTGAATCTGGAAGGCACGCAGGTCCAGACCACGGGCGCGACGACCGTGTCGGCAGGTGGCACCGTCAACATGACCGAAGCCAAGAGCAGCGAATACCAGGTCGGTGTCGGTGTGACTGCCAGCGCCAATGGCAGCAAGGGCGGCGAAGACGGCTCGAAGGGCAGTGGCGGCCTGGGTATCGGCGTCGAAGCCGGCGGTTCGTCCAGCAGCCAGGGCGTCAACATCCAATCTGGCGGCGGCACGCGTGTCATCAACAACGCGCCGGCATCGTCGGTTGTGGCGCCGAGGGCACCTGCTGCGGCTGCTCCCGCCGTCGTGGTACCCGCCTCGTCGACTGGCGCCTCAATCCAGGTAGCGCCGACCTCCGCCTCTGGCGGCCGTCAAGTTTCGCAATCGCTGAGCCTCAGATCATCGGGCGTGGATGCGGCACCGTCTGCTGGCATCGCAGTGGCACCGGCCGTCATGGCTCCTGCCTCATCGGCCGTGCGCGTCGCGCCGTCGGCAGGCATCGCAATCGCTCCGGCGGTCGCAGCCCCTGCGCCGTCGACCAGCACCGCGATCCAGGTAGCGCCTGCGTCCGCATCGGGCGGCCGTCAGGCCTCGCAATCGATGAGTCTCAGGTCATCGGGCGTGGATGCTGCACCGTCTGCCGGCATCGCAGTGGCACCGGCCGTCATGGCACCTGCCGCATCGGCCGTGCGCGTTGCACCGTCGGCAGGCATCGCCATCGCGCCGGCGGTTGCCGCCCCGGCACCGTCGGCCAGCACCGCGATCCAGTTGGCGCCTGCGTCCGCATCGGGTGGCCGTCAGGCCTCGCAATCGATGAGCCTTGGCGCATCGGGCGTAGAGGCGGAGCCCTCTGCTGGCATCGTAGTCGCACCGACCCCAGCGTCGGGCGGTCGCCAGATCGCCCCGTCGGTAAGCTCGGGCCGCGCCAACCTGGCTGTCCCGGCGAACTGATCCTCACAGTCGCACAGTGGGTAGCTTCCGCTGTGCGAAGCTGATCGATGAGCCAGCATGCTTTTCGCACGCGCAAACCGTACGAAAAAATGCCCATCGCAAGATGGGCATTTTTCATTGAGGTCCCGCGCGCCAATAGGCTACTTACCGAACCATTCCCCCAACAGCCCATTCACCGCGTCCGCCCGCTCATACTGAGCCCAGTGGCCAGCCCCTACCACCACCTCCCAGCGCCGATCTGGCCCGGCAGCACACAAGCCCGGCGCCACCTCTTCCGGCACCGCCGTCACATCGAACTCGCCCCAGATCAACAACACGGGATGCCGGCACTGCGCCAGCACCGGCAGCAGTCGCCCTGACGTGGACAGCGGCTTGCTGCGGAACCGTGCTCGCAACACCGCCTGTCGATACAAGGCCAGCGACAAGGCGTCGATGCTCGCAGCTTCGTGCACCATCAGGCTTTGCATGTTGTTGCGCAGGGCTGCTTCTTCGGCCGCAGGGTCATCAGGTTGGCGCCAACTCAACATGCGTCCACGCTCTCGTCGCGTACCGCCATGACCGGCCGTGCCGATCAGTGCCATGCGGCGAATGTGCTGTCGCGCAGCGGCAAGCGTCGTCGCCACCAACCCACCGAACGAAAAGCCGATCAGATCGATTTCGGCATCTGGCTCGAACAGCACGTCCATCGACGCGCGCAGCGTCGTCACGATGTCATCCAGAGACTGCGCTTCCGCAGTCGAATCCCCATAACCCGGCATGTCGGGAATCCACAGCTGATGGTGCGCGGCCAGTGCGTTCAGGTTCCGGACCCAATGACCCCAATCACCATGGCCGCCATGAAGCATGACCAGAGGCAGTCCATCGCCGATGCTGCGCCAATGCACAGTGCCGTTTCCGGCCTCGATGCGGTAGTGGGTAAACGTCTGATCCAGGGCATTGATGACGCCTTGAATGTGGGGTTCGTCGGTCGAGTGGAGAAATTCGCTCATGCGTGGCGCTTATTCGACACAGCGCGGCGCTGATGCTTTGTAACAGTGCTCTGACACGTGCTTTTGGACGTCTTTGTCAGATTTACGCACTATTGCGCCAGTTATTCGCTGAGGGGTGAAAAAAGTACATCCTGACTTGAAATCCAGCTGTTCCACTGGGAAGCGTCTGTTCTCTACGTGAGGGGACACGGGCCGGAACACTCCCATACATTTCCTTGCAGTCGCGCTGAACGACAGGGGTAATGTTCATCCAACGCCAACGCGTTCAACGGCTCGGAAGTTGTGTTGCACCGTTGTTTACCCTTGACACACCCGACCGTCGTTCCCACGGAGAAAAACATCATGAAGAAAATCAATCTCGTTAAGCACGCTATCGGCGCAGCCGCTCTTGTTGCAGCCTTCGGCGCAATCGCCCAAACCGCTACCGCACCGCGTCCGGGCGTGGGCAACGCTGACGTCAGCACCCCGACGCAACAAGCGTCCGGCGCAGATGCCAAGCGCGTGGTCGATGATTCCGTGATCACCACCCGCGTGAAGGCCAAGTACGCTGTTGACGAAACCGTCAAGGCTACCAAGATCAAGGTCGATACCAAGCGCAGCGTCGTGACGCTGAGCGGCAATGCTGCTTCGAAGGCCGAAGCTGACCGCGCCGTGATGATGGCACGTGAAACCGACGGCGTGACCTCGGTTGTGAACAACATCCGTATCGGCCGTTAAACCATAGACCGGCGCACGGCCTTCGGGCCGTGACGCGGGGGAGGACTCGTCATGCTGCGTTACGCCGCTATATTTCTCGTCATTGCCCTGATCGCCGCAGTCTTCGGCTTTGGTGGCATTGCCGCTGGCGCTGTAGACATCGCCAAAATCCTGTTCTTCATCTTCCTGGTGATCTTCGTCATCACGCTGGTGGTCGGCCTCTTCAGGCGCTAAGAGCAAGGCAAGGCTGTTGCGTGGGGGCGCGGCAGCCGTGCAGCAAAATTTTTGCTGCATATCTTCAAACCGTCGATTGCAGGAGCTTCCATGAGCGTACCGAATCCGACTTCACCCGTTCCGCCAATGACAGATCCGATGCCCGGTCCGGTC
>Ga0265798_10008088_pt1 | contig 13476 bp, 8 predicted proteins | sample P3T30metagenome_FD_192430 | JGI IMG/M metagenome (GOLD analysis project Ga0265798, IMG submission 192430) | Plant litter microbial communities from East Loma Ridge, Irvine, California - P3 T30 | ecosystem: Environmental > Terrestrial > Plant litter > Unclassified | place: USA: California...
CATCCCTCCAAACAAACAAGCCAACCAATCAACCAGCGATGCAATACTTAAAAAAGGTAGTAGTACTATATCTCCATCAACAAGAAGAAACATCCAGAACCAAAAACGCAACGGGTATCTCTCATCTCATCTTCAACTTCCCCAACAAACAACACTCATTCCGGCGGCGGCGTAGGTAATTCCCTCCCCCCGTCCTCCCCATTTCCCCTCTCCTTCCCCTCAGGACTCGGCGGACTAATCACAACCTTGCCCTCCAACCCCTCATCCGCATCGCCCTCTTCCTCAGGTATACTCGCGGGACTCAACACGCCCTCTCCGTCTTCCGTTCTCGCACTACTAGCCTGCTGCCTCCGATTCCTTCGTCTCTGTCTTTCCGTATCCGCGCTCTCACGCCTCCGCCGAACAGATAGCGAACCGTCTTTGTTTAATGGAGTTGACGAGGACGATTGCAACCCTTCAAGCATAGCAGCCGCGCGATCCGCAACATCAGCATCGGCTTTATTCTCCCCCGCATCCTCATCCTTCTCCCCCCCATCCCCGTCATCCTTCTTCTCACCACCCCCTTCCCCATCCTCCCCACCCTCCTCATCCTCGACATTAACTCCAATCTCAGGAATCTTCTGCCCACTCGCAACGCGCACCTGGTGTTTATCCTTGAGCCGCGCGCGGCGGCGGCGGTCGCGCTGGTCCCGTGCTTCGGGCTTGGCGGCGCGCAGTTTCTGCAACAGGTCATCCATGGCGCCGGTTGAGGCGGGGGATTTGGGCGCGTCCGAGTCGGAGGAGAGGGCGGAGGGGGAGAGAGGGTTGAGAGAGGTTTGGTTTTGTTTGCGGCGCATGGAGATTTCGTTGCGGCGGTGGAGGTCTTCTAGAGTCGTGTTTTTTTCTTTGGAGCGCTGGGAAGGGGTGCGTTAGTATATATAGACTTGATCTTGGACTAAGGAAGTGAGGGGTATGGGTGAGGGGAGATGTTTACCTTCCACTCCATGACAAAGTTCGCCAACTTTGCAAAAAACTCCCTCCTCGCACTATCATCGCCCGGATCCTCGCCATAAAACGCCATGATGTCATCATAGCTCTTCTGCATATCCTCCAAAAAGACCTGAAGCTGCTCCGCCTTCCGTCTCGCCTCTTTCATAGTCCTCTGCACAATAATCGCGACCTTGTCTTCGGGATGGAAGCGGCTCGGATCCGACAGATTACCCGCATCAAGACTCATCTGCACATTCTTGATGTTGTCAATGTACTTGCGCGCGTCTTGAATAAGCTGCTCGACATTGATCTTCTGCGCGGTGATGACGCCAGAGATTTCGTCCGTGAAGCCTTCCCAGCCAGAGTACTGGTTGCGCACGATTCTCTCCACGAGGTCAGCAAAGGTTGATTCGTTCTTGTCGTCTTTGAGCATGCCGAGGCGGGACAGCGTCGAAAGCTTGAACCCGTTAGCCTGCTTGTTGGCGTCGTTCATGAAGTTGCCAATGTCCAGGATAAGACCCAGAACGCTGATGAGGCTCGTCGAGTCGCGCAGACTTTCGGAGACGCGCGATATTTCCAAGAGCTTGGTGGAAATCTCGTCGTATTCTGTCTCGTACGTGCGGGTGAGTGCAAGGGCGCGCATTCGGGACTTCCAGTAGCTGTGCAGTTCGTAGGCGGTGTAGAGGAAGATTTGGTCCTCTCTTGTCAGTTCCGTCGGATCCTGTTCGCGCTTGCTTGCCTCAGCATTCGGTCCCGTCCAGTCTTTTGAGTACGGCGCCATGAGTTTAGCGGTGTTGTCGGGTATATCGCAGAAGTCGTTCTTCTGCAAAAAGTCCATGACCACCGGGTCGTCCAAAATTCTCTTATCACAGTGGATAACCAAGTTGACAAAGTCTTCTACAGACACGGACGAAAACTTCGCCATGCTGATCTGGAAGTTGTGCATGAGATCCCGCGAGATGATCTGCTTCTTCTCGTCCTTCTTGTCTTGCTTCTTCCCAATCGCCTTGATCTCCTTGGCCAAGAAGAGCTTCTCGACTTCGTCAAGCACACCCTTCTTCGACAGCTCCTGATACAACTCTTCTTTCTTCTCAGAGGTGAGGCCACGCTGGCCCCAGACTGTGCTTTGCGGCGCGTCGACCTTCTCCCAATGAAGTGCCTTGAGCTTCTTCTTGGGACGCATCCCAGACATAGAAACAGACGGCGGGCCATGGAAGCCAGGCGCCTTGGGCATGAACCCAGGCCGTTTGCCGCCAGGCATTGGCGGCGGAGGTGGTGGGGGCATACTGCCATCTCCAGGCATCGGAGGTGGTGGAGGGATACCGGGCGGCCCTTTCATTCCGGGCATAGGAGGTGGTGGAGGAATACCAGGTGCAAAGCCAAGCATACCTGGCGGCGGTGGTGGAGGTGGAGGGATATTACCATTAGTGCCGGGCATAGGCGGCGGGGGAGGAATGTTCGCAGGGAAACCAAGTGCGCCGGGGGGCGGCGGCGGTGGTGGTGGGATAGCAGATTTGGGAGCATCCGTGTCTGCAGGCGTTTTGGGAGAGTCGGAATCGAGACTTGGATGTGAAGGACCAGTAGTAACGCCATCGCCAGCGTCGTCCGAGTCACCGTCGTACTGTCTGACCTTTGATGTGATCTCTCCAAGAAGAGCATTCTGTGTCGTTGCGCTGAGTTTGGGCTTGTGCATCTGAACCAGACGAGGTTTCTCAATGACCATCTCGTCATCCTCATTGAGATCCGACATGATTTCGTCATCGTCAGCCTCGCCAGGCAGACCAGGCAGAGGTTTCCTGCGAGGAACAACGCTTCCTTGTCGTCTGACGGAGCCGAACGAACTGGGCTCAAGACCTTCGAAGCCAGCTTCTGTCTCTTCACCCATTGCGCCCTCCATCTTCTCACGCAGCTCTCTCAGCTTTTCACTAGGTTGCATCTGCAGGCTCTTGCCTTCGAGTGTTGCTTGTGTCCTGGCCCGCTGTAGCTGGATCTCGAGTCTACCCATCAAGCGTTCGCGGTCCATGATGCCCTGCATTTGCGCAGGATCTGAAGCACCCAGACCTTCTTTGCCGCCCTTCTTAGCTGCCGAAGCTGCGACGTCTTGTGCATCTCTCAGCATGAGGTATAATTCACGAGTCTCGAGCTCGTTTCTTTGCAGCTCCTGTGCCCGTATTCTTTGTGTCTCGGCTAGCTCGGCCTTCATCTGCTCGACCTGCCGCCCACGCAACTCGATCATCCGCTGCTGTTCAGCAAGCTGTTTTTGAAGCTTCTGAACCAGACCGTCTGCACCCAGTTCAAGCTGTGCTTTCACCTCATCACGCTCTGCAATAGCAGAATCTGCGACCTGTCTCGCTTCCACCATCTCATCGCGCTGTTGTCGTGCTTCCGCATCAGTATACAGCTTGTCGAGCAGCGACTGCACGGTGAAGTTCAGGCTCTGCTTCAGGTCCATGTCTGGCAGCCGGCGGTCCATAGCCACGTAGCTCAGCATCTGGTCCACCAACTGAAACATCTTGAGCCGGTCTTCGCCCTCCGTATCTCTAATAATGAGGAGATGCTGCATAGCCGACGTGAAGTAGTCCTGCGTCCTGCTGCCAGCAATCTTCTGCATGATGGCGTCCGCAATTTGACTCGGATCGTTCAAATCCTTCATCTCGCCCTGCTCGCTGTCCACCATCGAATTGTTCTCGCGCTCCAGGAAGTCTTCGTAATCCACAGCCTCATTATTCATGTAGCGCTCAATCTGCTTGTCGATGACCTCGTACTGGAAGCCCTCCATCTTGTGGAAGATGCGCTTGATGCCGCAGCCCGTGAGCTGGGCGCGTATGTGCATCCTGAGCTGGAGGTCGCGCTCCGGGGCGTCCACGATCATGTTGATGAGGAACAGCGTCGCAATGGCGTACTCCATGAGGAGGTTCTCGACGCCGATTCCACCGCTGCGCACCTCGTCTGACGCGCCGACCATGGAGCCCATCTTGCCACGCCCATCGACGGTGACCTCCACAATGCGCATCCACGCGTCGAAGCGGCTCGTCTCGCCATACTGCGCCTTGAGGTTGTCCAGCGCCTGCAGCACTTTCTCGTGGCCGGTGCCCTCGCCCCAGTGGCAGAGGAAGGTGAGCACATCCGAGACGAGCTTCCGTGTGTTTAATCGCGATGCAGTCAATGAGCCGCACAGCGCCTGTATGATGGAGGGGTGGTTCAGCGCATTGTCGGCGCCGTATTTGTTGTTCATCAGCGCCTTGAGACACTTGATGATCTCGTACTCTCTCTCGATGTCGAACTCGGCCTTCTGCGCCATGACGCTGGGAGGGGGGGCCGGCCCTGTGCCCTTTCGGCGGTTGATCTTGGAGAGCACATTGGTGAGGGCTATTTGTCCCTGTGCCTCGATGAAGGTCCGGACCCAGGCGATGGGCTGCGTGCGCAGACTGATCTCCAGGCTGGACATCTGCTTGATACTGATGGAGTTGTCCATGACCTTCTTGACGTACCACTCGGGCGAGCCCTCCTCCTCGGCGCGAATCAGTATGTCTTCGCGAGCACCGCCACCCATGTAGGTGCTGCGGTGGGTGTGGCGCTTCTTCTCGTCGTGCTTGAACTCGGCCAGCTTGTCCTGGTAGACGAGGGTCCACTTCTTGTCGATTTTGTACGCCTCCATCTGCCGCCGCGCCTGCTCGGGGAGGCTCTTCCAGCCGCGCTTGACCATCAGGTTCATAAACTCCTTCTCGATGACATGGTCGGGCGGGCGCTGGATGCTGAACGTCTGCTGGGCGAGCGAGGGCGTGGACGACGAGGGCGACGAGGAGCCGTAGGAGAGCAGGTGGCGGTGCGAGTCGCGCGGCGTGGCGGTGGCCATGGGGAGCAGGCTGCCCGTGTCAAGGCCAATGGACGAGGAAAAGGCCGACTGCGACTGCGACTGCGACTGCGACTGTGAGGGCAGCGAGTAGACGCTGGCGTGGTCGGACGAGGCGCGCGTGTTGTACGAGTCGGCGCCCCCGCTGCGGCTGCTGTCGCGCACCCCCCATTGCTGCATCGACACGCCGCGGTCGCCGCCCTGGCTGGAGGCTATCGTCTGGGTGTGCGGCGGTGGCCTGGGCGGCGGCATGGAGGGGTTGTGGACGGGGTACTGGTGGTAGTCGGACGACGAGATCAGGTGGTGCGGCTGCATCTCGGCCTCGCGCTGGGCGTCGAGCGGGATGGTGCTGATGGGGCCTGCCCGCCCGAAGATGTGGTCCACGTTCATGCTCACGGGGCGCTCGACTGAGGCGGCCGACGTCGAGTGCCGGTGCGAGTGCGCGTGCGTGTGTCGCGACGACTGCGAGCCGTGCGACGACTGCGGGGGGCTGTAGGTGCGCTCTTTATCCCTCTCCCTCTCCTTTTCCTTGTCCTTGTCCTTCTTGCGCCCGAAGAAGGACGTCTTGCCCGCGGACGACTGCCGGCCCTTGCTGTCCATGTCTGCCGCCCGAGTCCCTCCTGGACGCTATGGCGGTCCCTCTATATTTCCCCTATATTCCTGTATCGTGGCGGTCCAACCGTGGGCTCTATCTCTGCAACGAGAGACGCTGAATGCTGAAACGAGTGCGGGGCGAGGCGTGTGGTGTTGCAGTCCACCTGCACTCTACGCGGAGATAATATTCTGGGCGTCGATGGCCGGCTTGCATGTGTGATGCACCCTGGGGAAGCTGCCGAGCGCTAGCGGCCCTGCATTCATGAATGAAATACGAATAATTAATGGTAGTATTAGGTCAGGTATCGTGTGTATAGTATAGAAGACTCCTTCACCGCCGCTCCATCGGCAAAAGGACTGCGTGAGCTGGTGTCACTGTCTATTCGCGTGGCCGCATAGTTCGCGAGGTGCATATGCCATAGCGGTGGCGGCTCCCCTGAAACGTATGTACCCTGGAGCGAACGTGGCGTAGTTACGGCCCGAGCTACCATGTCGTAGGGTGAGATGCCGACACGCGGAACCTTGGAGTGTCGTGCGTCTTCCTTCGTACTCTTGACACTGTGTAGGAGACTTCACTTCTGTGTACGATAGTGGCGCAGTCTGCATCTACGCGCTCGTCTTTTGCGCCGCAACAGCCCCCAACGCCGTAAGCCAACAAGACTACCAAAGAACAAAAGGCACTCTCCATCGTCTCGCAAGACCATCACCACACCCACACATGTCGCCTTAACCATGGCATTCTTCACACACTTCAAGGTACTTTCTCACAAACCTCACCTCACTCCACTCCCCACCAACTAACTCCCACTCCCAGGCCATACTCCTCCCCCTCCTCCTCGCCGCCCTCCTCTACACCACCCTCGCCCTCCTCCTCCTCCCCTTCATCCGCCGCCACCGCTCCCGCTACACACAATACCTGCCCCTAACAGACTTCGCACCAACATCCTGGCGCACAAAAGTAAGCGACGCGCTGTACAATCTGTTCGTGCCGTCGAGCTGGAGCAGGAATAGACAAGTGGTGGATCCGGATGAGGAGCTGTTTGATGATGAGGAGGGCGAGGGGATGGTGGGGTTTGATGTTGGGAGAAGGGAGAGGGGGTATGGGAGGGATGGGATGGAGGGGCAGAGGGTGGGGAGGGAATTGGAGGAGGGGTTTAGGGATGAGAGTGATGAGGAGGAGAGTGAGGTTGGGAGGAGCAGTTTGAGTCGGGGGCGATAGAGTGGCGTTGTGTATAGTTGTGGTTGTACTTGGTTCGAGAGGAGTGTTTATATCCAGCTTCATACGTCAATGTTGAGATACATTCAAGGATATAAAATTTACTATCTTGAAGCATACGAGACAGTTGAACTTCATAAGATATATTCTTTATACAAGACAAACACAGCCCATCCATCCTCACACGCAGCTCAACACTCTACTTCGACTGACGCGCCTCCTTACGCTGCCCATAAGCCTTCGTAGCATAATCGCCCTTGTGCACAATAAGATCCTCAGGCCTGTAATCTTCCCGTCCGCTAAAGTACGAGTCCAGAATAGCCTTTGTACCAGCCGCATACCTCTGCTGCGCATCGATCGACGTCCCCGACATATGCGGCACCATTGCATTACCTCCTCCCCACGGGTTCTGCGCATACCGCAGAGGGTGGTCCTTGGGCGCGGGCTGCGGGAACCACACATCGCCGCCATATCCACGCAGGTGTCCAGACTTGAGCGCATCAGCAACGTCCTCCTTGACGACGATAGCCCCGCGCGCAGTGTTGATGAGCCACGAGCCCTTCTTCATCTTGGAGATGAGCTCCTTGTTGAACAGGCCCTTTGTCTTCTCGTGCAGCGGGCAGTTGATAGTCACCACGTCGCACTGCGCAAGCATCTCCTCGAGGCTCTCGACGCGGCGGCACCCAATCTCCTTCTCCTTCTCCGCGCCGAGCGGCTGGTAGTCAAAGTACAGCAGCTCCTTGCAGTCGAAGGGCTTGAGGCGGCGCAGCACGCGCTCGCCGATGCGGCCCACGGCAACGGTGCCGACGACCTTGTTCTCGAGATCGTACTCGTTCTTCGCGACGGCAGCCACGTTCCACTCACCAGCGGCGATCTGCTCGTGGGCGGGCACAAAGTTGCGGACGAGAGTCAGGATGGTCATGACAACGTGCTCGGCGACGGACACGACGTTTGAGCCCGTGACTTCCGCGACCGTGATGCCGCCGTTGGTCTTATTCGCCGCATCGAGATCAACGTGATCGGATCCGATACCAGCTGTCACGGCAATCTTGAGGTTCTTGGCCTTGGCCAGGCGCTCTGCAGTGAGGTAGCCAGGGTGGAATCTGCCAATGGTCTTGTTAGCCTCGTGTCGCTTCGGACGGATGTGCTAGCGCGGCACGCCAAACGTGTTGCGGGGCGGCTCTAGCGTGCGTTGCGGGGTAGCTCTCGGCAGAACGTACGGCGTCGTGATGATGACCTCAGCGTCAACAAGGTGCTTGTCGAACTCTGAGCCCTCGCCTTCCTTGTCCGACGTGGTGACGAGCTCGTGGCCCTGCTCCTCGATCCACTTACGGATGCCGAGCTCGTTCTCTGTGGTTCCGAGCATCTTTGGCTCCTGCTCGGCGTGGATGCCGCCCTGCAACTTATCAGCATGGTCGCGTGGTTGGCAATCGCGGCCGACTTACATCGTAGAGAACGAGAAGAACTTTGCCCTGTTGTGCGGCAGTCGCCGTTAGCGTTCTGAAGGCATTGGGTTGACGTAGTGACGATGTCAATCGGGGGCCGGCGCGCGCGCTGAGGATGGACGAGGCAGGTCGCGCAAGGCGAGAGGCTGAGCGGAGAAATACCATTGTGTCTGGATGTATGAAGAACCAAGTCTTGAAGCTCCGTAGAGGAATATATACAAGCGGCTGTGAAGAGGGTACTTAGGTACGTGAGTCTGACGCACCGTCAGTCAGCCTATCGCTCAGCGTGGGATAAAAGAGGGGTGGACCCATATACCTTCTGCGGATCCGAGTGACGTACAAATTATTCGAGCAGTATTAGAGTTACTGATGCTCGCGAGAATTAGATGTTACATGAGAATTGAGGGGTCTCCGTGTCTTATATACACTTGACGTCTCCACAGTGTGAGCCTCTTGTACCCTCAAGCTTCACCATCACCGGCCATGGTAGGCAAACGAATAATTGGACTATCCCCACCTTACGATGCTGCGGCCCATGCATGTAACTGGCCGCCATGCTTGCGGGATTGACGGTCATCTTTGGAATTATTTCGCATCGCAGACGGTGCGGGGTCGCGTCCAATGACCATTCGCGTCCGTCTACGCGCCAGGACAGTATTACCATCGTCTTACCCGATTGAGCATTTTCGAAGCTCCAGCGATGCAGCCGTAGCGTAGTTCTGGGCCATTTTGTGGACTGTTTGGGACCCAATTGCATCACGGATCCACTGGCGATACGTAAATTGGCAGTCGAGTTGCGGTATAATGTCCTGGATGCTGACCGATGGATAAGTTAGTCAAAGAGCTGCATACTGTCTTTATTGAGGCCATTCTTGACTTTGCTGTTTAGTCCAGGACAACTTCATACTCTTTCTTGCAGTACTTGACTCCAACGCTGGCACGTAACACTTGGAGAGAACTGCTTGATGTGGTATATGCGAGCTGCCATGCTTTCCGGGATGCACAAGAGTTTGTAGAAATGTGGGGTTGTATGCCACACTTCTAGGCGTTGGTGTATCTTGCACGTCGGAGCTGCGAAGTGTCGCCGTGGTTCGCAGTTGATGCGGTCGAAAGCTGGAGGTTCGCAAGATGCAAGGCGCAAGCTCGGCGAAAGCGGAGTTTGATCGGAAATTGTCCGGCCGAACGAGTCCGAGAAATGCGCCCAGTCGCACGGCTGGGAGATTCATCGATGCATCCTTTCTCCCGTTACGGTCGACCGTTCCGAAGGACAACTTCCGCTGCTGCGACCATTTGAAAGGACATGTGTTCGCTGCGCAGCTTCTGCAGCGTTCGGTGGCGATTGATGAAAGTCCAGCGACCAGCCGCAAAATCGCAAACCTTTCGAAACGTCCGACCGGTCACAAGATTTTCGATTATCCAAAATCCATTCACATCTCTTCGTGTTCGGCTGACGTTTGTAGCGCAAAGTGTGGGTTGAGAAGAGCAGCAGATCCTGTGGAGCGCTGGTTGTGGTGGCATCATGTGGAGGGCTTTGCGGTCGCAGCCAACACGAGGGAATCGAAAAATTTCCACGATGATGAAGCCGCGACGCATTCCAGCACGAGGATCGCCCTCGACCCCCGTTGCGTGTTCCTCCACAGTGCGGCTGTAGACAAAAGCCACGAACTGAAGATGTGCAGCCAGACTCTTGACCCACAAGCATCGTCGAATACGCACTCAGACAGCAACCAGAGGTCTGGGCTTACTACCGCGCCACAGGCGACGACGAGAAATCTGTTGTCAACACACACGCTGAAGATTTCAATCTACTACACATCTTCAGAGTTGATGAGCCGTGAGCTGGGTAAGCACCCTACTTACGACATCCGACAAGATTGGCACCTCTCTTTCGTTTTGTCGCGTTCGCAACCTCCTTCTAGTCTGTCGCGGTGCATTTGCGCGAACCTCGACATGCATCCAAGCCCGATCACCTTGGAGATGACGCGCTCACAATGCTTTCGACGTCTCGGCCTTTGAGCGTCTTCATTTCCTCAATCTGGAAGCTCTGATCCAACCAACCACACGGATCGTCTGCCCGCCATCACTGCAACTCTGGGAGTGTTGCGAACGCATGCAAGCCACCCAAAACGTCCCGATGGTACTCGTAGGTTAATCTCTTACCTCTAGCGGTTGCGGTTCTTTGGAAATGTTACCTGTCGTCGGGATACCACCAGAAATGCGTGTATGTTCTGGACCGCAGAATTCTCGTGGCTGTTTCGTGTTCGGTTGTGAGCGTTGTGGCGGCTGGGATGCTGCAGATATGTTGCGTATGCTTTACGGCTCTCCACGGTTTCGAAACTTGCAAGTTTCCTGCCGTTGAGGTGGCTTGCCTGAAGGTTCTTGTTTTGCGCCATTGGAAACCGACCCAGAGGGCGAGATGACTTCTAGGTCCAAATGACAGGATATTGCAACGCCACACCATCCTCAGATACATCAAGTGGCGGAAGGTACATGTGTGACAGGACCAGACACAACCTATGCATACATGCAGCTACTACGCCGTGTAACAGGCGGGATGATCTGCCACATGTCATCACTTGGGCGGTACCTAGGTAATCAAAGCAGTCAATGTTGAGGGTGAGGATGCTTTCCAGTCAAGTAGACGCAACATCCTTCACTGTCAGTTCCAATTCATCAATCGGGACTTCTTTCAGACTCGGAACATCTTCAGAAAAGATGGTGTCGCATAATCAAACGCCATACTAGCCTAATCTGTAACATCGGTTATGAAATGCCCTGTAGATCCCCGCGGGAGATCAACGGGCGTGTTCGTGGCGGTTGACGTACGTGCTACGGACTTCATGCAGGATGGGAAATTGCTTGGACGTCTACGATGGAATCGCAGAGGTACGTAAACATGTGAAAGTGTTTCAGCGTCGATGTCTCTCAGCTGATTAGCCTGAGCTGCCGCACCAATAGCGCATCGAGGGCTACGATTACAGCCACCAGAACAATTTGGAAATAACGAAGACAGCATCGGAAGAGATTGGAAGCTTGGTAAAGATGTCCAGAAGCGGGCTGAAACTGTCACCCCGAAGCCGGATAGACACATTTCGTGCGGTATGACCGACACGAACCCTGATCAACGCTAGCGCTCTCGTCAACGCCTGCCCTGTCCACGTAACTCTTCGTATCCCGGACATCCTTCCTCGAGTCCGCTGACCGAGACCTGACAGACGTCAAAGAGCCCAACTGCCGGAAGAATGGGATTAAACAGCCCTCCACTCACAAAGAGCCGAGCAAGTACAACAGTACGAAAGCGTACCTTCAATATGCCTCTCTCGCGCTGATTCGACTTGTTTCTGATCCTGCATCACGGTTGCACAACGTCAGCATCCCCCATCTAACTCGCCTAAGCTGCATATGCCGCATTTCCAATCCATTCCTTACTCAACTACTGCTCCGTCGTCACGTCCAACCGTCGATATTAAACGTCAAGCCCCGCAGCTCATTCAACAAGACATTTCTCCGCCTACCAGGCTATATATCTGGAAGCGAGCGCGGATAACAGGCTGCTTCGCACAGATAAAGCGGGGATCCGGAAGCTCGGTTGCTTGCGAAGATCTGGGGTTTAATCTAAACTGTGCAGGTCTGGGGTACGATCAGGATCGTGACGAGACGCGTGACTGGAAACCTACTGTGGATAACCGTTATCACCTTGCTTGTGATACCTGGTTCTGTGGCATATACTCTACGTTGTATAAAGTCCCCAGCGGCTTGCCACTTCTTCGCCGCGATCAGACATCATCTCTAGCTTCGCGCCATCACACTTCACAATGCCGAGCTTCTTCTCCACCCTCTTTCTCCTCTCTACAGCGCTGCTTGCGCACGCCGGCATTCAGCAAAGAGACTTCACTGGCAGCGGCAAAATATTCGTCCTCGAGTCCGAAGACTGGTCAAAGGCAACTCCCAAGAACACAGTTGGATGTCTCAACGATGCCGGCAAATTGGTCCATGTCAAGTCATCCAAAGGATGTGGCGTCTTTTCGCGCCTAGACGACTACCCATGGACGCTCTCCAGCAGAAAAGGCAACTGCACCTTCGACGACACAACACAGCAGCGCAACTCAGACAGCAAATACGGAGGAAGCGATTTCGCGTGGAGCTGCACAGAGCGCAAGCCCGATATCTACGATGAGCTGTACACGATCGTACGCCCCAATCTCCACAGTTTTCCAGATTTGTACTAATACGCAGCAGGACGGCTTCCCATACGTCTTCCTTTGCTTCGGCGACGTAGCATGCTACTACGACGCGAAGAAAGCCCCTAAATACGACGATGTCCTCCCGCTCTGGCAGTTCCGTTGGGGCTCGCAGCAGATGGACATTACACCGGGCCACGTGCAGATGCAGCTCATGTGGGAGAAGGTAGGCGACCAGTCCAAGCGAGAGAGCGAGTCGCAAATCCCTGGTCCTAGGATCGAACTTCATGAGGGTATGCAGGTACCGTTGCAGGGAGGGAGGACCCGAGGGTAGGCGAGAATTGCCAGTGACGTGGGGATGAAATGAAGGCTTCGAGCTTGTTTGTTGTATTGAATTGCTGATGAGAGCGTTCAAGTGTTGTATATATTAAAATGCTGTGTGTGTGTGTGAGGTCACTGCATGCATACGCTGTGGCACGATATGCGCGCACAACGGCTGAAACGTTTGTTATCGCCGCTTGTGCCATCGATGAACACTGCGTATCCGACCCTTGATACTACACCAGTTTGTGGAGAGACGAGAAATTCTCACTTACAACCGTTCACGCGGAACCAGCACTTGCGGAGTGCACCGCAACAGGAACATCATTGACCTTGGATCACGCAGGAGCAAATTTGCCTTCGCAGGGATGCATAAAGAAAGCCAATGTATTAATGCCATGCCCCCAGATTCAACCCCATATAACTTCCGCTATTTAAATCCCAGACCAACAGAATCGTACGTGCAACCAACACTTTTATCTATCTTTAAGTGATACAGTCTGTAAAAGAAAGGGTCTAAGGGAAAAGTTCGCGAGAGAAGGTTCGGACCGGCCGCGGTCGCAATCGCTAATCGAGTGAATAGAGGAGATCGGGCATGTCCTATTCTCAATCAGTGACTGTTCACAGCAGAGCGACATGAATGAATGTACTCACCTATTTGCCCATGACAGCACTCTCGCCCTCGACCTTCTTGTGCTGCTGGGTGCGGATCGTGTAGTTGACGAAGCCGACCTTTCCAGCATGGCCACAGCGGTGCCAACCAAAGTAATTCCCCTTGGGCGTCTTCACCACAGGAGCGTCGCCGCAGCCGATGGCGACGGCGAAGTTGTCCTCGCTGGGGACGCAGTTCGAGCCCTGATTGTGTTAATAAACAAACAGCGAGTCTGTAATTCAATC
>Ga0265798_10008091_pt1 | contig 13474 bp, 11 predicted proteins | sample P3T30metagenome_FD_192430 | JGI IMG/M metagenome (GOLD analysis project Ga0265798, IMG submission 192430) | Plant litter microbial communities from East Loma Ridge, Irvine, California - P3 T30 | ecosystem: Environmental > Terrestrial > Plant litter > Unclassified | place: USA: California...
TTTCGACCCCCGCGACGCTCGACGCCGCGATCCGGCACGGGGCGAGCCATGTCGGCTTCGTCTTCTTCCCCGCCTCGCCGCGCCACGTGACCTTCGACAAGGCCGCCGAACTCGCCGCGCGCGTGCCGGGCCATGTCGCCAAGGTCGGCGTGTTCGTCGATCCCGAGGACGAGATGCTCGAACAGGCGATCGCATCCGCGGCGCTCGACGTGCTGCAGCTCCACAAGGTCACCCCCGCACGCGCCGCCGCGATCCGCGCGCGGTTCGGGATCGAGTTGTGGGTCGCCGTCGCGGTGCGCACGCGCGGCGATCTCGACGGCGCGCATGCGTTCGTCGGTGTCGCGGATCGCATCCTCTACGACGCGAAAACGCCCGATTCGGCCGCGCTGCCGGGCGGGATGGGGCTGCGCTTCGACTGGGAGTTGCTCAACGGGTTCCGGCATCCGCTGCGCTGGGCGCTGTCGGGCGGGCTCGACCCGGCGAATGTCGCCGAGGCGATCCGGCGGACCGGCGCCGAGCTGGTCGACGTGTCGTCAGGGGTGGAGAGCGAACCCGGCGCGAAGGACGAAGCGAGGATCGCGGCTTTCCTGAAGGCGGTCGCTGCGCTCTAGCACCACCCCGGCGAAGGCCGGGGCCCAGCTGGGGACGGTGCATTGCCGGGTCCTGCCCGTCACCACGACCTTCCCGACTGGACCCCGGCCTTCGCCGGGGTGGTGCGTATCGGAAACGCTAGGGGTGACAGCGTTTTCCGAAATGCTAAAGCGCTCCGCATGAACGCTCCCAATTCCTACCGCGCCCAGCCCGACGAACGCGGCCATTTCGGCGATTTCGGCGGCCGTTACGTCGCCGAGACGCTGATGCCGCTCGTCCTCGAACTCGACGAGGCGTACCGCGCCGCCAAGGCCGACCCTGCGTTCAAGGCGCAGTTCGACGACCTGCTCGAACATTATGTCGGCCGCCCGAGCCCGCTCTATTACGCTGAACGGCTGACCGAAGCGCTGCGCGAATCCGCAGAACCCGGCATGGGTGCGCAGATCTGGTTCAAGCGCGACGAGCTGAACCACACCGGCGCGCACAAGATCAACAACTGCATCGGCCAGATCCTGCTCGCGATCCGGATGGGCAAGACGCGGATCATCGCGGAGACCGGCGCGGGCCAGCACGGCGTCGCGACCGCGACCGTCTGCGCGCGCTTCGGCCTGCCTTGCGTGATCTACATGGGCGCCAAGGACGTCGAGCGTCAGGCGCCCAACGTGTTCCGCATGAAGCTGCTCGGCGCCGAGGTCCGCCCCGTCACCAGCGGCGCGCACACGCTGAAGGACGCGATGAACGAGGGGATGCGTGACTGGGTCGCCAACGTCCACGACACCTTCTACATCATCGGCACCGCGGCCGGCCCGCACCCCTATCCCGAGATGGTCCGCGATTTCCAGTCGGTGATCGGCACCGAGGCGCGCGCGCAGATGCTCGACCGCGTCGGCCGCCTGCCCGACCTGCTCGTCGCCGCGATCGGTGGCGGATCGAACGCGATCGGGCTGTTCCACCCGTTCCTCGACGATGCCGATGTCGCGATGCTCGGCGTCGAGGCGGCGGGCCACGGGCTCGACAAGCAGCATGCGGCGAGCCTCGCGGGCGGCTTCCCCGGCGTGCTCCACGGCAACAAGACCTATCTGCTGCAGGACGAGGACGGCCAGATCACCGAGGCGCATTCGATCTCGGCGGGGCTCGACTATCCGGGCATCGGCCCCGAGCATGCCTGGCTGCGCGACATCGGCCGCGTCGACTATGACAGCGCGACCGACCAGGAGGCGCTCGACGCGTTCCAGCTGCTCTGCCGGACCGAGGGCATCATCCCCGCGCTCGAACCATCGCATGCCATCGCCACAGTGACCAAGAAGGCGCGCACGATGCGGCAGGACCAGATCATCCTCGCCAATCTGTGCGGCCGCGGCGACAAGGACATCTTCACCGTCGCCGAAGCGCTCGGGGTGGCGATTTGAGCCGCCTCGCCGCCACCTTCGCGCGCACCGCGGCCGAGAACCGCGCCGCGCTCGTCGCGTTCGTCACCGCGGGCGATCCCTCGACCGCCGCGACGCCGGCGATCCTCGACGCGCTCGTCGCGGGCGGCGCGGATGCGATCGAGCTCGGCATGCCGTTCACCGATCCGATGGCCGATGGCCCCGCGATCCAGGCCGCCAATATCCGCAGCCTCGCGCAGGGGACGCGCACCGCGGACATCCTCGCGATCGCCACCGCCTTCCGCGCGCGCCATCCCGAGACGCCGCTGGTGCTGATGGGCTACGGCAACCCGATGTTGCGTCGCGGCGCCGACTGGTTCGCGCAGGCCGCGGCGGCGGCGGGCGTCGACGGCGTGATCTCCGTCGACGTGCCACCCGAGGAGGATGATGCGCTTGGGCCCCAGCTGCGCTCCGCCGGAATCGACCTGATCCGCCTCGCCACCCCGACCACCGACGCGGCGCGGCTGCCGACCGTGCTCGATGGCGCGAGCGGTTTCCTCTATTACGTCTCGGTCGCGGGCATCACCGGGCTGCAACAGGCGCAGCAATCCTCGATCGAGGACGCGGTCGCGCGGCTGAAATCGCAGACCGACATCCCGGTCGCGGTCGGCTTCGGCATCCGCACCCCCGAACAGGCAGCGAACGTCGCGCGCGTCGCCGACGGCGTCGTGGTCGGCTCGGCAATCGTCGAGCTGGTCGCCCAGCACGGCACCGCTGCGGCGGAGCCCGTCCGCGCCTATATCACGTCTCTCGCCGATGCCGTCGCGTCCGCAAGAAAGGAAATTCGCATGGAGATCGGGGCATGAGCTGGCTCAACAGCGTCCGCAACGTCCTGCCGTTCGTCGCCAAGCGCGAGACGCCCGAAAATCTCTGGCACAAGTGCAAGGGCTGCGGGCAGATGGTCTTCACCAAGGAGCTGGAGGAAAATCTCCACGTCTGCCCGAAATGCGACCATCACGACCGCATCGGACCGAAGATCCGCTTCGCACAGCTGTTCGACGAAGGCAGCTGCAGCGAGCTGCCCGCGCCGCCGGTGCCCGAGGATCCGCTCAAGTTCCGCGACCAGAAGCGCTACACCGATCGCCTCAAGGCCGCGCGCACCGACAACAGCGAGCGTGACGCGCTGGTCAATGCCCGCGGCGCGATCGACGGCCACCGCGTCGTCGTCGGCGTGCAGGATTTCGGCTTCATGGGCGGATCGATGGGGCTCGCGGTCGGCGAAGCCTTCGTCCGCGGCGTCGAGGCCGCGATCGAGGACCGCGTCCCCTATGTGATCTTCACCGCCAGCGGCGGCGCACGCATGCAGGAGGGTATCCTCAGCCTGATGCAGATGCCGCGCAGCACCGTCGCGATCCAGATGCTCCACGATGCCGGGCTGCCCTATATCGTCGTGCTGACCGATCCGACATCGGGCGGCGTGATGGCCGCCTATGCGATGCTCGGCGACGTCCAGATCGCCGAGCCCAAGGCGACTTTGGCCTTCACCGGCCGCCGCGTGATCGAGAGCACGATCCGCGAGAAGCTGCCCGAGGATTTCCAGACGTCGGAATATTATCTCGAACACGGGATGATCGACATGGTCGTCCACCGGAAAGACCTGCGCGAACAGCTCGGCACCGTCATCGGCTATCTGAGCGCCCGCGAAGCGGCGTAAGACGTCTCCCCTCCCGCTCGCGGGAGGGGTCGGGGGAGGGAATGATGTACGGATCGCCAAGCCCAAGCCCCTCCCCTAACCCCTCCCGCAAGCGGGAGGGGAATTAATGCCCGACCACGCCACCTCCTCCTCCCCCGCCGTCCAGGCGCAGCTCGACCGGCTGACCGCGCTGTCGCCCGGCGCCGACATCCTCGGCCTCGAGCGCATCGCCGCATTGCTGTCGCGGCTCGGCGACCCGCATCTGTCGCTGCCGCCGGTGTTCCATGTCGCCGGGACCAACGGCAAGGGATCGACCTGCGCGTTCCTGCGCGCCGCGATCGAGGCGGCGGGGCTCAGCGTCCATGTCTATTCGAGCCCGCACCTCGTCCGCTTCAACGAACGCATCCGTCTCGCCGGCCGGCTGATCGACGACGACGCGCTCGCCGCGTTGCTGTCCGAGGTGCTCGACCACGCCGCGGACCTGCAGGCGAGCTTCTTCGAGGTCACCACCGCCGCCGCCTTCCTCGCGTTCGCGCGGACGCCCGCCGCGGCGACGATCGTCGAGGTCGGGCTGGGCGGCCGGCTCGATGCGACCAACGTCATCCCGAACCCCGTCGTCACCGGCATCGCCGCGCTCGGGATCGATCATCAGGCGTTTCTTGGCGACACGCTGCTGGCGATCGCGGGCGAGAAGGCAGGCATCGCCAAGCGCGGCGTGCCGCTCGTCACGATGGATTATGCCCGCCCGCTGCGTGCCCGGATCGCCGGAATCGCCGAGGCAGCGGGTGCCCCCGTCCTCGCGCGCGGCACCGCCTGGACGAGCGAGACGACGCGCACGACGATGCGCTACACCGATGCGGACGGCACGCTCGTCACCAACCGCCCGCGGCTGGTCGGCCTGCACCAGTCGCGCAACCTCGCGCTCGCGATCGCGATGCTGCGGCATCAATCCGCGCTCACGCTTCCCGACGCCGCGATGCGCGCCGCCGCGGACGCCGCGCATTGGCCCGCGCGGATGCAGCGCCTGTCCGACGGCCCGCTCCATGCGCGGCTGCCCGCGGGCAGCGACCTGTGGCTCGACGGCGCGCACAATCCCAATGCCGCACAGCGGGTCGCGCGCGTGCTGCGGACGCTGGCGGCGGGCCGTCCCGCGACGCTCGTGCTCGGCATGCTCGCGAACAAGGATGCCGACGCGGTGCTCGACATTCTCGGCCCGCAGGTCGGCCACGTCGTCGCGCTCCCCGTCCCGGGTCATGCGCATCACGCCCCCGACGCGCTGGCGGCGATCGCCCGCCGCGCCGGATGCAGCGCAGAGACCGCCGCCACCCCCGCCGAGGCGCTCGACCGCATCGCCGCGCAGGGTGACGCGCCGCAGTTCGTGCTGATCGCCGGTTCGCTCTATCTCGCGGGCGAAGTGCTCGCAGGCAACGACGAGCTGCCGCACTGAACCCTTATTGCTATTGACTATCAATAACGAACAAGCGACCTTGGTCTTGTAATCACGGAGTCGCGTATATGACCGATGCCAACCGCTTTGCCGGCACGACGCTCGCCAGCATGACGACGGTGCTGCCGCATCCGCTGCCGTCGTGCGAAAATGCGCGGGTCGCGCTGTTCGCGATGCGGCGGATGGGTGCGAACGGGCTTGGCGACGCGCGCGCCGCGCACACGCTGTTCACCGCGTTCGGACAGGGGTTTCGCCGGCCTTTAGTCCTGATGCGCGCGCTGATGGCCGATCTGGCGGGCAGCGCGGCGGGGACGATCGCGATCGCGCCGTGCTGCTGCGCGCGGATGACGCCCGCGGAGGCGGCATTGCTGTCGATCCTCGCGCGGGTCGAGACCGCGCCCGACACTGCGAGGCTGCTGATGACCGACCTGCTCGGCGTCCGCCGCGTCGACGGCGTCCTCACCAGCGCCGCCGCAGTCGCCGCCGCCTTTGCGGACGAGGGGCGCCCGGTTACGGGTTGAGCCGGGTCACGCGCCGGGGTCAGTCCGCCCCGGCCGCGATCGCCGGGTCGCGCCGCACGCTTTCGACGACGAACCCCTGACGCCACAGGATCCACAGCAGGACGAGCCCCGGTACCGCGACGACCATCGTCAGCATCCAGAAGCCGGGCCAGCCCAGCGCGTTGGCGGCATAGCCTGCGGGTGCCGCCAGCCACGTCCGCCCGACCGCCGCGAACGACGACAGCAGCGCGAACTGCGTCGCGGTATAGGCGAGGTTGGACAGCCCAGAGAGATAGGTGACGAACACCGTCAGCCCGATCCCGCTCGTCACCTGCTCGGTCGCGACCGCGATCGTCAGCCAGGTGTTCGAATGGCCGTGCCAGGCGAGGATGACGAACATGAAGTTGCTGAGCATCATCAGCATGCCCGACACGAACAGCGCGCGGCCGAGGCCGAGCCACGCCATGAACGGTGCGCCCAGCGCGGTCCCGACGATCAGCCCCCAGAACCCGACCAGCTTGTTGATCGCGATGAATTCGGTGTCGCTGAACCCCAGCTCGACGATCATCGGGTTCAGCATGCCCTGCCCCATCGCATCGCCCAGCTTGTAGATCAGCACGAACAGCAGGATCAGCACCGCGCCGCGACGCTGGAAGAATTCGCGGAACGGCCCGATGATCGTATCCTCGAGCCAGCGCCCGCGCGACGCCCCATCCTGCGATGCCAGCACCCGGTCATGCAGTCCGCGCCCCGCCCAGAGCGCCGCGAGAGCGCCGGGAATGACGCAGAACGCGGTCAGTCCATAGCCCATCGCCCAGCCCAGCCCGAGCCCTTCGGACGAGGCGATCGCGATCGTGCCGACCCCCGCCGCCAGATTGCCGAGCCGGTAGCCGAACTGGTTGTTCGCGGTCCCGTGCGGCAATTCCTCTTCGGGCAGAATCTCGATCCGGTAGGCGTCGATCACGATATCCTGAGTCGCGCCGAGGAACGCGGTCACGATCGCCCAGAAGGCGAACACCCCGAGATGCTCCTGCGGCGCGCTGAACCCCAGCATCCAGACCGAGCCGAACAGCAGCGCCTGGACGAAGAACAGCCACGCGCGACGCTGCCCGACCCAGGCCGTCAGCACCGGGATCTGGAACCGGTCGATGAACGGCGCCCAGAGAAATTTCAGCGTGTACGGGGTCGTCAGGCCGATCGCGAAGCCGATCGTCTTCTTGTCGATCCCGACCTTCGACAGCCAATAGCCCATCGTCCCCAGCAACAGCGCGAGCGGAAAGCCGCTCGATATCCCCAGCAGCAGCGCCGCGATCGGCCGGGGCCGCAGATAGGGGGCCATGGTGGCGAGCAGGGATCGGCGCGGAACGGCTGTACTGGACATGGCGCGACCATAGCGGGCTGTCGACGCGAGGGAAGGCGGAAGACGTCGCCGCTTCGCCTTGGTCGCGACGAAGCTAAACGCGCCCCGTCAGACGGGCGCGCTGAACAGCCGCAGGCCCGACGGCAGCTTCTTCGGCTCGCTCCCCGCCATCCGCGCCTCGATCGCCGCGATCGCGGCGAGCAGGTCGCGCTGCGAATAGGGTTTGGAGAGACAGCCCGCGGCCAGCGTCGTCGCCTCGACCGGGCAGTTGCCCGTGACGAACAGCACCGGCACCCCGCGTTCCAGGGCCGCACGCGCCACGTCGAGCCCCGATCCGTCACTCAGGCTGACATCGGCCAGGATGAGGTCAATCGCGGACTCGCTTTCGATCACCGCCAGTGCATCGCTGACCCGGTCGACCGTCGCGACCACGGTGAATTTCGATTCGGTCAGGAAATATTCGGTGTCGAACGCGACCAGCGGTTCGTCCTCAACAACCAGCAAGCGGATGATCAGCCGCTTCTTCTTTCCGAACAGCATCGACATCACGCCCCTTCGCGCAACGAATGGTCGTTACGCCCATGCGACATAACGCACCGCACCACGAAGGGACGCAAATATTTTCGCGCTGCACCCCGATCCATAGTATCAGCCGCGCCATGACGACTTCAAAAGACGATAACCCGACTGCCAGCCCGTCGAACGACGCGCCCGCAACAGCTCCTGCAGCCCCCATCAAGGGCGACCGCATCGCCAAACTGCTCGCCCGCGCGGGCGTTGCGTCGCGCCGCGACATCGAACGGATGATCGCCGAGGGGCGCGTCGCGCTCAACGGCACCACGCTCGACACGCCCGCGACGATCCTGCGCAACCTGGCCGGCGTCACCGTCGACGGCGATCCGGTCGAGGCGCCCAGCGCGGCACGGCTGTTCCTCTATCACAAGCCGACCGGTCTGCTCGTCACCGAGCGCGATCCGGCGGGCCGGACGACGATCTACGACCGCCTGCCGCGCGAACTGCCGCGACTCGTCCCCGTCGGCCGGCTCGATCTCAACACCGAGGGGCTGTTGCTGATGACCACCGACGGTGGTCTCAAGCGCCAGCTCGAACTCCCCGCGACCGGCGTCGAACGCGCCTATCGCGCCCGCGCCTACGGCAACATCACCCAGCCGCAGCTCGAGGAGCTGATCGAGGGGATCGAGATCGAGGGCGTCCGCTACGGCTCGATCAACGCCAATATCGAACGCCGCACCGGCGCGAACGTCTGGATCGAGATGATCCTGACTGAGGGCAAGAACCGCGAAGTCCGCCGCGTGCTCGAACATCTGGGTCTCCAGGTCTCGCGCCTGATCCGCACCCGCTACGGTCCGTTCGTGCTCGGTGATCTCGCCCCCGGCCAGATCGGCGAAGTGCTGCAGCACGACGTCGTCGCCTTCCAGAAGGAGCTCGCGCGCGGCAAGCCCGAGGGCCCCGGGGCGCGTCCGAACATCGGCATCAGCGCCAGTGCCGGCGCGGGTGCGGGGATCGGCGCCAAGTCGCCCCAGCGTGGCGCCAACGCCCCCCGTCCTGCCCTACGCCCGGCCCCCTCGGCCCGGCCCGCGACCGCGGCACCGCGCCAGCCCGCGCGCAGCCCCTATGCGGCGCCGGCAAGCTCCGGCTTCTCGAGCGGCGCAGCACCGGTCGATCGCGCCGCGCGGCCGGCTCGCCCGGCCCGGCCCGAGCGCATCCGCCCGACCGCGGCGATGGTCCGCGGCGACGTCACCGATCCCTGGGCCAAGCCGGATGCGCGCGGCGGCAATCGTGTGGCCGCGACACATCACGCCCAGCCGACCGGCGCCGGCACCGGTCGCCCGACCTATCGCCAGGAGCGCGCGGACCGCGGCGAGGAGCTGAGCACCAGCCCCAAGATCAAGCATTTCCGCGCCGCCAAGCCGCCCCGCGACCGCGCCGCCCCGACCCGCGTCGGCGGCGGCGGTAGCGCCGGCACGACAGCCCCGCGCCGCCCCGACTCGCCCCAGCGCCAGGACCAGCGCCAGGACCAGCAACGCGGCTTCCGTCCTCAGACGGACGACTCCCGCGCGCGGACCGGTCTCGACAAGCGTGCCGCGCGCAGTGCCGCCGGTCGCCCCGGCGCGGATCCCCGCCCGCCGCGCGACGCGGCACCGCGCCCCGAACGCGGCAGCCGTCCGCCCGCGCCCGGCAAGGGACCATCAGGGGGGCGCGGTCACCCGCCCCGCGCACCACGCGGAGGTAAACGCTGATGCGGATCATCGCAGGCCAGTATCGCGGTCGCCAGATTGTCGCGCCCAAGGGTGACGCGACCCGCCCGACCGCCGATCGCATGCGCGAGGCGCTGTTCTCGATGCTGACCAGCCGGGTCGGCAGTTTCGAAGGGCTCGCGGTTGCCGATCTCTTCGCGGGCTCGGGTGCGCTCGGGATCGAGGCCTTGTCGCGCGGTGCGGGATCGTGCCTGTTCGTCGAGCAGGACAAGCCCGCGCTCGACGCACTGAAGGCCAATCTCGCCAAGCTCGGCATTCGCGGCGACGTCCGCGCGACCTCGGTGATGGCGATGGGCCCCGCGCCCGCGCCGCTCGACATCATCCTGATGGATCCGCCCTATGACACCGGGGCGGGCCTCGTCGCGCTCGACAAGCTCGCCCGGCTCGGCTGGACGAGCCCGGCGACGTGGATCAGCCTCGAGACCGCAAAGGCGGAGGTCGTCCAGCTGCCGGGCTTCGAGGTCGACGCCACGCGCGTCCACGGCAAGGCGCGGCTGACGCTGCTGCGCCCCGCTTGACGTTCCCCGCCTGACGTAACGGTCTCCCGCGCAAGCGGGAGACCCCGTCCTACGCGGCGGCGCGGCGCCCGACGATCAGCAGCCCGCCAAGGCTCAGCACCCCCGCGGCCATCAGATACACCCCGACCAGCCCGAGCCCGCGCGGCGCCAGCGCCTCCGCCACGATCGGCGCGAGCGCGCCGCCGAGCACGCCGCCAAGGTTGAACGTCATCGACACGCCGGTGTAGCGCACGCCCGCCGGAAACAGGCTCGGCAGCCACCCGCCGAGCGGGCCATAGGCGAACCCCATCACGAACAGCGCGCCCGACAGCCAGAGCGATACCGTGACGAGCGATCCCGATCCCAGCATCGGCCCCATCAGCGCGCCTACGACGATACAGCCCGCAAACCCGATGCCGAGCATCCGCGCCGCCGTATACCGATCCGCCAGCACGCTCGCGAGGATCACCCCCGCCGCCAGGAACCAGATCGCGACCAGCTCGACGCCGAGGAACGCCTCGCGCGAATAGCCGAGCGTCTTGGTGCCGTAGCCGAGCGCGAACGCGGTCGCGAGATAGAAGAGCGCGAAACACGCGATCACCCCGAACGTCCCCGCCAGCGTCGCGCGCAGATGCCGCGTCAGCAGCTCGGCGATCGGCACGCGCGGGATCGCCTCGGTCTGCTCCGCTTCCAGAAACGCGGGCGTCTCGGTCAGCTTCAGCCGCACCCATAGCCCCAGCCCGACCAGCACCGCGCTGACCAGGAACGGGATCCGCCAGCCCCAGGCGAGGAACTGCGCCTCGTCGAGGACCAGGCCGATGATCAGGAACAGCCCGTTGGCCGCCAGAAACCCGACCGGCGCGCCGAGCGGCGGGAACATGCCGAACGTGTTGCGGCGGTGCGGCGGCGCATTCTCGACCGCGAGCAGCGCGGCGCCACCCCATTCGCCGCCCAGCCCCAGCCCCTGCCCCAGCCGCATCAGGCAGAGCAGCGCCGGCGCCCACCAGCCGACCTGCGCATAGGTCGGCAGGAACGCGATCGCCACGGTCGATCCGCCCATCAGCAGCAGCGAAGCGACCAAGGTCGACTTGCGCCCGACCCGGTCACCGAAATGCCCGAACAGCACCGCGCCCACCGGTCGTGCGACGAACGCCAGCCCGAACGTCGCATAGCTCAGCAGCAGCTGCGCCGACGCCGACTGGCCCGCGAAGAACAGCGGCCCGAACACGAGCGCCGCCGCGGTCGCGTAGATGTAGAAGTCGTAGAATTCGACCGCGGTGCCGACCAGGCTGGCGGCGAGGATGCGGCGGCTGGACCTAAGCGTGCTCATGCCGCGTGCATCGCCGCCCGCCGCCGCCCCGTCAATCGCGCGCTCGGCTTTAGCGCCCCAAGGCGTGCGCCACCCCGAGCAGCATCCAGTACAGCCCGCCCGACAACAGCATCGCGACCGGCAGCGTCATGATCCACGCCAGCCCCATGTTCACCAGCGTCCGCCGCTGCAGCCCGCCGCCATTGGCGACGCTCGCGCCCGCGACGCCCGACGACAGGATATGCGTCGTCGACACGGGCAGGCCGAACCGGTCCGCCATCAGGATCGTCGCCGCCGCGACCAGCTCCGCCGACGCACCCATGCCATAGGTCAGATGCGACTTGCCGATCCGTTCGCCGACGGTGACGACGATCCGCTTCCACCCGACCATCGTGCCGAGCCCGAGCGCGAGCGCGACCGTGACCTTCACCCAGATCGGGATGTAGCGCGTCCCCTGCTCGAGCCCGCCGCCATAGGTTTTAAGTTCCGTGATCTCCTGCGCGGTAAAGCGCGCCTGCGCGGTCTTGTCCGCCGCGACCAGCTTGGTCGTGTCGAGCACGAGGTACATGTCGTTGCGCAGGTTCGACGTCGCCGCCGCGGGCACCTTGCCGAGCGAGCCATAGCCCTCGATCCGGCGGGTGACGTCGTTCGACAGCGTGGCGAGCGCGCCATAGACGACGGGCTCGGCGACCTGCTTGGATTTCAGCGCGGTGGTGACGCGCGCGCGGGCGGCCTCGACCGTCGAAGGCGTGCCGTCGGCATGTGCGGCAAAGGCCGACGACGCTGCGCGCGCGCTCTGGACGAACGCCGGCGTCGCGCTTTCGGGCATCGTCCGGTTCAGCGCATAGGCGGTCGGTGCGCAGCCGATCAGGATGAGCATGATCAGCCCCATCCCCTTCTGGCCGTCATTGCTGCCATGCGCGAAGCTGACCGCGGTGCAGGTGCCGATCAGCAGCGCACGGATCCCGCGCGGCGGCGGCGTATTGCTCTCGGGCGCCTCGAACAGCTTGCGATCGGTCGAGAAGGCCTTCATCACCAGCAGCATCAGCAGCGCCCCGACAAAGCCGACCACCGGGCTGAACGCGAGCGCGGAGAGCACCTTGGTCACCTGCGCCATGTCGACGCCCGACGTGCCGTCCGCGCCGCCGTTGATCAGCTGGTTGGCGAGCCCGACGCCGAGGATCGAGCCGATCAGGGCGTGGCTCGACGAATTGGGCAGCCCGACCGCCCAGGTCGCCAGGTTCCACAGGATCGCCGCGAGCAGCAGTGCGAAGATCATCGCGAACCCGCCGGCGCTGCCGACGTTGAGGATCAGGTCGACCGGCAGCAGCGTGATGATCGAATAGGCGACCGCACCCGACGACGTCATCACGCCGACGAAGTTGAAGAAGCCCGACCAGACGACCGCGAGCGGCGCGGGCATCGAATGCGTGTAGATGACCGTCGCGACCGCATTGGCGGTGTCGTGGAAGCCGTTGACGAATTCGAACCCGAGCGCGATCAGCAGCGCGAGCCCGAGGAACGCGAACGCACCGACCGCGAGCGTCTCGCCGACCTGCGCGGTATCGGTGGCGATGCTGAACCCCGCATAGGCCAGCCCCCCCAGCAATATTGCCAGAAAGATCCAGCGCCCGGCCGGATGCAGATCATGATCGAGCCGCGGTCCGCTGCGCGGTGCGCGGTCGATCGCGTCGACCGTTAATGGGGAAGTAGCCATGATCGCGCAGTCGGCCCTAACGATTACAACTTTATGACAACGCGATGCATCGCCGTGCGGCGATACCAGAATGACACAGTGACGAACCCTGCGCAGCGCGCTACCGCCCATGATCCTCCCCCGCCGGGGGGCAGGCACAGGCTGACGGAGGGGGAGGACCGCCGCGCCTTTGACAGAGCGGTCCTCCCTCGATCGCGCATCGGATCGAGCGCGACTACGCTACCGCCCCGCGAGGCTTGCCAGCTGCGTCCCGTTGCGCTCCAGCAACGCGGCTGTCTGGACCGTGGCGTCCTGCATCATTTCCGCGCGGCACCGGCGCGACTCGGCAAAGGCATCCAGCCCGCTGGTCCGCGGGGCGCAGGTCCGGTTGACCGCCGACTGCACGCGACGCGCGAGCACGCGCCGGCCGGCGTCGCTGGCCAGGTCTAGCCCGGCATGCGAGACACGAATCGTGACGGGGTCGCGCACCGGATCGGCGGCAGCGCCGGTCGCAAAAAGGCACGCGGAAGCGATCGCCGCCGAAGCGACGCTGTGGAAGATCTTCATGATGACGTCCTTTGCTGGTCCTGCGGTCCGCAGGCACGCCGGCCTGCGCGCGACTAAGCCTGACCGTCGGGAGGACCGTCTCTGCGCGGCCTCTCCGACGAAGACCCTCGTCGCTGCGCACGCCCTACGCCCGGATCGTTACGCGCCCGCGACGGTTTGGCGACGGTT
>Ga0265798_10008094_pt1 | contig 13471 bp, 10 predicted proteins | sample P3T30metagenome_FD_192430 | JGI IMG/M metagenome (GOLD analysis project Ga0265798, IMG submission 192430) | Plant litter microbial communities from East Loma Ridge, Irvine, California - P3 T30 | ecosystem: Environmental > Terrestrial > Plant litter > Unclassified | place: USA: California...
GATCTCGACGTCGTCGAGGTGTCTGTTCTCGGTGAGAGCGGTCATGGTGATCCTCCGGCCTGGTCGCTGTCCTTCCGCATCCGCTGACACGCTGTCAGGACTGCGAGGAGGCTGTCAACCGCATCTTTCGCATCTCCTCCGCGAGGAGGAGGTGTGGCGCACGTGGCTGCACACGTCATGACGAGGCAGCGGGGTCGAGGAGGAAGAGCCCGGCCAGACGACCGTCGGGGTGGCACGAGACGCGACCGACCATGTCGCCGGCCTCGAAGTGGAGGGGGACGTCCACGACGGTGAAGTCGCCGGAACGACGCGCCGTGGGCGTGCCGCTCGACTCGAACGCCCCGACGGAACCGAGGATGTGGCTCCACACGTCGCCGAGCTGCGTCGGGCCCATGGCTTTTTTCATCTCGTCGTCGAAGAGGGTGTGGACCTCGTCGGGGCGACCCGTGCTGAGCAGGTCGAAGACGGTCGTCGCCCGCTCGACGGAACCCGACGTGACGTCCTTCTCGAGCGGGCGTCCCGTCCTCGGGTCGATCACCTGGCCGAACCTCTGGTATGCGGCTTGACGTGAGATGGACATGACGTCTCCTACTTCCTGCCAGGTCGCCCCGGCATCGCGGGCATCGGTCACGAGGGCCGCGAGGACCGCCTCGAGGTCGGCCTTCATGCCCGCCGCGCGCTGTACCGCGGCGAGGGTCGAGGGCCGATCGTGTCGACCGTGCACCGACGCCGCGAGACCCTGGACCCGGGCGAGAAGGCTTGCGAGCAGGGACGGGGTGCGGGAGGGGGGCGACATGTGTAAAGACTAGGTTGACGCAAGTCGAGGCGTCAAGTGCGGGTTTCGTTGTGGCGACCGTCGATGACGGCGGTATCCGGCACCCGACGGCGGACGGCTCAGCCCTTCCGCTGCGCCCGGTACGCCGTCGGTGAGACCCCGTGGATGGCCTTGAACTGGCGGGCGAAGTAGAAGGGGTCAACGTAGCCGACGCGCTCGGACACGAGGCCGACCGGCGAGTCGGTCGTGTCCAGCAGCTCGCGGGCCCGCGCCATGCGCAACTGGGTCTGGTACCGCAGCGGCGTGACGCCGGTCTCGCGGCGGAAACGGGTGGCGAAGTGCGAGGGGCTCAGCCGGGCCATCGCGGCGAGCTCGTCGACCGAGACGCGCTCGGTGACGTGCTGGCGCAGGTACTCCTGGGCCTGACCGACCGCGGACACCCGTGGTGCCCCGGCCGTCCGCTCGGACGACACGAGCGCCATGAGGTGCCACGCGGCTCCCGAGGCGGCCAGGGCGCTGGCGAAGGTCTGGTCGCGCTCCATGGCCTGGACGACCTCCTCGACCAGGGCCACGATGCGGTAGACGTCCGACAGCTCGCGCACCGGGGCGCCGGCCCGGACCCCGGCGACGCGGAGGAACTCGGCGAGGTCGTGCCCGGCCACGTGCAGCCACCAGAGGGTCCAGGGGGTGGCGTCGTCGGCACCGTAGGCGTGCGCGACGCCCGGAGGCACGATCACGACCTGCCCCGACCGTACGGGGTGCCGCACCCCGGCGACCTCGCACCAGCCCGAGCCCCGGGTGCAGACCAGCACCACGCACTGGTCGACGCCGTCGGGCCGGGTCATGCCGTGCGCCCGGGCCCGGGGGAAGTAGCCCGCGTCGGTGACGACGAGGTGGGACGTGCCCGGCCGCGAGAGGGCGGCCCGCACCCGGGGTCGGGGCATGACGAGCAGGCGTTGACCGGGGAAGCCGTCCTCGAGGAGCATGTGGACGAGTCTGGTCCGCCGCAGTGGTTTCGTCCAGGCAGTCGGCAGGATCGGTCGTTCCGACGGGCTCGGGGCCTCCGTACGCTCGGACCATGCTCACCGCCGAGTCGAAGATGGCTCTTCCCCCCGTGCCCACTGATCAGGCCGACGCCGGAGTCGCCGTCTGGTCGGAACCCCTCGTCCTCGACACCTACCTGCCGGGCGAGCCCGACCGGTACCCCGCCTTCCTCGACGCCCGCGTCTACCAGGGATCGTCCGGGCGGGTCTTCCCGCTGCCGTTCCACGAGCGCATCTCCGCCGAGAAGCGGCCGCACGAGTGGCAGGCCGTCCACCTCGAGAACCGCTGGCTGCGCCTGGTGATCCTGCCCCAGCTCGGAGGACGGCTGCACGTCGCGTACGACAAGACCGCCGACTACGACGTCTTCTACCGCAACAACGTCATCAAGCCGGCCCTGGTCGGCCTGGCCGGTCCGTGGATCTCGGGCGGCGTCGAGTTCAACTGGCCCCAGCACCACCGCCCCGCGACCTTCCTGCCGACCGACGTGTCGATCGAGCGAGAGGCCGACGGGTCGGTGACGGTGTGGTGCTCCGACCACGACCCCTTCGCCCGGATGAAGGGCATGCACGGCATCCGGCTGCGCCCCGACTCGTCGCTCATCGAGGCCAGGGTGCGCCTCTTCAACCGCAGCGACGAGACGCAGACCTTCCTCTGGTGGGCCAACGTCGCCGCCGCCGTGGGCGACGACTACCAGTCGTTCTTCCCCACCGACGTGCGGCACGTGGCCGACCACGCCAAACGGGCCGTCGTGACCTTCCCCCGGGTCGAGGGCGACTACTACGGCGTCGACTACCCGGCCCGCGTCGACGACGAGCACCCCGACGCCGACCGCCTCGACTGGTACCGCAACATCCCCGTGCCGACCTCGTACATGGTGACCCACACCGACGACGACTTCTTCGGCGGCTACGACCACGGGCGCCGCGCGGGCTTCGTGCACTGGGCCGACCGGGCCATCTCACCCGGCAAGAAGCAGTGGACCTGGGGTGACGCCCCCTTCGGCCACGCCTGGGACGCGAACCTCACCGACGGCGACGGCCCCTACGTCGAGCTGATGGCCGGCGTCTACACCGACAACCAACCCGACTTCTCGTTCCTCACCCCGGGCGAGACGAAGACCTTCAGCCAGTACTGGTACCCGATCACCGAGATCGGCCCCGCTCACCAGGCGACCCGTGACGCGGCCCTGCGCGTCGAGCAGCTCGACGACCCCGCCGGGGCCGGGAGCGCCCTGCGCATCGGTCTCGCCGTCACGGCCGTCCACCCGCGGGCCGAGGTCGTCGTCCGCACGGTCGACGGCACCGTCCTCGACTCGGTCACGGTCGACGTCGAACCCGGCCTGCCGTCGGTGCTCGACCGGTCCCTGCCGGCGGGCGTCCTCCTCTCCGACGTCGTCGTGGAGGCGCGCTCCGCCGGACGCACGCTCGTCACGGTGCTCGGCTCCACGGTCCAGGCGAGCCTCGACGCGGTGGACGCGGCCGGCGCCCCAAAGGACGGCACCTCCGTGGACGGTACCCCCGAGACGGCCGCCCCCGAGGCCGCCGTCGCCCCGCCCGCCCCCGCCGACGTCGAGACCGTCGAGGAGCTCTTCCTCATCGGCCAGTACCTGCGGCAGTACCGTCACGCGACCCGCTCGCCCGAGCCCTACTGGCGTGAGGCGCTCCGCCGCGACCCGGGCGACGTGCGGAGCAACGTCGCCCTGGCGACCCTCCTCCACGCCGCGGCCCGCTACGACGAAGCCCTCGTGCTCCTCCGTGTCGCGGTGGGCCGTCAGTCGGCCTGGGCGCCGAACCCGGCCGACGGCGAGGCCCTCTACCGTCTCGGCCTCACGCTCCTGCGCCTCGGGCGCACCCCCGAGGCGAAGGAGGCGCTGGAGAAGTCCGCCTGGAACGCCGCCTGGGTGGCTCCCGCGTCGCTGGCCCTGGCCCGGCTCGCCGGTCCGGCCGACCCCGTCCGGGCCGAGGCCCTGCTGCGCACGGCCCTGTCGCACGGCACCGACAACCTGCAGGTGCGCGACCTGCTCGCGCTGACCCTGCGCGGCCTCGGCCGACACGACGAGGCGGACCGGCTGCTCGCCGAGACCCTCGAGCTCGACCCGCTCGACCAGTGGGCGCGACACCTCGCGGGCCGACGCCTCACGGACGACGCCCCGACGCTGCTCGACGTCGCGCTCGAGTACGGTTCGTCCGGGCACGTCGACGAGGCGCTCCGCGTCCTCGACCTCGCCCAGGGGGCCGTCGCGTCCACCGCGCTCGGGCAGGTGGCGGTCGGTCCGCTGCTCGCCTACCACCGCGCCTCCTCGTTGGCGAGGACCGGCCGCGTGGACGAGGCGCGTCGGGCACTCGCCGCGGTCCACGCCCTCGACGCGACCAACTGCCTGCCCTCGCGCCTCGACGACGTCGCCGCCCTGCTCGACGCCGTCGCCCTCGAGCCGGCCGACGGCCTCGCCTGGTCGCTGCTGGGCAGCTGGTGGTACGACCGGGGCCGCGGGCAGGACGCCGTCGACGCCTGGCGGCGGGCCGCCGCGACCGACCTTGACGACGCGCAGGCCGCCGTCGTGCAGCGGAACCTCGGCGTGGCCGCCTACAACGTGCTGGCCGACCCCGACCTCGCCGCACGTCACTACGACGACGCGCTGCGCGTCCGTCCCGACGACTCCCGGCTGCTCTTCGAGTCCGACGAGCTGGCCGGGCGGCTGGGGGCGTCCGCCGACGACCGGCTGGCCGAGCTCGAGTCACGGATCGACCTCGTCGCCGAGCGGGACGACCTCTGCGTGGTGCGCGCCCGACTGCTCACCGAGGTGGGACGCCCGGACGACGCGCTCGCCGTGCTCACCTCGCGCAGCTTCCAGCCCTGGGAGGGCGGCGAGGGCCAGGTGCTCGGCACCTGGGACGACGCCTGCCTCGCCGTGTCCCGTCGGGCGCTGGCCGAGGGCGACGCCGAGCGGGCGCGATCCGCCGTCGACGCCGCCCTCACCCCACCCGCCACCCTCGGCGAGGCGCGGCACCCGCTCGCCACCACGGCCGAGCTGCACCTGGCCCTCGGCGACGCGCTCGCCGCGGCGGGTGACGCCGACGCCGCCCGGGCCGCCTGGTCCGAGGCCTCCCGGTCGACCGGCGACTTCGCGGGGATGGCCACGCAGGCCTTCACCGAGCGCAGCGCGGCCACCGTCCGTGCCCTCTCCCGTCTGGGCGAGGTCGAGCGGGCGGCCGACCTGCTGGGGGACTTCGACTCGTACGTGGACGAGCTCTCGCGCACACCGGGCGAGGTCGACTACTTCGCCACCTCGCTACCGTCGATGCTGCTCTTCCACGACGACCCGCAGGACGTGCGCGACGCCGAGGTGGCGACCCTGCGCCGCGTCGTCGCCGCCCTCTCGGCCGAGCTCGGGGTCACGACCGACCCGACCCGCGCCTCCTCCGACCCGACCGCACCCGTGGTCACGCCCGGCGACGACGCCGTGCGCCCCTAGAAAGGAACCCCGACCCATGTCACCCATCACCAGGACCCGACGGCGCGTCCTCGCCGTGGCCGCCGCGCTCGCCGCGTCGGTCGCGCTCGCGGGCTGCTCCATCCCCAGCGCCGACGGAGGCGACGGCGGCACCGAGCGCATCGGCGCCCTGTACCTCGACTCCCAGGGCTTCTACGGCGGCGTCAAGAAGGGCGTCCAGGACGCCGCGGACGCCGACTCGAAGAACGTCGACTTCCTCGAGTCCACCTCGGCGGGCGACGTGTCGAAGGAGAGCTCGTTCATGAACACGCTCACCTCGTCCGCCGTCAGCGCCATCATCCTGTCCGCGGTCTCGACCGACGGCAGCGTCCCCGCGGTCCGGCAGGCCAGCGAGGCCGGCATCCCGGTCATCTGCTACAACACCTGCGTCAGCGACGACGCCGTGGACCAGTACGTCACGGCGTGGGTGCTCGGCGACCCGCTGAAGTTCGGCGGCGACCTCGGGAAGCAGGCTGCGACCTACTTCACCGAGGCCGGCATCACGGCGCCCAAGATGGGCGTCATCAACTGCGAGCAGTACGAGGTCTGCCAGCAGCGCTACAAGGGCTTCTCCGAGGCGCTGACCGCGGCCCTGCCCGGCACCGTGTTCGTCGCCAACCAGGAGGGCGCCGAGGTCGACACCGCCGTCTCGACCGCCGAGCAGATGCTCAGCGCGAACCCCGACCTCGACGGTCTCTACGGTGAGGCGGGCGGCGCGACCGTCGGCGCCTACAAGGCCGTGCAGACCCGAGGGCTCGTCGGTCAGGTCGCCGTCTTCGGTTCGGACATGACGAGCGACATCGCCGCCGAGCTCGCCGACGGTTCGGTGCTCAAGGCCGTCGTCGACATCAGCGGCATCGAGGCGGGCAAGCTCGCCTTCGCCGCGGCCCAGGACGCCATCGACGGCAAGACGCCCGCCGAGAAGGTCGTGGCCGCACCGATCGACCTGTACCTGCCGGCCGACGCCGCCGGGTGGACCGAGACCCACCCCGACGGCCTCCCCTGATCGGCGCCGGGGCCCCGGCACGACGCCGGGCCCCCGCCGCCCCTCATCCCGCCCCCTCGATCCCAGGAGGATCCCCTTGTCAGAGTCGACAGCTCCCATCCCGGACGCGCCGCTCGATCCCGCCCGTGACCGCGGCGCCCCCATCGCCGAGGCCCGGGGCGTCAGCCAGGTCTACCCCGGCGTCACCGCGCTCGACGGCGTCGACTTCGCCGTGCACGCCGGCGAGGTGCGGGCGCTGCTCGGCCAGAACGGTGCCGGCAAGTCCACGCTGATCCGGCTGCTGAGCGGGGTCGAGACCCCCACGACCGGCGAGGTCCTGCTCGGTGGCGTGCCCCTCGGCGCCGGCGGCGTGACCGCCGCCGCCGCAGCCGGCGTCGCCACGTGCTACCAAGAGCTCAGCCTCGTGCCCGGCGTCACCGTGGCCGAGAACCTGGCCATGGGCCGGTGGCCGCGCGGCCGTTTCGGCATCGACACCCGGGCCATGGTCGAGCGGGCCCGTGCCACCTTCGAACGCCTCGGCGCCGACATCGACGTGCACGCCGAGGTCGCCGGGCTGACCCTCGCGCAACAGCAGATCGTCGAGATCGGCCGGGCGTTGCAGGACGACCCGCGCCTCCTCATCCTCGACGAGCCCACCAGCGCGCTCGCCGCCGCCGAGGTCGACCTCGTGCTCGACACGGTCAAGCGCCTCGCGGCGCAGGGCGTCGCCGTGCTCTACGTCAGCCACCGCATGGACGAGATCCGGCAGATCGCCGACACGGCCACGGTGATGCGCAACGGGAAGGTCGTCGAGACGGTGTCGATCGCCGGCAGCGACACCGCCCACATCATCGAGCTGATGATCGGTGCCGACCCCGAGGAGCGCGGCGTCGTCACACGCCCCGTCACGAGCGGCGAGGTGCTGCTCGCCGTCACCGACCTCGAGGTCGCCCCGAAGCTCTCGGGCGTGACCTTCGAGGGCCGGGCCGGCGAGGTGCTCGGCATCGCCGGCCTGCTGGGCTCGGGACGCACCGAGCTGCTCCAGGCGATCGCGGGCTTCCGTCCGGCGACCGGGGGCACCATCGCGATCGCGGGCTCCGTCGTCGACCGGCCCAGCGCCTCCCGCATGCTCTCGCTCGGGGTCGGCATGACGCCCGAGGACCGCAAGGGCCGCGGCGTGATCCCCGGCCTCGGCATCGACGAGAACATCGTCATGAGCGACTTCGGTCGGGTGACCCGGGGAGGCGCGCTGTCGTCGGGTGCGATCGCGACGGCCACGAAGGCGCTCGCCGAGCGTCTGAACATCAAGGCACACGACCTGGGCCGGCCGATCGGCACGCTCAGCGGCGGCAACCAGCAGAAGGCGGTCATCGCGCGGTGGCTGCACGCCGACAGCCGCGTGCTCCTGCTCGACGAGCCGACGCGAGGCGTCGACGTCGAGGCGAAAGCGCAGATCTACGAGATCATGCGCGCCGTCGCCGACACCGGCAAGCTCGTCGTCTTCGTCTCGAGCGAGGTCGAAGAGCTGCCCCTCGCCTGCGACCGCGTGCTCGTGCTGCGCGACGGCGGCCTCCGCGAGGAGTTCCGCGCCCCCGACATCTCCCTGCCCGTGCTGCTCCAGGCCTCCATGGTCTCGAGCTGAAGAAGGACGACCCGATGACCACCACACTCGACCCCACGACCACCCCGACCGGCGGACCAGGAGGCGCGCCTCGCGACTCCGCGCTCGGTCGCGTCCGCGACGCCTTCCGTCGCAACACCACGCTCGTCAACATCGTCGGCCTGCTGGTCGCGATCGTGCTGTTGTACCTCTACCTGATGTTCAACGCGGTCGGCTTCTTCACCGTGGCGAACCAGAGCGGCCTGCTGCGCGACGCCGCGCTGATCGGCATCGCCGCCACCGGCATGACCCTGGTGATCATCGCCGGCGAGATCGACGTGAGCACCGGCCCCGCCGTCGCGCTCTCGTCGGTGATCGTCGCCGTCGCCATGACCCAGTGGGGGCTGCCCGCCCTGCTGGCGATCCTCATCACGCTCGTGGTCGGAGCCGGCTGGGGCGCCCTCGCCGGCGTGCTGCGCGCGAGGTTCCTCGTGCCGTCGTTCATCGCCACCCTCGGGCTCTGGAGCGTGCTGCGGGGTCTCGGCCAGTTCGGCACCGACGCCCTGCCCGTGCCGCTGCCGCTCGACGACCCGGTCATGCCGTTCCTCACCGGCACGGTGTTCGGCGTCCCGACGCCCGCCGTCGTGATGATCCTGGCCTTCCTCGTCTTCGCCTTCGTCGCCCGCAAGACCGCGTTCGGCCGCTCGGTCTTCGCGATCGGCGGCAACGCGGCGGCCGCCCGGCTGGCCGGCATCAAGGTCGCCCGGGTGCGGATCGTGCTGTTCGCGATCATGGGCATGCTCGGCGCGCTCAGCGGCGTGCTGCTCGCGGCCCGCCTCGGCTCGGGCAACGCCGGCGCCGCCAACGGCCTCGAGTTCGACGTCATCGCCGCGGTCGTCATCGGCGGCACCGCGATGTCGGGCGGCCGGGGCAGCCTGATCGGCACCTTCCTCGGCGTGATCTTCATCACCCTCATCGGCAACGGGCTCGTGCTGCTCGGCGTCGACTCCTTCCTGCAGAGCGTCGTCCGCGGTGTCATCATCGTGCTCGCCGTGCTGCTCAACGTCACCCTGTCCCGCAAGCGCGGGTCGATCGAAGAGAGCTAGACCATGACCACCACCGCACCCTCCGCCACCGCGTCCTCCGCCGGGGACGCGACCCGCGCCTCCTCGTCCCCCTCCGGCACCATGCAGGGCGTGTTCCTGCCCGGCGACGGCACCGCCGAGCTGCGGACGCACGACGTGCCGACGCCCGGCCCCGGGCAGGTGCTCGTGCAGGTCGGCGCGAGCGGCATCTGCGGCAGCGACATCGGCTTCATCTACCACGGCTACAAGACCCACAAGGGTCTCGACGGCGCCCCCGCCTACCAGGGCGTCGTCGCCGGCCACGAGCCGAGCGGCCGCATCGTCTCGGCGGGCCCCGGGGTCACGCGCTTCGGCGTCGGCGACGACGTCATCGTCTACCACATCCAGGGCTGCGGACGCTGCCGCAACTGCCGCTCGGGCTACTTCATCAGCTGCACCGACCAGCCGAACAAGGCGTCGTACGGCTGGCAGCGCGACGGCGGCCACGCCGAGTACGTGCTGGTCGACGAGTCGACCTGCGTGCCCCTGCCCGACGGGCTGTCGTTCGTCGACGGCGCCCTGATCGCCTGCGGATTCGGCACCGCCTACGAGGGCCTGCGCCGCACCGGCGTGCACGGCGGGGAGGACCTGCTCGTCGTCGGCCTCGGGCCGGTCGGCCTCGCCGCGGCCATGCTCGGCCGCATGCTCGGCGCCCGCCGGGTGATCGGCGTCGAGCGGTCGCCCGAGCGCATCGAGTTCGTCCGGGCGACCGGCCTGGTCGACGACGTCGTCCTCGCCGACGGCGACGCGGTCGCGAACGTGCTGGCCCTGACCGACGGCGTCGGCTGCCAGGTCACGGTCGACTGCTCGGGCAGCACGCCCGGCCGCCTGACCGCGGTCGAGGCCGCGGCCGAGTGGGGTCGCGTCGGCCTGCTCGGCGAGGGCGGGCGCCTCGAGACCGAGGTCTCGGACACCCTGCTGCACAAGCAGCTCACCCTCACGGCGTCGTGGGTCACCTCGGTGCAGGGCATGGAGGACGTCGCGCGCATGATCGCCGCGGACGGCCTCAGCCCCGAGATCGTCGTCTCGCACCGGCTCCCGCTGACCGACGCCGACGAGGCCTACCGCATCGCCGCGGCCGGGGCGACCGGCAAGGTCGTGCTGATCCCGGCGGGTGCGCCCGTGCGCGAGGAGGTCGGCTCGCGCGAACCGGCTCCGCGCGCGTGACGTCCCGTCCGGTCGTCGTCGAGGCGGGCACGCCCGAGCTGCCGCTGCTGCGGGTGACGACGCCCGACCTCGAGCTCGTCTTCGCACCCACCCGGGGCGGTCGCTTGCTGTCGCTGGTCGCCCACGGCCGCGAGCGGCTCTGGCGCGACCCGGCGCTGATCGACGCCGACCTCGCACCGGTCGTCCCCGTGGCCGAGTGGCCGGCGGGCGACGGCGACATGTCGACCTGGGCCAACGTCGGCGGCTCGAAGACCTGGCCGGCGCCGCAGGGCTGGTCGGGACCCGACGAGTGGGCCGGCCCGCCCGACCCCGTGCTCGACTCGGGGCCGTGGGTGGTCGGGTGGCACCTCGACGACGGAGCCGTGACCGTGGTGCTGACCAGCGCCGACGACTCGCGCTCGGGCCTCCGAGTCGAACGCCGCTTCACGGTGCCCGCCGTCGGTGCCGCGTTCCGCCAGACGGCGACCTTCACCAACGTCTCGGACGTCCCGCGCACCTGGTCGATCTGGGAGGTCTGCCAGGTCGACACCCGAGGAGGCGCGGGTCGCCCCCTCGAGGACGCCGCGGTCGTCGTCGCCCACGCCGCGCCTCCCCTCGAACTCGACCTCGGCGGCTGGGAGGGCGACGTCACGTCGTCACGCCACGGGGACGACGTGCTGCTGCCGGTCGGGACCGGCGTGGCCAAGCGCGGCTACCCCGAGGCGTCGGGCTCCGCGGCCTACCGCGACCCGGACGGCACCACGCTCACGCTCGCCACCGAACCCGCGGCCGAGGGCACCTGGCCCGACGGCGGGTCGAAGGTCGAGATCTGGCTGCAGCGCCCCACGGCGTCGCCGATCGGCGAGCTCGGCGACCTGCACCCCTCGGCGCACCTCGTCGAGCTCGAAGTGCTGGGGCCGCTCGTCACCCTCGCGCCGGGTGAGGCCACGAGCCTCGACGTCGCGTGGTCGGTGCGGCAAGGCTGAGCCGCCCCGCCCCGCCCCGCCCCGCTGCCGCTCCCGCTCCGGCTCCCGCCCCGCTCCGCGCGAGCCGCCCTCGCACCCGGTTCCGAACCATGAACCCCGAAGCTTCCGGGTTCATCGTTCGAAACGGGGTTCATCGCGACACGAGTTCACCCGCCGGACACCCACCGCCCCTACGCTCGCCACGACAGCGCCTAGGGTTCCGGGGTCCCACGATCCGACTGGTCCGAGCGGCGCCACGGTCGGGCGCCATCGCCGGGCCGTCATCTGAACGGACAAAAGCCTGGAGGACCCGTTCGGCGCGCCCCGCGCCGAGCCGATGGGTCCTCGCATGTCCACCACCGCCCTCCTGCTCGTCCTCGCCGCCGCCGTCTGCCACGCCGGCTGGAACGTCGTCGCCCACGGCGTGAGCCGCCTCGGCACGCCCTTCCTCTGGTGGGGCGCCGTCGCCAGCACCGTGCTCTGGCTGCCGGTCGTCCCGTTCACGGGCGGCCTCGGTGCGAGCGTCGGCGGCCTCGCGGTCGGGGCAGGCGTCTCGGCCGTGCTGCACGTCGTCTACATGACGGTGCTGCAGCGCGGCTACGCGGTCGGCACCCTGTCGACCGTCTACGCGACGGCACGCGGCAGCGGCCCCGCCGTCAGCGCCGGCCTCGCCGTCCTGCTGCTCGGCGAGCAGCTCTCGGTGACGGCCGTCGTCGGCATCGCCGTGGTGGTCGCGGGGGTCGTGGCGACCGGACTGATCGACCGGCGGCCGACGGGCTCTCCGGCACCGCGCCTCCTGCACGGGCCGTCGACCGCGTCGACGCCGTCCGCCCCGGGACGCCGGCGCCGCCTCGACCCCGGCATCGCCTGGGGCCTGCTCACCGGCCTCGCCATCGCGAGCTACACGATCTGGGACGCCCACGCCCTGCGCACCTGGGACCTCTCGCCCGTGTCGTTCATGGTCGGCGTGACCCTCGTCGAGGTCGTCTTCTACAGCGCGTCGCTCGGTCGGCGTCGGGGCGAGCTCGTCGCCGTCGCGCGTGCCCACTGGCCGCGCGTGCTGGCCTTCGGGGTGCTGTCGCCGCTGTCGTACATCCTCGTGCTGACGGCGATCCGGACGGCTCCGGTCGCCCTCGTCGCCCCGGCGCGCGAGACGAGCGTCGTCATGGTCGCCGTGTTCGGCGCCCTCGTGCTGCGTGAGGGCTCGCTCGCCAAACGCCTCGCGGCGTCGGCGGTCGTGCTCGGCGGCATCGCCCTGCTCGCCCTCTGACGGGCCTCGCCCGGGCCGCCGCCCACCCATGAACCCGGTTTCGAACCATGAACCCAGAAGCTTCCGGGTGCATCGTTCGAAAGCGGGTTCACGGACGCACGAGTCCAGGAGGCGCGGGTCGGCCTACAGGAACCCGGTCACCGCGACGGCGACCGCCGCCAGCAGGGCCACCGCGGCCAGCACCTTCGACGACCCCATGACGAGTCGGCGCCTCGGCCCACCGTCGTACGGCTCGTCGTCGGCGTCACGCAGTTCGGGCGGGAGCTCGGCCTCGCGGCGACGGCGCTCCTGCTCGAGGCGGGCGGCGCGTTCGGCACGCTCGACCCGGGCGACGCGCTCGGCCTCGTGCCGGCGGGCCAGTTCGGCCTCACGGTCACGGGCCACGAGCAGCTCGAGTTCACGGTGCGCCTCGTCCGACCAGGCTTCGAGATCGTCGTCCGAGGCGTCGGGGGTGCCCGAGGCGTCGGGGGTGCCCGGAGCGCCGGGGGTGCCCGGAGCACCGGGGGAGCCGGGTGCGTCGGGGGCGCCGGGCGGAAGGGCCGGGTCGTCGGGGGTGCCGTCGTCGTGTCGCATGCGGAGGCCTTCGTCGCGGGAGCAGGGCGGGGTGGTCGTCCGAGGGTAGACCGCCGCACCTGGACCCGTCATGGCCGCGACGGCACTCCGTCTCGGCCCGGTGGCCACCCCCTCCGTCTCGGCCCGGTGGCCACCCCGCCGGGTTAGGCAGACAAGAGGTGAACTCTCGTTGAACGAGGCCGAAGGTAGGTTCCTATGTCGGTCGAGCGCGTGCCACCATCGTCACGTCCTGCTCCCACCCGAAAGGCCGTCATGACCCTCCGCCGTCCCCGCGCCGCGACCGCCCTCGTCGGCGCCGCCCTGCTCGCCGTCACGCTGTCCGCCTGCTCGACCCCCGCCTCCTCGGCCACCGGCTCGTCCGACGCGGCCGGTGGCTACGCGGTCGACGACAGCACCCTCGTCTTCGGCGTCGTGCCCGACTCGGTCGACACCGAGACGAACTACCAGCCGCTGATGGACTACATCGCGAAGGAGACCGGCAAGACGGTCGAGTACCACG
>Ga0265798_10008095_pt1 | contig 13468 bp, 11 predicted proteins | sample P3T30metagenome_FD_192430 | JGI IMG/M metagenome (GOLD analysis project Ga0265798, IMG submission 192430) | Plant litter microbial communities from East Loma Ridge, Irvine, California - P3 T30 | ecosystem: Environmental > Terrestrial > Plant litter > Unclassified | place: USA: California...
TGCGAATCGTTTTGTTCGTCAGCAGCAGAGAAGAGAGATTATGCAACGTTTCGCTTAACTCGTCAACTCCATCTTTTTCTTCAGCACCGTCGGCGTTTTCAACACACCAGCTCAACAACTGAAGCTTTCCGGTACTGCCGAAGCAGGGGACGTACTATAACAAGACTGGCCGGACCATGCAAGAGACATGACCGGGCCAGCCGATGCAATGCCTCAGAATTTTTCGGCGCTGGCCGGCCCACCCAATGGCTTGACCTGGATATTCCGGAAGAAGGTTTCCGCGCCCTCCGACTGGATCGAGAATTTCCCGCGTGTCAGCGGCACAACCTTGCCGTCGACGGTCTGGCGCGAATTTTCCGCGCGCAGTACTTCATGGCCGTTGACGATATGGATCAGCGTCTTGCCGTCGGCGATCACTTCCATCGTATTCCACTCGCCCGAGGGTTTCTCGTAATTGCCCTTCTTGAGAATGCGCCCCGCCAGTCCGGTGCGCAGCGGCAGCTCGGGCTCGTAGCGGAAAAACTTCCAGTTGCCCTGGTTGGCGTCGCCGACATGCGCATCCACCATCACGCCATCGAGGCTGTGGTAATCGGCGCAATCGCCTTCCTGCAGCTGGAATTCATGGCTGCGCATCCAGTGCCCGCTCTGCGCGCCTTCCGGACCGACCGCGTAATACAGGATGCCGCTGTCGCGCGGCGCATCCAGGCGCGGGAACCATTTCTTGGTGCCCCACTTGAATTCGAACTTGAGGTGGAAGTTTTCATACTCGCCTACCGTCGATGCGGCACCCCACTCCTCGCCCGACACTCGCAACGTACCGTCGACCACCGAGAAAACCTTCTTCGGATCGGTATTCAGGCCGCGCACCGAGGTGGGCATCTTCATATTGTCGACGGTCGGCTGCATGCTGACCCAGGTCGTCCAGCCCGACAGGTCCTTGCCATTGAAAAGCGATGTCCATCCATTTTCGACGGCGTGCAGCGGCGCGCACAGCGCCAGCGCGGCGCCCAAGATGCCCAGGCGCGCGATTCCCCGTAAACTCATTGCTGTCTCCTTTACATTCTTGTTATGGAAAAGCGCCAGTTGAGATGGCGCAAAAAGCCCGTCAGACGGGGCCGCGCCAATCTAGCACGGGCATCCTGAAGCGCGCCATCGGTCCAGCCCAGCTTGCCGAATTTGTTATAAATTTTTCCGATTTCTTGACACTCGTGAACTTTTCCGAATGCTAATATCTGTGCATAAGGGAACCGAAAGCCGCCGCGCTTCCAGAGTTCCCGTCACGGAGACAGCAGGATGAGCACACTGATCATCGGCATGGGCATGGTCGTCGCCCACGGCCCCGACAAGGACAGGAAGGACGGCAGCCATGCGCGCCCCGCGCCCGCCGCGGCGCACCGGGAATGCGCCGGCTTTTATGCCGAACACGGCATCTCGACGCCGAGCACCCTGTTCGACACCCTCTCCGACACCTATTACTTTGCGAAGAACAAGGCCGGCCAGTTCGTCTGGGGCAACCGGCTGCTGCAGGAACAGCATGACCTCGGCAATGTGAACGACATCATCGGCAAGACCGACCATGATTTCTTCCGGCGCGACATCGCCGACCGCATCCGCGCCGACGACCTGGCCGTGATCGAGACCGGCGTCACGGTCAAGAACAAGCTCGAGGTGATCGACGGCGGCAACGGCGACCTTACCTGGCTGTTCACGACCAAGGCGCCGATCCGCAACCGCGACGGCGTTGTGGTCGGCATCGAAGGCTTCTCGCGCGACGTCCAGCGCTCCCAGGACACCATCGCGCCCTTCCACGAATTCAAGGCCTGCATCGAGTACGTGCGCGAGCACCTGATGGAAAACATCGGCATCGACCACCTGGCCAGGCTGTCCTGCATGTCGCTGTCTACCTTCGAGCGCAAGTTCAAGCAGCACTTCTCGCTCACGCCCAAGCAGTACATCCTGCACATGAAGGTGCACGAGGCCTGCCGCCTGCTTCCCAGCGCCGGCAGCATCGCGCGCGTGGCGCTGGCAACGGGCTTCGGCGGCCAGAGTTATTTCACCAAGCAGTTCCGCAGCGTGGTCGGCATCACGCCCAAGCAATACCTGCTGTCGCTGGCGGCCGGCCGTAGCGGCGCCACGCAGCGCAGCGCCAGCCGACGCGATCGCAACTGATTCTTTGTCCCTGCTGTTGTCTTTCTTGGAGGAGAGGCATGTCTATTACCGGAATTCGCGCTGATCAAAGGCCACCAGAGCCTGACGGCGCGCGGCGCAACGCCCTGCTGCGATTGGGCGCACTGTGCGGCCTGGCCTTGGGCGGCGACGTCCTGGCCGCCGTATCGAAGCCAACGAACGGCGCCAGGCCCGAACTGCTGACGCGCGAGGAACTCGCGTTGACCGCGGTGCTCGCCGAACTGATCATCCCGCAGACCGACACCCCGGGCGCGCGGGCGGTCGGCGCCCACGTCACCATCGATCACCTGCTCGCGGCCTGCGCGCTGGCGCCGGCCCAGGCGGCGTTCCGCGCCGGCCTGGCGCGCATCGAGACCGAAGCCCGGGCGCAGGGAGGCAAGCATTTCGCCGCCTTGAACCCGGCGCGCCAGACCGCCCTGCTGCAGGCGCTCGACGGCGGCTCCGCCCCCTTCAACCGGGACGACCAGCGCTTCTTCCGCCAATTGAAGGGCTATGTGGCCTTCGCCTACTACACCTCGGAAGCCGGCGCCTCGCGCGAACTGGCCTACCTGCCGGTGCCGGGCGGCTTCAATGGCCACGTCAAGATCACCCAATCGACCCGCACCTGGGCCATCTGAAGAACGGACCGCCCCAATGGAATCGCTTTCGCCTTTCATCATCAAGAGCAGCCCGGAACGCTTCGACGTCATCGTCGTCGGCTCCGGCATCACCGGCGGCTGGGCCGCCAAGGAACTCACCGAGCATGGCCTCAAGACCCTGATGGTCGAGCGCGGCCGGCCGGTCGAACACGGCACCGGCTATGTCGGCGAGAACCGCGATCCGTGGACCATGCCGAACCGCGGCAAGGTCGACGCCAGGGTCGCCGAGGAGCAGTATGCCGTCCAGCGCCAGTGCTACGCCTTCGACGAGCACACCAAGCAGTTCTTCAACAACGACCGCGACATGCCGTATTCGACGCCGGCCGACCGCCCCTTCAGCTGGATCCGCGGTAACCAGTTGGGCGGCAAGTCGCTGATGTGGGCGCGCCAGTCCTACCGCTGGAGCGACCTGGATTTCGAGGCCAACCTGAAGGACGGCCACGGCACCGACTGGCCGATCCGCTACGCCGACCTGGCGCCCTGGTACAGCCACGTCGAACGCTTCGCCGGCATCAGCGGCGGCAAGGAAGGCCTGGCGGTGCTGCCGGACGGCGAGTTCCTGCCCGCCTTCGAGTTCAATGCGGTCGAACAGGCGATGAAGCAGAAGTTCGACGCCAAGTACGCCCCGGCGCGCATGATCATGGGCCGTACCGCGAATCTCAGGACGGCCACCGAGGAGCACGCGGCCCAGGGCCGCATCCAGTGCCAGGCGCGCGCCCAGTGCCAGCGCGGCTGCTCCTTCGGCGCCTATTTCTCGACCCAGAGTTCGACCCTGCCGGCGGCGCTCAAGACCGGGCGCCTGCGCATCGCCACCAACAGCATCGTGCACAGCGTGATCTACGATCCGAAGACCAACCGCGCCACCGGGGTGCGCGTGATCGATGCCGAGACCAATGAAACGCGCGAGTACCACGCCCGCGTGGTGATGCTGTGCGCCTCGACCCTCGGATCCACCGCGGTGCTGCTGAATTCGAAATCCGACGCCTTCCCGACCGGCCTGGCCAACTCCTCCGGCGTGCTGGGCCACTACCTGACCGACCACCTGTGGTCGGCCGGCGCCGACGGCCGCGTCGAAGGTTTCGAGGACGACTATTACCAGGGCCGCCGCCCTACCGGACCCTACATCCCGCGCTTCCGCAACGTCGTCGACAAGCACCCCAATTTCACGCGCGGCTATGCGCTGGCCGGCGGCGCCTCGCGCGAGGGCTGGCAGTCGGCGGCCTGGAAACCCGGTTTCGGCAAGGAATTCAAGGCCATGATCAGGAAGCCCGGCGCGTGGCGCTTCGGCCTGCACGGCCAGGGCGAGATGCTGCCGCGCTTCGAGAACGCGGTCAGCCTGCACCCGACCAAAAAGGACAAATGGGGCATGCCGCTGCTGCACGTCGACGTCACCCATGGCGACAACGACCAGAAGATGCGCGAGGACATGGCCGACACCGCGGCCGAGATCCTCGACTACCTGGGCGTGAAGGATATCCGCAAGACGATTTCCACGGCGGCGGAATATCCGCCCGGCCTGGCGATCCACGAGATGGGCACCGCGCGCATGGGGCGCGACCCCAAGACCTCGGTCCTGAACGGTTTCAACCAGGCGCACGACGTGCCCAACCTGTTCGTCACCGACGGCGCCTCGATGGCATCCGGCGCCTGGCAGAACCCATCGCTGACCTTCATGGCCCTCACCGCGCGCGCCTGCGCCTACGCGGTGGAGCAGATGAAGGCCGGTACGATCTGAACACGACATTCAACGGAGACAAGATGAAGAACACCATGCGCATCACCTGCCTGGCCCTGCTGCTGGCCGCTTCGCAACAGGCCCTGGCGGCCCAGACCGAGCCGCGTATCGGCGTGCAGCTGTGGTCCGTCAAGGACGAGATCAAGCAGGACTTCGAAGGCACGATGGGCAAGATCAGCCAGCTCGGCTTCCAGGGCGTGGAATTCGCCGGCGAGTTCGGTCCCTACAAGGACAATCCGACCGGCCTGAAGGCCTTCATGGACAAGAACAAGCTGCAGTGCGCCGGCGCCCACATGCACTTCGACCAGCTGAGCGCCGAGCGCTTCGAGGCCACCACCGCCTTCTACAAGACGCTGGGCTGCTCCAACCTGGTGATCTCGATGGACAAGCGCGGCGCCAGCACCGAGCAGAGCGCGCAGATGAGCCAGGAACTCACCGCGCTGTCGGGCAAGCTGGCCTCCAAGGGCATGTTCATCGGCTACCACAATCATGCCCAGGAATTCGCCGGCGCGGTCGGCAGCACGCCCTGGGACGTGATCGCGCGCGGCACGCCCAAGACCTCGATCATGCAGCAGGACGTGGGCTGGACCACCTTCGCCGGCAAGGATCCGGTGTCCTACGTAAAAACCTATCCGGGCCGCACCCGCACCACCCACTTCAAGGCCAAGCTGGCCGAAGGCGCGAGCGGCACGCCGATCATCGGCCAGGACAAGACCGACTGGGTAGCGCTGACGCGCGCCGTGCGCCAGGTCGGCGGCACCGACTGGATCATCATCGAGCAGGAAGAGTACCCGAACGGCATGGGCCAGCTCGAGACGGTGGCGGCATCGCTGAAAGGCCTGCGCGCGGTGCTGGCCAATCCGGCCGCAAAGTGAGCTTGCCGCCAGCATGAGCCTTTCCGTCCGCTTCAACCACATCGTCAAGGACTTCGGCCCGGTGCGCGTGCTGCACGGGGTCGACTTCGCGCTCGAACCGGGGCGCGTGGTCGGCCTGCTCGGCGAGAACGGCGCCGGCAAGTCGACCCTGATGAAGATCCTGGCCGGCTACGAGCGTCCCAGCGGCGGCCAGCTGGTCGTCGATGGCGCCGAGCGCCACTTCGCCGACGCGCGCGAAGCGGAACGCCTCGGCATCGCCCTGATCCACCAGGAATTCAACCTGGCCGAGCACCTGAGCATCGCCCAGAACATCTTCCTCGGCCACGAAAAGACCCGCGGCTGGCTGCTGGACCGGAACGCGATGCTGCGCGAAGCGGCGGTCTACCTCGAACAGGTGGGCCTGGACGTCGATCCCGGCACCCGCGTATCCGAGCTGATCGTCGCCGAGAAGCAGCTGGTGGAAATCGCCAAGGCGCTGTCGCGCAAGGCGCGCCTGCTCATCATGGACGAGCCGACCGCCAGCCTCTCCCCCGGCGAAACCAGGAAGCTGTTCGCGCTGATGGCGCGCCTGAAGCAGGAAGGCGCGACCATCGTCTACATCTCGCACAAGCTCGACGAGATGGAAGCGCATACCGATGAAGTCGTCGTCATGCGCGACGGGAAGTTCGTCACGCGCGCGCATACCGCCGACGTCAACCGCCAGCAGATGGCCAACCTGATGGTCGGGCGCGACGTGTCGGACATGTTCCAGCCCAAGCAGCCGGCGCCGCCCGACGCGCCGGCGCTGCTGCGCGTGTCGAACCTGAAAGTGCCCGGGTGGATAGAAGACCTGAGCTTCGAGGTGCGCGCCGGCGAGATCCTCGGCTTCGCCGGCCTGGTCGGCGCCGGCCGCACCGAGGCCTTCGAAGCGATCCTGGGCTTGCGCCCGAAGAGCGGCGCCATCGAGATCGACGGCTGCAAGGCCCTCATCCGCAGCCCGCGCGACGCCATGCGCCTGGGCCTGACCTACCTGAGCGAAGACCGCAAGGGCAAGGGCCTGCACGTCGACCTGGGCCTGCGCGAAAACCTCACCATGATGACGCTCGAGCGCGACGCCCGCCCCTGGCTCGACCTGAAGGCCGGCCGCGCCGCCCTCGACAAGGCTATCCAGGACTTCGGCATCCGCCTGCGCGACCCGGACTGCGCGGCGCGCTCGCTCTCGGGCGGCAACCAGCAAAAGCTGGCGCTGGCCAAGTACCTGCACTCCGACCCGCGCGTGGTCGTGCTGGACGAGCCGACCCGCGGCGTCGACGTCGGCGCCAAGCGCGACATCTATGCGCTGATCCACCGCCTGGCCCTCGAAGGCCGCGCGGTGGTCGTCATCTCGTCCGAACTCATCGAACTGATCGGCCTGGCCCACCGCGTGGCGGTGCTGCACGGCGGCCGCCTGCAGGCCGTGCTCGGCCCGGACCAACTTACCGAAGAAAACCTGATTGCCCATGCAACCGACACCCACCACTAAACCGGCCTTTTCCATCGCCGGCCTGCAGCACCTGAAAGGCATCGGGCCGGTCCTCGCGCTGGTCCTGCTGTGCATCGCGGGGGCGCTGCTGAACCCCGATTTCGCCACCATCGACAACATGATGAACGTGCTGACGCGCACCGCCTTCATCGGCATCATCGCGGTCGGCATGACCTTCGTGATCGTCTCGGGCGGCATCGACCTGTCGGTCGGCTCGATGGCGGCGCTGATCGCCGGCAGCATGATCGTGGCCATGAACGCGCTGGCCATGAGCGCGGATCCGCCCTCCCCGGTGGCCATCATCGCGCTCGGGATCGCGCTGGCGCTGGCCTTCGGCGCGGTGTTCGGCGTGGCGCACGGCCTGCTGGTCTCGCGCGGACGGATCGAACCCTTCATCGTCACCCTCGGCACGCTCGGCCTGTTCCGCGCCGTGCTGACCTGGCTGGCGGACGGCGGCGCCCTGAGCCTGGACTTCAATTTGTCGGAAGCCTACGGCCCGGTGTATTACCAGAGCATGCTGGGCGTGCCGATCCCGGTGTGGATCTTCGCCCTGGTGGCGCTGGCCGGCGTGGTGATCCTGAACCGCACCGCCTACGGCCAGCACGTGCAGGCGATCGGCTCGAACGAGCAGGTGGCGCGCTACGCCGCGATCCGTGTCGACCGCGTGAAGGTGCTGACCTACCTGCTGCTGGGCCTGTGCGTGGCGATCGCCACCATCCTCTACGTGCCGCGCCTGGGCTCGGCCACGCCGACCACCGGCATCCTGTGGGAGCTCGAGGCGATCGCCGCCGTCGTCGTCGGCGGCACCTCGCTCAAGGGCGGCTCCGGCCGCGTGATGGGCACGGTGATCGGCGCGATCCTGCTGTCCGTGATCGGCAACATCCTCAACCTCACCAGCATCATCAGCGTGCACCTGAATCCCGCGGTGCAGGGCGTGGTGATCATCGCCGTGGCCTATATGCAGCGCGGCCGCCGCTGATTTTTCATTATTTTGACCAGGAATCCGTATGCGTTCATCGATTAAGTCGTCCTTCAAGCTTGCCGCCGCCTGTGTGTTCACGCTCGGCGCGTTCGGCGCCAGCCATGCCATCGCCGCCGAAAAAGTCACGCTCGGCGTGGCCATCCCGACCGCCACCCACGGCTTCACCGGCGGCATCGTGTACTGGGCCAACCAGGCCAAGCGCGAGCTCGAAGCGGCCAACCCGGGCCTGAAGGTCATCGTCAAGACCGCCGGCAGCACGCCCGAGCAGGCCAACCAGGTGCAGGACCTGCTGGTGGTGAACAAGATCAACGCCCTGGTGCTGCTGCCGCTGGAATCGAGCTCGCTCACCCAGCCGGCCACCCAGGTCAAGAAAAAGGGTGTGTACGTCACCGTGGTGGACCGCGGCCTGAGCAGCCCGGCGGCCCAGGATGCCTATGTCGCGGGCGACAACACCGCCTTCGGCCGCCTGCCCGCCGAATACCTGGCCAAGCGCCTGAACGGCAAGGGCAATATCGTGGTCCTGCGCGGCATGCCCAGCACCATCGACAACGAGCGCACCGCCGCCTTCAACGACGAGATCAAGAAGACCCCGAACATCAAGGTGCTGGACGCGAAGTACGGCAACTGGAACCGCGACGATGCCTTCAAGGTCATGCAGGACTACCTGACCCGCTTCAAGCAGATCGACGCGGTCTGGGCGGCCGACGACGACATGGCGATCGGCGTGCTGAAGGCGATCGAGCAAGCCAAGCGTACGGACATCAAGGAAGTGTTCGGCGGCGCCGGCGCCAAGTTCGCGGTCAAGAAGATCATCGACGGCGACAAGCTGGTGCAGGCCGACGTCTCGTACTCCCCCAAGTTCATCTACGACGCCATCAAGATGACCGCCAACGCGCGCTTGAAGGGCGAGTCCCTGCCGGCCAAGACCATCATTCCGTCGGTGCTGATCACGCGCGAGAACGCCAAGCAGTTCTACTTCCCCGCTTCGCCCTACTGATTAAGAGAACCCGCATGAAGACCATCAAGGGACCGGCGATCTTCCTCGCCCAGTTCATGGGCCCGGACGCCCCGTTCGACACCCTGTCCAACCTGGCCGGCTGGGCCGGCGGACTGGGTTACGAAGGCGTCCAGCTGCCGACCGACAAGCGCCTGTTCGACCTCGACCTCGCGGCCGACAGCCAGACCTATTGCGACGAGATCGCTGGCGTGCTGGCCGAGCATGGCCTGAAGATCACCGAGTTGTCGACCCACCTGCAGGGCCAGCTGGTGGCCGTGCATCCGGCCTACGACCAGCTGTTCGACGGCTTCGCCGCGCCGCAGGTGCGCGGCAATCCGCAGGCGCGCCAGGAATGGGCGGTCGGGCAGCTCAAGGCCGCGGCCAAGGCCTCGCGGCGCCTGGGGCTGAGCACGCACGCGAGTTTTTCGGGGGCGCTGGCCTGGCCCTACCTGTATCCGTGGCCGCAGCGGCCAAGCGGCCTGGTCGAGGAAGCCTTCGACGAACTGGGACGGCGCTGGAAGCCGATCCTGGACGCCTTCGACGAAGCCGGTGTCGACATCTGCTACGAGCTGCATCCGGGCGAGGACCTGCACGACGGCGTGACCTTCGAGCGCTTCCTGGATGCCGTGGGCGGACACCGGCGCGCCAACATCCTGTACGATCCGAGCCACTTCATGCTGCAGCAGCTCGACTACCTGGCCTTCATCGACATCTACCACGAGCGCATCAAGGCCTTCCACGTGAAGGATGCGGAGTTCCGCCCGAACGGACGGCAGGGCGTGTACGGCGGCTACCAGGGCTGGCTGGAACGCGCGGGGCGCTTCCGCTCCCTGGGCGACGGCCAGGTCGACTTCACGGCGATCTTCTCGAAGATGGCGCAATACGATTACGCCGGCTGGGCCGTGCTGGAATGGGAGTGCTGCCTGAAGCATCCGGAAGACGGCGCGCGCGAAGGCGCGGACTTCATCCGCCGCCACATCATCCGCGTGGCCGAACGGGCCTTCGACGATTTTGCCGGCAGCGGCGCCGACCGCGCCCAGGTGCGCAAGCTGATGGGGATCCCGGCATGACGGCGATCGGCGCGGGCAGCATCGCCCGGGGGCCGGGCCGCAAGCTGCGCCTGGGGATGGTCGGCGGCGGCGACGGCGCCTTCATCGGCGCGGTACACCGCATCGCTGCGCGCCTGGACGACTGCTATGAAATGGTGGCGGGCGCGCTGTCGAGCAATCCGGAACGCGCGCTGCACAGCGGCGCAGCGCTGCGGCTCGATCCGGCGCGCAGCTATACCGACTATCGCGAGATGGCGCGCCAGGAAGCGGCGCGCGAGGACGGCATCGACGTGGTGGCCATCGTCACCCCGAACCACCTGCATGCGCCGGTGGCCACCGCCTTCCTGGAAGCCGGCATCCACGTCATCTGCGACAAGCCGCTGGGCATCTCGCTGGGCGAGGGCGAAGCGCTGGCGGCCCTGGCAAAAGCCAACAAGCGGGTATTCGCACTGACCCACACCTATACCGGCTATCCGATGGTGCGCCACGCGCGCGAGCTAGTGGCTTCCGGTGCGATCGGCGAGGTGCGCCTGGTGCATGTGGAGTATGCCCAGGACTGGATGGCCGAAGAAGCCAACCAGGGCGCCGAATTCCAGTCGACCAACTGGCACAACGACCCGAAGCGCGCCGGCCCGACCGGCTGCACCGGCGACATCGGCACCCATGCCTTCCAGATCGCAGGGTTCGTGAGCGGCATCCAGCCGAGCGAGCTGCTGGCCGAGCTGCATTCCTTCTCGCCCAATCGCACGCTCGACGACCACGTGCAGGTGATGCTGCGCTATCCGAACGGCGCGCGCGGCATGCTGTGGTCGAGCCAGATGGCGACCGGCTGCGAGAATGCGCTGAAGCTGCGCGTATTCGGCAGCAAGGCCAGCCTGGCGTTCGACCAGGAGAATCCGAACGAACTCTGGCTGACGCCGCAGGGCGGCTGTGCGCAAAGGCTGACGCGCGGCCGGGTCGGCGGCGCGGCGGCGCAAGCGGCAACGCGCATCCCCAGCGGCCATCCGGAAGGCTACCTGGAAGCCTTCGCCCAGCTGTACCGCGACGCGGCGGCGCAGATCCATGCCATCGACGCGGGCCAGCCGCTGCCTGTGGAAAGCAACTGGCTGCCGACGGTCGACGATGGTGTGTTGGGGATGAAGTTCATCGATGCGGTGCTGGCAAGCCACGCGGCGGGTTCGCGCTGGGTCGACCTCGAGGCTTGAGGCGCATGGGTACGCGGCGTCCGACCCTCGCCGCGCTGGCGCTGCTGTGCGCCGGCGCTCCTGCCCTGGGCGCAGGCGGCGATGCGGTGGCGGGCAAGGATTGGGCGCACTACCTGGGCAATCCGGGCGCGACCCATTACTCGGCACTGAAAGAGATCGACACATCCAACGTGAAGCGCCTGCAGGTGGCGTGGACCTACGATACCGGCGATGCCGCCAACGGCGGGGTGGCCGGCGCCGACATGCAGGTCAACCCGCTGGTCATCGGCGGCAAGCTGTACCTGGTTTCGCCCAAGGGCCGCGTGATCAGCCTGGATGCCGCGACCGGACAGGAACGCTGGACCTTCGATCCCGCCGGCGGCCAGCCGGTGCTGACCCGCCAGCGCCTGCGCGGCCTGGCTTACTGGAGCGACGGCAAGCGGGGCCGCATCCTGGCGACCTTCAGTCATTTCCTGTATGCGCTCGACGCCGAATCGGGACGTCCGCTGCAGGGCTTCGGCGATGACGGGCGCATCGACCTGCGCGAGGGGCTGGGCCGCGAGGCAGCGACCCTGTCGGTATCGAATGTCACGCCGGGCGTGGTGTACCGCGACCTGATTGTCATGGGCAGCAGCGGCAATACGCCCGGGCATATCCGTGCCTTCGATGTGCGCACCGGTGCGATGCGCTGGATCTTCCATACGATTCCGCATCCCGGCGAAGAAGGGTATGCAAGCTGGCCGCGCGATGCGTGGAAGACGGCGATGGGTGTGAACAACTGGTCCGGCATGACGCTCGATCCGCGCCGCGGCCTGGTGTTCGTGCCGCTGGCCTCGCCCGGCATGGGCGACAAGGATTTCTATGGCGCCGATCGCCATGGCGACAACCTGTTCGGCAATGCGCTGGTGGCGCTGGATGCGGCGACCGGCAAGCGCGCCTGGCATTTCCAGACCGTGCGCCACGACCTGTGGGACCGCGACCTTCCAGCCCCGCCGACCCTGGTGTCCGTCGTCCGCGATGGCAAGACCATCGATGCGGTGGCGCAGGTGACGAAGTCCGGCATGGTGTTCGTGCTCGATCGGGATACGGGGAAATCGCTGTTCCCGATCGTGGAAAAGCCCTACCCCGCCTCCGACGTGCCGGGTGAGCAGGCGGCGCGCACGCAAATCACGCCCCTGCGGCCGGCACCCTTCGTCCGCCAGCAGCTCACGCGCGAGATGCTGACGCATCGCACGCTTGACGCCCACGCGGCCGTGGCGCGTACCTTCGATGGCTTGAGCAGCCGCGGCCAGTTCGACCCGCCGAGCGAACGCGGCACGATCATCTTCCCCGGCCTGGATGGCGGCGCAGAATGGGGCGGCGCGGCCTTCGATCCCGAGACCGGCATGCTGTACGTGAACGCCAACGACATGGCGTGGATCCTGCGCCTGAAAAAACGTCCGCCTGCGCTGGCCGGAAATAGCGGCCGCGCGGTCTACCTGAACCACTGCGCAAGCTGCCATCGCGAGGACCGCAGCGGCAGCCCGCCCGAATTCCCCTCGCTCGCGCAGGTATCGAAGCGACTGCCGGAAGCGCAACTGCAGCGCATCGTCCGCAGCGGGAATGGACGCATGCCGTCCTTTAGCAGCGTGCTGGGCGACGATGAGATCAAGTCGGTGCTGGCCTACTTGCGCAAGCCTGACGACAGCATTGTTCCGGCTGCTGCGACCAGCGCGGCGATCGATACCGCGCCCTATATGTTCGACGGCTACAAACGCTTCCTCGATCCGGACGGTTATCCGGCGGTGACGCCACCCTGGGGCACACTGAATGCGATTCACCTGGATAGCGGGGACTACGCCTGGACGATTCCATTCGGAGAATATCCGGAGCTGACGGCAAAGGGCATCCGCAATACCGGCAGCGAAAACTATGGCGGCGCCGTCGTGACGGCCGGGGGATTGCTGTTCATCGGGGCGACCGTCTTCGACAACCAGTTCCGGGCCTTCGACAAACGCACCGGCCAGTTACTCTGGCAGGACAGCTTGCCGGCGGCCGGCCTGGCGACGCCGGCGACTTACGAGGCAGGCGGCCGGCAGTTCGTGGTGATCGCGGCGGGTGGCGGCAAGAATCCGAAAGCGGCGCCGGCCGCCAAGCTGGTGGCGTACGCGCTGCCGCGCTGAATACAGCGGACTGAATACAGAAGTGAAAAGACAAAAGCAAAAAGCCCGCCGAGTATCAACTCAACGGGCTTTCGCATATAACTAGCCTGACGATAACCTACTTTCACACTGGTTGCAGCACTATCATCGGCGCAAAGTCGTTTCACGGTCCTGTTCGG
>Ga0265798_10008097_pt1 | contig 13466 bp, 6 predicted proteins | sample P3T30metagenome_FD_192430 | JGI IMG/M metagenome (GOLD analysis project Ga0265798, IMG submission 192430) | Plant litter microbial communities from East Loma Ridge, Irvine, California - P3 T30 | ecosystem: Environmental > Terrestrial > Plant litter > Unclassified | place: USA: California...
AGCGCTTCATGAACTACGGGATCACGCCCGAGGAGCTCCGCTGCGGCAAGCCGATCATCGGCATCGCCCAGAGCGGCAGCGACATCACGCCGTGCAACCGCATCCACCTGGAGACCGTCAAGCGCGTGCGCGACGGCATCCGCGACGCCGGCGGCATCCCAATGGAATTCCCGCTGCACCCGATCTTCGAAAACTGCCGCCGCCCGACCGCGGCGCTGGACCGCAACCTGGCCTATCTGGGCCTGGTCGAGATCCTGCACGGCTATCCGATCGACGCCGTGGTGCTCACCACCGGCTGCGACAAGACCGTGCCGGCCCAGCTGATGGCTGCCGCCACGGTCGACCTGCCCGCCATCGTGCTGTCGGGCGGCCCGATGCTCGACGGCTGGTTCGAGGGTGAACTGGTGGGCTCCGGCGCCGCCATCTGGAAGGCGCGCCGCCAACTGGCGGCCGGCACCATCGACGAGAAGAAGTTCGTCGACATCGCCACCGCCTCGGCGCCGTCCGCTGGCCACTGCAACACCATGGGCACCGCCTCGACGATGAATGCCGTGGCCGAAGCCCTGGGCATGTCGCTGACTGGCTGCTCGGCGATCCCCGCGCCTTACCGCGAGCGCGGCCAGATGGCTTATGAAACCGGCCGCCGCATCGTCGAACTGGCCAAGGACGATGTGCGTCCGTCGACCATCCTGACGCGCGACGCCTTCCTGGATGCGATCGTGGTCAACGCCGCGATCGGCGGCTCGAGCAACGCCCAGCCGCACATCGTCGCCATGGCGCGCCATGCCGGCGTGGAGATCACCCCGGAAGACTGGATGGAGTATGGCTACGAGGTGCCGCTGCTGCTGAACATGCAGCCGGCCGGCAAATACCTGGGAGAGCGCTTCCACCGCGCCGGCGGCGTGCCGGCCGTGATGTGGGAGCTTGAGCAGGCCGGCATGCTGCGCTCCCAGCGCCCGACCGTCACCGGCAAACCCATGGCCGAGAACATCTACAACCGGGAAACCGACGACCGCGAGATGATCAAGCCGTTCGCCGATCCGCTCAAGGAAACGGCGGGCTTCCTGGTCCTGAAGGGCAATCTGTTCGACTTCGCGATCATGAAGACCAGTGTGATCTCGCCGGCCTTCCGCGCGCGCTATCTCGCCAATCCGGGACACGAGAACTGCTTCGAATGCAAGGTGGTCGTGTTCGACGGTTCGGACGATTACCACCACCGGATCAACGATCCGAGCCTGGGCATCGATGAGTACACGATGCTGGTGATCCGCGGCGCCGGCCCGGTGGGCTGGCCCGGTTCGGCCGAAGTGGTCAATATGCAGCCGCCCGATCACCTGATCAAGGAAGGCATCAGCAACCTGCCGACCCTGGGCGACGGCCGCCAGTCGGGCACCTCGGATAGCCCGTCGATCCTGAACGCCTCGCCCGAAAGCGCGGCCGGTGGCAACCTGTCGCTGCTGCGCACGGGCGACGTGATCCGCGTCGACCTGAACCACGGCCGCTGCGACGTGCTGCTGTCCGACGAAGACCTGGAAGCGCGCCGCAGCGACGCGCCGCCGCTGTTCCCTGCCAGCCAGACCCCGTGGCAAGAGATCTACCGCGCCACGGTGGGGCAGCTGCACAAGGGCGCCTGCATGGAACTGGCGCTGCCGTATCGCGGTGTGGGGCACGATATGCCGCGGCACAACCACTAAGGCCGCCGGCTGGCTTTCTTTCGTTAGCCCCAAGACCGTCGTTACCTTCACTGGAGGTAACGACTCCCCGCGCAGGCGGGGACCCAAGTTTGCTCGCACAACCACCAAGATATGCATAAGTGGTCTGCGTGAGACTTGGGTCCCCGCCTGCGCGGGGACGACGGTTTTTGGGCTAACAATAAAGTACTTATTCCACCACCACCGCGCTGCTACCCCCACCCGCAGGCCGCACCAGCACCTTGGTTGCAATCCGCTCGGTCATCTCCTGCACGTGCGAGATCACGCCGACCTTGCGGCCCATCGACTGCAGCGCATCCAGGGCGTCCATCGCCACTCCCAGCGTTTCGCTATCGAGGCTGCCGAAGCCCTCGTCGATGAACAGCGACTCGACCCGCACCCGGTTCGAGGACAGCGAGGCCAGGCCCAGCGCCAGCGCCAGCGACACCAGGAACGATTCGCCACCCGACAGCGAGTTCACCGAACGCACTTCGCCGCCCATGTCCTGGTCGCGCACCATCAGCGCCAGTGACGGCATGCCCTGGTAGCTGACCCGCTCCAGGCGGTAGCGCCTGGCCAGCTGCTTCAGGTGTTCGTTGGCGTAGCCGAGCAGCACGTCGAGCGTGAACTGCTGGGCGTAGTTGCGGAACTTCTTGCCGTCGCTGGAGCCGATCAGCTCCGACAGCTTGCCCCAGCGACCCTCGACCGCCTGCTGGCGCTCGATCTCGGCCAGGCTCGATTCGGCCTGGCGGCGCCGCTCGTCGTCCTGCATCGCGCGCAGGCGCAGCGCGGTCGCGGCCTCGATCGCCCCCTGGCGCTCGGCCACCAGTGCGTCGAAGGTGGCCTGCACCGCCTCGAAGGGCTGGCCGTCCGGCGGGCTTGACGCCAGATGGGCCGCGCGCTGGGCGCGCCGTTCCGCAAGGATCGCGGCGGCATTGCCGACCTGGGTCTCGATCGCGTTCAGGGCGGTGCGCTCCTGCGCCAGCCAGGCGGCGCCGACCTGCAGCAGGCGCGCCAGTTCGTCGGTGTCGTGGATGTCATCCAGGCCGTCAGCCTGGCGCCGGTAGTCCTCCAGCCAGTCGGCCAGCGCCGCGCTGGCGCCGGCGCCAGCACCGTCGAGTTCCGCAATGCGTTCGATCAGCTGGGCCTGTGCGGTACGGGCCCGGGTCTCGGCCTGCGCCGCCTCATTGGCGGCCTGCTGGCGCGCGGCGACCTGTTCGCGCGCGCCGCTCACGGCGGCGGTCAGTTCGCGTTCGACCTCGCCCGCCGCGCGGCCCTGCCACAGGGTGGCGCGGGCTTCGCGCCTGTGCTTGACGTCGCCGTCGATACGCTCGAAGTCCGCCGCCAGCCGGGCGCCTGCCACGTCGATCTCGGCGATGCGGGCCTGGGCGGCGCCGGCTTCGACTTCCAGCGTCGCCAGCGATGCGCTGGCCCGGGCCTGGATCTCGGTTTGCTCGCGCCATTGCAGCGCTTCCGCAGCGCGTGCCCCGCTCCAGCCGGCCGGGTCTCGGCGCCATGCCGCCTGCCAGCCGTCGCCGTGGGCGGCCGCCATGGCGGGATCGAGTTCGGCCAGCAGGGCGTCGAGCTGCCTGCTCGCCGCCTCCTGGTTACCGCTCAGCGCTTTGAGTTCGTTCTGCAAGCGCGTCGCGGCCTCTCGCTCGGCCTCGGCGTTCTTGCGCAGCGTCGCCAGCACCGCTTGCGCGCCATCGACGTCGCGCTGGGCCGCGTCGCGCGCGGAGGCGGCGGCGCGCCAGGCCTGTTCGCGCAGCGCCAGCGCATCGACGGCATTGCGCCCCAGCGTGCGCTGGGCGCCGAACCAGTCGGCGCGATCGGCTTCGTCCGGCGCATCAAAGGCCAGCGGATCGGCATCCCAGGCCGCGGCCAGGCCGGCGATGCGGGCGTCGGCCGCGTTGCGGTCGTGGGCCAGCGCCGCCAGGCGTTCGCGGGCCGCGGCCAGCGCGGCGCCATGCGTCGCCTGCAGCGCGCCATGCTCGCGCACCCGCGCGCGGCAGCCGTCGACTTCGGCGCGCAGGCCGGCCAGCATTGCCTTGAGCGTCGCATCCTGGTGGGCGTACGGATGATCGAGGGCGCCGCACACCGGGCAGGGATCGTCGTCGGCCAGGTTGGCGCGCAGTTGCTCCACGTCGGCGGCGCAGGCCAGTTCGGCGGCGCTCAGCGAGCGCTCGGCTTGGACCATCGCCGCTTCCAGCACCGGCGCCGCGCTGCGCGCTTCCAGCAGGGATTGCTCGGCGTGTGCCGCGGCGCTCGCGGCGCGCTCGCTGTCGCGGGCGATACCGGCCAGCGCTTCGCGCGCGGCTGCCAGGTCGAGCCAGGTGCGTTCGGCCGCCGCCAGCTGTTCGCGGCGCGCTTCCAGTTGCCGGCGCTCGGCGCCGATCGCCTCGGCGTCGAAGGCGGCGAGCGCCGCCATCGCGGCGCGCCGGTTCGCTTCCAGCGCATCGAGACGTTCGATTGCCTGTGTCAATGCGCTTGCCGCCTGGGCGTCGCGCCCGGCGGCCTGCTCGGCTGCGCTGCGCGTCGCGGCCAGCGCCGTCGTTCCGGCGGCGAGGGCGTCCTGCGCCTGCCCAGCCTGGCGCAGCAGGCGTTCCCACTGCTGCCAGCCGGTCGCCACGGCCTCATGGCGCGACTGCGCCGCCAGCCAGGTCGCGGCGGCGTCGCGCAGGCTGCGGGCGCGCGCCAGTTCCTCGGACTTCGACGCGTGCCGGGCACGCGCCTCGCGTGCCTGCTGGCGCGCCGCTTCCAGCGCACTGCCTGCCTGGGCATGGGCGGGGGCAAGCGTCTCCAGCGCCGCATCCAGCGCCTTGGCCTGGTCCAGTTGCGGGCCGGCGGCGCGCAGCTGGGCATCCAGGGTGTCGAGCCGCGCGATGGCGGCGTCGACCTCGGCGTTGCTGGCGCGGCGCGCTTCGAGCGCCGTCGCCAGCTCGGCTTCCAGCTTCGCGATCGAGGAATGGGCCTGGCGCCGTTCGGCTTCCAGCCGCTGGACCTCGACCGCCAGCGGCCGCGCCGGCTGCACCGCTTCCAGGGTGGCGAGGCGCTGGCGCCGTTCTGCGGCCGCGCCACGTTCGGCGTTGGCGGCGGCCAGTGCTTCCTCGGCCTGGGCCTGGCCGCGCTGGAGCTTGTCGAGTTCCTGGTGCCAGCGCAGCTGTTGTTCGAGCAGGGCGTGGCGGCTGTCGAGCGCTTCACGCGCGGCATCGGCGGCGCTGCGCTCGAGGTCGAGCTGCGCGCGCTCGCTTGGCGCCAGCGGCGCGACATTGGCCAGGCTGGCCTGCAGCACCTGGGTGCGCTGCTGTTCGAGCTTGTAGCGCTCGAAGGCGCGGCGCGAGATCTCGCTGTAGACCGTGGTGCCGGTCAGGGTTTCGAGCAGCTCGCCGCGCTCGTTCTCGTCGGTCTTGAGGAAGGCCGAGAACTCGTTCTGGGCCAGCAGCACGGCGCGCGTAAACTGCTCGAACGACAGGCCGATGCGCTGCACGATTTCAAGCGTCACCTCGGTCTTGGTGCCGCCAATCGGCGCCAGTTCCGGCAGGCGGTGCAGGCTCATCTTGGCCGGCTGCAGCGCGCCGCCCGGCTTGTTGTACGAGCGACGCACGCTCCAGCGCGCGCGGTAGCGGCCATCGTCGCTGCCGACGAAATCGACTTCGGCCCAGGCTTCGGCCGCGCCACGGCGCAGCAGGGTGCGCGGGTCGAGTGCCGAGACGGTGTCGCCGCCGACGTCCGGCAACTGGCTGCCGGCGCGCTTGAGCATGCGCGGGGTGGCGTCGTACAGCGCCAGGCACAGGGCGTCGAGCAGGGTGCTTTTTCCCGCGCCGGTGGGGCCGCTGATGGCGAACAGGCCGGTAGTGGCCAGCGGTCCGGACTCGAAGTCGACCGCGAATTCGCCGGCCAGCGAGGCCAGGTTCTTGCCGCTGATTTTCAGGATCTTCATCGCGGCTCTCCTTCCACGGCGTGGAACAGCTCAGCGAACGATTCGATCTGCTCGGGCGGGGCTTCATCGCCATATTTTTGCCGCCACAGGCGGCGGAAGATATCGTCCGGCTGCAGTTGCGCCAACTGGTCCAGGCTCAGTGCTCCGGCCTCGTCGCTTGCCGCCACCAGCTTGCGGGTCGGCTCGATCTTGGCCAGCCGCACGGGTTTATCCACCAGCACCGCCTCGATGCGGGCGCGCAGGCCCGGTTCGGGGCCGTCCAGCAGCACCCGCACTTCGAGATAGGGCCAGGCTTCCCGCGGCAGCTCGGGGTCGAGTTCCAATGCCTCCAGCGCCACCAGCGCGTCTTCGAGTGGCGCTGGCGTGGCCGGCACGCGCAGCAGCTGCACCGGACGCGGCACATACAAGGGAACGATCGCCTGGGCCTTGTCGCCGTCGAGGTCGATGCGCAGTACCTGGTGCTGGTAGCCGACTTCGGAGAACGACAGCGGCAGCGGGCTGCCGCTGTAGCGGATGTGCTCGTGGCCGCCAACGCGCTGGGCCAGGTGCAGGTGACCCAGGGCCGCATAGGCGATGCTGGCGTCGAACATGCTGACCGGCAGGGCTTCGCTGCCGCCGATCACGATGCGGCGCTCGGAGTCTTCGGAGGCCTGGCCCTTGGCCATATGGCAGTGGCCCATGGCGATGATGGGCTGGCCTTCGGCCGCCCGTTCGCGCGCCAGCGCATGCGCCTGGCGGTAGAGCAGGGCGGTGCCGTGCAGGTAGGGATCCTTCGAGATGGCCTCGGCCTGTTCTTCGCCTTCGGCTGCGCGCAGGCGCGGCAGGTCGCCGGGACGCAGGAAGGGCACGGCCAGGCACCAGGCCGCCGTGTTGCCGTCGCGGTCGCGCAGCGGCACCAGCAGGCGCTCGAGGTCGATCTCGCCATCGCCGCGGCGCAGGACGTTGCCGACCACGATCGTGCCATGGGCTTCCAGCAGCGGCGTGGGGGCTTCGAGCCGCCCCGGTGAATCGTGGTTGCCGGCGATGACCACCACCTGCAACTGCGGCACGCGGCTGCGCGCCTGCTGCAGGAAGCGGTACAGCTGGCGCTGGGCGCTGGAAGAAGGATTGGCGGTGTCGAAGATGTCGCCCGCGATCAGGAGCACGTCGATGCGCTCCTCCACCAGGGTGTCGGCCAGCCAGTCGAGGAAGCACTGGTGTTCGTAGGTCCGGTCGTGATTGTGCAGGGTCTGGCCGAGGTGCCAGTCGGAGGTGTGCAGCAGCCGCATGGGGAATTGACGAGTGAGGGTGAAGAAGGTCGCAGGATCGGGAAAGCGCCGGCGCATCTTACTATAGCGCAGCCGGCGGCTGGCTTGCTGAGCAATGCAGGAAAGGTGCGCTCCGCCGCGGTAGCATGTTCCGTGAATCTTTTGTTCAGGAAATTAACCCCGCCTGACCTCGCTCGCATTGTGAAATCGGGTTTGAGCAATGTCAAACCCGCCCACCTTCTTCTCTCTACACTACGAGGTTCCTGTCGGCCGGCGCCATAACAAACCAATAGCCGGCTACCCCTATATAAAGCATCCCCGACCGCCCCAGGCGTGGATTATCCACGCGCGCCGGAGGAGCAAATTGAGAGGAGACACCATGCTGACATCAACCTATACGCTGGTCGCCTTGTCCGTCGAGCAGGCACGCGCGCGGATCGAGGTGAAGGCGTTGCTCGAGCGATGGCGACCTTGCGCCTGGTGGGGTGAACCGCCGGCCATGCGCCAGTACGAACAGGCGTGCGACGCCCTGCGCCAGGCCTGCGAGGCCTGCCACTGGCGCAAGCTCGACAAGTTCGTGCTGCCGGCGCTGCGCCGCCGCGGCGAGGATGCCGGCCGGCTGGTGGCCGAGCTCGATGGGTTGAGCCGGCAGGCGCTCGAAGCGCGCCAGGCGGCGCAGGCTGCCGCCCTGGAGGGCGATCCCGGCTGCCTGGCCGCCGTGGAGCGCTGCTGCGAGCTGCTGCTCGAACGCCTCGAGCGCGAAGAGCGCGAACTGCTGCCGCTGGCGCGCACCATGATCCCGGGCGAAGCGTGGTTCGCGATCGCCAACCAGATGCTGGCGCACGACGCCCACCAGAGCGAAAGCCGGGGTGACAATCGCGGTGACAATCGCGGTGAGATCCGGGGCGCCGGGATGGGGATGATGCGCGGCATGCCGCCGTCGGATATTTCATCCAGGCAAAATCATGCCTTGCCACTCGTAAACTAAGAGGAACAACCGGGCCGGACATGCCGATCGATGCCGGGGTTCTTTGCTATGATGGGAGTTTTGGAAGTGCGATTTCATCATGTTCGAATTCCTATTCAAGCGGCAGGGCTCGAAATCGGCCACGTCCGGCGACAAGCCGGAGGCCAGGCCTGCCGCGGCGAAGGCTTCCGCGGCGGCCGGCGCCAAGCCCGGCGCAGGCAAGTCGGGCAGTGCGGTGTCCTCTCCAGCGGCTGCGGCTGCGGCTGATGCGCGCGCTGCGCTCGCCGACGCGCGCGCGCGCCAGGCCGAACGGCTCAAGGGCCTGGGCGCCGATGAAGCGGCCGCCGTCGATTTCATTCTCCAATCCGAATTCTCCGAACTGCGCCTCGCCGCGGCCGAACTGGTCCACGGGCGCGCCCACCTCGAGCGCGTGCACACGGCGATGCGCAACGTCGACCGCCGCGTCGCCAAGCTGGTGCAGGGCAGGCTGGACGCGATCCGCCACCACGAATCCGAGCTGCGCCGTGGCGAAGAAGCGCTGGCCCAGGCCAGGGCGCTGCTGAACGACACCCTACTGACCCCGAACCATGTCGCCGAGCTCGACCGCAAATGGTCGATCATCCGCGCGCCCGAGCTGGCGTCCGACTTCGACGCCGTGCGCGCCCAACTCGGCCACCGTCTCGAATCGCAGGTGGCGCTGCAGCGCGCCATGATCGACCGCCTGGCCGTGCTGCGCGCCCTCGATGCGGGCGGTCTCGACGCCGCCGCCCTGGCCGCGCGCCTGGCAGAGCTGCAGCAGGAGCAAGAGGCGGCCCTGGTCGACCCCGGCCATGCCTCGCTGCCGCGCGCCCTGGTGGCCGAATTCGCCACTGAACACGCGCGCCTGACGGCCAGCCTGGCAACGATCGAGCAAGACCAGGCCGCGCTGGCCGCACGCGAGACGGTCCTGGCCGGATGGCAGGCCCAGGCCCCGGCCGAACTCAAGCACGAAACGCTGCGCAGGGAATGGCAGCGCCTGCCGGCCTTGCCGTCCAACGCTGCCGCCGGCGCCCTGCAGGAGCGCTTCGAGGCGCTGCTCGCGAGCCTGCCGCAAGAGGTGCGTCAAGCCAGGCCCGCACCGGCCGCCGGCGCGGGAGAAAGCCCAAGGCAGGCCGCCAAGCCGGCCGCGCGCGGCGCCGACCAGGCCTTCCTCGACAACCTGGATGCGCTCGAAGCCGCCTTGCAGCAGGGCTCGCTCGGCACCGCCGCCGAGCTCGACAAGGCGCTGAAGGAAGCCAAGGACAAGGGCATGCGCCCGAACGCGCCGCAGGCCGACCGCCTGGCCCATCTGCGCGCCGAGCTCAAGCGGTTGTCGGACTGGGCGCGCTGGGGCGGCAACGTCTCGCGCGAAGAACTGATCAAGACCGTCGAGTCGCTGCCGGCCCAGGGCCTGGCGATGGCCGAGCTGGCCAAGAAGGTCGGCAGCATGCGCGATCGCTGGAAGGCGCTGGACAGCCTGTCCGGCCCGGCCCCGCGCAGCCTGTGGGAGCGCTTCGACGCCGCCTGCAGCGCTGCCTATGCGCCGGCTGCGGCCCACTTCCGCCAGCTGGCCGACGACCGCCATGCCAACGCGGCGCGCGGCCAGGCCCTGGTGGAAGAAGCCCAGGCCGAGATCGGGCGCCTGCAGGCGAACGAGGCCGACTGGAAGCATGTATCCGGCACCGTGCAGCGCCTGCGCACTGCCTGGAGCCATCTGGGTGCGGTCGACCGCAAGGAAAAGAAGCGCCTCGACACGCTGTTCGCCGACGCGCTGACCACCTTGCAGCGTCCGCTGGAAGACCAGCGCAAGATCGAGATCGCGGTGCGCGAGCAGCTGATCGAAGAGGTGGGCAAGCTCGATCCGCACGAGCGCCACGCGGTAGACATGCTGCGCGAGCTGCAGTCGCGCTGGCAGGAACATGCGCGCGCACTGCCGCTCGAGCGCAAGGCCGAGCAGGCGCTGTGGCAGCGCTTCCGCGGCGCCTGCGACGCGCTGTTCGCCGCGCGCAAGGAGCATGCGCATGCGGCCGACAGCGAACGCCGCGTCCACGAAACCGCCAAGGAAGCCGTGTGCGAGCGCCTGGAAGCGGCCGCGCCCGACGCCACGCCGTCCAACGTCGGCAAGCTGCTGCGCGAAGCGGCCGCCGAGTGGCAGGCGATCGGCCCGGTGCCGCGCGCCCACGAGGCGCGCATCGACAAGCGCTATCACGCTGCCATCGCCAAGGTGCAGCACCATGCCGACGCCGCCCGGCGCGCCCAGGACACGGCGCTGGCCGGGGCTGTGCGCGACAAGCTGCGCCTGGTGCAGAGCCTCGAGACTGCGCTGGCCAATCCCGAAGCCCACACCCAGGCTGCGGACTGGCGCGGGCGCTGGGACGCCTTGCTGCCGCTGGACGGCGGCTACGAGCCGATTTTGCGGGCCCGCTTCGACGCCGCCCTGGCGGCCCTGGAAGCGCAAGATAGCGAGCGCGCCGCCTACGTGCGCCAGATGGAAGGCAACCGCGAGCGCCTGCTGAACGACCTGCTGCGCCTGGAAATCGCGGCCGGCATCGACAGCGGCCCCGAATTCGCGCGCGAGCGCCTGCGGCTGCAGGTCGAGGTGCTGCAAAGCTCCCTCAAGTCGGGCCAGAAGCCGGGCGCGCAAGCGGCCGAACTGCGCACGCTGCTGGCGCTCGCGGCCGTGCTCGACGTGCGCACCGAGACCCGCATCGAACACCTGCTGCTGCGCCAGCCTAAGGACCACGCATGAACGAAGTACGGGTACAGGCCGGGGATTTCGACCTCGGCCAGGAAGTGGCGCGCCTGCGCGCCGGCGATGCGCGCATCGGCGCGGTGGTGTCGTTTGTCGGCACCGTGCGCGACCTGAACGACGGCGCCAGGGTCTCCGAGATGGAGCTCGAACACTATCCGGGCATGACCGAGAAATCGCTGGAAGCGATCGTGGAGCGCGCCTGCGAACGCTGGCCGCTGTACGGCACCCTGGTGATCCATCGCGTCGGCCCGCTGGCCCCGCTCGACCAGATCGTGCTGGTGGCCTGCAGCGCCGCCCATCGCGGCGACGCCTTTGCGGCCTGCGAGTTCATCATGGACTACCTCAAGACCGAGGCGCCGTTCTGGAAGAAAGAGCAGACGCCTGACGGTGCACGCTGGGTCGACGCCCGCGTCAGCGACGATACGGCCAGGGCCAAGTGGGCGGTCTAGTTACGCCACTGGGCTTTGCCGCGGTCGGCCTGGGCGCCGCGCTCGGCGCCTGGCTGCGCTGGGGCCTGGGCCTGTGGCTGGGCGGCCTGCACGGCTTCGTCCAGGTCGGGACCCTGGCCGCCAACCTGGTCGGGGGCTACCTGGTGGGCCTGGCGCTCGGCTTCTTCGCCGGCCAGCCTGACCTGGCGCCCGCGTGGCGGCTGTTCGCGATCACCGGCTTTCTCGGCGGCCTGACGACGTTTTCCAGTTTTTCTGGCGAGTCGGTGACCCTGTTGCAGCGCGGGGAAGTAGGCTGGGCGCTGGCGCACACGGCGCTGCATCTGCTGGGGTCGTTGCTGCTGTGCGCGGCCGGCTTCGCCACCTGGCGCGCTGTGCGGGGCTAGTCGCTCCTGGCCGGCGCCGGCCATCTTGAAAAGCCGGCCGCTCATCCCTATCTTGCTCTCTAACTAAGAACAACCTCTAGGGAGCAAGACCATGCGGCAAGATAAATTGACGACCAAGCTCCAGGAAGCACTGGCGGATGCCCAGAGCCTGGCGGTCGGCAACGATAACCAATACATCGAAACAGTTCACCTCCTGCTCGCCCTGTTGAACCAGGACGATGGCAGCGCACGCTCGCTGCTGCAGCGCGCCGGCGTCAATGTCGGCGGGCTGACCAATGCGCTGAAGGCGGCGCTCGAGCGCCAGCCCAAAGTGACCGGCGCGGGCGGCAACGTCCAGGTCGGGCGCGACCTGATGGCGCTCTTGAACCTGTCCGATCGCGAGGCGCAGAAGCGCGGCGACCAGTTCCTGTCGTCCGAGATGGTGCTGCTGGCGCTGTCCGACGACAAGTCCGACGCCGGCCGCCTGGCGCGCGAAAACGGCCTGGCCCGTAAATCGCTGGAGTCGGCCATTTCGGCCGTGCGCGGTGGCGAATCCATGAATTCGCCCGAGGCCGAAGGCCAGCGCGAAGCGCTCAAGAAATATACGCTCGACCTGACCGAGCGCGCCCGTGCCGGCAAGCTCGACCCCGTGATCGGCCGCGACGACGAGATCCGCCGCGCGATCCAGGTGCTGCAGCGGCGCAGCAAGAACAACCCGGTGCTGATCGGCGAGCCGGGCGTCGGCAAGACCGCCATCGTCGAAGGCCTGGCCCAGCGCATCGTCAACGGCGAAGTGCCCGATTCGCTCAAGGGCAAGCGCGTGCTGTCGCTCGATATGGCGGCGCTGCTGGCCGGCGCCAAGTTCCGCGGCGAGTTCGAGGAACGCCTGAAAGCCGTGCTGAAAGAGCTGGCGCAGGATGAAGGCCAGACCATCGTCTTCATCGACGAGATCCACACCATGGTCGGCGCCGGCAAGGCCGAAGGCGCCATGGACGCCGGCAATATGCTCAAGCCTGCGCTGGCGCGCGGCGAGCTGCACTGCGTCGGCGCCACCACGCTCGACGAGTACCGCAAGTACGTCGAGAAGGACGCCGCGCTCGAGCGCCGCTTCCAGAAGATCATCGTGGACGAGCCGAGCGTGGAGGCGACCATCGCCATCCTGCGCGGCCTGCAGGAGAAGTACGAGCTGCACCACCAGGTGGACATCACCGACCCGGCGATCATCGCCGCGGCCGAGCTGTCGCATCGCTATATCACGGACCGCTTCCTGCCCGACAAGGCGATCGACCTGATCGACGAGGCGGCGGCCAAGATCAAGATCGAGATCGACTCCAAGCCGGAGGTCATGGACCGCCTCGAGCGGCGCATGATCCAGCTGAAGATCGAGCGCGAAGCGGTGCGCCGCGAAACCGATGAAGCATCGCAGCGCCGCCTGGAGCTGCTGGGCGAAGAGATCGCACGCCTCGAACGCGAGTACAACGACTTCGAAGAAGTGCTGAAGGCCGAGAAGGCGGCGGTGCAGGGCACTACTCACATCAAGGAAGAGATCGAGCGCATCCGCTACCAGATGGAAGAGGCGCGCCGCCAGAGCAACTGGCAGCTGGCGTCCGAGCTGCAGTATGGCCGCCTGCCGGACCTGGAAGCGCAGCTGCGCCAGGCTGAAGAAGCGACGGCGCGCGCCGATGCGGATGGCGTGAAGCCGAAGCTGCTGCGCACGCAGGTGGGCGCCGAGGAGATCGCCGAAGTAGTCGCACGCGCGACCGGCATCCCGGTAGCGCGCATGATGCAGGGCGAGCGCGACAAGCTGCTGCACATCGAGGACGAGCTGCACAAGCGCGTGGTGGGCCAGGACGAGGCGATCGAGGCGGTGTCGGATGCGATCCGCCGTTCGCGCGCGGGCCTGTCGGATCCGAATCGCCCCTACGGCTCCTTCATGTTCCTGGGCCCGACCGGCGTCGGCAAGACCGAGCTTTGTAAAGCGCTGGCGGCCTTCCTGTTCGACACCGAGGATGCGCTGATCCGCATCGACATGATCGAATT
>Ga0265798_10008100_pt1 | contig 13465 bp, 16 predicted proteins | sample P3T30metagenome_FD_192430 | JGI IMG/M metagenome (GOLD analysis project Ga0265798, IMG submission 192430) | Plant litter microbial communities from East Loma Ridge, Irvine, California - P3 T30 | ecosystem: Environmental > Terrestrial > Plant litter > Unclassified | place: USA: California...
CGACCAGGGCCAGCACCTGCTTGCCCGACTGGGCGGCGGCGATGAGGGCCTCGACGATGGGGCTGTCGCCCGAGGTGCGGTAGAGCGTCTGCTTGATGGCGAGCACGTTCGGGTCGGCGGCGGCCTGCTCGAGGAAGGCCTGCACGCTCGTGGCGAAGGACTCGTAAGGGTGGTGCACGAGCACGTCGCCGCGCGCGATGGCCGAGAAGAGGTCCGGCTTGGCGTTGGGCTCGCCCGGCAGCAGGTCGACGGCGGTGGTCGGCAGGTGCTTGGCGTACTTGAGCCGCGGACGGTCGAGCTTCTGCAGCTCGAAGAGGCCGCGCAGGTCGAGCGGCGCGGGCAGGCGGTAGACCTCCTGCTCGGTGATGCCGAGCTCGCGCACGAGCAGCTCCAGCGTCACCGGGTCCATGTCGTCGGTGATCTCGAGGCGGATGGGCGGGCCGAAGCGGCGCCGCAGCAGCTCCTTCTCGAGGGCCTGGATGAGGTTCTCGCTCTCGTCCTCCTCGACCTCGACGTCCTCGTTGCGGGTGACGCGGAACTCGTGGTGGTCGAGCACCTCCATGCCCGGGAACAGGTCCTCGAGGTGGTTGGAGACCAGGTCCTCGAGCGGGATGAAGCGGGTCAGGCCGCTGCCGTCGTCGGGCAGCTGCACGAAGCGCGGCAGCACGGAGGGCACCTTGATGCGTGCGAACTGCACCTTGCGGGTGTGCGGGTGCCGCACGCGCACCGCGAGGTTGAGCGAGAGGCCGGAGATGTACGGGAACGGATGCGCAGGGTCGACCGCGAGCGGCATGAGCACCGGGAAGATCTGCTGCGAGAAGATCTCGTCCACGCGCTGCCGATCGGCCTCGCCGAGGTCGCTCCACGCCTCGACGTGGATGTTCGCGTCGTCGAGCGCGGGCTTGACGAGGTGCTTGAAGGCGTTGGCGTGCCGGTCCTGCAGTTCGTGCGCCTTCGCGCTGATGTCGGCGAGCACGTCGACCGGGGCGCGACCCACGTTGGTCGGCACGGCGATGCCGGTGGCGATACGGCGCTTGAGGCCGGCCACGCGCACCATGAAGAACTCGTCGAGGTTGCTCGCGAAGATCGCCAGGAAGTTGGCGCGCTCGAGCAGCGGCGTGTCCGCGTCCTCGGCCAGCTCGAGCACGCGCTGGTTGAACGCCAGCCAGCTCAGCTCGCGGTCGAGGTAGCGCTCGGCGGGCAGGGTGCCGTCGTCCACGCTCGAGGACTGGTAGTCGTCGTCGTCGATGCCGCCGCTGACGACCTCGGTGCTCACAGTGGGGTCGGTCTCCATGGCCCCATCATGGCACCGGCCTGTGAACGGCTGTTGAACGGGTTCAGCCCCCGTGCGCGGGGCTCAGCGCGGTCATGAGCGAGCGGATGGCCGGCTCCGCGGCCTCCACGGGCACGTGCCCCGCGATCACGAGCTCGGCGAGGCCGTGCACGGCGGCCCAGCTGGTCACCGCGGCGACCCCGCCGGGGTCGCCGCCCGCGAGCGCTGCGACGGTCTCGGCGAGGAGGCGCTCGTTCTCGGCGATGAGCGGACCCATCTCGCCGGTCGGTTGGCCGGGCACGCAGACGGCGGGGTCGAAGACGACCGCGAAGGCGTTCGGGTTCGCCACCGCCCATCCGGTGTAGGCGATGCCGAGGGCGACGCCGCGCTCGACCGCATCCGCTCCCTCCGCCCGCTCCAGCGCCTGCTGCTGCGCCGCGAGCAGCCGACCCATCGCGGCCTCGGCGAGGTGGTGCAGCAGCGCAGTGCGGTCGCCGAAGTGGTGGTAGGGCGCGTTGTGGCTGACGCCGGCGCGGCGGGCGACCTCCCGCAGGCTCAGGGCGGCGTGCCCCTGCTCCGCGAGCAGCTCGAAGGCCGCGGTCTCGAGAGCGGTGACCAGGTCGCCGTGGTGGTAGCTCGAACTCGATCTTGACACGAGCAACATCATAGCTAGGCTGCTTGCATCTGGACACTGTCCAGTTCACCTCCGACCGAAGGAAACGCCATGACCACGCTCGTCATCGACGGCCACCCGCACGCCGGCTCGTTCGTCGCAGCCCTCGCCCGCGCCTACGCCGAGGCGCACCCCGACGCGCGGCTGCTGGCCGTGCGCGACCTCGTCTTCGACCCCGTGCTGCGCCACGGCTACAGCGAGCGGATGGAGCTCGAGCCCGACCTCGAGCGGGCCTGGGCCGAGATCCTCGACGCCGACCGCGTCGTCGTTGTCGCGCCGGTCTGGTGGGGCTCGGTGCCCGCCGAGCTCAAGGGCTTCTTCGACCGGCTGCTGCTGCCGCGGCGGGCCTACCGCTACGGCGCGAACAACCTGCCCGAGGGCCTGCTGCGCGGGCGCCGCGGGCGGCTCGTGCTCACGAGCGACTCGCCCTGGTGGTACCTGCTGCTCACCGGCAACCCCGCGGCCAAGCAGGTCCGCTCGCTCGTGCTCGGCTTCTGCGGCATCCGCACCGCCCGCCCGACGATGCTCGGGCCGGTGCGCGGCTCGTCAGCCGAGCAGCGCGAGCGCTGGATCGAGCGGATGCGCGCGCTCGCTGCTCGGGACGGCCGCGCGCACCGCGCATCCGCTCGTCCCGCATCGCAGGACGCGACGCCGGGTCAGCGCGCGGGAGCCTCGTCGTCGTCGTAGACGTTGAAGCGGTAGCCCACGTTGCGCACCGTGCCGATGAGCGACTCGAGGTCGCCGAGCTTGGCGCGCAGGCGGCGCACGTGCACGTCGACCGTGCGGGTGCCGCCGAAGTAGTCGTAGCCCCACACCTCGCTGAGCAGCTGCTCGCGCGTGAAGACGCGCGAGGGGTGCGTGGCGAAGAAGCGCAGCAGCTCGAATTCCTTGAAGGTGAGGTCGAGGGGGCGGCCGTGCACCTTCGCCGAGTAGCTCGCCTCGTCGATGACCACGCCGGAGGCCTGGATCTTCGAGCTCGACTGCTCCTGCGCGGCGCGGCCGATCACGAGGCGCAGCCGCGCGTCGACCTCGGCGGGGCCGGCGCCGTCGAGCACCACGTCGTCCACGCCCCAGTCGGCGTTGACGGCGGTGAGGCCGCCCTCGGTGATGACGAGCATCACCGGCACGTTCACGCCGGTGGTCACGAGGATCTTGCAGAGCGACTTGGCGCTGGCGAGATCGCGGCGGCCGTCGACCAGCATGACGTCGCTCGTCGGAGCGTTGATCAGCTGCGAGGGCTCGGCGGGGATCTGCCGTACCCGGTGGCTCAGGAGTCCGAGCGCGGGAAGGACTTCCTGCTCGACCGTCGCGGTCAAGATGAGAAGCTGCGCCACGTACCCTCCCGGATGCCGCGGTCAGTCTATAAGCAGCGCAGCGGGCGAGCGTCACCTGTGGTGGAATCGACGCATGGACGAGACCGTTGCATCGCGCCGCAGGCTCTGGGGCAGTGCCGTCTCCGTGTGGATCGCCACCGCCATCGCCGCGGTGCTGGTCTTCGCGCTCCTCGACGGCCGCGGCGGCCACGCCTGGCTCGCCGTCGTGCTCGGCGGCTCGGTGCTGCTGAGCTTCGCCATCCAGCTCGCCATGCCGGGCCCTGGCCTCGTCAACCGCATGCTCGCGGGCGTCGGCGGCGCCGTGGTCGTGCTCGCGATCGCCTCCGGCATCGGCGACCTCCTCCACACCTTGTAACGGGCGTAGACTCGGGGCATGGATTCGCTGCTGGCCCTGGAGCTCTTCTTCGTCGGCCTGCTGGTCATCGCCAGCCTGGCCATCGCGTTCGTGTCGGGAGTGGTGCTGCTGCGCCTCTTCAAGGGCCAGCGCTGAGCCCCCGGTGAGCCTCGATCTCAACACCTCGCTCCCGCCCGAGCTCGGCCCGATCTCCTGGTTGCACGGGGTCTGGGAGGGCACCGGCGTGCTCGACTACCGTCTCGACGACGACACGGTGCACAAGGCCGAGTTCGGCCAGCGCGTCAGCTTCTCGAACGACGGCCTGCCGTACCTCAACTACTCCTCGTTCACGTGGCTGCTCGACGACGCGAAGACGCCCCTGGTCTCCGAGACCGGCTACTGGCGCCTCGGCCGCGACCTGCAGGACTTCGACGCGGGCCCCGGCATGATCCCGCCGACCGCCACGACGCCGTACACCGGCGTCGAGTCGGTCGAACCGCTGCGCAACGAGCGCGAGGGCTTCGACCTCGAGGTCGCCATCGTGCACCCGAACGGCGTCAACGAGCTCTACATCGGTCAGGTCAAGAACGCCCGCATCGATCTGGGCACCGATGCGGTGGTCCGCTCCGTCGGCGCCAAGCCGTACAGTGCGGCCACCCGCCTCTACGGCCTCGTCGAGGGCCACCTGCTGTGGGCCTGGGACATGGCGGCGCTCGGCAAGGACCTGCGCAACCACGCCTCGGGACGGCTGGCGAAGGTTGGCTGAGCCGAGTCCGCTCCTCTCGCTGCCCGGCGCCGTCGCGTCGGAGCAGCACCCCTCCCTGGCCGCGCACTACGGCGAGCCGCTGCCCGAGCAGCGCCGCCTCGAGTCCGGCGCCGCCTTCGTGGAGCTGCCGCGCGCGGTGGTCTCGGTCGCCGGCCCCGACCGACTGAGCTGGCTCGATTCCATGACCTCCCAGCGGCTCACCGGCCTCGTGCCCGGCGGCTCCGCCGAGACCCTCGTGCTCGACCAGAACGGCCGCGTCGAGCACGCGGTGCGGGTCGTGGACGACGGAGCGACGGCGTGGCTGATCGCAGAGCCGGAGACCGCATCCGCTCTGGCGGCCTGGCTCGACCGGATGCGCTTCATGCTGCGCGTCGAGGTCGTCGAGCACCCGGAGCTCGCGGTGCTGGGCGCCGTGGACGGAGCTGGGCTGCCCGCATCCGCTCCCGCCGGCGTGCCGCTCGTCTGGGACGACCCCTGGAGCGTGGTCGCCGCGGGCGGCTGGCAGTACGCCGCCGCGGCCGAGCACCCCGGCGACCAGTGGCGCTGGAGCGAGACGATCGTGCCGCGCGAGTCGCTCGCGGCGCTCGCCGAGTCCGTCGCCGCGGGGGAGCGGTCCGTCTCCGGCGTGCTCGCCGCCGAGGCGCTGCGCATCGCCGCCTGGCGCCCTCGTCAGGGCGCCGACACCGACGAGCGGTCCATCCCGCACGAGCTCGACTGGCTGCGCAGCGCGGTGCACCTCACCAAGGGCTGCTACCGCGGCCAGGAGACCGTGGCCAAGGTGCACAACCTCGGCCACCCGCCGCGCCGCCTCGTGATGCTGCACCTCGACGGCTCCGACGGCGTGCTGCCCGCACCCGGCTCCGAGGTGCTGCTCGGCGAGAAGAGCATCGGCGCGGTCACCTCGAGCGCGCTGCACCACGAGCTCGGGCCGATCGCCCTCGCCGTCGTGCGCCGCGGCGCCGACGCCGGGACCGAGCTGCTCGTGCGCGCCGAAGGCCTCGAGATCGCGGCGGCCCAGCAGGTGATCGTGCCCCCGGGCGCCGGCGCCACCGCCGACGTGCCGCGGCTGCCCAGGCTCGGCGCCGTGCGCCGGGAGCGATGAGGCGCGCGGGCTTCCCCCTCCGGGCCGCGACGTCGCGGCTCACCGACGGCCTCCCGGCCATCCTGCAGATCGTGCTCGCGGTCACCGCGTCCTACGCGATCGCGCACTATGCGCTCGGCCACGACACCCCGCTGCTCGCGGTGACGACGACGATCACCGCGCTGGGGCTCAGCCGCGACGCCCGCCCGCGTCGTGTGATCGAGACGGCCGGCGGCATCCTCATCGGCATCGTGCTCACCGAGCTCTGGCTGCAGCTCATCGGCAAGGGCACCTGGCAGATCGCCGTCGTGCTGCTCAGCGTGCTCGCGCTGCTGCGCTTCCTCACGGCCAGCTCGGCCTTCGTGCTGGCGGCCGGCACCCAGTCGATGATCGTGCTGCTGCTGCCCGACCCCGAGGGCGGCCCCTTCGTGCGCAGCATCGACGCGGCGGTCGGCGGCCTCGTGGCCCTGCTGGTGACCGTGATCCTGCCGCGCGACCCTCGCCGGCTGTCGCGGCGGGCCGCCGAGCAGCTCTTCGCCTGCTTCACCGGCTCGCTCGGCGCCGCCGTCGAGTCGCTGCGACGGGCCGAGCAGGCTCCCGCCGACCGGGCTCTCGAGCGCCTGCGCGCCAGCCAGCCGCTCATCGACGCCTGGGGCGCGGCCCTCGAGTCGGCGGTGTCGATCGCGCGGCTGTCGCCCTTCCACCGCCGCAGCCGTGACGACCTCGGCGCGCAGCAGCGGGTGCTGCATCGCATGGACCTCGCCACCCGCAACCTGCGCGTCATCGTGCGCCGGGTCGACTTCGTCGTGGCCGACGGGCGGCCCCGCCCCGAGCTCGCCGAGCTGCTGGCCGCCGTAGCCACCGCCGTCGAGACCCTCGGCGCCAGCCTCGATCGCCCGCAGCTGCTCAACACCGCGCGCTACGGGCTGCTCGGTATCGCCGCACGCCTCGACCCGCGCATCGTGCTGCCGCAGGCGGAGATGGGCGAGGCGATGCTCGTCGTCATGCTGCGCCCGCTGCTCGTCGACCTGCTCGTCGCCACGGGCCTGCCCGACGCCGAGGCTCGGGCGGCGCTGCCGCGACTCTGAGCTGATCGCGTGCGCCGCTGCCGCGAGCATCGCTCGACACGCGTCGTGGAGATCGGGAGGATGGACGGATGAGCGAGCCCGTCGTCGTCTACCGCCGCTACGGCGAGCGGCCGGCCCGCGACTACGTCACCGGGGTCTGGACCCGGCGCATCCGCTGGGCCTCGATCGGGCTCATGGTCGTCGGCGTGGTCGCCGGGCTCGGCGGTCTCGCGGGCGGTGTCGATGGCAGCAGTTCCTGGGAACTGCTCGGCATGCTCGCGCTCTGGGTCGTGACGCAGGTCGGCATCGACCTGCTCTCGCGGCATCCGAGGGCCGTGAACTACCCGACCGTCCTGACCTCGCGCACCGTGCAGCGCGTCTACCGCGAGGGCGAGCGGATGCTCGTGGTCGTCGGCGCGGCCTCGTCGCTCTGCTTCGCGGGCGGCGTCGGCATGACGCTCGGGGCGCCCGGACTGCCGCTGATGATCGGCGGCCTCGTGCTCATGTTCGTCGGCATGATCGTCGGCGTCGTGCGGCTCGGCAACGTGTCCTGACGTTCCGGCGCCCCGAGTCGGATCGCCCTCAGCAGGATCGGTGCGCCTGCCGGGTCGCGCGAGGCGGCCGATCAGCGCGGCGCGACCGCCGCCCAGCCCACGGTGATCTCGCCGAGCCTCCAGCGTGAGACGCCGTCCCGCACCGGCCAGCCGGCCTCGCGCAGTGCCCGCACCACGGCGAGCCAGCGCTGCACCGGTCCGTACGCGCCGAGCGGCGCGGCGATGCGCCACTGCAGGTCGAGCTCCTCGAGCAGCCGGTGCACGCCCTCGCCCGGCACGTTGCGGTGGATCAGCGCCTTCGGCAGCCGCTCGGCCGCGATCGACGGCAGCTCGAGCGCGGCGAGCCGCAGCGAGATCGTGAGCGTGCGCGGGCCCTCCGGCCCGAGCGCCACCCAGCAGCAGATCCGGCCGAGCTCGTCGCAGGTGCCCTCCACGAGCAGTCCGCCGGGCGCGAGGCGGGCGCGCATCCGCTCCCAGTGACCGGCCACCTCCTCCTCGGAGTACTGCCGCAGCACGTTGAGCACGCGCAGCACGTCGGGCGCGCCCGGCGTGGGCACCTCGAAGCCGCCGCGCACGAACGACACCCGGGCGCCGCGCGCGAAGCGACCGCCGGCGTACTCGCCGAGCCGCGCGGCGGCGAGCTGGGCGCTCGCGAGCGCCACCCGCTCCGGATCGATCTCGACGCCCACGACCTCCACGTCGGGTCGCACGGCGGCGAGCCGCTCGTGCAGCTCGAGGGTCGTCACGGCGCTGCCGCCGAAGCCCAGGTCGACGACGAGCGGATGCGCGGCCCTCCGCAGCTCCGGTTGCGCGGCGATCCAGCGGTCGATGCGCCGCAGCCGGTTCGTGCCGGTGGTCCCGCGCGTGACGTTCCCGATCGGCATGCCACCATCCAACCACCGAGCGGATGCGCCACCCGGCGCCACCCGCATCCGCTCGCCCGGCCCGTTCACCCGCCCTCGGTAGGATGCGGGCATGACCTCCGCGCCTTACACCCTGATCCTGCTGCGCCACGGGCACAGCGAGTGGAACGCCAAGAACCTCTTCACCGGATGGGTCGATGTCGACCTCAACGAGCGGGGCGTCGAGGAGGGTCGCCGCGCCGGCGAGCTGCTCCGCGAGAGCGGCCTGCTGCCCGACGTGCTGTACACCTCGCGCCTCAAGCGCGCCATCCGCACCGCGAACCTCGCGCTCGACGTGGCCGACCGCGCGTGGATCGACGTCAAGCGCAGCTGGCGCCTCAACGAGCGCCACTACGGCGCGCTGCAGGGCAAGGACAAGGCGCAGACCCTCGAGGAGTTCGGCGCCGAGCAGTTCCAGACCTGGCGCCGCAGCTTCGACGTGCCGCCGCCCGAGCTCTCCGACGACAGCGAGTTCAGCCAGGCGCACGACCCGCGCTACGCCGACCTCGGCGACGACCTGCCCCGCACCGAGGCGCTCAAGAACGTGATCGACCGCATGATCCCGTACTGGGAGTCGGACATCACCGTCGACCTCGCCGCAGGCAAGACCGTGCTCGTCACCGCTCACGGCAACTCGCTGCGCGCCCTGGTCAAGCACCTCGACGGCGTGAGCGACGAGGACATCGCCGAGCTCAACATCCCCACCGGCATCCCGCTGGTCTACAAGCTCGACGAGCAGTTCCGCCCGGTCGAGCCGGCCGCCTACCTCGACCCCGAGGCCGCGGCCGCCGGCGCCGCCGCGGTCGCCTCGCAGGGCAAGAAGTAGTCACCACGACGCACTGAGCGCAGGGGCGGGGCCGGCATCGGCCCCGCCCCTCCGTCGTCCCCGCGCAGCCTCGTCGAGTTCCGGCGAACCGCGCTCATGAGGGCGTCGTGCCAGCGGTTCGCCGGAACTCGACGCAGGTGCTCAGCGCAGAACCCGGGGCGCGCTACCCGCGCAGCAGGAGCATCACCGCGAGGGCGAGCATCGTCAGGGCGATGAGTCCGTCGAGCACGCGCCAGGCCGCGGGCCGCGCGAAGAATCGGCCGAGCGCCCGCGCCCCGAAGCCGAGCAGCACGAACCACACGAGGCTCGCCACCGCCGCGCCCGCCGCGAAGAGCCAGCGCCCCGGGTCGCCGTGCGCCGCGCCCAGGCTGCCGAGCAGCACGACCGTGTCGAGGTAGACGTGCGGGTTGAGCCAGGTGAGCGCGAGCACCGTGAGCACTGCGACGGCCAGCCGGGTGCGCGGCTGCTCGCCGGGCTGCAGGGCCTGCGGGCGCAGTGCGCGACGAGCGGCGAGGGCCCCGTAGACGAGCAGGAACGCGGCGCCGATCCAGCGCAGCGCGTCGAGCGCCCACGGCGCCGCCGAGACGAGCGCGCCGATACCGAGCGCCCCGAGCAGGATCAGCGCGGCGTCGCTGAGCGCGCAGATGAGCACGAGCGGCAGCACGTGCTCGCGGCGCAGACCCTGCCGCAGCAGGAAGGCGTTCTGCGAGCCGATGGCGACGATGAGGCCGGCGCCGCTGGCGAAGCCGGTGAGGAGCGGGGTGAGGGGCACGCACCGAATCTAGGGAGCGAGCGGATGCGGGTCCAGCTAACGTTCCTACATGAGCGTTAGCGATGCTTCATTCCCCGACTTGCCGCTCGACCAGCTGCGCGCGATCGCCGCGGTCGTCGAGGCCGGCAGCTTCGAGGGCGCGGCCCGCGCGCTGCGCATCACGCCCTCGGCGGTCAGCCAGCGGGTCAAGGCCGTCGAGTCGCGGCTCGGCCGCGTGCTGCTGCGGCGCGGCAAGCCCGTCACGGCGACCGAGTCCGGCCTGGCGGTCGTGCGCCTCGCGCGCCAGGTCGACCTGCTGCAGCGCGACGCCCGCGCGGCGCTGCAGCCCGCGGCGGGGGAGCGCACGAGCGTCGCGCTCGCGGTCAACGGCGACAGCCTGGCCACCTGGATCCTGCCGGCGCTCGCCCGGCTGAGCGCGGAGCATCCGCTCGTCTTCGATCTGCACCGTGAGGACCAGGCGCACTCCGCGGAGCTGCTGCGCCAGGGCGTGGTCATGGCGGCGGTCACCTCCGAGGCCGAGCCGGTGCAGGGCTGCGTCGTCACCCCGCTGGCTCGGATGCGGTACCGCCCGATGGCGACGCCCGCCTTCCGCGCGCGCTGGTTCCCGCGCGGCGTCACGCCCGAGGCGATCGCCGAGGCGCCGGTGGTGGAGTTCGACCGCAAGGACGACCTGCAGCGCGCCTACGTGCACGGCATCGCGCCCAGCGCCCGGCCGCCGCAGCACTTCGTGCCCGCGAGCACCGAGTTCGTCGAGGCCGTCGCGCTGGGGCTCGGCTGGGGCATGGTGCCGGCGCTGCAGGCGCTGGCGCATCCGGGCCTCGAGCCGCTCGCCGAGGGCGTCGACGTGCCGCTCTACTGGCAGCAGTGGGCGCTGGACTCGCCGGCGCTGGCGCTGGTCGCGCGCGAGCTGGCCGAGGCCGCTCGGCACGTGCGCTGACCCGCGCGCGACGTCCGCTCGGCCGCAGAGAGCGCCCGGCTCACGAGCCCGGGAACGACGGAGCCGCCCCGCGCGATGCGCGGAGCGGCTCCGAGGACGTGCCGGGGGGTCAGTGGCCCTCGACCGGGATCCAGTCGCCGGTCTGCAGGTACTGCACCTTCTTGGCGATCGAGACTGCGTGGTCGGCGAAGCGCTCGTGGTACCGGCTGGCCAGGGTCGCGTCGACCGTGTCCTCGGCGCCGCCCTTCCAGGTCTCGCCGAGCACCTTGTCGAAGACGCTGAGGTGCAGGTCGTCGATGCGGTCGTCGTCGTTGCGGATCTCCTCGGCGATGCGCACGTCCTGCGTGCGCAGCAGCTCGGCGAGCTTCTTCGCGATCTGCACGTCGAGCTGGCCCATCTCGGCGAAGGTCTCGCGCAGGCTCTTCGGCACGACCTTGTCGGGGAACCGGTAGCGGGCGAGCTGCGCGATGTGGGTGGCCATGTCGCCCATCCGCTCGAGCGAAGCGCTGACGCGCAGCGCGCTCACGACCACGCGCAGGTCGCGGGCGACCGGCGCCTGGCGAGCGAGGATGTTGATTGCCAGCTCGTCGAGCTCGACGGCCAGCTCGTCGATGGTCTTGTCCGAGGCGATGACGCCCTCGGCGATGCTCACATCGGATTCGGTGAAGGCTCGCGTGGCCTTCTCGATGGCCTCCGCGACGAGATTCGCGATCTCGACCAGACGCTCCTGGACCTCCTGCAGCTCCTGCTGGAACAACTCGCGCATGGGCTCCGCCTCTTCACTCTTCGGGGTTCGGGTCGCCGCGATGGGTTGGCGCACCGCGAGCAATGGTCGCCAGCGCAGGTGAACGGGCGGTGACCCTTCGTCGAACAGCATCTAAAGTACCGCCGTCGGATGGGCAAGTGGTCCACGCCGCCCCGGCGGGTAACTACGCTGAGCCTCATGGATACGCCCTGGCTGGTCCCGGTGGCGCTGCTCTTCGGAGCGGTCGTCGGCGGTGGGCTCGTCGTCCTCCTGCGCGCGGCCGCGCATCGGGGCGAACGGGCCGTGAGCGTGGCGACCGCCGCCGTCCCCGACGGGGTCGACCAGGTCATCGAGATCCTCGAGTCGGCCGGTGTCGTGCTCGACGGATCGAACAACGTGCTGCGCGCCTCGCCGGGCGCGATGGCCTTCGGGCTCGTCTGGAACAAGGCCCTCGTGCATCCGGAGCTCATCGACATCGTCGACCGGGTGCGCCGTACGGGCGAGCCCGTGAACGAGGAGCTCGAGCTGGCCCGCGGCCCCTTCGGCGACGCGAGCGTGTACCTCGACGTGCGCGTGGCCATGCTCGGCTCGCGCTACGTGCTGCTGCTCGCGGCCGATCGCACCGAGAGCTACCGGCTCGAGGAGGTGCGCCGCGACTTCGTGGCCAACATCAGCCACGAGCTCAAGACTCCGATCGGCTCGATCGGCCTGCTCGCCGAGGCGCTCGAGAGCGCCTCCGACGAGCCCGAGCAGGTCAAGCGCTTCGCCAAGCGGATGCGCAAGGAGGCCGAGCGACTCGGCCGCCTCACGCAGGAGATCATCGAGCTGTCGCGGCTGCAGGCCAGCGACTCGCTCGACCACCCCGAGCCCGTCGACCTCGACGAGGTGATCGTGGCCGCCGTCGACCAGAGCCGGGTGATCGCGGAGTCGCGGCGCATCCAGATCGTCACGGGCGGCGACGACGACACGGTCGTGCTCGGCGACACCGCCATGCTCACGATGGCCGTGCACAACCTCGTCTCGAACGCCATCAACTACTCGCCGGAGGGCACCCGGGTCGGCATCGGCGTGCACGCGCGCGACGGCGTCGTCGAGATCGCGGTGACCGACCAGGGCGTCGGCATCCCCGAGGAGGACCTCGACCGCGTCTTCGAGCGCTTCTTCCGGGTCGACCCCTCCCGCGCCCGCAACACCGGCGGCACCGGCCTCGGCCTCGCCATCGTCAAGCACGTCGTGCAGAACCACGGCGGCGACATCCGCGTCTGGTCCAAGGCCGGCAGCGGCTCGACCTTCACCATCCGCCTCCCCGAGGCCTCCCACGCGAGCGCGCCCGCGCTCGCCGCGACATCAGGAGAACCACTGTGACCCGCATCCTCATCGTCGAAGACGAATCGTCGCTCAGCGAGCCGCTGGCCTTCCTGCTGGGCCGCGAGGGCTACGAGGTGACCGTGGCCGCCGACGGCCCCGCGGCGCTGGCCGAGTTCGAGCGCCAGCCCTCCGACCTGGTGCTGCTCGACCTGATGCTGCCCGGCATCCCGGGCACGGAGGTCTGCCGCGAGCTGCGCACCCGCAGCTCGGTGCCGATCATCATGCTGACCGCCAAGGACAGCGAGGTCGACATCGTGGTGGGGCTCGAGCTGGGCGCCGACGACTACGTGACCAAGCCGTACTCGACCCGCGAGCTGCTGGCCCGCATCCGCGCCGTGCTGCGCCGCCGGGTCGACGACCTCGACGAGGACGATGCGATCCTGCAGGCCGGCTCGGTGAGCATGGACGTCGAGCGCCACACCGTCGCCGTCGACGGCAAGGAGGTGGCGATGCCCCTCAAGGAGTTCGAGCTGCTCGAGCTGCTGCTGCGCAACGCCGGCCGCGTGCTCACCCGCGGGCAGCTCATCGACCGCGTCTGGGGCGCCGACTATTTCGGCGACACCAAGACGCTCGACGTGCACATCAAGCGCATCCGCTCGAAGATCGAGAAGGTTCCGAGCGAGCCGGTGATGCTGGTCACGGTGCGCGGTCTGGGCTACCGTTTCGAGGCATGACGCGCTGACCCTCCGTCAGGGGGCAGCCGAACGAGGGTGATCCTCGATATCCTGCTTGCCCGACAGCTGACGGAGGAGGGGAGCGGATGTCGCGACCGACGCGATCCACCCCGCCCCGTTCCGCACCCACACGCCGTCACCGGACGCCGTCCGCGCTGT
>Ga0265798_10008101_pt1 | contig 13465 bp, 8 predicted proteins | sample P3T30metagenome_FD_192430 | JGI IMG/M metagenome (GOLD analysis project Ga0265798, IMG submission 192430) | Plant litter microbial communities from East Loma Ridge, Irvine, California - P3 T30 | ecosystem: Environmental > Terrestrial > Plant litter > Unclassified | place: USA: California...
GGATGTTCGACACCTGCTTGCCGGTGACGGAGCGCGGCGGGCCTTCCGGGGTGAAGCGGAACTGCGATTCGTTGACGTCCGGCGGCAGGATGGTCAGCTTGCAGACGTCGATCGAATCCTCGACCAGGATCTTGATCTTGTCCGTGTCTTCCATGGCCAGCGACATGTTGGCTGCCATGAACGCGGCGGTGTGGTGGACCTTCAGGTAGGCCGTGTGATACGACAGCAGCGCATACGCGGCGGCGTGCGACTTGTTGAAGCCGTAGCCCGCGAACTTCTCCATCAAGTCGAAGATCTCGTCGGCCTTTTCGGTCGACAGGCCGTCCTTGGCGGCGCCGGCGCGGAAGATCGCGCGGTGCTCGGCCATCTCCTCGGCCTTCTTCTTGCCCATCGCACGGCGCAGCATGTCCGCGCCGCCCAGCGAATAGCCGCCGACGATCTGCGCCATCTGCATCACCTGCTCCTGGTAGACCATGATGCCGTAGGTCTCGGACAGGATGGACTCGGTACGCGGGTCCGGGTAGTCGAACTTCTCGCCGTGCTTACGTTTGCAGAAGTCAGGGATCAGGTCCATCGGGCCCGGACGGTAGAGCGCCACCAGCGCGATGATGTCCTCGAAGCGGTCGGGACGCGCATCCTTCAGCATGCCCTGCATGCCGCGCGATTCAAGCTGGAACACGGCCACGGTCTTGGCTTCCGTCAGCAGCTTGTACGAAGGCCGGTCGGTCAGCGGCAGCGATTCCAGGTTGAAGTTGGCGTCCTGCGGATCGAGCGCGCGGATGTAGTTCACGGCGCGGTCGAGGATGGTCAGCGTGGTCAGGCCCAGGAAGTCGAACTTCACCAGGCCGGCGGCTTCGACGTCGTCCTTGTCGTACTGCGAGACCACGCCGGCGTCGCCGCCCTGGGTGTACAGGGGGCAGAAGTCGGTCAGCTTGCCGGGGGCGATCAGCACGCCGCCGGCGTGCATGCCGATGTTACGGGTGATGCCTTCGACCTGCTGGGCGAGGTCGAGCAGCTGCTTCACTTCTTCCTCGTTCTGCAGGCGCTCCTTGAGCATCGGCTCCTCTTCGATCGCCTCGGCAATCGAGACCGGCTTGCCGGGCTTGAAAGGAATCAGCTTCGAGATGCCGTCGCAGAAGTTGTAGCCGAAATCGAGCACGCGGCCGACGTCGCGGATCGCGCCCTTGGCCGCCATGGTACCGAAGGTGGCGATCTGCGAGACCGCGTCGCGGCCGTACAGGTCCTTCACGTGCTGGATCACCAGTTCGCGCTTTTCCTGGCAGAAGTCGATGTCGAAGTCGGGCATCGAGACGCGTTCCGGGTTCAGGAAGCGCTCGAACAGCAGGTTGTACTTCAGCGGATCGAGGTCGGTGATCTTCAGCGCGTAGGCGACCAGCGAGCCCGCACCTGAGCCGCGGCCCGGGCCGATCGGCACGCCGTTGTTCTTGCCCCACTGGATGAACTCCGCCACGATCAGGAAGTAGCCCGGGAACTTCATCTTGATGATGGTGTTGTTCTCGAACTCCAGGCGCGCTTCGTAGCGCGGGCGCTCCTTCTCGCGCACTTCCGGATCGGGGAACAGCTGCAGCAGGCGCTCTTCCAGGCCCTTCTTGGTCTCTGCGACCAGGAATTCGTCGATGGTCATGCCCGGGGTCGGGAAGTTCGGCAGCTGCGGCTTGCCCAGCGTGAGGGTCACGTTGCAGCGCTTGGCGATCTCCACCGAATTGGCGAGCGCGCCCGGCAGGTCCCGGAACAGCTCGGCCATTTCTTCCTGCGACTTGAAGCACATGTTCTCGTTGAAGCGGCGCACGCGCTTGGCGTTGGCCAGCATCTCGCCCTCGGCGATACAGACGCGCGCTTCGTGGGCGATGAACTCTTCCTTCTTGATGAACTGCACCGGGTGGGTCGCCACTACCGGCAGCCCCAGGCGGCCGGCCAGCGCCACCGAATGGCGCACCTGCTGCTCCTGGTTGGGCTGGCCGGCGCGCTGGATCTCGACGTAGAAGTGGCCGGGGAACAGCTGCGCCCAGCGCTGCGCGCAGGCTTCGGCCTTGGCGATGTCGCCGTTGTCGATGGCCTGGCCGATGTCGCCGAACTGGGCGCCCGACAGCACGATCAGGGCGTTCGCCTGCGGCACGTCCGGCTCCAGCGTCGACACGGAAGTGGCCAGCGCTTCCAGCCACTCGACGCGGATCTCGGCCCTGCCCTTGTATTGATTGGTGAGCCAGGCCTTGGACAGCAGTTCGCACAGCTGCAGGTAGCCGGTCTTGTTCTTGCAAAGGATCAGCAGGCGGAACGGCTTGTCGCGGTTCTCGTCGTTGGTGATCCAGGCGTCGACCCCGACGATGGGCTTGACGCCCTTGCCTCGCGCTGCTTTGTAGAAACGGACCAGGGCGAAGGCGTTGGCCAGGTCGGTCACGGCCAGCGCCGGCTGCCCGTCCTTGACGGCGGCCGCCACCAGGTCGTCGATGCGGACTAGGCCGTCGACGATCGAGTATTCGGAGTGTACGCGCAGGTGGGTAAAAGTCGGGGAAGTCATCCGGTCATTTTACCAAGCCGAAGCGGCGGACGGGAGCGTTGAGCTTGCTTTTAGGAATGCGCGTGGCGTATCTGCCAACAACGCACATCCCCGCCGCCAGTGAACAATAGACCCGTCAGGAAGCTTATAATATCGGGCTAAAGCATTGATCCAACAGTACTTATGCAACCGACCACCTACGTTAATATCGCCGCCTACAAATTTGTCTCCCTCGACAACCTGGAAGAGCTGCGTCCGCAATACCAGGCGCTGTGCGAAGAGCTTGGGCTCAAGGGCACGGTGCTGCTGACGCCGGAAGGCATCAACATGTTCCTGTCCGGCACCCGCGAACATATCGACCGCTACCTGGACTGGGTCCGCAGCGATGCGCGCCTGGCCGACCTGGAGTGGAAGGAAAGCCTGTCGACCGAACAGTCGCACCGCCGCATGCTGGTGAGGATCAAGAAGGAAATCATCACCATGCGCATGCCGCTCATCAAGCCGGAACTGGGCCGTGCACCTTCGGTCGATCCAAAGACGCTCAAGCGCTGGCTCGACCAGGGCCATGACGACGACGGTGTGCCGGTGGTGATGATGGAAACCCGCAACGCCTTCGAAGTCGACGTCGGCACCTTCGACAACACGCTCGATTACCGTATCGAGAAATTCAGCGAATTTCCGGAAGTCGTGGCGCAGCACAAGGACGAGTTGCAAGGCAAGACGGTGGTCACCTTCTGCACTGGCGGCATTCGTTGCGAAAAAGCCGCAATCCATATGCAGAATATCGGCTACGAGCGTGTGTATCAACTCGACGGCGGCATCCTGAAATATTTCGAGGAAGTCGGCGGCGACCACTACACCGGCGACTGTTTCGTCTTCGACTACCGTACCGCCCTCAATCCGAAACTGGAACCGACCGAGACCGTCCAGTGCTTCGCCTGCCGCGCCGTGGTCACCCCACGCCAGCAGCTGGCGCCGGAATACGTGGTGGGGGTGTCGTGCCCGCACTGCGCCCCCAGCACCGGCGCCACGCCGGCTGCCGGCGAAAGCGTCGCCGCCCATTAAACGAAAACGCTCCCGGCTGCGGTATGCAGCGGGAGCGGAATCCTGTACCTCTTCACCGCGGATGCGTCATGCACCGCACAGTGCGCGAGCTTCGTTCACACCACGATGTGCGGTGCGTCGATGCCTTGCGCTGCGCCGACGATCTGGGCAATCGTTGCATCGATCACACCTGGATCGCGTGCCGCGGCAGCGCTTTGCAGGTCGTGGATCGAGCCGATCAGGCCTTCGGCAATGTCGAACGCTTTCGGATTCAGGTAAGCATTGATCTCGGCCTGGGTGTCGATGTGTTTGGTGAACTCGGTCGCGACAGCGACACGGCCATTGAACACGACGGCATCGGCCGTTTGCGCTGCTTCGACCATCTTCAGGACCACGTTGTCGATCGTGATCCATTTGTTGTTGAGCGCATCGGTCCAGAATTTGATACCTTCCGCGTCGCCCTGGCGACCGAAGGTATTCCAGTACACCTTTTCGACGACGGCCTGATTGCTCATGCCGCCGTAGTTTGCCTGGTATTCCGGCGACGCCGCAAAGTCCCCCGAGATTTGCGCAAGCACGTTGGGATTGTAATTCATGGCGTCGACCCAGAATTTCAGACCTTCGGGATCGGCTGCACGTCCGAAGTATTCGACGTACAGTTTTTGAATCGCAGTGACATTGTCTGCCATCGCAGCCTCCTATCTGAGAATGTGAACAAATTCTACATGAATAAAAAAAATGAGGTGCGCAGCGTACACAACAGTGTGGAAGCGAATTCCGCATGGATACTATTTCTAAAAAGAAGTAACCACTTACATTCCGATTTTCAATTGTTAAATAATTAAAGTTTCAAAAAAATAAAAAGGCCATCGCGTTTGCGATGGCCTTTTGTTTTCGCGTTATCCCCGCTCAGCGAAAATAGGCGGCAACTTCGCGCACGGCACTTTCATCCAGGGTGCCGGCACCGGCGCGCAAGCGCACCAGATTGATCAGGTAGTTGTAGCGCGCCTGGGCCAGGTCGCGCTGGCTGGTGTACAACTGCTGCTGGGCATTCAGCAGGTCGAGGTTGATGCGCACCCCGCCCTTGATGCTCTGCTCGGTAGCGGTCATCAGCAGCTTTCCGGATGCCACCGCCTTTTCGAGCGCGGCGACCTTGGCAATGCTGTTCTGCACCTGGTCATAGGATTTGCGCATCTCGACCAGGATGCGGTTGCTGCGCACGTCCAGGTCTGCCTGGGCGCGCTCGTAACCGGCGGCGGCCTGGCGCGTCGAGGCGTTGATCGCGCCGCCCTGGTAAATCGGGATGTTCACCTGCACGCCAATGGTCCGGTTGACCGTGTCCTGGTTATAGGTGGTCAAGCTTTCCGCATCGCCTTTGCTGTAGACGGCAACGAAGTCGATCCGCGGGTAATGACCGGCTTTTTGCCGCTGAATTTCCAGGCGCTGGTTTTCGATGACCAGGCGCGCCGCGGCCAGTTCCGGATTGTTGGCGATGGCGCTTTGCCGCCATTCTTCGAAGCTCTTGAGCGGCAGGTCCGCGAAATGGAAATCGGGGCCGAGCTTGTCCAGCGTGCCGGGGTCCATGCCGATGACGCCCGCCAGCGTGCTGCGCGCGGCCGTCGCATTGTCCTTCGCCTCGATCAGCTGAGCCTCGGCAAGATCCAGGCGGGCCTGGGTCTCGATCATGTCGGTCCTGGTGCCCTCGCCTTTTTCGAACAGGCGCTGGTTGACCTTCTGCTGTTCGGCGTACATGTCACGCTGCACGCGCGAGAGTTCGACCTGGTCTTCCGCGAACAGGGCGTCGGCGTAGGCGCTGATGACGCGGATGATGACGTCGTTGGTGTTCGCCTCGAACTGCCTGGCGCCCTGCCGGGTCTGCACCTTGCCCTGGCGGTAGCGCGCGATCGCATCCAGGCTCAGGATCGGCTGGCGCAACTGCACCACCGCCGAGCGGCTGAGGTAGTGCGGCTGGCTCAAGGTTTCTTCATACTTCTGCGAGAAGAGGTTGTACTGCAAGCTCCTCACATCGGCCACGTTGCGGCTCGCACCATAGCTCGCCGATACCTGCGGCAGCAAGCCCGCACGCCCCAGCACCTCGTTTTCCTTGGCCGCCTCGTTCTCCCAGAAATTCATCCGGTATGCCGGATCGTTCTTCAGCGCCGCCTGGTAGGCCTGCTCCAGGCCGACCGCGCCGGCGCTGCCGGATGCGGCCAGCAGCGCCGCGGCCACGGCCGCCATGTTCCGGCGCAGCGCGCCGGCACTCACAATACCTTTCACCACGCTCAATCCTCGCTCATCGATGAATGGGCACGGTCGAACAGCGGCTTGAGCAGGTAGTTCATCATGGTGCGCTCGCCGGTCTTCACGAACAGTTCCACCGGCATGCCGGGGCGGATGTCCATCTTGTGCTGGGCAATCATCTTCGCGCCTTTCGGCGACACTTTCACGCGCACGCGGTAGAACGCGGCGCCGCTGCGTTCGTCGACGCTGCGGTCTGCGGAAACGGTTTCCACCATGCCCGGGATGTGCGGCGTGCGGTTGGCGTTGAAGGCAGAGAAGATCAGCTCGGTCGGCAGGCCCTCGTGCACCTTGTCGACCAGGTTGACCGGCAGCTGGCCTTCGACGATCAGCGGGTCGTCGGACGGCACGATGTCCATCATCTTGAAGCCCGGCGGCACGACGCCGCCGTTGGTGAACACGGCCAGGCCGACCACGGTGCCGCTGACCGGCGCCTTGACGTCGACGTTCTGCAGTTCGAACTGCTGGGCGCTCATGCGCGCTTCCTGGGCTTCAGCTTCTTTCTGCGTATCGGCCAGCAGCGTGCGCACTTCCTTCTGGTAGTCCTGGGTGCGCTGCGCCTTGCGCAGGCTGAGCTCCATGACCTGCCGCTGGGCCCGGCCGATGTTGCCGATATCTTCGGAGATCGCGCCCTGCAGCTGGGCATAGGTGCGCTCCAGGTCCAGCAGGCGGTTGCGGGCGACATAGCCTTCCTTGGCCAGGTCGCGGATGCCTTCCAGCTGTTCCTTCAGGAAGCCCACCTGGGCCTTCTTGCTGTCGCGCGATTCCTGCAAGCCCTGGACCTGCAGCTTCAGGCCGGCAATGTTTTCGTCCACGCTGCCCAGTTCGCTGCGCAGCGAGGCCTGGCGCGAGGCCAGCAACTGGTTCTGCAGGGTCATCATCTCGGCCACGCGCGGATCGCTGCTGCGCTTGACCAGGTCGGCCGGAAAACGGATGGCCGTGGCACCGTCGCGCTCGGCGAGCAGGCGCGCCTCGGTCGCGCGCGCGGTGAGGTATTGGGCTTCGGTGATGTCGAAGCCGGCCCTCGCGCTCACCGCGTTCATGCGCACCAGCACCTGCCCGGCCTTCACCATGTCGCCGTCCTTGACCAGGATTTCCTGAATCGTGCCGCCGACCTGATGCTGCACGGACTTGCGGTTCGATTCCTTGGCCACGGTGCCGGACATCGGCACGCCCTTGTCCAGCGGTGCAAACGAAGCCCAGACCAGGAAGCCGATTACGCCCAGCAGCACGATCAGCCAGCCCAGGCGGGCGTAGACGCGCGCGTCGGTGTTGACGGTCAGAGGCGCGACATCATGGCTGATGACTTCCGCCGGCGCCTCCTTGTTTTGGATGAGCTTCATTTATTTGATTCCTTGTTCGGTCATTGCGGCGGCCTGGGCTTGCGCCTGCGCCTGCGCCTGCGCCTGCGCTTGAGCCTGAGCCTGCGCCTGGGACTGCTGCTGGGCCAGCGCTTTCTGGTTCGCCTCCTGGATGGCGGCCAGTACCTGCTGGGTCGGACCGAACATCTGGCCGACGCCGTCGCGCAGCACCAGCAGCTTGTTGGTGACGCCGATGATGCTGGTACGGTGGGTGATCAGGACGATGGTCTTGCCGCGGCGGCGCAGGTCGAGCACGGCCTGCAGCAGCGCCTGTTCGCCGGTCTCGTCCAGGTTCGAATTGGGCTCGTCGAGCACGATCAGCGCGGGGTCGCCGTACATGGCGCGTGCCAGGCCCAGGCGCTGTTTCTGGCCGCCGGACAGCCCGGCGCCGCCGTCGCCCAGCAGCGTGTCGTAACCCTTGGGCAGGTGCAGGATCATGTCGTGCACGCCGGCCCGCTTGGCCGCCTCGACCACCTTTTCCGGGTCGATCTTGCCGAAGCGCGCGATGTTGTCGCTGACAGTCCCGCTGAACAGCTCGATGTCCTGCGGCAGGTAACCGATGTTCGGGCCCAGTTCGCTCTTGTTCCAGCTGAAGATATCGGCGCCGTCGAGGCGCACCTTGCCGCCCAGGGAGGGCCACACACCCACCAGCAGGCGCGCCAGCGTCGACTTGCCGGAGCCGGACGGACCGATCACGCCCAGGGTGTCGCCCGGCGCGATACCGAACGACAGGCCGCGCAGCACCGGCTGGGTGGAACCGGGCGGCGCGCCGGTCACGGCTTCCAGGGTCAGCACGCCTTGCGGCCTGGGCAGCTCCATGCCGGCACTGCGTTCCGGATTGGCGCCCAGCAGGGCCTCCAGGCGCTCGTAGGCACTGCGGGTGCTGGACCACGACTTCCAGACCGCGATCACCTGCTGCACCGGCGCCAGTGCACGGCCCACCAGGATCGAGGCGGCAATCATCATGCCCGGGGTGATACGGCCTTCGATGGCCAGCAGCGCGCCGAAGCCCAGCACCAGCGACTGCAGCGAGGTCTGGACGAATTTGGTCATGGCGCCGACCACGCCGGCTTTCTGGCTGGCTTCGGCCTGCAGGTTCAGGAAACGGCTGTGCAGGGAGAACCAGCGGCCCATCAGGTTGGGCAGCATGCCCATCGATTCGATGACTTCGGCGTTGCGCAGGTTGTTGGTGGCCAGCGTGCTGGCGGCAATGGCCATGGTGTTGGCCTCGCTCAGCGGTGCCTTGGAGACCTTTTCGTTGACGATGGCCAGCACCACCAGGACGGCGGTGCCGCACAGCGCGAACACGCCCAGCCACGGTTCGAAGAAGAAGATGACGATCAGGTAGAACGGAAACCAGGGCGCGTCGAAGAACGCGAACAGTGCATTACCGGTCAGGAACTGGCGCAGATTGGTGAGATCGTTCAGGGCCTGGCCGGCGTTGCCGCCGGCCTTCTTGAGGTTCTGCTCGAACGCGGCGGTGTAGACGCGCTTGTTGAGCAGCATGTCGAACCTGGCGCCGACGCGCACCAGCACGAAGCTGCGCATCATCTCCAGCGAGGACATCAGCAGATAGGCGCCGAGCATCATCAAGGTCAGCATCAGCAGCGTGATCTCGTTGCGGCTGGCCAGTACACGGTCGTACACCTGCAGCATGTACAGCGAAGGCACGAGCGCCAGCAGGTTCGTGATCGCGCTGAAAGTGCCGACAGTGACGAACGTGCTCTTGAAGCCGCGCAGGGCGATCGCGATCTCGCTCTTTGAATCCGATAATTTGTTGATCATTTTTAGGCCATCTCGAAGATATTGCTCGACAGATGGACTTAGCCACCATAAAGCAGACGAGACATTATCGCTTAAAAACAATAAAAAACGTGACGGCTATCACATTTTGACAAGAAGATTTGTATCGGTTTTGTAGGCGGAATGGCGCATCGCGCGCAAGCGCGAGAACACCGCGCTCTTCCAATATAATAGCCGTGCCCTGCAGCTGAGCCTGCGCTGGGATAACTTCTGACGGCCGGTCCTGGGATTTAATTCTGTTTTTGGCCAAGCACGCTTGCGCAGCGCATCGGTACCGCCATCCTGGTGTTTGGACTGTTACAGGTGATCTGAAACCCGCATGACATCTTCGAGCAAACGCAAAAACGAAACCGACAAGGACATCGTCCCGAACGACCTGCTGCCCGATCACCGTGCCGTGGCGGCGAACGAGCCGGCGCTGCAAGAGGTGAACCTGCAGATCCACTTGCGCAAGATTCCCTTGCTTGCCAACCTCAGCGAGGAGGACATGCTGCGCGTCAAAACGGACCTGCGCGTCCGCCAGTTTGCCAAGCGCGACATCGTCGTGCAAAAAGGCGCGCCCGGCGACAGCCTGCTATTCCTGCTGAGCGGATCGCTGCAGGTCATCGACGTGACCGAGGATGGCCGTGCGGTGGGCCTGCGCATGCTGCAGCCTGGCGATTTCTTCGGCGAGATCGCGGTCATCAACGGTTCGCTGCGCTCGGCATCGGTGGTGGCGATGACGCCGGTGCTGGTGGCGCTGCTGCCGCGCGCCACGGCGCTGTACCTGTTCTCGCATTCGCCGTCGGTCGCCAACCAGATGCTGCGCTTCCTGGCCGAAAAAGTGCAGCGCGACTCGGAGTTCCGCTCCCTGCTCAGCATCCACAACACCTCGCGCCGGCTCTACACCTTCCTCAACCTCATGAAAGAAAAGAAGGAGGGGGACGTGCATGTGGTCGAAAACCTGCCGACCCACCAGGACATCGCCAACATGATCAACACCAGCCGCGAAACCGTGACACGCGCGCTACTGGCGCTGAGCCAGGCAGGCATCATCCAGAAGGGGACGCACAAGATCACGATCGTCAAACCCGAGGAGCTGCAAAAGCTTATCCAGGGCTAATTGTCGGCATTTGTCGCCAAGTTCTAGTTGCCGATCATAAACTTGCAACAATTGGTAAATCGTAAATTATTACGTAGCATTATGTTATAATCGGCAACTTATCTTCGGCTTTCTTCTAAGTTTCTACATCTATGATTTCGCGCTCCATGCTCGGCGGCGTCTGGCGTTACCGCGGATTCATCGCCGGCAGCGTGCGCCGCGAATTCCAGGCCAGGTACCGTAACTCGCTGCTCGGTGCCGCATGGACGGTCCTGAATCCGCTGGCGATGATCGTCGTCTACACCGTCATCTTTTCTCAGGTGATGGGAAACAGGTTGCAGGGCAATACCGGGCATTTCGCATACAGCATTTATTTGTGCGCCGGCGTCCTGACCTGGGGCCTGTTCGCAGAGATCACCACGCGCGGCCAGAACGTTTTCCTCGAGAACGCCAACCTGATCAAGAAGCTGCAATTTCCCCGGATTTGCCTGCCGATCGTGGTCGTCCTCAATTCGCTCGTCAATTTCGCGATCATCTTCGGGCTGTTCACCGCCTTCCTGGCCATCAGCGGCGCCTTTCCCGGCTGGACCTTCCTGGCGCTGCTGCCGGTGCTCGCCGTACAGGTACTGTTCTCGATCGGCCTGGCCATGATACTCGGTGTGCTGAACGTGTTTTTCCGCGACGTCGGCCAGTTCTTCGGCATCGTGCTGCAGTTCTGGTTCTGGTTCACGCCGGTCGTGTATCCGGTCACCGCCCTGCCCGAGCAATACCGCACATGGTTGTCCCTGAACCCGATGGCCGCGGTGGTACAGGCCTACCAGGGCATCCTGCTGAACGGCCAGCTGCCCGTCTGGCGCAGCCTGGCACCGGTGACGGTGTGCGCCCTGCTGTTCTGCGCGCTGGGCATGCACCTGTTCCGCAAGCGCGCCGGCGAAATGGTGGACGAACTGTAATGGGCGCGATCAAAGTCACCAACCTGGGCAAGGCCTACAAGCAGTACGGCAACCGCTGGAGCCGCCTCGCGGAGTGGATCCTGCCCGGCGCCGCGCCGCGCCACAAACTGAAGTGGGTGCTGCAGGACATCAATTTCGAGCTGGCGCCCGGCGATGCGGTCGGCATCATCGGCATCAACGGGGCCGGCAAGAGCACCCTGCTCAAGCTGATCACCGGCACCGCCCAGCCGACCGCCGGCAGCGTCGCCATCAGCGGCAGCGTGGCGGCCCTGCTCGAATTGGGCATGGGCTTCCATCCCGACTTCACGGGCCGCCAGAACGTATTCATGGCCGGCCAGCTGCTCGGCATCGCGGTACACGAGATCGAAGCGCTGATGCCGCAGATCGAAGCATTCGCCGAAATCGGCGACTACATCGACCAGCCGGTGCGGGTGTACTCCTCCGGCATGCAGATGCGCCTGGCGTTCAGCGTGGCCACGGTGCGCCGGCCCGACGTGCTGATCGTCGACGAAGCGCTGTCGGTGGGCGATGCCTACTTCCAGCACAAGAGCTTCGACCGCATCCGTGAATTCCGCAGCCGGGGGACCACGCTGCTGATCGTCAGCCACGACCGCGCCGCGATGCAGTCGATCTGCGACCGCGCCATCCTGCTCGACGGCGGACGCCTCACCAAGCAGGGTTCGCCCGAAGAAGTGATGGACTACTACAACGCCCTGATCGCGGAGCGCGAAGGCAGCACGGTGGAACAGGTCGTGACCCCCGAGGGCCGGGTCCAGACCACCTCGGGCAACGGCCGCGCCAACGTGATCGAGGTGGCGATCGAGAACGAGGACGGCCGCGCGCTCGAGATCCTCAACGTCGGCGTGCCGGCCACGCTGCGCATTCGCGTGCGCATCAACGAAGCCTTGCCGCGCCTGGTGCTCGGCTACATGATCAAGGACCGCCTGGGCCAGCAGATTTTCGGCACCAACACCCATTACCTCGACCACGCGCTGACCGATCTCGCCGCCGGCGAAGTCGTCGACTACCGTTTCAGCTTCCCGCTCAACCTCGGCCCCGGCAGCTACTCGGTGACCACCGCCCTGACGAGCAGCGAGACGCACCTGGCCGATAACTTCGAATGGCGCGACCTTGCCGCCATCTTCACGGTCGTGAACATGAACCGCCGCGAGTTCGTCGGCTGCAGCTGGCTGGAACCGCAAGTGGAGATCCAACGATGAACCAAATCTCGTCCAGCCAGAGCCCGGCCAGCCGGGCTTCTTTCTACCGCGCCTTCGAAGACCGCTACCGCGGCTCGCGCGAGATCATCAAGGATCGCCTGCGCGCCTATGCCCGGTTCACCGAGCCCTTGCTGCAGCTGGCCCGGCCGCCCGCCGCCCTCGACCTGGGATGCGGCCGCGGCGAATGGCTGGAGCTGCTGGGCGAAAGCGGCTTCGATGCCGCCGGCGTCGACCTCGACGAAGGCATGCTGGCCGCCTGCCGCGAACGCGGCCTGGCCGCCAGCCACGGCGACGCGATGGCCGCGCTGCGCGCCCGGCCGGATGCGAGCCTGGCGCTGGTATCGGCTTTCCACCTGGTCGAGCACCTGCCTTTTGACCTGGTGCAGGAACTGATCGCCGAGGCGCTGCGCGTACTGCACCCGGGCGGCCTGCTCATCATGGAAACGCCGAACCCGGAAAACCTGACGGTCGGCGCCACCAGTTTTTATCTCGACCCGTCGCACCTGCATCCGCTGCCGCCGGGACTGCTCGGCTTCGCGGCCGAGCACGCGGGCTTTGCGCGCCAGTGCATCGTGCGCCTGCAGGAAGAGCCGAGCCTGCACACGGATTCGCAGGTCGGCCTGATTACCGTGCTGGCCGGCGTCAGTCCGGACTACGGCGTGGTCGCGCAAAAAGCGGCAGACCAGCCCGTGCTGGCGCCGTTCGACGCCGCTTTCGGCGCCTCCATGGGCATCACCCTGGGACAGCTGGCACTGCGCTACGAAGAACAACAGGCCCGCCAGCACGCCGAGATCCACCAGATCCTGGCCCGTATCGAACGCCATGGCGTCCAGCTGACGGCCGAGCAACAGGAAGCGCACCGGCAACTGGGCGAGCTGTACCGGCTGGTGGATGAGGTGCGCCAGCACGCCGGGCGCCAGGACGAGCGCATCGCCCACGCCGAAGCGCATGCCGCCGGGATGTCGCAGCGCATCGCCCACGCCGAAGCGCATGCCGCCGAGATGTCGCAGCGCTTCACCCACATCGAAGCGCATGCCGCCGAGATGTCGCAGCGCTTCACCCACGTCGAAGCGCATGCCGCCGAGATGTCGCAGCGCATCGCCCACGTCGAAGCGCATGCGGCCGAGATGTCGCAACGCGTGGTCGACCTGCTGTCGAGCACCTCGTGGAAGATCACCGGGCCGATG
>Ga0265798_10008102_pt1 | contig 13465 bp, 18 predicted proteins | sample P3T30metagenome_FD_192430 | JGI IMG/M metagenome (GOLD analysis project Ga0265798, IMG submission 192430) | Plant litter microbial communities from East Loma Ridge, Irvine, California - P3 T30 | ecosystem: Environmental > Terrestrial > Plant litter > Unclassified | place: USA: California...
TTGAACTGGGCCTCAAGAATACCGAGCTGCAGATGCGCATGGCCGAGGCTGGCACTGCTCAGGTCGACGGCAGCATGCCGAATGCAATGCAGCTGATCGTCGACCTGCACCGCAAGCTGGAAGAGCTGGCTGGTGCCGAAACGCACATCGTGCGCGGCCCGGACGGCAAGGCATCGCACACCGTCAAGGTGCTGCCGCAACAACAATACGAAGGATAAACCATGGCCGCTGGCCCATTCATCATCCCCGACAAGGCAGTGCTGAACATCGCGCTCGGCCTGCTGGCCCCGGCCAACACGTTCAAGCTGTCGTACCACACCAGCGCCTGGGCACCGAACCCGGCCACGCTGGAAGTGTTCGCCGACGTGAGCAACGAGATCGCCGCTGGCGGTGGCTACGCTGCCGGCGGCATCACGCTGGCAAACGACGCGCTGACGATCTCGGGCAGCACGGTGAAATTCACTGGCGACGCGGCCGAACTGACGGCCGCCGGCGGATCGATCCCGGCCTGGCGCTACGGCGTGGTGCGCGCGGTTGGCACCATCGCCGGAAAGGTCGACCCTATCGTGGGCTACTTCATCGGCGACATCGGCGCGAACCCACAGGCTCCTGCACCTGCGGACGTGCCGGCTACCACGGTGGGTAACAAGCTCTCATTTACCCCGAACGCGGCCGGCATCTGCACCATCGCCAAGGCGGCGTAAATGAAGAGCAAATACCGCTGCCCTGTCGTCGGCACCGGTGTGGCTGGCGACGAATACCGCCCCAGCCTGGCGAAGCACGCGGGTATCTCCTGGGAGGTCCGCGAGAACTTCAAGCCTGGTGCTCAATCGGTGATCGTGGAGGTGGAAGCAACGCTGGTTCAGCACACGGTGATCCTGCTCGATACGGCCATTGAGGTGCTGCTTTGACGATCTTCCTGAACGAGACCTTCACCGGCACCGCCGGCACGCGCCTGGAGGTGTACAACGAGAGCTGGGTGAAGATGACGAGTCTTGTGGACTCGGCAACTATCGCCAGTGGTGGCGAGCGCGCCCGATCCAACGGCACCGCAGGTTACTACCGGATCGACGCGCCGGCGCCGAGCGCGGACTACTCGGTCTCGGCCGATATTTTCGTTTCGTCGGTCGCAGGCTACGGCGGACCGTGCGGCCGGGTGTCATCGACAGCACAAACGTTCTACCAAGTCCGCTACCTGGCGAATACCGGTCTCCAGCTGGTGCGCTACCTCAACGGTGGCGTGACAACCCTGGCGACGTTCAACTACGCGGCCGTCGCCGGCGAAACGTTGAAGGTCCGGCTCGAAATGATCGGGTCGGCGCTCAAGGTCTACTTCAACGGCGGGGCAACGCCGGTGATCTCGGTCACCGACACCAACATCACGCAGCCCGGCTATATCGGCGTGCGGTGGCAGAACGCGGCCTCCGGCCAAATCCAGATCGACAACCTGATCGGCAGCACGCCGGACGAAGCAGGCGCGACGACGACCGTTTCGCCGACTGCTGCCGCGCTGGTGGTGGCCGGGTACGCCCCGAGCATCGCGCAGACGGCGAATCAGGACGTCTCGCCCGCGCCGGCCGCACTGGTCGTCACCGGCTACGCGCCGACCGTGGCGCAAACCAGCAGCAGCGCAATCAGCCCGGCGCCCGCGGCGCTTGTGGTGCAGGGCTATGCCCCGACGATCAGCCAGACGCAGCGCCTGACGGTCTCGCCGGCGCCTGCTGGCCTGGTGGTGCAAGGCTGGGCGCCCACGATCACGCAGACCGGCACGCAGCCGCTGCCCGACGTCACCCCGGCTCCTGCAGGTCGTGGCGGAGGCGGCGGCAGCGTGCGCGAGGTGCGAGCGTTCGCCGATGAACTGGACCGGGCGCGCAGGCCGACCAAGGCCGAGAAGAAGCGCCGGCGTCAGGCCATCGAGGCCGCGGTGCTGGAACTGCTGCCGGACGTTCCGGCCGCCGAGCGCGCCGCGCCGGTAATCGCGCAGATGGTGGCGCGCGAACTGCCCCCGGCGACCTGGGCGCCGATCCGTGGCCCGCGTCCGGTCGTGCTGCCGCCCGCTGTCGTCGACGACGTGCACGCGCGCGTGGCCGCATGGCTGGCCGAACAGGCGCACCAGGCGCTGCTGGCCGACCTGGAAGACGATTTCGAAGTCGAACTTTTACTGTTGGGATGACATGGACTTACTTGCAATTTACGGCGCCGCCAATGACGCCGGGTTCCAGAGCCGCTGCAAGGTGGCGATGTGGCTGGCGGCGCAGGACATCGCGGCCGAACCGGAGGATACGCAGGATCACGCTACCCGCGTCGAGTGGGCAAAGCGCGTGCTGCAGGACGTGGTGACGATCAAACCGCACGTGTTGGCCATGCAGGTGTTGCGCAATCCGCAGATCGCCGCAGCTGGCGCCGCCGCACCCGACGAGCACATCCAGTTCCAGGTGAACTCGGTTATCGATTCCATCATCGCCATAGGCTGAACATGACCCCTGAAGAACAAATCGCACGCGGCGAGCACGCCAAACGGCTGCTGGACGACCCGCTGCTCAAGGAAGCGCTGGCCGAGATCAAGCAGGCCGTGATCGAGCAATGGTGCGCGCTGAGCGTGCAGAACAAGGAACAGGCCGAGGAACTGAAGCGGCTCATGTGGGCCGCGAAGCAGTTCGAGGCCATCTTCGTCGCCCACGTCGGCGGCGCAACCATCGCCCGCAGCGAACTGCTGCTGGACACCAACATGCAAATCAAGGCGGAAGCCGTCACACGGAGGATCAATGGAACGTAAGAAGAAGCCCGACACGGCGCCCACCGACGTCGAAACCCTGGCCGCCTACGCCGCACGCATCGAAGAAGCCGCCCAGCCGCTACCGGTCTGCCAGATCACGCACCCGGAAGCCAAGGACGGCGCAATCCACGTCGGCAAGTACGCAGGCATCCGCCTGGTGCACGGCGACACGCCGGCCGCGCTGCTGTCGGATGGGAGTGTGATCTGATGGAAATGCAAAAGCACGAATATCTCGACAAGGACGGCTGGCGCTACGAATGGATCGACGGCGTGTTGCAAACCCAAGGCGTACCGCCAGAGCGCATCAAGAATCTTGGCAGCGCGACGCCTTTGGCTGTGGCGCTCCACCACCAGAAGCAGCAGAGCCTGCGCAAATAATCCCCGGGCTGGCAGCTTGCCCCTGAAAGCTGCCCGTCGAGTTAGGAACAATCAGAAGGCCACCCGTTGAGGTGGCCTTTTCATTTCTGAACTCACACCTCACGGAGCACACACATGAACCCACGCTTGAAACGCCTGCTGTCCCGCGCACTGCCCATGAACTTTGCCGATGTCGACGGCGGGGGCAGCGCAGGTGGCTCAGGTCCGATGAGCACCGACAGTTTCGCGGAAATGCTGAGCGGCCCCGGCGACAACGAGCAAACCGAGCAATCGGACTCGCAAAACGCCGAAACCGAGCAGGAAAACAGCGAAGGAACCAACCAACAAGACGGCGATGACGCTGGAGACGACGCGCAGGACGGCGGCGACGACAGCGGCGAGGCCGGCGAAGAAGGTCAGGACGAACAACCTGCAAAGGACTCGGCCGAAGCGTTCCTGGAGCTGGAAATCAATGGCGAAAAAGTCCAGGTGTCGAAGGACGAGGCGAAGAACGGCTACCTGCGGCAGCAAGACTACACGCAGAAGGCCCAGCGCCTGGCTCAAGAGCGTCAGGAATGGAATGCCCACGTCGCCCAGCAGGCCGCCGAGGTGCAGCAGTACGCCCAGGAGATCGGGCAACTGCAAGGCATCGATGCCTCGCTGCGGCAGTACGAGCAGATCGACTGGGAAGCACTACGCGCGGAAGACCCTGTCTCGTTCGGCGCGCACCTGGCTGAGTTCAACGATATGCGGTTCCGTCGCGGTCAGATGGAAACGGCCATCGCGCAAAAGCTTCAGTCGCTGACCGCCCAGCAGCAGCAGGCCCAGGCGCAGGCGCGCGCGCAGCAGACCGCTGAAGCGCAGGCGCACATGGCCGCCCTGATCCCGGGCTTCGGCAAGGAGCATACGGACCAGATGACCAAGGCGGCGCAGGACTTGGGATTCAGCTTGGAAGAAATCAAGCTGTTTGCCGACAAACGCCTGATGCACGGCCTCTGGAAGATCGCGCAGTTCGACAAGCAGCAAAACACCAAGCAGCAGGCAATCAAGAAGGTCTCGGCTCTGCCTACCAAGGCAGCCAAGGCCGCGCCGGCCGCCAAACCCGCAGCTCAGCTGCACATCGAAAAACAAACCCGCCGTCTCGAGCAAACCGGTAGCGCGAAAGATTTCGCCGCCCTGCTCGGTATGGTCCCACGCAAATAAGGAATCATCATGGGTCAAGCAGTCAACACTTACGCAACCTTCAACAGCACCGTCAACCGCGAACAGCTGATGGACAAAATCTGGAACGTGTCGGTCGACGAGACCCCGTTCGTGAAGCTGATCGGCAAGGGCAAGGCCAACGGCGTCTTCGAAGAATGGAGCACCGACGAATACCGCGCGGCCAAGGCAAACAAGGTCGAGCAGGGCAACCAGTCGAGCCGCACCCCGCGCACCCCGCCGCAGCGCCTGGGCAACCGCACGCAGATCGTCGAAGACGTGTTCGGCGTGACCGGCACCCAGGAAGTGGTCGAGAAGGCCGGCGGCAAGTCGGAATACAACCGCCAGTTGGCCAAGACCATGGTCGAGCTGAAGAAGGACATCGAATTCGCGCTGCTGCAAAACACGACCGCTATCCCGGCATCGGCCGGTGTCGCTGGCCAGGCACGCGGTCTGTTCGGCTTCATGTCGAAGAACGTCTCCCTCGGCGCCGGCGGCGTCGCGGCGAATCCTGTGACGAACACCGCAGCCGTCGACGGCACCACGCGCGCCTTCACCGAAACGCTGATGAAGAACGTGCTGCAGCAGATGTTCGACAATGGCTCGAACATGAGCAACCTGTACGGCCTGTTCCCGTCGTTCCAGCGCATGGCGTTCGACAACTTCCTGGCCGGTACCACCCGCTTCGACAAGGCCGAAGACAAGACCCTGACCGCGACGCTGGAAATCTACATCGGCCCGTTTGGCCGCGTGAAGACCGTCAACGCCCGCCACATGCGTCAGCGTGAAACGGCGTTCATCGATCCGGAATTCCTGGAACTGGCAATGCTCCGTGGCATGAAGGACAAGCCGCTGGGCGTGACCGGCGACACCGAAGACGTGCTGGTCAACGGCGAGTTCACCTTCAAGGACTACAACCCGAACTCGCACGGCGCCGTCCTCGACCTGATCGACGCGTAACAGCGGCACAGCTGCATCTTCTGCAAGGCGCTCTTCGGAGCGCCTTTTTCATTTTCTGGACCCCAAATGCAAACGATCCTCGACACCACCGCCCACGGCTGCCTGACCATGCACGAGCACGGCGACGGCACGGGCATCATTGTTCAGTCCACGGACGTTTCGGGCGCACTGCGCCGGAACGAGCGCATGCGCGCCGCTGGCCTGACCAAAACCCATGACGGCGACCATTACGCCGCGTCGATCCCGCTGGACCTGCTGAATTCCTGGGGCATGGAGAAGTATGGCGTGTCCTGGGATGTGATCTCGAGCGACGACGCGAAGCTCGACGAATTCCTCGCAGAGTGCTCAGCCTGCCGCATCTACGAGGGCCGCATCTGATGAACTATGGCCAACTGAAGCAGGCCATCGCCAACCGGCTTGGCCGCACCAACCTGACCGCTGCAATCCCCGATTTCGTCGAACTGGGCGAGGCGCGGCTGTACAACGGCTTCAAGGACATCGAAGTGCAGGTGGACCCGCTGCGCGTGCGCTCGATGCTGGCGCGCGAGACCGCGTCGCTGGACGTGCTGCCCGAGCGCTTCCTGGCAGTTGATCGCCTGACCGTGCTGGGCGCGCCGGACGCGCTCACCTACGTGACGCCGGAACGGTTCGCCAGCCTGGCGCCGACCAGCTGCCCGCGCTACTTCACGCATCAGGACGGCGGCATCGCCATTGAGGGCGGCGTGCCGGCGGCGTTCGCGCTGTCCTACTACCGGCGCTTCCCGACCCTGGTGGCCGATTCGGACACGAACTGGCTGCTGGAGACCGCGCCCAGCGTCTACATCTACTCGGCGCTGATCGAGGCCTATGCGCACCTGAAGGACGACGCGCGCATTCCGACCGCCGCGCGCATGTACGCCGCGGCTGCCAACGCGCTGATCGCCGCCGACCAGGCCGAGCGCCACAGTGGTTCTACGCTGACCATCGGGAGCGCGCGGTGATCCCCCTGGCCGGCTTCATGCCGGACGCCGACAGCACCACGGCCGGCGCGCTGACCGACTGCACGAACCTGCTGCCCACCCTGCGCGGCATGGCCGGCGCGCCGACGCCGATGGATGCGGGCGTGCCTGCCCTGCCTGCGGAATGCCGTGGCGGCGCCGTGCTGACCCGTCTGGACAAGCTGAGCCGCGTGTTCGCCGGCACGCGCACTGCCCTGTACGAGCTGTCCGGCACCGCTTTCGTGAACCAGTCGCGCGGCGGCGGCTACACCGGCAGCCAGGAGAACCGCTGGCGGTTCGAGCAGTTCGGTAACGCCTCGCTGGCGTGCAACGAAACCGAGCTCATCCAGGTATCGACCGGCAGCGGCACGGCGTTCGCGGACATTCCGCAGTCGCCGCGTGCGCGCATCATCGTCACCGCCTCGGGCTTCGTCCTGGGCTTCGGCCTGAATGCCACCTACGTGGGCGGCGACCGGCCGGACGCCTGGGCATGTTCCGGCCTGTACGACCACCTGACCTGGACGCCGAGCGACAGCAACCAGGCCGCGTTCGGCTACCTGCTGAACACGCCGGGAGATATCCGGGCCGCCAAGCGCCTGGGTAATGACGTGGTGGCCTACAAGGAGAACTCGCTGTACCTGGGCCGCTTCGTCGGCAAGCCGGTGATCTGGCAGTGGGACTTGCTGTCTTCGAACGTTGGCGCCGTGAGCGCGGAAGCGGTGATCGACGTCGGCACCGCTCACCTGTTCATCGGCCGCGACAACTTCTGGCTGTTCGACGGCGCCCGGCCGGTGCCGATCAAGAGCGCGCCGAAAGAATGGTTCTTCGCCAACTGCGACGCGACTTACCGCTACCGCATCCGATCGCACTTCGACCAGGCGAAAAACCTGTGCTGGTGGTTCTACCCGACGCCAGGTTCCGGCGGCGCGCTGACGAACGCCTTGGTCTACAACCTGACCATGGACCGCTGGGGCAAGGTGTCGCTGCCGATCGAGACGGTGCTGCAGTACCAGGGCGCAGAGACGAACTACGACAACTGGCCGGCCGACGCGTCGCTGACCTTCGACACGCTACCCGACGTGCCGTTCGACTCGCCGTCGCTGGACACCAGTAGCGCGGCTATGGGCGTGGTCGGCCCCGATCACAAGATCAAGACGCTGACCGGGCCGTGCGGCGCCGCATCGCTGACCACTGGCGACTTTGGCGACGACGAGCAATTCACGACGCTCGGACGCCTGACGCCTCGTTTCACCAAACGCCCGACCGCATCGAACCTGACGCACTACACGCGCGACGTCGACGGCGGCGACCTGGAGAACCGCGGTGACAGCGCGCTGGCCGGCGCCCACTACGACCCGCTGGCCTCGGGGCGCTACCACCGCGTGCGCATCGACCTGCAGGGCGACTTCGAACTGGTCGGCTACACGCCCACCCTTACAGCGGACGGATACGAATGAAGCTTTCCAACGACGCGCGGCTGCCGCAAGCCGACGATGTGCGCGGCCTGAAAAAGCGGCTCTACGAGCTGGTGCGCGACATCGTGAACCTGCTGAACGGCGTGGCCGAAGGCCAGATCAGCGCGTGCACGAATGCGGCCACGGCGCCGCCGACCACTGGCAAATACACACCGGGCGACTTCGTGCGCAACAGCGCGCCGCAGGAGCTGGGCGCCGCCGGCAGCAAGTACGTCGTCGAGGGCTGGCTGTGCACCGTCGCGCCGCTCACCTTCGTCCAGAAACGATTTTTGACAGGGAACTGACATGCTCCGCGCAATCGAACCGCATCACCTGGCTGCCGAATGGGAGCGCGTGCGCGCCGGCCTGGTCGAGGTCAAGAAGGCCACGACCGACGACTGGCTGCCCGAGGACGTCTATATGTCGCTGCGCCAGGGGCACTCCACGCTGTACATCGGCACGGACGCCGCCGGCGAGTACGTCGGCTTCCTGGTGCTGCGCCTGGTCCCGACCTTCCACAGCAAAGCCGTCGAGATCTGGTGCGCGTACTCGGCCAGCAAGCGTCCGCTGATGCGCCGCTTCTTCCCGCACGTGAAGGCGGTGGCGCGCAACGTCGGCGCCACGCTGATTTCGTTCGCCTCGGCGCGCGATGAGTGGGAAGCCGGCGCCCAGCGGCTCGGGTTCTCCCGGGCGAAAGTCACCTACCACTACCCACTTTAGGAGCTTCTATGGGCAGCAGCACTCCATCGAATACCACCAGCAAGACCACCACCGAATTGCCCACCTGGGCGCAGCCGGCCGCGAAATCGCTCCTGGCGCGCGGCCAGCAGCTGTCGCAGCAGGAAATGCCGGTCTATGACGGCCAGCGTTCGGCCGGCCTGAACGGCTACCAGACGCAGGGCATGAGCATGGTGCAGAACCGGGCCTTGAACGGCTCGGCCGACATCAACGCCGGCAGCCAGACGCTGCAGGGCACGCTGAACGGCCAGTACCTGGGCCGCGACACCGGCACCAACGCCTACATGGGCGAGAACCCCTACCTGCAAGGCACCATCGACAAGGCGGCCAGCGACATCACGCGCAACTACAACGCGGCCGTGAATGGCACCGACGCCACGATGGCGCGCGCCGGCGCGTTCGGCGGCTCGGCCTGGCAGCAGTCGCAGGACACGAACTCGCGCAACCTGGCTCAGGGCCTGCAGGACTCCGCCACGGCGATGCGCATGCAGAACTACAACCAGAGCGCCGGCCTGGCCGAAAGCAAGCTCGCGCGCGACCAGGCAGCATTCCAGGCCGAGCGCGCGAACCAGTTGGGCGCCTCGTCACAGGCGCTGCAGTATGGCAACCAGGCCTACACCGACGCCGCGCAGCTGCAAGGCATCGGCGAAATCCAGTACGGCGCCGACCAGCAGCAGCTGACCGACAAGATGGACTACTTCAACGAGAAGGCGCAGTCGCCGTACAAGCAGCTCGACGTGCTGGGCAACGTGATTCGCGGTGCGACCGGCCAAGGATCGTCGGTAAGCCAAGTCGGCCCAGGGGCGAATCCTTGGGGGCAAGTGGCCGGCGGTGCTGCGGCACTCGGCAGCATTTTCGGTTAAATAAGGGAGAAGGATATGTCAGGATTTGAAGCCCCAGCCATCGCAGCGCTGGGATCGGCGGGTACGGGCGCCGCAGCAGGCGGAGCTGCCGCTGGCGGGGCCGCAGCTGCTGGTGGTGCTGCAGCAGCAGGTGCTGGCGCGGCAGGCGCTGGCGCGGCGGTTGCGGGGACCGGAGCAGCAGGCGCTGGCGCGCTGGGCGCAGGAGCAACAGCAGGCGCCGGAATGGGCGCGGCAACCAGCGGGATGCTGGGCACTAGCGCAGCAGCTGCTGATGCCGCCATGGCCGCATATGGCGCAGGTCTCACCGGCGAGGGCTTCGGGGCTGGGCTTCTTGCCGCCGAGGGCGCCGCGCCGGGGGCGATGACGTTCGTTACCCCCGCTGTAACGCAGGGCGGCGCCGCCGCAGGTGCGGGTGCAGGCGCGGGAACGGGCGGCGGAATGCTGGCCGGCGGCGGTGGCGCAACCGGCGCGGCAGCAGGAACCGGCGGCCAGGCCACGGCAGGTATGTCGTCGCTCGACGCCATCGCTGCAAGCCAGCCTGGCTACGTGGCGAACGGCTCGGCGCTGGACTCCCTTGCAGCCAGCATGCCCGGCTATACGCCGGACGGCTCAGCTTTGGCCAACCTCAAGGTTGGCTCGACGCTCGGTGCGCTCGGAAAAGGCGCATCCGCATATAGCTCCGTACACAAGGCCATGGGTGGCGAGCAGCCACCGCAGCAGGCTCCAGCCGGCCGGCCAATATTCCAGGGTGAAGCACCTTCGATTGCTGGCGCAATGGGCACCCCTACGCGCAGCAATAATGCTGTGCTCGCCGCAATCGCACGCCGCCGCCAGCGCGGCTTCTAAGGAGACAATTATGGGAATCCTCGGCAACTGGCTTCCAGAAGACCCCCAGCAAAACGCCGCAGCGCGCCAAGGGCTGTTGGCCTTGGGCGGCGCGATGATGTCTGCCCGAGGGCAGAACTTCCTTGGCACGCTGGGCCAAGGCCTCTTGGCTGGCGCAGAAGGCTACAACGGGTCGCTCGCTCAGCAGCAGCAAGCTGCAATGCAAAAAATTCAACAGGATCGCTGGAACCTGGAGAATCAAGAAACGCAAGCGAAGCTCGACAAGCCGATGCAGCTGCAGCGCATCCTGACCGGTGGCTCGCCTTTGCAGCCCAACCGCCTGGCCGGACTGCCGAAGATCGGCGATCCGCCGCGCGCAGCAAGCGCAGCACCAGCGGCCGAGCCAGCACCGGCGGCGGCGACGGCGGCCACGGCAAGCGCGCCGTCCGGCAGTCTGTTCGACACCTACCTCGCTTATGGCAACCGCCTGACTCAGGCCGGCTACCCAGCCGACGCCAAGGCCTACTACGACCTGGCCGAGAAGCTGCGCCCGAAGCTGAAGGAACAGTCGGTGCGCACCATCAACGGCCAGCGCGTCATGGCCAACGTGTACGAAGACGGCCGTACCGAGCAAGTCGACGGCTTCGCGCCCGACATGGAGAAGCTGAACTTCCAGAACACCGGTGGTAGCACCGTGGCGCTCGACCCGTTCTCCGGCAAGCCGGTCAGCACGATCAAGAACACACAGTCGCCGGACTCCATCGCAAGTATCGCCGCCATCATTCGCGGCCAGAACATGACGAATGAGCGGGCGAAAGAGCAACTTGCACAGGGACGCACGCCAGCAGGCTACCGACAAAATCAAGACGGCACCCTGTCTCCAGTTCTCGGCGGCCCAGCCGATCCGCGGAATAAGCCTCCTACTGAATTCCAAGGCAAGTCTGCTGCATTCGGGGCGCGCGCAGAGCAATCGGACAAGATTCTTGCCGAGTTGGAGGGCAAGTATCGACCATCGGCAATTAACGCCAAGGCGGCGGTGGAATCGGCCTGGCTTGTTGGAGGCACCCTGGCGTCAGGGCTGAACAAGTACAGCCTGACCGCGAATGACCAGCGGGCAGAGCAGGCGCAGCGTGACTTCGTGAACGCGGTTCTCCGCCAGGAGTCGGGAGCCGCCATTAGCGAGGCCGAATTCAGCAATGCGAAAAAGCAGTATTTCCCGCAGCCTGGGGACAGCAAAGCAGTATTGGCACAGAAATCGCGGAATCGGAAGTTGGCGATTCAGGGCTTCCAGGTTAATGCCGGGCATGCAGCCTTCTCGGCGCCGACCGAGCCGCCGCCGTCTGGAAATGGCATCACTTTCTTAGGATTCGAATAATGCCTATTGCACGATTTCAAATGCCAGACGGCCGAATTGGTCGCTTTGAAGTTCCAGAGGGCACGACGCCGGAGCAAGCGCAGCAAGCTATTGCGGCTCATCTGGCGCAATCGTCTGAAGAGTCTTCCGCGCCACAGGTGCCGAAGCCAGCGCCGGCCAGGCCGTTCGGCCAGCAGCTAAATACGGCAATCCGCGACGTGCCGCGCCAGTTCGGCCTGACCGCGCGCTACGGCATCGAGGGCGTCGGCGATACGCTCGACTTCCTGTCGTCGCCCATCCGCGCCGGCCTGAATGCCGTCCTGCCGACGAAGAAGCCGACCATCACCGATCTGGTGAGCATGCAGGATGCGCGCGAGCGCCCGGCCATCGAAGGACGTTCAGGCGAGCGGCTGGCCAACTCCCTGGGCTTGCCGAAGCCTGCCAATGCACGCGAGCGCGTGGTGGGCGACGTTACCCGGATGATGGCCGGCAGCGCCGTGCCGATTGCGGCCGCAAGCCGTGTCGCCCAGGGATCATCGGGTGTGACCAAGGCGGTGGCGCAGCAGCTGGCGGCCAACCCGGCGCAGCAGCTCGGCTCTGCTGCCGCTGCCGGCGGCGCTGGCGGCTACACCCGCGAGACCGGCGGCAATGAGGGGTCGCAGTTTGTCGCATCGCTGGCGGCCGGTGTGGCAACCCCGTTCGCCATGGGCGGCGCGCAGCGTGCAACCGGCGCCCTGCAGCGGCTCCTGCGCCCGGCCACGCCGACCGCGCAGCAGGCCCAGCAAATCAACGTCACCATCGAGAATGCCCTGAAGGCTTCCGGCCTGACGCTCGACCAGCTGCCCGCCCAGGTGGCGCAGAGCATCCGCAACGATGTGGCGGCTGCATTTCGCACCAGCGACCAGGTGTCGCCCGATGCCATCCGGCGCCTGGCCGACTACCGCATGACCGGCCTGACGCCGACCGCCGGCGGCCTGACGCTCGATCCGGCTGTGGTGACGCGCCAGAAGAACCTGTCGAAGGTGGGCATCAACAGCAAGGACTCGACGGCGCAGTTCCTCGGCCAGACCGAGAACCGCAATAACAAGCTGCTCACCCAGGGCTTGAACAAGTTGGGCGCGGATGCGGCTGACGATGCCTACGGCGGCGGCCAGCGCGTGATCGGCGCCCTGGAACGCCGCAACGAGAAGGCGAACGACCTCATCGGCCGGCTGTATGACCGCGCGCGGGATAGTGGCGGCCGCAGCGCGCCGCTCGACCACTACTCGTTCACGCAGCGTGCCGGCGACCTTCTGAACGAAGCAAACGTCGAAAGCTTCCTGACGCCGGACATCCGCAACAAGCTGAACGGCTTTGCAGACGGCTCGATTCCGCTCACGGTCGAGATCGCCGAGCAGTTCAAGACCGGCATCGGGCGCCTGCAACGCAACAGCATGGACGGCAATGTTCGGCACGCGCTGGGCCTTGTGCGTCAGGCGCTCGACGACACGCCGCTGATCGGCCAGCGCGCGCCGGAACAGTTCGGCGGCAACCAGGTCAGCGTGCCCGGTGGCGTGGGCCCGGCCGGCGCGCCGGCGCAGAACGTCGGCCAGGAGGCAATCGACGCGTTCAACAAGGCGCGCCGCGTGAATCGGGCGTGGATGCAGACCGTCGAGCGCACGCCGGCGCTGCAGGCGGTGCGCGATGGCGTCGAGCCGGACAAGTTCGTGCAACAGTTCATCGTCGGCGGCGGCAAGGACGCCAGCTTCTCGGCCGTGGCCCAACTGAAGAACTCGATCAAGGCGAACCCGGTGGCGATGCAGTCGGTGCGCGAGCAGATCGCGTCGCACTTGAAAGCCCGAGCGCTGAACAGCGCCGAAGACGAGTTGGGGCGCTTCAGTCAGGCCGGCTACAACAAGGCGCTGAGCTCGATTGGCGACCGGAAGCTACGCCTGTTCTTCTCCCAGCAGTAAGTCGACCAG
>Ga0265798_10008103_pt1 | contig 13461 bp, 14 predicted proteins | sample P3T30metagenome_FD_192430 | JGI IMG/M metagenome (GOLD analysis project Ga0265798, IMG submission 192430) | Plant litter microbial communities from East Loma Ridge, Irvine, California - P3 T30 | ecosystem: Environmental > Terrestrial > Plant litter > Unclassified | place: USA: California...
ACCAATGACTCCGCTAGTAGTTAGCGGGGTCCATATCTTCCCGCACCTCAAACACTGTGGAGTGATCTACGCCACAGTACGGGTCCCCTAGTCTTGCATGGCGTATATGGACTATTTCGCCGACTGCTTCCATTATTAGGCTCTTTCCGTGAGAGCTTCCAAGAAAGTTGCGGTGAACATTGGAGGTACAAGGCGGAGTCATGTGCTGTCAGCTTCGCGACGTAAAGAAGTCGCTGTAGTTTTGCGCATAGCCCTGGTAAGCGTGGCGTTGTGTAGAAACCCGGAGGCGCGTAACAGTGAACGTAGCCGAAGGCTATACTGACCCTGCGACCGCCTTGCATCGTGGAACGCTGATCTTTGATCACCATGAGGCAGGGAGGTTTGATCGCACACGTGGCATGTGTAACAGGACGTTTGTTGGCGTTGCTTCTGCAGGTGTTTGAAGATCGCGCGACCCGCTGTAGCGGTAAATGATCCACGCGAGCGTATGGAGCTTGAGCTTGCCCAGGTGCGAAGCGACTCTTGGGGTAGGATTGCCGATGCCACATACTAGTAGTCGAGCTAGAATCATCACTGCTACCCGTGTGCCTGCAGATCTGCGACGTCCCCACAGGAAAACGGCTGGTGGTGGGTTGTGATCAATAACCCTGGGCCATGAATTTTCGTCGAAAAAGAGAAGAATTCAAATGCGTTGAGACATCGATGTCCAAGAATCCATGTACAATCGTGCGCATACCTGCCTTACATCATCATGGTGATGCATGTCAAGGAAAGCTAGTTCTGAACCCAACCTCGAGGCAAAATCCATGGCGATCATAGAGCGGTGCGCAATCATGGAAAGCTTCAACGACAAGACGCCATAGTATGCGACTGCATTAGGTGCGCTTGTCACAACTACCGAGGATTTGCAACCGCAGTTCCAGATTAGCATTGAGGTGTCGAACATATGCAGTCGCCCTACGAACGATTCCCGTCGCGAGTAAGAGGCGGACCTAGGCTAAGGCTAACGGACGTCTGAATAACGACTTGAGTACCGCTAAACGCGTAAAAGGCCCTACCAAGACCAACGGATGCTTGTCGTTTTACAAATGCTAACCGGGAATTTTGGCAGTCTTCGAATAGGGTTGCGCTCGCTGCGGGACTTACCATGTCAAAACTCAATTTAGCGATCGACAGCCACGCGACTGAGGCGTTCGTGACGAGACGTTGTACGCGCAAAGTCGGCGATAGAAGTTTGTAAAGTGTCAATAACCGCTGCAAGGCTCGGGAATATGGATGAACGTGCGTGATGATGATGATTGAACATGGTAGGTGCTAGAGATTGAGCCTGAGGAATCCATCGAAGAATGCTGACATCATCGGCAGCGCACAGACTTCAGCAGGAAAGCTACACCATTCAGTCAAACACGTCCTCCCCGCATCCCTTTGACCCCTGTTTGGTTCACACCTCAGGCAGAATCTTCCACATTCCAGGCAGAATTTGACTCCACGTATCGGGATGCCTCTGTCGACCTCGAGATCGGGCTTTGAGCGACGGCCTTCGTTACCAACCGGCAACGTCTACTCCGAGATGACCTTTCGTCTGAGCTCAGGGACTATTCGAAATACAATTGAAGATCTCTAAACGCTACATCTCTAGGTACTAGAAGATCTGCCGTGCTCACTCACCACGTGGAAAGCCTAGCAAATGCTTCCATCGCCTTTAGTACAGCCTCGGCTGCTTCTGACTGCGGAACAAGATCGACACATGCATCAGCGGATTGTCCCGAATGCGCCACCTCCACAGCATCGTCTGTCATCCCCTTACCGCCTTCCATATCCTCGTTATTGTAATCGCCTGGATCTTCGCGCGCAGCTTTTGCCAGAACTGGTTCGCTTCCAGTCGGATCACGATAATCCCATGTCCCAGGCTTCTTTCGATGTATTGCATGCAGCTTGGCAGGCTGTCTACGGCCACCACCCGCACCAGGACGCTTCCGTGGCTTCGTAATCATTCCGTCTGCAGGCTCATCCTCCACGCCTCCAAACCCGTCCTGTCGCATGAATTGATCGAAGAACTGCATGCGAGGTTCATCAATCTTGAGCACTGCCTTACATGCGCGATAGCCCTTCTTCAGCATTGCTGCGACGTACTTGTTGGCGAAGTGTTGTATCCTGTCCTCCTCAACTAGCCCGGTGCTGTCCATTGCGGCGTCATCACCGGAGCCAAGAGTGAGACTGTCGAGAGCTACTTCCGCACGTACTACATCGATCAGGCAAGCCGGGCAGACGAACGGCTTGCCTTGCATCGGTCGCGCACAGGTCACACCACAGCTTGCGGTATACTCTGTTTGGATCCTGTGGCCACACTGTAGGTCATGGAACGTCGATAATGGGTTGCATGGACTGTACATGTCGTGGAAGTGCTGATCACTCTCTTGGGTCTGCAGCTCACGCTGTTGCCTTTCGGTTTCGGCTACCTTGTTGTGGAAGGCATCGATGATAGCGCGAGCTTGTGCAGGAGCAGCGTGCATGTTTACCCGAGAATCACCCCGGGCAGCTGAAATGATGCAGTCGGTAGCCAGGCGTGTAGTTTTGATGTCGCATTCGAGCTGGTGATGAGATTGTCTACGTTAAGAGATGGTTGGTGTTGTGCTTGGGTAGCAGAGGTTGTCGACCCGGAGGGAGAGTCATGTGTTGATAGGGGAACTCCGCGCGTGACAAGATGCGCAATGCCGAGGACGGCTGACTAATACGGGAGCGGAGCCTTGTGTCAATAGCACCGACTCACGGTAAGACACCTGTACAGAAATTTGATGAGAAGTCTTATTTGTGTATCTTCATTCGACTCACAGTAATGTCGAATGGTGGGTAGTGCAGCTCGACCCCTTCCTCATTCTCAATCAGGACAACCTTGCTCACAGGCCATCCATTGCTGTCATGATAGCCGTCGAAGTCGAACCAATCGCACGATGCCAATCCTGGAAAGATCATCCTCCAAACCTGCGCTCCAGGTCCAAATTCATCTGTCTCGCCTACGCCCTCCGCCGGCTCCAAGACAACTCCTTCCGGTGTAGAGAAGTAGCGTGGCTGGGCATCCGCGGTCCAGGACAGGCGATCTATTGCTTCGAGCGCGGATGAACCGTTCACCATGAGCGAGCGAATATACAAAATCTGGTCTTGGATCTCCAAGTTGGCGTAAGTGGAGGAGTTTGAGAGCGCGGTGGCGACTTCATCAGCAATGAGTCCAGTGTCTTCACCAGCGCTGTAGAACCCTGCAAATCGCTCCTTCGTTCTTGTGCTCAATGCTTCTGCGAAAGCAGGCGCAAGAATAGCATGTACTGTATCTCTGACAGTACTCGTTGAGATACCTGCGTAGTCGGCCAGACCAGATCCTTGCACGAGCACGATTATGCCATAACCGAGATTTGGTATGGCGTCGATCCAGCTATGCCAGCCTCCTCCATCGCCGGACTTGCCAAAGATGCTATATGTCTTCATACTGTCTTCCGCCAGACTAGCATTTTCACTCGTCGGTAAGTTCAAGATCTCGATCTCCCAGCCTGGGCCGCTCTGCTGTTTGCCGTCTGCAAGTATGACACTTGGCTTCATGACTTGACGACGCTGGAAGGGCGTGATGAGCGTAGGGTCGGGCGCGAGCCATAGGCCATGCATGTACCTGGTGAGATCGTTTGCAGAACCCCACATGCCGGCTGCTGGGTCGTAGCCTTCGCCTACGATCAAATCGACCCAACTGTCACCGCCCGGTACGGTTATGTCTGGGATAAGATCTTGCGGCACAGTGCCAAAGAAGCTATGGGTCATGTTCAATCGCTGAAGAAGTTCCTGCGATGTCAGCTCAGACCAGCTGAGAGATGAGGAAGTGATGTTGTTGTAGTATGTCGCTATAGCAGCTAGCGGTCGATTAGTCCATGTTCTCGTTAGTCGCATGCTATATTCACTCACCACCTAGAATACCCAAGCCTGCATTCGAATCTGTCCGTGTCAGTACGTGTCTCGTTAGCAGGAGGAAGTCGCTTACAAGCTGCCCTCTGGCCTGGCGCAAACATCAGGTTCTTCATTGCTATCCCATCAATTACATCCTGGGCAGTTTCACCCGCCCATGCGGCTCCAATGGTCGGCGAATCTGCTTTTCCCGTACTAAGAATCATGTTGAAGCCAGTGCTGTAGCTTTCCCTTGGTATACCCGCTGTGTGGCTGGCAAGCATACGCAATGTGATCTCGCTGCCGCCATCGTTCCAGTCTCTCTCAGGCAGACCGAAAGAAGGAAGCAGTTGGCGAACGGGCGTGTCGATAGTCAGGAGTGATGACGACGATGAGGAGTTTTGTCTGAGCTGATTTTCGATGACCAGAGCAGAGGCCATCGCGACGTTTTTCGAACAAGACATCAGACGGAAGACAGAGTCGCTCGTCACCAGATTTGCGTCAGTTGGGCCCACATCCGTCTCGTTGAACTTCAATGTTCCATTGTTGAACACATATGCTGGCTTTGAGCTTGACGCATGAACCTTGTGGTCGTTAACGATGGGCCTTTTGTTGAGATTGGACCTGCACATACAACAGCGAAGCTGAGTCCATCGCGCGTAGTGTTGATGTATAAAGCTGAGAGATTGCGCTGGACTTGTTCAAATGCTGTGATCACTGCCGGATGTTGGAGCGTCAGCGGGTCAGACAGTATCTTGTCGGCGAAGTCGGGAACGCAAGCGCATGCTGCGAAGGAAAGCAGATTTGCTGCAAATGCGAATGTGATCCTCATTGTGAGGCTGTTGTTTTCGAACTCAAATCACAGAAGCGAATGTAGGATATGCGCGAGAATGTCGGGCTTTGGGGGTACTTGTACATTGCGATACAGAAGTATGTTGTGCACAGGTAGATACCGCTGCAACGGTCCAAGAGTTGCGTATGCGCCGAGATGGCATCAGGGATGCAATAAGCCAATGATGTGTTTGTGTTCCTGCAACTAAAAACACCTGCCTATCGGGGCCGATTTGTTTGCATATAGCTGCAGATGATCCATATTGCTTCTGGTTATAGGTACCTTTTCACTTGGGCGACGCTGACCTCAATTACCGTCAACAGTCATAGATCGATCACTTGTTACAAAGCAGTGACCCTGAATAGTTGGAGCCTGTCGCAATGCTTACTCCCGAAATGAGGGCGAGAAGGACCGGATGAAACGTCCATGGATGATCTTCGAAGGACGAGGTTTAGGTCAAGAGTGGGGTGACCCCATGTTGGTACTTGCGCCCCACATCAACGCTTATCTCTAAAGTCAACAGCCTTGCGTTTACACCTTTCATTTCTTCCATGATCGTGTTTCCTCGATACCGGCGACTTTCAATTACTAGTATAAGACCTGCTGCGCCCTGTATTCTGTTCATAGCAGCTCCTTTCTACGCCGCTGCGCCTGAGTTGCCCAGGCGGGAAGGGGACGAAATGTTCAAGGATGTCGTAGACACCTAACAACGCCACCAGCTAGAAGGTGCTTGCCAGACGGCACTGCGAAGCGGTGACAACAACCGCTCGTGACAAGTCAAGCCGAGGTTTATCGTGTTTCGAACTTGTTTGCTACCAATCAAGCGCACGCAGGTCAAAGGTCTTTACATGTGATCTCCGCACACATTGCTGTTGACATACATGTGTATGGCGACCAACTTGACGCGGTCTGAATGTATCAGATAAAGAGTAAATAGCGACACGATTGTGTCGTTCTGTATGTTTGATCTATAGCTTTTTTTCCGTCACCTTCAAATATTGATTCAATTTCGGACGCCAAACTCGACTCAATCACTTGATAGGCCATGTAAGATGAATGAAGTGTAATAAAACGTATATTGTGTGTAAAAGCAGAACCGAGAAGGTAAAGATAACGTATTTGACTTTGCCGCAGCTGGTAAAATGAACCCAACCGTTGTATCATTAACGTAGAAAGAACGTATCTCTGGTCAATGCATCGCGCTCTAAGCGCCTCTGTCGCTCACTCTCCTCTAAACGTTTGAGCCGAGATCTATCGATGTCGAGACCTTCCAGGTTACTTGATGTCCTATCGCCAGAGCCTCTCGCGGCGGTAGGTCGATGGTGCTGCTGCCACGGATTTTGAGACATCAATACCGGCATTGACGGTCTTGAGGCGAGAAACCGTTCGGGAAACATAGGCTGATCTTGCTGTCGTCTCTTCACGCGAGCGCCCTCTTCCAGCGAGTCAAGTCTCAGTTGCAGAGACTCTAACTTCTGCCGTATAGCTTCCGGTTCTAGAGCTTGCGGAGACGGTACAGGGTCGGGAAGTTTCCTATGAGTGCGACGCCTGAATCGTCCAGGTATTCCTGTGGCTGTGCGGATTTGATGGTGTGGCGGGACAGGATGGACTTTATCTGTGCACTCCTCGCCCCGAAAGTATGCTTGTGAAATCTGGCTGTCCAGAGTTTGGGCGCGAATTGGAAGTGCATAAGGAGCTGCGCCGGAGCGTCTAGCCCATTGCGCTGCTCTTGTATCTCCTGTCCTGCTAGCATTAGGCTGGGGTGGAGGAAGTGGAATTCTCTGGTTCTTATCGAGGTTTACGGTGCAAGCCGAAGCGCCGACAGACAGCTCGCCAACGCGTGGTGGTATTGTTGGGTCGTCATCGCATACTCGCTTGGTGCTCTTGCTCTTCAGATCGGCTTCCGAAGTAGCCTTCACTTCAGGCTTTGAAGAGCTCCGAATAGAGGACGTGAGGTTTTGACGCAGCCGATCCAGCGTCTGTACCAGGATTGCGCAATTCTGGCACGGAGGTGTACTGTCGAATTGCGAAGTCGATTGTGATGAGAACGCCTGACTGGAAGCGTTGCTCATGTAAACATGCTGGAAGTTCGGATCCATCTCGCCACAGACAGGATTCGGTTGCTTCGCGTTGACCGAGGGGACGGGCGCGATCGGTACTGGGTCACGCTTATGCTGCCACTGCTGGATCTTTTCTTCCGTGGTCATTGAGCGTGAGAAGTTCGAGAAGAGCGAAGGGCCTGCAAAAGGCGCGAAGTCGGAGTTGCGTTGCTGAACGAAGTCTGCGGGAAGGGTTGCCGCTCTGGCGAGTGGCTTCTGTAAGTGTTTTGATGGTGTATGTGTAGAAATGCCGGGCGCGCGTCGCAGAGTCGGCTCAACGGGACCGCTCGGTCTTCGTAGTGGAGTGAAGTCGGAACTCGGCATGTCCACAGCACTTTTCCTTCCATGCCGGATGACTTCAAGCATTGCGTCGCCTTTGGGGGCTGTAGTCAAGTTCTCGTAACCAGATGAGGTGATGAGAATATCGTCTTCTATGCGAACACCGCCCACGGCCATGTAGCGCTTTAGTACCTCAATATTTATGTACTTGGAGTGAACGGGTGATGGGAGATAGAAATGTTGTAGAGCGTATGCGGAAAAGTAGATGCCAGGCTCGACAGTGACAACCATGCCTTCTTCGAGATGGCTGCTCTGGGGATCGCTAGGCGCGAGGCAAGTCTCAGAGTCATATACCGGGACATGGAAATCCTGTGGATAAAGGGATGGTGCCTGTCATTCTGTTAGCGACTGATCAATATGCGGATTGGTTGAACTTGCCTGCTGGTACACTGGCTTCCCTCTTCTTACACTCATTAGTTGTGCCTGACCCACGTCATGGACTTCAAGGCCTATGTGATGTCCAAGACCATGGGGAAAGAATGCTCTACTTGTACCTGCCTTGTAGATTTCTTCTTTCGTTCCGTGGTGAAGGATTCCCAATTGCAGTAACCCGTCGATCGCGATCTGATGCGCCATGATGTGCAAATCGAGATATCTTACGCCGGGCTCTAGCCTTTTGATACATGTTTCCTGCATACGCTGGACCAGCTTGTAGATGTTCTCGGCTTCTTTGCTTGGCCAAGAAGTAGACAGCGGGAAAGTGCGGGTAATGTCACTTGCATAGAGCTCATACTCGCATCCTGCATCTAAACACATGAGTTGACGACCCGCGAGATCTTCATCGTTCGCGGCATAGTGAAGAGTTCCGGCGTTCGGTCCGGAAGCAGCGATGGGATCGTAGGCCTGTTGCTTCGCTTGCTGCGATATGCAGACATCCATGAACAATCCCTCAACCTGTGCCTCGTTCTTGAAGTTCGTGATGTTAGCAAGGATTTCTCGGTGCGCTTGCGAGCTGATGTCGTTCGCTTTCCGAATAAGCTTGATCTCGTGATCATCCTTGATCATGCGACATACGTTCATGGCGGACCGAAGGGCTATCGAATCAATACGGGGCTTCAGATTGTCGCAACCGGGGAATTGCGATGACTGGTGCAGGACGTAGATGTCAGCCTGCCGGTTACCGATCGCCCATCCTTGCACGGCGTACTCAAGTTCATCTGCGTAGAAAACTTGATCGACATCGTACTTCACGAGTGCCTCTGCTAGGGTGGAGCCACGGCCGTACCAGATAACGCGCTCAGACTTGATGCGGGGAATGAACAAGGACAGTTCGTCGCGTCGCGTGTCGTACGTCAAATGGCAGTCAGGTTCATTGCATCTTCATACCATCAGCACGGTCCTCATTTACTCCCAGATCAACGCACCCGCTCAAGTAATAGAAATATCGGCGTTGTCGAAAAGGTGCTGGCATGTCGCTATCTTCGTTGTTCCTCGCTGGTTGACCCGGTAGGTAGATCAGGCCTTCATCAACACCCAACTTCTCTTGCACCCTCCGCGCATGTTGTTTTGCTGCGCGACGTTAGCTGATTGCGCGACCCACGCTCATCTTCCCAGACTTACCGGGATACTTCTCAAACGGAGTCTCAGCCTCGAGGTGCATCCAGTATTCATTGTCTTCCCATCTCAGGCGCTCAGAGAGACCTTTCGCATCGAGAACTTCCATCGTGTTACCTCGTAATGCCTCTGGGAAGAACTGCGATTGCGAAAGGCTTGAGCTCCGATTGAGATGTGACCGGCGTTTTAGTGTTGTCGAGGATCTCACCGGTAAAGCCACCGCATAGTGCACGTGCCAGCTCGAGCGCTCCGGTCAGTAGGCCGGGAGCTACGATCGTGAACGCTGTCAACACATTCGGCCCCTTACATCTATAAACTGACTGGTGCCGTCGACGATAGTCTCTCTGAGTACACTGGCATCATGGCTGCAGTGCGCCTCCAAACGTGTAGGCCCGACGAAGATGCCCATGTTGCCTTACGACCCCGCGCCTGCGCCTGCTTCCGCTGCCCATCGACTGTGCGACACGAGACGAGGTCGTGTCAAGCGTCGACCTCAACTCATGTGGACATCTGCGGCATGCTCACTGCATTTGATAGGTGACACGATTAGACGTACACCGATTTCGGGTCAATGCAAGAAAGAGAAAGGAAATCGCAAGGTGTCTAATGACAGAAGGATGCTGATTGGTTGGAAATATCTTGACCGGTGAACCGGTCAACACATAGCTAAGAGGCACGTACCCAATATGTCAGACTGAGTAATGTCGCACTGACACCCGACCGGCTCTGGGATCTCGTTTGTTTTAGCTAGTATTTACATCGGATCTGTGCTCTCAGAAAAGATCGCCATTTTGAGGAGGGCGGGGAAGCTGACATCGCTCCATTGCCACCCAAGCAAAGGGCTTTGTGACGTTCCTGGAGGATCTCACGTCTTCGCAGAAGCCCAAGAGATGTTCTATGGGCCTTGTCCAAAACGACATGTTGTCGTCTTGCCCTTATGTTGTCTTTCGTTTCATCACTTTGCTCATTCAGGTCATCAGATCATTTACTATCTTCTCTTTCGTCACCTTCGAAGTCTTCACATCACTCTACTTGGTAAATCATTCCATGTGTGACTGCAAGTTTTCATTCATACTAGTGAGACTACAAAGCAATGGGTATCGCGAAAGACTAGCACCAGAACACCCTTCTTTCATAGCCCCTATGAGGTTCTCAACGCCGTGTAAGCCAAGTAACACCATCCTTTAGTCTCTCCATGAGATCGTCATTGTCGAAACAAAGCCATATGCTCAAGGCCGACCGGGGAGGTTGTCGATGTCAAACCCAAACCCAACCCTATCACCACAGTCCATCCTGGAGGCAATCAGCACTGGGTCGCTTCACTAAGCTCATGTCGATAGCCGCTGAATAGCCCGACAGCCATGTTCAGCGGCGCTGAGCTCGGTTCTCGGCAGCCTTGTTGAAGAAGAGAGTAGGGCGAATGGCAGCGAAACGCGCGCCTTGGGAACGGTGCCAGTAGGGACATGAAGTCTTGCGACAAGGCTTGTGCCTCTTCTCACGATGACACTGATCGCCGTATATCGGACGCTTGACCTCGGGCTCGCTGGGCTCGCTGAGTTTGGGCGCCTTGACGAAGCCACTGAAGGGGTTGTCATCCTGAGCCATGTTGATGTGGTAGTGGGTAGAATTCGACTCGATCTTGAGGAAGTTGTTGTTACCGACGCTGTTGGTGTTGGCGCTGCCGGTAGAGCGAATCACTCCCATGTAGAGATTCCGGTAGTGGTCGCGCTCTTCGCGGAGCTTGGTGTTCTCGACAAGGCCAACCTCGATCGCGCCCTTGTATTGATCACGCTGACGGGTGACGCCATCGAGGCGGAGGGCGAGCTGGGTGTCGGAGGTGTTGGAGAAGATTGGAGCGACATCGCCGTCATCGTCGTCATCGCTGTCTTTGTTGTCACTGTCACTGTCGTTGTCGTTGTCGTCGTCGTCGTCATCGTCGTTGCCGTTGTTGTAGTCGTTGTCGTAGTTGTCGTCGTCATCGGTGACCTCTCCCATCTTCTGCTTCTTCCGCAGGCGCTTTTCGAGGACGATAATATGCTCTTGTAGGCCGACGATGATCTGGGCCTCAGTCTTCTTGGGCGGCTCGTTCTTGATCTTTACAGGCGCCATCTTTGAGGTGATCACTTGGAAACGACTGGATGTGGGAATCGAATTGGTTGCCTTGCTGAGGGCGCTGCCTGTCTTTATGGTAGGAGGGAATGCCGAGCATCGTGAAAGCTAGGAAAAGAGCTATTTTCGGGTGGCAGGCAGGTCTCGACTGTTTTGCCTCCAAGAACTACGTAATCGGGAGCTCAACTACGAAGTGAAGGACGAGTTACGGAAGAATGCTTGCGTACTATTAGTCTATTCTGATAATCGAACAGTCTTCACGAGCGCGTGATTTGGGTCTAACCTATCTAGGTACGAAGTGAGAGTGAGAATCGGCTGCCTCGCCGCAACCGCAAGCCGCACGGAGGTGACTGACGCTTAGCGCCGTACGATCTTGGCGCCGCCCTCTGGGTATATAAGCCGCTGCTCCCCACCCGTTTCGACTTCTTCTTTTCTCTTCAGTTGCTTCGCAGAACACTACTGCCATGGGAAGGTCTCATGTTCAACTCGCATGTCAGCTAAGCTGGTGCAACCGCCAAGTGGCTGTCAGCTAAGCTGGGTTACTGGAGGTCATACTGTCGCGCCCGATTTACGTACGGGGTACCACACGGCAGGGTACGACGACACTCACTAGATAGGTTGGTTGTCAGCAACTTCAAGATCCGCCTTGAGCGCCTTGTCGTCCCAGCCAGGCCGGTCTCCGGTCTGGTATACTGATGATGTCCGCTAAGCGGGTCAACAGGGAAAGATGAGAGGCCACCACAAAGATGAAAGGTGGAATCGCATTCAGTCTGGTCACAGACAGTCTATCTGACGCAGTGCTTGTCGCTTGCAGATACTGACCTCCGAGGGCTTTGGGATTTGGAGAGAGGACGAGGTGATTCTCGTTCTTCCAGGCATTCAACACGCACTGTTCGCAGTGCTGTTTGTGTACCGTGCGCATCAGTGATGCGTGTCTGTCAACGGTATCTTGTCATCTTTTTCATTGAGCTCTGGGCCTTGCGCCTAGACTTGAGGAAGGAGAGTTGTCTGGTCAGATGGGCGACATATGTAGTGTCCATGGATGTGAAGCTAGTTGTACACCACGAAGTCTGGACAAAGAAATCATTGCGACTGTGTTGAAGACGTTTCATTCAAAATGTACATGAAAGGCGACTTCATGCAACCATTGCTTAATAAAGGAAAGGCTGGAATTAGGGAGTATAGATCGTAACATCATGAAAGCACCTAGAGACTCGTCTCACTCATCGCTATCATCTTCATCATCATCTTCATCATCATCCATCTCTTCGTCTTCATCTTCACTTTGTACGTCGCTTGCGAATTCAGGATCCACGGGTGGCGACGACGGCCAATCCACGGTCACCTCTTCCTGTAATTCCTCCCAAAACTTGCCCATGTCTGCTCCAGCGTACTCCTTCACCTTCTTCGCTGGGACTGGGATGTTCAAATTATTGGTGGCATCATCGCTCTTGAAAGTCACATACATGTGGTCTTGCTGCAACATGCCGACCTTAAGATGAGTAAGAGCAAGTCGCGGCGTCTTGGACAGCTTGCGGAAGAAATCGCGCCAGAAATTGGGCTTGTGTCCGTGAGGTGGAGCGACTGCAGCGGGGATGTTCATCCTCCAAAGGCTCAGATCTTCCAGAGTCGGGGCGAACTTGGAGATAAAGTTGAACAGGATATCAGCCCGAGCGCTTAGCTGACCAAGCTCGAGGTTCTTTAAGAGCGGTAGAGCAACAGGGGCAGGGTCAAGGAAAGTCGCTATATGCGAGCCGGTAGCGGGGTTCGGAGTAGCCAACCACTGCAGAAAGTCCTCGTTATTCGCCACCAGATGTTTCTCAAAGTTCAAGCGAAGATGAACGAGATTGGGAGTGAAATGGAGGAAGCGCCGAAGCGAGCGTCCCGCGTTTGGATCCACTGACGTCCCGTTGCTATGGGTGTGCAGGTAACGAGGCTTGAGGTCCACGTTCAAGAGTAACGTGCTTGTGTTCTGCAATATGGGTTCCACTGTAGGTCGGATGTAGTCTGGAAGGAAGAATGCCGTGTCGGGGAGGCCGCGCTGACGAAGCAGTACCTCAAACTCAGTAGGTCGCCGGTTAGCCTTGCCCAAAGCGTACAGCACGCTGGAGAAGACGCGTGACGTGAAACGAGTGCCGACATCCTGTCCGAAAGAATCGCGATCAGCGAACCGTAGCTCAATACCGGTCTCGCGATGGACGGTAGTTGCGCCCCAGGAGCTCCAGCTCTTGCCATCACGAACTCGATTGCCTGCGTTGAAGTCGCGGATCCCGACGGTGGTGAGGTTCTCGAGACGCTCGAAGGCTTCCGTAAGCATCTCGCGGTCGATCCCAGTACCCAACAGCGCTTTCTGGTCCTCGTAGCCCTGAATGTAGCGCGTAGCGGCGTCGTCGTCCCTGAAGCGTAGTGGTATCTCGCTGTAGACATTGGTGGCAATGATGATGTGTACCAGCTTCTTGGAAAGACTGGCATGCTTCGATATGTCGATGAGCGCCTGCAGGCTCTTGTGCGTGAGCATGAACTGCTTCTTGAAGAAGAACTCTTTGGAAAACCATTCATAGAGCGACTTCTCGGTTTGTTTGCATACAAGACGCAGTGAACCAA
>Ga0265798_10008105_pt1 | contig 13459 bp, 8 predicted proteins | sample P3T30metagenome_FD_192430 | JGI IMG/M metagenome (GOLD analysis project Ga0265798, IMG submission 192430) | Plant litter microbial communities from East Loma Ridge, Irvine, California - P3 T30 | ecosystem: Environmental > Terrestrial > Plant litter > Unclassified | place: USA: California...
CACGAAAGGCAAGTATCACTTCTGACCCGTCAGTATTCTCATTCATACCGCTCTGCGCCAAAGTCGTAGCCCACAGCTCATTCCCGTCGTGTTTCCACCATCTTCCCGAAGGCTACCCGTCATCTCAGCTCGTCGTCACCATGCCTAGCGCCATAGCAGAAGACATGAAGGTGGAAAGACTCTTCCTCTACCCTATCAAGTCCATTCGCGGCATCGAACTCGACTCCACGGCGCTGACCAAGTTCGGCTTCTCGCACGACCGATGCTTCATGTGTTTGAAAGTGGTCAAAGACGATGATGGATCAACATCGTACAAGAACACCGCGATTGCGGCAGATAATGAGATGTGCCGCTTCTTCCCATCATTAGACGCAGACAAAACTATTTTAACCATCGTCTTCAAGCCCTTGGACGGCAGTGCGGACAAGACTGTGGATTTTCCCCTGGAGCCGGATACCGAAGATCTGGAGGTGATCGATGTCCTTATGCATAAATCTCCTACAAAGGCCTACCGCATGCCGGACTCGGTCAACGACTGGTTTACAGAATGCTTTGGCTACGACGTGGTGCTTGCGTACATAGGCAACAACACGCGTGAGGTGCGCCTGACATCAGACAAATACAAGTCTCACGAGTCCGGTACTTCTGGAGGTTGGCTATCGTCCGTCACCAACATCATCACTGGGAGCACTGCAAATGGCCCCGATACTATCAAGTTCTCCGACGTAGCGCCATATCTTGTAGTGTCGTCGAAGTCTATGGACGATATCCACAAGCGACTGCCAGATGGCGAGACCTTCGACATCACCAAGTTCCGACCAAACGTTATCGTATCAGGCGCGCAGGAAGCGTGGGAGGAGGACTACTGGGCCGAACTCACTATCGGCGATGAGGGCACGAAGATCGAGTGCGAGCACAACTGTGGCCGCTGCAGGTCGATCAACATCGACTACGAGACCGGTGCGCAAGGCGAGGGTGAGGCGGGTAAGATGCTGAAGAAGATGAGCAGTGACAGACGGATTGATAAAGGCACGAAGTGGAGTCCGGTCTTTGGGAGATACTCGTTTCTGCATCCGAGTAGTGAGGGCCGCGAGATCAAGGTCGGCGATGCGGTCACGGTCAGTCGACGGAACAAGGAGCATACGGCTTTTGGTAAGTTCTTCCCTGCCTTCTCCGGGTGGTCTTGCTGATCCAGAAACACAGATTGGAAGGGTCTGTCCACACTTCCGAATGGTGGCAAGGACTAGGCTTACACTTGAAAGTGCTGTAAATACCTATGGTGCGACTGTACACAGAGGAAGCACAATCTACGGACGCTGCTAGCGACAACACGCCTTACATCCGCAATAGGCAATGTGATCTGATCCAAGTCTTTCGAACTATGTTACAGATGTCTTACTACCAGAGCGACCCTCTTCTCGAAGGCTGCTTGCGACACCTTCGCCACTAGCCAGGGGCTTGTTCCTTTATCAGTACGCCGGGGCAAGGTTTGTCCAATGTAGTTCATTCGCTATCCTCTTTCGAGAATGCTGAGCTTCTCGATCTCTCTTCGCGTACACTCGAGCTTCTTTTCTGCGATGTCCAGATGCCATTCCGCTATCGCAGTGCGGTTGATAACGATAGTCATTATCTCACATCGCTCAGCCTGTCTGGCGATGCGTAAGTTCTCCCCAGCGACGGTCAAGTTGTCTCTGGCACTCAAGAACGGTGCGTCGTCACTCAGTGCTCCTGATCCTCAGGCGACAAATCGTTGTGGGATACCTCGACCTCTTTCAATATCTGCGCACAGTAAGTCCGAGATGTCCTCTACCCGGCGCTTGACTTTCTGCCATTGTTCGTGCTCGGTTTGGATTGCTTCGTGGGTTCTCGACATGATGACTTCTTGATCATGTTGGTGTGCTAGGGTAACGAGAGAAGAGCACATGTCGGAAACAGTGGTTCGTTCGTCGTGACCTATTCCATATGCGCTCGGGCACTGTTCACCCGATCGTTTCGACTATACGATGTCCCGAGTCCATTCCAGGCGTCCCATTTGCACAGTCGTCAAGAATCTGGAGGCTCACGGTAGTCGAAGTCCAGAGGTTCCACACCCACGAAGGGCGCAAAACTCTTCTGTAGAACTTCGATCTGTTGCTGAACTTCGTACAAGCGGGCGTCGTGCGCTAACTCCTCTTCCTCGAGATCTTGGAGATAGGGAATGCTGCAGCGCCCTTCGCAGTGTGACTTGTAGTATGGTGGAGTCTTCGTGCTACCTGCAATTGCTCAGCTTTACGCTTTTTTGTGGCATTGACTCAGCTTACCACTGCGTGTGTCAATCAAGTTTCGTGTTTCTAGCCTGGAAGATCTTCGTCACTACTGGGATAAAGCTGGTACCTGAGAGGGTCCTGCGTACCATTCAGCTTTTACTCTGAGGTCTCCCGCTTGGTGAATAGTTCGTACCTCTCCTGTGGCATAACTTGCACTGGTGTTCGAAGACGTATTCGCAGGACTTTCGGGAGACACTACGCTCACTGTTCGTGATGAAGCCATCGTCTGGCTAGGGCCAGCAGCTTCAGGGGTCCGCTTACGCTTCACGAGCGGAACAGACTGGCTTTTCTGCAACTCACTCTTACGCTTCATGGCATCTGAGCGCGCTTCGTTGCGGGGCTGCTTATTGTTCGGAAACATGGGTCCGGCGTGCCAGATACCTTCCTGGCGAGGATTCTGCGAAAGTAGTGTGAACGCTGCTTGCCGAATGCTGGTATTCCGACATCGCGAGATAGCCATCCATAAAGGGTCCGTCACCCAGAGCGAGAACGACAAATAAGGAACGCCAGCACCTCCAGTGACGAGCGTTGGCAATGGTGGGCATGAGTATGTAGCCAGCACCTCTCGCGACAGGTCGACAATGGCTCTGAACTCCGCCTCGTATGCATCGTAGGCGACAGGCCCTGCTGACTGATCGACTGATGCAAGCATGGTCCCTACAAGGTGGTTTGCTTTCAAGACCATGGCTCTTTTGAGATCCACAGTCGTCATTACATCTCGATTCTCGGCCAAGTACGTGGTGAAGGCTGCTTCCCATTGCGCGAACCAGGGTACATAGATCATGTACTTCTCGGTCATGTTGACTGTTATGTGGTCTCTAGGCGCTGTAGGGTGGAAGCCTTGCATGAATCGCATCGCGCTGTTCATCGCTGAGTGAAGCGTACTGTGCGCATGATCTAAACTGTACACCCGATCGAGTGGCAGCAAGGGCGGCCAGTGAGATACAGGTTCGGCTTCTGGTCGGCGGCCTTTGTCCAGTAAAGCCGTGGCTTGGACCTCTAGCCTCTCGATGATCGGTCGCATATGCTCAAGATCTTCCTCCTCGGTCTTCGACATTGATGCGGCATATGGTCTATCCGTCGCTTGCAGGAGTCGACGACCCTGTAGTGCATGATTTACAGCAGAGTCGCAGCGACCTTGCATAGCCTCAAAAGCAGTAAACAAGATACAGGTAGTCAGTGCAAGCCTGGAATTTGGTGCTTTCTGACTACGTCCGACAAGGTCAATGCCCGACGACCGTGTTTGACTATTCGTAAGCTCTGCAATAGCTTTATTGCATTGACTCAGAGCAAACGCCATCGCTGTTGCCCTGCGATGCTCATCTCCGTAGGCTCGCTGCATGATACACTCGTGCAGCGCCCCGATCGCCGTGATGGCGTGTAAGATAGCAGGCTCATAGTACGAGGTCTGTATCACCATTCGATGCCAGAATGCTGAATCGAAGAAGCCACTCATCTGTGGCGCGGAGAAATTAACGAAAAAGTTGAGACTGTGCCTTTCCCTCCAGCTTCGTCGCCACGAGGTGTCGGGTCGGAATATTGTCAGGCTCGTCGAGTCTCCTTCTTGCCGCTGTGGCTCATCTGACTTGTCATCGTTCAAGGCCCAGTCCTGGGACATAGCAGTCTTGCATTCCGGATTCGTGGGGTCACACGCGATTCCTTTGATGCTTCAATCATCTTCAGTCAGCTAAGGTATATGACGAGCAAGGACTGTCAGCATCGGCACACTCACAGACAAGAGACGCAACCGGTCTGCATTTTAGGTCGAGCTCTTGATTGCTCCAAGTCTGCATACCAAGGCGAAGGAGGGACGAAGTCCCAGCCATTGGGTTCATGCATCGCTTCATATGTTTTCTCTTCGTCGATGGGCCAGTCTTTCCAGAGCTCCTCCTCTCGTAGCTCCCAAGCCGAAGTCTTGGCTTCCTTGACGGGAGGCGCAAAGCTCACCGCTGGGCTGCGTGTTGACGGCGGTCGAGAGAGGCGCCCGCCATTGAATCGCTCCCTGTGACCAGACGCCTGACCCAGTGCCATTATTGCTAGAGTCTGTGACCATTCACGAGGCTAACACGTGGCCAGAATCGAGCATTCTGCAGCTCAGATTGAGCATCTCGTTGTAAGACAACGCAAATGGACAACCTGGCAGAGCATGTATACTTTCCTAAGTCCTGCACCGCAGAACAATGCGCTGTTGCCTGTATGTGCTAAGGTACGTTGCCGTGGTTCTGCGACGTATCGCGTTGCCTTGCCCACAAGCGTCAAGGCCGCCAGAAATGAGCCAGCCGACAACCCGAAGATGGGCCGCCGTTCGACGTCAAGCTGGAGTGTGTGACGGTTGCGACAGTATAAAGTGCGCGATGAAGCAGAGACTAAGGTAGATAGAGGGAATATGAGAAGTCGAGGAACGTCAAAAAGCTTACCAACAACGGAAGATCGTCCCGTGCTCGCCACCCCTCACTATGTACCAAATGGGCTGGACCAGGATGATGAGGCTGAGGACAGGCCTCACGCCAAGCTTGTCCCGTTCACTGATGCATCTTCATCACGATCGGCCAGTAGGCTCGATTGCTCAGGCCAGGTTCTCATGCACCGTAAGATAGAGAAGCATAAGGCTCGTCTACCGAGTCTCTGGGAGACAGCAAATCGTGCAGATAATTTTGGCTGTTATGATAACGATGTGAAGGCGGTCCTATCAGCTCCACCATGCGCACCTACATTGGAGGAATGAATTTAAGGTGTGCCAATCGGGCGGTCCCGGCGCCAGCATTGCGGGCCCATTTGTACAAGATGAACACTTCATCTCGTTGTCGACGAGTTGCAGTGCATTTGCTACATCTCAACGCGACCATACGCTGCACGAACCGGGGGCGGTGCATCACGTACTCCCCATCTCGCAACTCCGAGCGAGGTGCTGTCAGCGTCAAAACAGAGCCTGCTCGACCGCCTTTATAAGGGGTTCCGCTGCAAATGCTGCCATGACATTATGCAAATGCTGGATCTCTGGACGGAACGTTGCGCCGCGATTCCAGCAAAACCACTTAGTCTGGCACGTACGGTCTTCTGTTGCCGCTCGTCGAACCTACTCCTCCGATAGCGATCATAGTCACGATGTGGCAATCCTAGGAGGCGGCATTACTGGCCTTAGTAGCGCCTACTACCTTACCCGTGAGCTCCCCAATGCCAAGATCACAATATACGAAGCCTCGGATCGACTGGGAGGCTGGCTCTCGTCCAAGAGAGTGCCGGTTAAGGATGGAAGTATTCTCTTCGAGGCGGGTCCGAGGACTTTGAGGCCGTCCTCGAATGGTGTCCTCTCGGCTAGATTGGTACGTCGGAAGGCTAGTAAAGGGGTTTCGGCGTATATATAGGACTGACTAGCATGCAGCTTCAAGAGCTAGACTTGGCCAAGGACGCAATATTCCCTCAGCGCACATCACCAGCGGCGCTAAACAGATATGTCTACTATCCCAACAAGCTGGTGCGGATGCCTCATCCCTCGTTTGGTCTCTTCGAGAATGCGTATAGCCTCTGGACTGAGCCTGTCTTCAAGGGCGCAATCTGGGCAGGTCTGACCGAAGTGGCCAAAGATGCCCGCGATCCCAGCATCGAAGACGAGAGCGTCGGCGACTTCTTCTCACGCCGATTTTGTAAGCCAATGGTGGATCGCATACTGAGCGCTGTACTGCATGGCATCTATGCCGGTGATGCGTATAAGCTGTCAGTCAAGAGCCTCTTCCCTGGTCCATGGAGAGACGAAGGGACTACCGGCAGCGTCGTGAACGGACTGATGAAGGCGAGAGCGGAAGGCCTCGAAGTAACGAAGCGAGAGGCAGCATATCTGAAGGAAATGAAAGCCTTCGAGTGGGAACCCTTGTTGAAGGCTACATTGAAGGACACCACCGTCTTTACATTCAAAGATGGACTGGCTACACTCACTGATGGCCTCGCCCGTCATCTCGTCCAGCACGGGAACGTTGAGTTCAAGACTTCGACGAAAGTGAATTCAGTGGCTATGTCTGCCGATGGGAGCAGCATTCTTGTGACACCGGAGGGATCATCGGAACCTACTTCTCACCAAACTGTCATATCGGCACTGACCCCGGCACATCTGAATGCCGTAACGCAAAGTCAGAAACAGGATATAATACCCTACATCCCCTCTGTCGCAGTCATGACAGTCAACCTGTACTTCCGCACACCTGATCTGCACCCACCAGGGTTTGGCTACGTCATCCCGCAAGCGACCGCATTTGAGGACAACCCGGAGCGAGCGCTGGGTGTAGTCTTCGATACAGCATACTCACCCTCACCACAGGATCTCGACATGAGCAATTGGCAGATGAATACTGTGGATAGCATCAAGCAAGCGCGGGAGTCTGGCCAGCTCGTCAACGTCAACGATTTCGCCTGGTACAACCTCCCGGAGCAACCAAAAGCCCAAGATGATGTCATGGAGCGTGGCACAAAAGTGACAGTGATGCTCGGCGGCCACTGGTGGGATGGCTGGCCTGCCTATCCTGACGAACAGGAAGGCCTTGCGCTCGCAAGATCTGTTCTTGAGCGCCAATTGGGCATCAAGGAGGAGCCCGAGGTATGGCAGGTCAATATGCAGAAAGACTGCATCCCGCAATACGTGGTCGGGCACGAGCGCAAACTTCGAACGGCACACGACAACCTCTGGCAGGAGTATCGTGGACGCTTGCGGGTCGCGGGCAGCTGGATGTCTGGCGTCGGCGTCAACGATTGCCTGAGGTCGGCGTGGGATGTTGTGCGGAGCATCAAAGACAGGAGAGACGGCACCGGACTGGAACATGTCGGTAGGGATGAGTACGTGCGGCTGAAGCCCGCGCGGCCAGGGCAGGACAGCGAGAGTTCCTAAAAGTTATTCATGTCGCCTGTGCCGCCAGCAGCCCGTAGACTGTATAGTAGGCTGGAGATTGTACATACATGATTACCAAAAATACTTATCCGTACATCTATCTGACAAGAGGCCGCCATTGGTATGCGTCATGGACGCGCGACACTACTCAGCGCACCAACGGTGCTAGTGCTAGGAGGCACCTCGTCTCACAAGCGCTTGTGGAAGTGTTATGGATAGGTCCGCGAGCTCTTGCTTCGTTGAAGATTGATAACATTGGAGGCGATGAAGCCGTGAGTCTTCACATACAACAAACTCGCTAAAATGCCTCAAACCCCGAATGGTTTCCAAACGTCAGTCCGCACCCCAGTAAAACCCCAGCGAGAAAGAGCCCCAACAAGTCGTAAAGACGTGACATCGTTCAGCTCCCAGTGCGCTGACTACACTACATGCTCCGAAGCCCGTGCGCCATGCGGAAAGTAAGATCAAAAGCGCACAACAACGACGAAAGAAAAAGGTATCTGGCGGAGAAAACAAACGTGAAAGAAAAGCGATGACTCATCACGACGGTGCCATGGTGAAGTCGGCCTGCTCCTTGTACATCTTCAGCTCCTCGAGCTGCGATGACAGTTCGCCGAGGATGTCAGACATGGGACATGCCTGGTTCAGCATGCCGTTCTCGAAAGGTCGGATCATGTTCCGGATCGCGAGAGTGTTGACGCACGTCTGCGTATCGTAGTTAGCAATAGTATCAAGCAGTATGAAGCCGGGAAGGTTCGAGACTAACCTCGATCCGACTAATTTGGTGCTCAACGAAGTTCACCAGGAAGCGGTCGGTTACCTCGCCACCGCGCTGCTTAATCCACTCCAGCAGCGCCGTCTCGGGCGGCTTGAGCGAATGCGGCGTCGTACTTTCGAGCGTGCTGCACAGCATCTCCAGCCTGAGACTAACATTCCAGAGATCCCACACGTTCTCCGTGTCGATCGTGAGTGTGCTGTTGCGCGTCTTGCGTCCCTCAATCGTCTGCTGCTGGCTCGCGCGCGTCTCGGCCTCGGCTTTCTGCTGCTGCACGACGAGACGCGAGGCGAGCGAGTGCGGGTACATGAGATAGATGTACTCCGGGTTCTCCAAGCCCTTCAGATTGCGCTGGCCGAGGTCCTTGACTTCGAAACCCTGGCTGCTGAGAGAGCGAAGCTCGCGGCGGATGGTCTGGCTCAGTACATCGTCACTAAGGGTATCTTCGGAGCCGGTCGAGCCCGTGCGGTCGCTTTCGATATGGCTTTCGAGCATACGCTGGACCTCCTGGATGAAGTCGGAGGACACGCAGATTTGTCCACCATCGGCGACACCTTCAATACGCGCAGCGCGATTCACCATCGGGCCGAAGTAATCCATGCGCTTTGTGACGGGGTCGATTTCGCTGACAGGTCGTCCCCAATGAATACCCATGCGCACGCTCAGACCACGGAAGATTACGTTGCCGTCGCCATCCTGCATCTCCTCGCCGTGCACAGAATTCAAGATTTCCTGTGGCCACTGCACCTCCAGCAACTGCTGCTGCAGGGTGAACGCCCATAGAAGCGCACTCGTGACCGTCGGGAAAGCGACCATGAATGCATCGCCTTCAGTCTTGACCTCATACCCACCGATGATCCGCAAATGCCGCCGCATGCTCTCGTTATGCATCTTGATGGCGCTCTGCATAGCAATTGGGTAAGTCTCCCAGAGAATCGTGCTGTTTTTGATGTCTGTGAAGACGAGTGTGACGTCCCCGGTAGGAGCGTCAACCTCCTGATCCAGACGTGCGAGTTGCGAGCTGTTGGGAGCATCGCGACCGCGCTTGCCCCTTCGCGAAACTGCAGCAAAGTAGTCGTCCGCCGCGCCAGATGGACCCATGCTCATAGAGTGAGTTCGGAAGCGCGCCTTTTCCCGCTTTCGAAGATCGCTAACGCCGACCATCATGACCATGATCTTACCAGTCGCGCCGAACGCAATCGCAAGATCTCTTAGCTTTTGTGCGGCGCGCATGAGGTCGTTGCGCTCCTGTCTCGCGACGTCCACTGCGAAATCTGGTGTGAGATAGTCCCACAGCTCGCGCGATGCCACCATGATGATTTCGTCCGACTCTTTGATGTCGACTTTGAGGACGTGCGGTGCAGCCACGACACACGGCGTAAGATGGACGTAGCCGAACGCGCGCGATACGTCAATTTGATCGTTCAACTTGCCCTGTCTTGAGACGAATCCACCAGCATCTCTGATACGTGTGCGTTCGGCGGCTTCCGCAGGATCGTGCTTCTTGGTGATGACCCGATGGTTGCCCTCGGACTGGATGAGGAGGGCTTGAGCGTCTCCAACGTTCGACATGTATAGCTCCATGCCGCGTAGATACATGACCGTCGCCACACTACCAGAACTCAGGTCGTCTTCGGAAAGCTCTGGTCCCGAGACACTACCACGGTGCACCAAGGCACTACTTGGGTGTTCCCGCGCATCGATAGCCTGCGTAGCTGCTGTAGCAAGTTCCTTGTTGAGACCTAGGTACGTTCTTCTCAGAGCGTCGCAGGGGGACTCGTCACTCTTGATTTTGTCCAGCTCTTCGATGAAGTGGTGCTTAAACTTTTCATGTAGGTACTTTGCGATCTTGCTGCCACCAGAAGACAAACTCTGACCGTCGAACAAGCCGATGAGCGTCTCGTCTTCGTGGCCTCGGAAGCGTGGGACAACCATGTCTAACGTCGAGAGATGTTCGTTCCGGCCCAGGGTATCTGCCATACCGTACGGCATTGTCGTGCCAATGATCGATCCAGCTGTTCGCACACGTCGATCCGAGCCTTGGTCTGGCACGGATGGGATCGTGAGAGTAACGTCCATCAAGCCGAGAATTCTCAGATTGACCAAGCTCGAGAAGTCCGTTAGGTCCCTCTGGTCGCGCCCGCTCATCGCCTGTTGGCTTGGCTTGATTTCGAGCCGCTTGTTGCCAGACATGTTGAGATATCGCAGCTGATGGTTCCAGTTCCAGTTCCAGTCGTACGGCCAATTTGAGACGTTGTACTTCAGCTGATTGCTGCCAACGTCCAAGATAGCCAGCTTCTGGACCTTGCCTAGTTCTGCAGGTAGCACTTGAAATTTGTTGTTATTGATGTGCAGCACTTTCAACGAGCTGCCCTCTTCAAGATCCTCAGAAGGTAGACAGGTTAGATCGTTACCCGAAAGGTACAGCTCGGTCAGATGGTTCCATCGCTTGATCGTTCGTGGTGGAATATCGTACAACTGGTTGTAGCTCAAATTGAGTATCCTCAGCTCAGGCAGGAGCACGAGCTCGTTGAATACATCATCCTCGAGCCGGTTGTCAGCCAGGAAAAGATGCCGCAATGAAGTCGAGAAGGTCGAGGCAAGTCTACTGCTCAACGTCGAGTCCTTGCGCGAAGCCGCAGTGATTGTGCCAACGCTACCGGCGGTGTTCGTCCTTCCAATGGTCGAGGGCTTTGACGAGCTATACGACACCACCGACCCCTTCCGCGAACTCGAGCCGGGAGAGCTACTCGCGACGCTTAGCCCACCCGATGCCTGAGATGGACGCCGCATTTGAAAGTCTTCCAGCTTGCCGAGTTCCTCGAAGTCAGGGCTAGTAGCTGGCGCAGGCGTGCTTGCAGGCTCTGGGAGTGGTGGAAGAGGCGCGCCAGGTTTGGGGAAGTCGGAAAGCACGTTTGACGATACGTTCAGCGTTTCGAGGCGCTTTGCGTACCAAATCTCGGATGGGAGCATACTCAGATTGTTCTCCCGAACATCGAGATACCTCAACTCCTGCAGACGTCCGATCTCCGCCGGAAGGCGAGAGAGCTCGTTCTTTGCAATGCTGAGGTACTCCAACTTCGCGAGCAGGCCGAAATGCGAGGACAAGGAGACAAAGTGATTCTTGCTTATCGTGAGTTTCGTCAGACCAGCCAGTTTCATGAACAGCGTATCAGAGAGACTAGACAATTTTGCAGAAGCCAAGTTGAGTACCGATAGTGACGGCACGGGAGCGTTCAGGTTGAAGTTTGTGACGGGATTGTGGTTGAGGAAGAGGACCTTCAAGCGTGCGAAGGAGCCCTCGAACTGGGAGATTGAGTTGTGCCCAAGCATCAGCATTTCCAGCTTGGGCAGCTGGGAGACTGCATCGATGTTGCTGATGGAATTGAATCTCGCGTCGATCTCCTTCAAGTTTGCGAGACTACTCAAGCTGTCGTCGAAGGGGCCGGACAGCTTATTGTTGGTCGCCCATAACCTTTCTAGGTTCGTGAGAGTGCCAAGGTCGCCCAGACTGGCAATCTAGTTGAAGCTAACATCAAGATCGACCAGCGTGGAAAGCGAGCGCAGTGCATTAGGAAACTCTGTCAGCGAGTTTGAGCTCAGGTTCAGACTTCGGAGCGCGTAGTACTGGCCAAAGTTGGGCGGTATAGAGCTGAGCTTGTTGTTTGACAGCTTCAGACTGACGAGACCCGACAGCCTGTCCATCTCGGCATGTTCAAGCTGCTCCAGGCGATTGTTCGAGACATCCAGCATTGTCAACTTAGTGGCCAACGACAGACTGCTCGGTAACTTCCAGGCTTCGTTCGAATTGTATTTGATTTCACGTAACTGTGTACACGACTGCACAAAGTCCTTGGGTATGTCCAGCTTCAAGTTCCGGGAGAGGTTCAAAGTGATGATCTCTGTCGCCTTCTGATACAATGTGATAGGAATGGTGATGAGATTCCTGCCCGAGAGGTCAATGTGGTTGAATCTCTGCATCTTGTTAAAGCCAGGATCCCGCTCCAAGCTCGAGTAGCCACTCATTTTTGCAGGCAGGAATGTAAAACGACACAAGTACCCGTGGTCTTCCCGTCCAAGGTCCTCGAGGCGATCATTCGGAGCATAGCCCACCATCTCCAGCAGCCGCTTTTGGAGCACCAACGGGCGTTCACCTGGTTCGAGTTGCCGGCTGGTATCGTGCTTTCGCATGACTATTTGGTAGTTATCCAGCTCGTCCTGCAGAAACGTCTTCTTTGCCATCATGCTGATCAATTCCGCAGCAGTCGTGTTGAGACTGGCAGATATCACAGCGAACGTGCTATCGGCTCGGAATATCCGCATGAAATACATAGGTCCTCTGTCCTCGTCCTTGGCTACGTTGCCTTCGTCGTCGAGCTCCTTAAGCCGGCCAACGTTTTCGTCCGCGACGCGCTTCACGGCCCAACTATCCGGTGCGTCCCAAGCTCCAGTTTCCTCGTTGCGCACAGGTTCCCTTCTGCTCTGCTGATCACCAGGAGCGCCGCCAGAGTATATTTGATCAGTGTCCGCAGGCGGCGTCATGGGCTGTTTGTGGTCCACGATGCCTTCCATCCGTGTGATGTCGGTATCTAGATGGTACAGACCTGACCCGCCTGTATGGCCATTCGGGTCCTTGGATGACTTGGTGTCTGCGACTGTGTCTTTCCGCTTGAAAGGAAGTATGGAATGCTCTTTCTTGTTCGCATGGCCATTGGCGTCCGACTTGCCTTTAAGTGGCCTCGAAAGGATCGACTTCTTGTCGTCGCGCGTCTTCGCCGTGCTTTGTAAAGACGCCGTGGAAGTGGACTGCATCTGGCTCTTGTCTTGCTTCTCGTTTTTGTGTCGCCCGGTGACCTTGTCGAGTATAGACCTTTTATGGAGCGCGCTGTTGTGACCAGGTGACTTTTGTTGGCTCTGTTGACTTTGCGCACTTCTCGTGCTGGGGGTTGGACTGTGCGCTCGACTGCCTTTGGGCTGCAGAGTCGCAGCCATCGTTGATGGTGGGCCATCTTGGCGATTCATGCTGTATGACTGCTCTCTGCTCGTGGAGGGCCGAACAGGGTGTGCCTGACTGGCAGTCGGCTTCTCCTCATTGCTACGATTGTGCCGGTGGCCAGGAAGGTGTAGTCGACTCTGCTTTTGTGGGCGTCCATTCCGATGCTCGGGCAGGTTCGAATCGGTACTAGACGGGATGTCCTGGGGAAAGTGTTAGAGCGCGATCTGTGGGAAGCAGCGATGTCGCGTGTTTCTGGCGTTGCAAAGGCGTCATCGTCCCTGCAGCCTCGTTCCAACCGTACGAAATCAACTCACCTGCGTGTCCTGATACAACCACGGCGTGACCTCACTACTCGGAGCAGGAGCTGGCGTCCTCGGTCTGGAGCTAGACGGACTGGGAGGACCACTATTCTTGACAACATCGTTCAGCGAGTTATTTCGGTCCCTACCACGTCCGCCACCCGGCGCGAAAGCAGGCAGATTCTGCATGGAGCTCGTCTCGGAGCC